>ENA-OVGE01002691-OVGE01002691.1-human-gut-metagenome-genome-assembly--contig:-NODE-2691-length-11211-cov-5.421925_pt1 | contig 11211 bp, 12 predicted proteins | sample MGYA00237769_ERZ505417 | MGnify/ENA primary metagenome ERZ505417 (study PRJEB26158, sample SAMN06016403) | human gut metagenome | biome: human gut; feature: ankylosing spondylitis patient; material... | reverse complement strand
AAGCAACAACAAAACTTGGTGGCGGATTTCCGCAGAAATTTTCTTGCTCATAAAAGTGTCCCCAGAAAGTGTCTCGCTTTCTGGGGACAGTTCAGTTCGGCACTTCGCTGGCAAAAATAAAATCGCCATCTTAGAAGTGTTCGGGCATGATAAAACTGTCGATCACAATTCACTCCCTGCGATTGGATCCGGGCGTTTTGATTCGCTTGCTTCTGCGCCAAGCCGTCAGAGCCATTGCTAGCGCGACAATGCCTGCAAGCGGCACGACGGAAAGCGCCAGGAAAACGGCAATGTCCAGCACATCGGCAAGCACGTTTTGCACGGTTCAGAAATCCGGCTACATGTCCTGCGAGAGACGCTTGCGCACGGCCGCGGCCACCATCTCAAAGGTCTGGTGCCGCATACGAACCGCCTGCAAAAGCGCAAGGTTGGCCGTTGCGAGCGCGTCGAGTTCTCGGGCTTCATAGGCTTCGTCCGGAATGTCGGTGATGTCCGGGCCATCTGCCAATGCACGGTTGATTTCGTCGTTGATCACAGAAATGCGCGCAATTGCCTGTTCATTGTCTTCAAACATCGTCGTGTCTCCTACTCCAAAAACTGTCTCACTTCGATCAATTCAAAAACCGACTCAATGGCCGCATAGTCATCGATCACAAAAAATCGAACGACGCCGTAGAACAGCCCCAGAATTCCGGCTATTGCGAACGGTTTGATCCAGGATGTGTTGAAGTCGAACCATTCCGCAAACACGAAGATCAACCAAGCAACCAACCCCGTGACAAGGGCCAGCGACATTGCGGTTCTGACAACCTTGAAGAAGTCAAAAAGCAGCAGGTCTTTGCCGGAAAAAAGACCGTCGCCGAGCGCCTGAGAGATTTCCGGGTTCTGGGAGCTGAATTGCCGGATCTGGTCCGAGATATAGGAGGAGTGAACCGCGTCAAAGGCTTCCCCCACCTCCACAAAGTGAAGCAGCCAAAGCACGGCGGGAAAGACGGCCATCAGAACGACCGAACAGAAAAGCACTCCGAAGACGGATTCTATTTCCGGCCTCATCATCAGCGCCAGAAACACCAAGAAAAATGGCATGGCGCAAAGCGCAACTTTGCAAACCATGAGGTATTGCATGTAGTCATGCACGTCGCCGGCAGTAAAAAGCCCCATTTCGATGCCCGATTTGAGCGCTGAGGGTTCGGCGGCAACAACCCCACCTGAGAGGATTGCCAGAAAGAGAGCCGCACAAAATGCCACTCTGTTTTGTTTGGTGAAATGCATTTTCAGTTACCTTTTCGTTTCGTTCTTTGCTGATGTGTTCCATCACGGTGTCGTAGAAAGCCAGCCGCTTTCCACCAATCGGTCGGCATTGCTCGAAAGCCCGAAACTTTTTGCCAATTGGCATTCGATCAACATCCTTCTTTGGTTTGGACTACGGCGTATTTCCCTTGTCTTCCTTGAGCAAGTCGTCGGTTGAAAGAACCAGGCTTTCGGGCGCAGAAATCACCTGCTGGCTCGCAAGGATGATGTAGCCGTCTTCGTGCAGCGCCTTGAGTCGCTCAAAGACACGCTGCAGGGCGGCGTCGCTAGCGGCCTCCGACGGATATAACTCGGCGGCCTTCATGGACAACCCCACCATGTCGACCACGCGGATCTTTGCGATCTCGGCTTGCGGCAGGGGCAATACGTCGGGAGAAAACTTCACCAGCAGCATCAGCACGATCAAGGTCGACAAGACGCTTGCGAGAATGCTCAAAAGAAAAACGGACAAAGACCAGGTTTCGGTAGACGTCTCATTTGCAGTAGCCATTTTTCAAAACTTCCGGATGAAAATTTGTTCGTTTGTGTTCGTCTGTCCGTTTTGATTCCGCCCCGGTCGATGCTTATCCAACGTCTTGTCGGCATGGCAAACGTCTTGAATTCCGGTTGAGAAACCTCGCCCCGAGGCACATAGCGTTTCTTTCATTGAAAACATCCTTCAAACAGTCGGTGAAACACGCCTGAAATGCCCGTGAGTCGCGAACATTCGCAAAAATTGCTCCGGAGCAATTTTTTCAATACACCCTGTCGAACCAACTCCGTACTCGTGCGAAAAAACGCTAGTCTTCGGCGTAGCCGCGATCACGCAGCAATTTGTTGATGGCGTCCTTGATGGAATAGCCCTGCGCCTGCAGGTCGTTGAGGGCCTGCACATCTTCGGCGCGCGTGGAGAAGGCCAGTTGCTCGAAGGGACTGACGATCAAGCGCCCCACCCCTTTTCCGTAAGTGGCGTTGTCCACAAAAATTTCGGAGTACACGCCCGTTTTGGTGTGTACGCTCTTGAGCATCGTGTACATGCCTTCGGAATAGTCGAGCTTTTTGCCCTGGCGCACGTTTTCAATCGTCTCCGAGTGCTGGCCGAGCAGAAACTTCGTGTTGCTGTTTTCAGCAATGGCTCGCCCATACTCATTGTCGTAAAGGTCGTTGATCGACTGCGTGGCGATAATGGCCGATCCCTTGTATTTGCGGAAACGTCGATAAGCCAAGCCCATGAACTTAGCTACCGGCCCGTCGCTTAACAAGTCCCAGGCCTCGTCGATGATCAGAAGCTTCGTGCGGCCCAGATTGCGCATGTTTGAAAGAAACATGTCGTGCTGTATCTGGTAAATCAACTGCATCAATACGACCTGGCGCAGGTGTTTGCGGCCCTGCAGTTCGTCGAGTTCGAGAACGGTGAAGTTCTTTTTGAAGCTCACCGAGTTTTCCCGGTTGAAGTACCTCCCGTAGGGACCTTTGGAGGTAAAGGAAAAGAGCTGCGTGCCCATGTCGCGCACGCGGTTGTCGTCGCTTGCCAAACACTCTTCGGCAATCAGATCGATGTTGAGTTTGTTTCCGTAGCGCTCCCACAAAACGGTGAGCATGCGCACGAGTTCAGCGGTTTGCACGTTGTCGCTGTTTTGGTTCGGGAAGGCCATCAGCTTGATGAGTTCGGCCATCGAGTCTTGCTGCGACTGCCAGTTTTCGATCATCGAGAACGGATTGAGGCGAATATCGTCGTTTTCGCCAAACTGCAAAAAGTCGCCGTTTAAAAGATTGCACGCCTTTTTGTAGGACTTGCCCGCGTCAATCACCCACACCTGCGCGCCCTGGCTCAGGTAGGCAATGATGATGGCGTTCAGCAGAAAGCTCTTGCCCGAACCGGAGGCTGCGGCCACAAACGCGTTCATGTTCGAGTTGGTGTCGTGCAGCGAGACGTTCATCACCTGACCGTTGCGGCTTAGGAGTTCCAGGTAAGGCGTGCCGCTGCCCTTCCACTCGGCAAACACCGGCAGCACTGCCGGCGCTTCGGCGCTTGTCATCGTCTTGTATCGCTTGAGCGCTTCGACGGCCACGCGATCGGTGCAAAGCGGCAGACAGTTTTTAAAGACCGGCAGCGTGACGAACTTGTCTTCGCGAATCGAGTAGTGGTACGTCTCCCAGCAGGAAGCCGCACGCACGGCTTCGGCCACGGCCTGGCTGTAGGTGCGGGCAAACAGCACCACCGTATGCGAGACCTTCAGCGGACGATTGCCCTTTTGCAGATCGTCATAGAGGATGTCCATGCTCTTTTTCTTTTCGCTCAGAAGCGGCACGAATTTGAGCATGGGGCCGAAAGCCTGCTGCGTGGTCCACTGATGCTTGCGAAGAATGCCGTTTTTGACGCTCAGAACATCCGGGAAATGCACATTGCTCACCACCATGTAGTTGCAATTGAGCTTTTCGTCGCCGCGCAGAATGTCGCCGATAAAGCCGATGGCTTCCCCAAAAAACGTCACGTCCGGCATACGCTTTGCCGAAAGAGTCTTCACGTAGCACGACTCACCCAGACGCACCGTGGAATTGTCCACGGCCACCACGTCAGTTGTGGGGTCAAAGATCTGATCGTGAATGGCGCGGCCCTGATCCCATTCCCCATAGACATGATGCCGCCAAACGGCATCGTCCGACCAATTGACCATTGTTTCGAGAATGCGAATGTACTGCGCGGGTTCGATTTCCACCGGGTAAAGCGGCACGGTCGCAAGCAGACTCTTGATGCGCTCCTTCCAATCGTGCGCGGCAAGCAGATCCTGCTGAAACATCGCATCGGCTCCCGGGCCTTCGTCGGCAGCCGCCTGCCCTTCGGCACGAATGCCCATCGGATCCTCGTTTTCCGGTTCCGAAGCAAAGAGTGAAACAAGTTCGTTTAGGAGACCCTTAGCCTTTCCGACCGTGGCATCTTTGGCCGAAGCCGTGTTTTGCAGCGGCAGCTTGAAGCTCACAATGAGCTTGGTGTCGGAGACTTTGCCGACATCGACCGTCATGCCGTGGGAGTCTTTGAGGCGGATGTCTTCGCGGGTGTGCTTGCGCAGAAACTTGACGCGGTTCAGCACGAATTCGCGCATCAGTTCGTCCTGCTGGCCGTCGCGCAGGTTTTTGTAATTGGCCAAAACGGACTCGATGTCGGCGCTCTTGTAGAGGCAAAACTGCATTGTGGAGCCTGCCGGATAATCCTGCTTTAAAAGTTGCTCCAAATGCCCGTAGGTACTCTCGTCGCCTCCCGACAGCCCGTAGCACAGAAACGCAAACCCGAGCGTTCCGTCGCTGCAAAGGTACACGCCCGTTGCCTCGTCGTAGGCTTCCGGGACAATGAGCGAGCGCGCAAGCAGCGTCTCGTCAATGAGACCGTCGTCCGTAACCTTTCTCAAACCGATGACATCCATAGCCCGCTCCCTTCGCTTTCTTTACTTCTTATCGGACAACAAAAACTTGCGCATGTTGTTGGGTTTGCCCGCCGTAAAGGAACCGTCCGGGGCGATCACGAAGGGAACGCCCTTGACGCCGACCAACTGTGCGGCGGCAAGCGTCTTGCGGTACGGCTCAAGGCTGCATTTTTCGCGCTGCTTGAGACCTTCAAAAGAGTTCGGGGCGCCCTTAAAAAGCGCAACGCGCTCGGCAGAGGGCACATCGGCGCACAAGAATTGGCGCGAGAGCGCATCGGACTTGTCGCCCAGTGCAGCGACGACATAGAAGTCAAACGCAAACCGCTCCAGGAGCAGCTCGTCGGCCAAAACTTCTTCAAGAAGTTTGTGGCACCAGCGGCATTGGAGGTCTACGAAAATGGAAACTCGCTCTTTGCCCTGACCAACGGTAAAGGCGTTAAACCCCTCGGGCTGAAGTCCGAGCATTTCAACGGGAATCGTGCGCCCGGCTTCCGAGGCTTGCTTGGCGGTGGTGATCTCTTCGCGCTTCCATGTGTCAACGAGCGTGCCCATCATGGCAAAGCGTCCGTTGCCGCTGATTAACGTCAGCTCTCCGCGCTCGTTTTCAACGACGGTTGCGCCGTCGAAATTCATTCGCACCACGCTACGCACCTTGGGTGCGGGTGTTTTGGTGAGTTCTTCCTGTACGTTCGTTTCGTTCGTCTGTTTTTCCTGAGGCTTCACTTTCGCCGCCTTGGCCGTGCGGCTCTGCGAAGAAGCCGCCAGAACCGAGCGGGCAATTTCAGGAGCGCTTTTAACAGCGGCAAGCGCATCGAACTGCGGCTGCTGCGGCCAGTAAAGCCAAGTTGCAAAACCGGCCACACCCACGGCCAAACCCGCTACAGTCAAGGCAATCGCTTTTTTCTTAGACATAAAACCGAATCAAAAAAGAGTTCGAGCCGTCCGTTTTAAGTCGAACGCTGCGCACCAATGGCGGCGCGCCCGAAACACTCGGACGACTCGAGGCTGGGGTTAGGAAATGTTGGTGAGCAACAGAACCATCGTCTGCTGCATCGGCGAGAGGGTTGCCGCGGTCTGAATCGACTCGATCACGCTCGGCGCGTTGTAGAGAATCAGGCCGCCCGCGATGGCGACGACCGTCGCAACAAGCGTCATGCGAACGACCGCCATGCCCATGCCCACGAGAATCATCGTGATCGAGATGATGCGGCCGAGGGTGCCCTGCGACCAATCGACGAGCGTGTCGTAGACCGAGGAGAATTCCTCGCCGCCGCTGCCGGCCCAAGAGCTGGCAACCATGCCGAGAATCAGGGTGGCGGCCATCAGAACGTCGGTCGCCGGTTTGGTGTATTTATTTAAGTTTTGCACGTTGTGCCTCCTTCAGTTTTTCAAGAGTGTTTTCGCCAGGTTTCTTCTGGCGGGCTGCGTTGCGATTCGGTTTTGAAGTCATGCGCAGCGGTTCGAACTTGCTGTTGTCGGTCTTGGCGGCCGCCGGCATGTAGATCCAGCGGCGGGGTTCGATTTCGGTGTAGACGTAGCCCGGCGCGATCAGATCGTCGTTGTCATCCACCCAGGGGGCGATCCAGATGCGCATCACGACAGCCGGAGTACGAATGGGAACGGGTTTGTCGGGCAGGCGCGGCGTCACGAAGTTGTCGACCACTTCGTCTTTCTCAGCGCCGTTGCCGTTGCTCTTTGAAGGAGGCACGTCGGCAGCGCCGCCGGCTTTTTGCTGTTCGCGTTCTTCGTCGGCCTCGTAGCCGAAATTGAAGTTGCGACCTTCGCTGCGTACGCAATCGTCGCAGTCCGGGTTGTAAGCGCCTTCGGGGCCGACGCGAGAGGGAACGGAGCCGTCGTTGGTGGCCGTGTATACGTCGCGCGCCGAGCGGCAAAAAACGCTGTCGGGCATGCCCGAGCAGCTGAACTCTTCTTCGCCGGTGTTCAGATAAGCGCACCCCTGAAGCCCGAGTGTGCCGAGAATGGCAGCCGCGGCCAGTGCGGCTTTCTTTGTGGATTGCATCAAGACGTACTCCTTAAAAAATCTGGATTTCGTGACCTTTCACGATCCACAGCAGGCATGCAGCCGAGGCGGCCAGACTCAAAACGGAAAGCGCAACTTCGGCAAGGATTTGCTTGGACGCAAGGCGCGCGGCGTACCAGTCGAGCGCCGCATAACTCATGGAGTTGAACGAAAACTTCAGAAAGCCCGCCGCCAGGCCCGTAAACACGCCGCACGTCACGAGAACAAACAGCGAAGCGGCCATCAGCAGGTACGTGACGACAAGCCGCACCTTTTCGGCGCAGTCCATGAATTGGCTATCGCGGATCATTTTTTGGCTCCCTGGGTGGGCGTCGTATCGACCGCTCCCCCTTCGGCTTTGATCTTCAGTTGCGTGCCGTTGATCACGATCACGTCAACTTGGCGTCCGGCGTTGATTTCAAGAACGGGAAAGATTTCGCGGGCCATGTCGAGGTAAAACTCGCTGATGTCTTCCATAGCGTTGGAAAAACCTTTGACGGCTGCGCCCTGCATGGCCTCCGACGAATAGACCCTTTCGTACTGCACCGTGCCGTCGCTTGAAGTTGAGATCGTGGGAACGGCGTTCACGTCAAAGGCTTCCGACAGACCGCTTGCAAAACCGGCCACCAGCGAGCGGGCAATGAGCTGGCCCTGTTTGCTCACCAAGCGGCCGCGAATGCCCTCTTTGCCGTCTTCGCCGGTCAAGAAACTGTTGAGTTTGGATTCGATGACCGAGCCGTCATCACGAATGCAGGAAAGCGTTTCGCCTCTGAGCTTGACTCGCTCACTTGACAGATCCCCTCTGCCGCCCATCAGCAGGAAGCATTCGCGTATGTCGGACGTGCGGCGGTTGGGAAGAATCGCTTCCTTGGAGATGCGCACCAGCAGCGGCGTGGGGTTTTCCATGCCGCCCTTACTGGTGGGGAAGTCGCCGCCGGTGAGAATCGTGCCGGTAATGATCGAACCCGCGGGTATGTAGGCCACGCTTTCGGTGACGGGAGCCTCATCGACGACCTCCTCCTTTTTCTGGGGTCGTTGCTCGCTGATGATGCTCATCTTCAGAGAACTCTCTTTGCCGCCGGAGCTGCCGCGCTTTCCGGAGGTGCGCTTGCCGTCTCCCCTGCCGTCGCCTTTGGCAGATCCGGCAGCGGGTTGCTCGGGCACACTCTTAAAAACGCTGTCGGGCGTGGCCGGCGTCGGAGGCGGCGCGTTGCGCAACTCCTGGATCATCGACTCGATGTGAAGGATGCGATCCTTGTTTTCGCGTCGATCCTGCGCGGCACGGTCTTCGAGCTTTTTAAGACTCGCCTCGATGTCGCTTTTGAGTTTGTTGGTTTCCTGGCGAAGCCTCGAGACGCTGCCCGAGAGCGCATCCAAGTTGTCGGCTCGAGAGCTGCGATCCGTAAAGACGTTCACGGACTGATCGCGCCGCTTGTTGTAGTCGGCGTGACGCTCTCGCGGAGCCGGCGAAAAAAGCGTCACGGCAAGAAACACCGCCCCGAGAGCGCCGATCACAAAAAGGATGCGTTTTTTCTGCGGCGGCAGCGTTTTAAAGCGAGTAAGCAGATTGTTTGCCATGCCTGCGCCTCCTTAATACTTGCGGTCGATCAGGGGACGACGCACGGTGCCCGCAGCCGGCTTCACGTCGCGCTTGACGGCAACGTAAACCTCGGTTTGTTCACCCGAGTCAAGCACCTTTTTGGGAAAACTCGTCACGGCGGCAACGTTCCAGGCACCGCAGCGCGTTTCGTTGAATTCGACGGGCGCAGCAGCTTCGTTTTTGAGGATGCCGACATAGATGAGAAGATTGTGGCCTTCGAGCACCTGACCTCGGCGGAAGTCAAACTTCAGGCCGTGTTGCTTGCAGACGGGCAACTTGTCGGAATAGCGCGCGTTGCGCAAAGAGAAACCCTGCGGAACCTGACCAAGAGCGATGGTCTTGAAGCTTTCCTTCAAGGTGTCGATGTAGGGCTGCGACTGTTCCCAGGCGCGAGCCTGAGTGCCGCTGCCCTCGACGCTTCCCATGTCGGAGATGTTCAGTTTCTCGAGAACCGACTTCGGAAGCAGAAATTCGACCTGGCGCGGCGCAATGCGCTCCGGAATCATCGTCACCGAAATAGCGATGTCTTCCCTGCCCTTTTCGGTGATGAAGGCCGTTACGGGCTTGGCCTGATCGGTGGAGACGTACAGGACGGAACCGCGCACGCACGCCTCTCCGCAGTTATCCCCCTGCCCTCCTTCAAGGTCTGTGGAGAGAACCTGCGGGTGCTTAAAAGGCGTCAAGAGACGATTGGGCTGATTGCGCGCAATCGGAATCACAACGTTTACGCCCGGCAACACATTGACGCGCGAGGAGCGCACGATCACGGACTTGGCAGCTGCCTGATCGGCAGCAGTAATCGCCGGTGCGGTCTGTGCCGCATCCTGCGCTTTGTCGGAGGCGGCTTCCTCCTTACGAGAGGAGTCGGCAGCTCGTTTGCTTCTAGCCTCTTTCTTGCTTTCCTTCACGTCTTTGACGGCCTGATCGACCGCATCCTGCAAGTCGACCTGATCAACGGCTTTGTGCGTGGTGGGCGCTAAGGCTGTCTTCGGATCGGCGGCAGCGGCAGCGCGTCGCTCCGGGCGCAGTCCCATCACGGAAGCCGGAGCGGGTTTGGCGTCCGGATGGGGGCCTGCTTGTTCGCGGGCGTTTGCCATCACGGAAGCCGGCACGGCGGGAATTTCAGCAGTTTGCGCAAACGCCTGACCGGCCAGAAACAGAGCGGCGGCAGCCGCAATGAGGGTTTCTTTGCGTGGACTCACAAGACTTTCAGCCAGCCTCCCCTTTTCTACCGGGAACGCCGCTGCCTCCTTTTGGTTGGGTGAAATCGTTTTCATGTTCTTTTCGGGCCTGTCGGTTACTTGTCGCGGTCGCGCGCACGTCGCTCGCGGTTGCTTTCGCGTTCTTTCTTCTTGCGTTCGTTTTCCAGAACGTCTTCGGTGCGCGCTTTGCCCGTGTAGGTGTCGATGTAGGTAATGACCGGCGCGTACTGGGCGATCTCGATGCCGATTTCGAAGGTGCGCTCGTGCCGCTTTTCTTCGTCCATTGAGGTGCCCAGACGGCTGTAGGAGTAGCCGCTCACAAAGACGTGTCCGGTGGTTTTTTCGTAGATGACGCGGCGCGGTTCAAAGCGCAGCGTTACGCGCTCCTCGCGCAGGATCTGAGCGTTGCTGTAGAGCGCATCGATGGCTTCGTGATAGATCTCGGGAGAAAGCAAGGGCTTGACGCGATCGGCGATGAATTCGACGGTAGCCGGCTGCACGTTTCCCAGGAGCAGCGCAATGGCCATTCCCCAGGCTTCCTTGTAGTTTTCGGACGCATCGTCCTTTGTGACTTCGGCTCTGCCGTCGAGTGTCCACGGTACGACGGCCACTGCCGTGTCCCGGAAGATCAGACCGATGGCAAGCACGATGTTGCAAGCCACCATGACGAGAATGAGCAAATGCGAGGCCTGCAGCTTGCTGCGCAAATCCTCAATGCTTTTAGTGAAAGTTCCCAGTTGCATAACGTCTCCGGTCAACGATCAAGGAAAGAACCGTTTGATGAACGGATTGGTCATGCTGGGCGCACGATAGGTGCCGAACCCGAAGTGGTAGGCAAGATGCTCCAAATAACCGTCGGCGTGCGTGTCGCGAAAACGCCGATAAAGACGAGCTAGCCCCATGCCGGCGAGCGTGAAAAGAAACGCCTGGCCGACGACCATCCCAAAGACGAGGCCGCCCATGATCGGGACGATTTCGTCAGCAGGCCACAGCAGAATGTGCGGCGGATCATCGGCTCGAACCGGCAATCGAATGGGCTTCACCCTTCCCTCCTTTTTTCGTTACGAAATAGTCGGGAGGGATTGTTTCAACAGCCCCTTGACGGCCAGCTCCGTACTTGAGTCGAAAAACGATTGCGGGGGATGGTGGCGGAAATGAAAAAAATTGCTCCGGAGCAATTTTTTCGAAAAGCCGCGCCGATCAAGGCAAAGCGAGCGATTTCAAGGAAAAAAGAAGTGAGCAGCGAGTAGAATGCGCGCACCACGGAGAATTCACTGGGTGTCGTTGTCTGGAAGAAAACTTTCCGCCAGAGCTTCTACGGTTTTCGGAATTGCAAAGTTTTCGGCGAAAGCCGAAATTCAGGCCCCGGACGGATGCTCTTCGGAGCCAAAGGAAGGGTGTAAAAACGACAAAAGCCCAGTGTTAGGACCACTGAGCTTCGTCATTTTTTTGAGGGAGTTTGTGATGGTACCGCATCCAATTCTCTCGTGGCAGATTATGCCAGATACGCGACAAACATTTTCTAAAAAATTGTCGGCAATGCCTTGAAGCAAAAGCCTTTATAAGAAAATTGCTCCGGAGCAATTTTTCAGAACTGTTTTGTTTTGCCACGTCCAAAAACGTTGACGTACTCCCTTGTCTGAAGACAAAGGATTCTTGGTTCAAACGCCAGATGCC
>ENA-OVGE01002685-OVGE01002685.1-human-gut-metagenome-genome-assembly--contig:-NODE-2685-length-11222-cov-4.013343_pt1 | contig 11222 bp, 9 predicted proteins | sample MGYA00237769_ERZ505417 | MGnify/ENA primary metagenome ERZ505417 (study PRJEB26158, sample SAMN06016403) | human gut metagenome | biome: human gut; feature: ankylosing spondylitis patient; material... | reverse complement strand
CGATGAAGTTCACGAGCAGCCCCGCGATGAGAAACGACAGCGTATACAGACACGGCATCGCCGCCGGCATCGTCAGGTCGCACACAAGGCCGAAAACCAGCCCGTAGAACGCGCACTCGCGCTGCGGCTCCCACACGGCGATGATCCCCGCCAGCAGCGGCAGGGCGAAGGGGTGGATGTCGAGCAGATGGATGTGCGTGAGCACCAGACTCTGCAGCAGCACGAGCAGCAGCGTCACGGCCGCGTACAGCAGCCATTTCATGAGAAAGTCCCGTCGAGTCATGCGCGCCCCCTCAGTCCACGATGTCGAAGTGCGTGATGACGAACACCTCGGTCAGCTGGTTCATGTCGACGAGCGGGGCGATGACGGCGTATTTCGTCAGGCCGATGTCGTCCGTGCGCACCTCCTCGACCGAGCCGATGCCGAGCCCCGAGGGGTAGTATCCGCCGAGACCGGAGGTGAGCAGCAAATCGCCGTTGACCAGCCCCGACTCATCCGACAGGTACGACAGCTTCAGCCGCCCCTGCTGCATGAGGGAGAGGTCGCCCATCGTGACCGTCACCTCGCCCGTGCGGAAGACCTTCGCGCCGAGCTGCGAGTCCGTGTCGAGGATCGTCGTGACGGTGCTCCAAGTCAGACCCGCGTCCGTGATGACGCCGACGAGATAGCCCTCTTCGTTCACGACGCAGTCGCCGATGGCGATGTCGGAGGAGGTGCCCTTGCTGAGCGTCATGGCCGAGCTCCAGTTGCTCGTGCTGCGCTCGATGATGTGGGCGGATTCAAACGAGAAGTCCTGTCGCTGCTGGCGCAGGTTCAGGAGCGTGCGCAGGCGGGCGTTCTCCTCACTGTCGGTCTGCGCCTGGCGCACCTGTTCCTCGAGCTCCGCGTTCTTCTTGCGCAGCTCCGCGTTTTCCTGCTTGAGCGTGTCGACGCTCTGGAAGTGCTCGGAGATCGAGCCGAACCAGCCGCCGACCGACGCCGCGGCCGAGCGGAACGGCTGCGTCACAACGCCCGCGGCGTTGTGGAGAAACCCCGTCGTCGACCCCATCGAGGACAGCACGCACAGCACCACCGCGATCAGCGTCGCCGCGGCGAGGATCCAGATGCCGTTTTTGGAAAAGAATTTTTTCATGTTGTCGGTTCCTCAGTCCAGTAGATTCACGCCGACCTGCGCGAGCATCCGGCTCAGCAGCAGGACGGGCAGGCCCATGACGTTAAAGAAGTCCCCGTCGATCCGCTCGACGAGCAGCGCGCCCTGTCCCTGCACGCCGTAGGCCCCGGCCTTGTCCATCGGCTCGCCGGTGGCGATGTAGCGCTCGATCTCCTCCGGCGTGAGCGTGCGAAAGCGCACGGCCGTGCGCTCGGCCGCCTGCCGCAGCTCGCCGCCGCGCAACACGGCGACACCGGTGTAGACGATGTGCTCGCGCCCGGACAGGGCCGTGAGCATGCGCGCGGCGTCGTCATGATCCCGCGGCTTGCCGAGAATGGCGCCGTCGAGATAGACGATCGTGTCCGCCGCGATGATGATGTCCTCCGGCGCGCAGGTCTGCGCGACCTCCTGCGCCTTGTGCAGGGACAGTTCGCGCACGGTCTGCTCCGGGCCGGCGCCCGGCGTCGCGCGCTCGGGGCCGGCGGCCGGCCGGATCGTCAGGTCCGGCACGCCGAGCATCTCCAGCAGCTCCCGCCGGCGCGGGGAGCCGGAGGCAAGGATCCAGTTCATGGTCGTTCCTCCCGGGCGGGTCATTCCACGCCCCGATAATACAGCCCGCGGGTCAGCCCGTTCGGGCGGTAATCCGTCAGGCCCAGATAGCTCTGTGTGACCGCGACGCACTCATGCGGCGTCTCGGTCGTGAACATGAGGCGCACGCCCCAGAGGCCCGCCGTTTCATAGTCCTCATGCTTGTCGGCGAGGTAGAGCTTGTGCGCGTTGAAGATCTGGTTGCGGTGGCCGAACGCCGGCAGCACCGGGAACAGCGCCCCGCGCCGGTCGGCCAGATTGTTGGGCACCTTGCAGTTGCAGCGGCCCGCGCTGTTGCGGATGATGCACTGCTCGGTAATCATGCACGGCAGGCGGCCGTAGACGATCATCTCCGTGTCGATGCTCTTGGCGAGGTCGCGGATCTGCGCCACGCGCAGCTCGAACGACGCCGTCGCGCTCACGAGACCGGCCTGCTGCAGCACTTCCTCCGTGAAGGAGTTGAAGACATTGAGCCCGAAGTCGCCGCGCACGCGCATCCCCGCCCGGCGGGCGAAGAAGATGTGCCCCATGTTGCCGACGAGCGCTTCCTGCACGCCGTTTTCGGCGGCGCGCCCCAGCATAGCGTGCATGTCCTCGGCCTGATCGTCCGTGATGACGCGCGGCAGCACCGCCACGACCTGTGCCCCCTGCTCCAGAAACGGGGCAAGGCGCGGGAAATCCGTGTCCAGAATCTCAATCGGCACGTACACATACGCCGGGCGCAGCGCGGCCAGCTCCTGCGTGAGCTGCTCGGCCTGATGCACCTGCACGATGAGCGCAGGGTCGGCAAAATAGCGTTTCCCCTCCGGAAGCTGCGGCAGCGGCAGGCTCCGCCGCTCGGGCAGGGCCGCGCGCTCCTCCTTCAGGCCGGTGATGAGCCGGCGGCGCAGGTCGTTGACGGCGGCCGCCGGAAGGTAAAGGCCCGGGTCGATGCGGCTCTCGGTGCCGGTGGAATAATAGGGCGTGCCGCCCGTTTTGGCGAACTGGTCGGCGAGGCTCTGCTCGGTCAGCGGCGCGCGCTGCGCGGGCTCCGGCACGGGGCCGGTGAGCACGGCGCGGTGGCCCTCGGCGTCCATGACGGCGGCCATGACCGGCTCGCCCGTCTGTACCTTGGCATAAAACTTCACGGGCACGCGGCGGCGCTCGCCGTCGGCATACGCCTTGCGCGCGGCGGTGAACATCTTTTCGGCCTCGCGGTCAGGCTCGGCCGCGCGGGTGCCGAGCATGTCCGGCCCCTTTTGGCCGAGCAGGTAGCCCTGCGTGAAGCCCTGGCGCGAAAACGCCAGCGCGAGCCGGTCGTTTTCTTCCGGTGTGGGCACGCGGTGCTCATGGATGCAGCGGGCGTACACGTCCGTGACCACGGCGACGTACTCCGGCCGCTTCATGCGGCCCTCGATCTTCACGCAGGCGACGCCCGCGTCGGCGAGCTGCTGCAAGTAGTCTGCCAGGCAGTTGTCGCGCAGGCTCAGCGGGTACTCGTCCATGCGGCCGCCCATACTGTACTGCATGCGGCACGGCTGCGCGCAGGCGCCGCGGTTGCCGCTGCGGCGGCCGATGAGCGCGCTCATATAGCACTGGCCGGAATGGCAGAAGCACAGCGCCCCGTGCACGAACACCTCGGTCTCGATGCTCGCGTGCTGCGAGATGAAGCGGATCTGCTCGAGCGAGAGTTCGCGCGCGAGCACGGCGCGGGTGATGCCCATCTCGGCCGCGGCCTCGACCCCGGCAAGATTGTGGATGCTCATCTGCGTGCTGGCGTGCAGCGGAATGTCCGGCAGGGCGGCGCGCAGCACGCGCGCGAGGCCCAGATCCTGCACGAGGATCGCGTCCGCCCCGGCGTCCGATGCCTGCTGCGCGAGCGCGGCGGCGGCGTCCATCTCGCGGTCGCCCACGAGGGTGTTGAGCGTGACGTAGACCTTGCAGCCGCGGATGTGGCAGTAGCGCACGGCCTTGGCAAACGACTCCCGTGTGAAATTATCGGCGCTCCGGCGCGCGTTGAACCCGTCGCCAAAGCCCATATACACCGCGTCCGCCCCGTTTTGCACCGCCGCGATGACGGCATCGAGGTTGCCCGCGGGCGCCAGCAGTTCCAGCATAGACCCACTCCCAGTTATAGTCATACATATAGCATTATAGCACAGCAGGTGCTCTTGCTACAAGTCAATTTTCATGCTATAATGTGAACCTATCATGAATTTCTAGTGACCCGAGGGGTAATTGCATGGATCGAGCCGAATTTACGCTGTCGCGGCCGGTGTGCCTGTCGCTGCCGGTCGAGGAAGTGGACAAGCTGCTGCGGGAAAAAGACGGGCGCTGCGCCCTGACATATCTGGCGCTGCTGCGCGCCGGCGGAAAGCCGTTTCCCGCCGAGAGCATCGGCCTGACCGAGCGCGAACTGCGCCAGACGATGGAGCGGCTGTGCGCGCTCGGGCTCGTCTCCGCCGCAGGGAGGGCCGCCCCCGCCCCGGCGGACAAGCCGGCCACGGCCGAACCGAAGCTCGTGCCCGCGGCCGAGCTGCCGCAGTACACGGCCGAGGACATCGCCAGCCGGATGCTCAGCGACGGGCCGATGCAGACCGTGCGCCGCGAGGCCGAGCAGCTCTACGGCCGCAAGCTCACGACGCCCGAGATGAACATGCTCCTGGGCCTGCGGGACTATCTGGGGCTCCCGGCCGACGTGCTCATGGAGCTGATCCACTACGTGTTTCAGGAATACCGCGCCGAGCGCGGCCACGCCGGCACGCCGACGATGCGCCGGATCGAAAAGGAGGCCTACGCATGGGCCGATCAGGAGATCCACACGACGGCGCAGGCGGAGGAATATCTGCAGCGCAGGCAGGCGCGGCAGGAGCTGGCGCAGCAGGTGCTGCAGGTGCTGCAGATCCATGACCGCGCGCCGAGCCGCACCGAGCGCAGCTATATTGCCAGCTGGCTGGACATGGGCTTCGGCTGCGACGCCATCGCCGAGGCATACGACCGCACGGTCGTGGCGACCGGGGCGCGCAAGTGGGCGTACCTCAACCGCATCCTCATGAGCTGGCACGAAAAAGGGCTGCACACGCCCGAGGAGATCGAGACCGGCGACCCGCGCGCAGCGAACAAGCGCCGCGCAGCCCCCGCCGCCCCGGCGGCCGAGCGCGACGACCTCGACCGCGTGGAACAGCTGCTCCGCAAGATGGAGCAGACCAACACCTAAGGAGGGACCGGCATGGCCCGCAATGGGATCTATCTGGCGCGCGCCCGCGAGCAGATCGCGCAGCGGCGCGCGGAAAATGAGCGCGAGCACCGCCGCCGCGTGGACGACGCATACCGCCGCGTGCCCGGGCTGCGAGCACTCGACCAGACGCTGCAGCAGCAGATGATCGCGCTCGTCGGCCTGACGATGCGCCACGGCAGCGACCCGACGGAGGAGCTGCGCGCGCTCGAGCGCGCGAACCTCGACACGCAGGCGCAGCGCGCCGAGCTGCTGACGGCGCACCACCTGCCGGTGGATTATACCGACGACATTTACGACTGCCCCCGCTGCCATGACACGGGCTACGTGCAGGGCCAGCCATGCGGCTGCCTGCTGCGGCGCTACAACGCCGAGCTCACGCGCGACCTCAGCCGCCTGCTGCAGCACGGCGACGAGTCGTTCGAGCACTTCGACCTGACGCTCTACGACGAGAGCGCGCGGCCGAAGATGGAGCGCGTGTTTCAGGTCTGCCGCACGTTTGCGCAGACGTTCCGCCCCGGGACGATGAACCTGCTGCTGCAGGGCGGCACGGGGCTGGGCAAGACATACCTGTCGGCGTGCATCGCGCGCGTCGTTGCCGGCGCGGGCTACGCCGTCGCCTACGAGACGGCCGCCACCGCGCTCGACGCGTTCGAGTGCGCAAAGTTCCAGCGCAGCAGCGCCGACGGCGAGGCCGCCGCGCAGCGCGTGGAGCAGTATCTCGGCTGCGATCTGATGATCCTCGACGATCTCGGCACCGAGATGATCACGGCCTACTCCACGAGCGCGCTCTACACGCTCATCAACACGCGCCTGACGCGCAAGAAGGCCACCATCATCAGCACGAACTGCTCCAACGAGGAGCTGCAGAAAAAATACACGCCGCAGATCCTGTCGCGCATCGAGGGCGAATACCAGACGCTCCCGTTCGTGGGGCGGGACATCCGGCAGATCAAAAAGGAGCGCGAAGCATGAATCAGCACGAGATCACCGAGCGCCGCCCCCTGCTCGACGCGAGCGGCAACCTGACCGAGCCCGGCTACGCGAAGTCCCTGCTGCCCGTCTACCGCCGCAGCGACATTCAGGCCCCCAAGCTGCGCATCAAGGAATGGGACTACTACTGCATCAACAACGGCCACTTCGCCCTGGCCCTGACCATCGCGGACAACAGCTACATGGGGCTCGACTCCATCTCCCTGCTCAACCTCGACGAGGGGTGGGAGATCACGAAAAGCCCGATGAAGGCCTTCACCAACGGCAGGGTCGGCCTGCCCGAGAGCAGCGAGCGGGGCGATGTGCACAGCGCCGGGCGGAACTACAGCATCCTCTTCAAGAACGAGGGCGACCGCCGCGTGCTCATCGCGCAGATGAAAAACTTCGGCCCCGAGGGCTCGCTGTACGCGAAGGTGACGCTCACGGACATCCCGCCTGAGTCCATGGTCATCGCCACGCCCTTTGACAAGGACAAGCACTTCTACTACAATCAGAAGATCAACTGCATGCGCGCCGAGGGCACCGTGACCTACGGCTACCACAACCGCACATATACCTTCGACCCGGCGGACAGCTTCGCCGTGCTCGACTGGGGCCGCGGCGTGTGGACGTACAAAAACACGTGGTACTGGGGCAGCGCCTCCGGCCTCGTGGATGGGGAGCCGTTCGGCTTCAACATCGGCTACGGCTTTGGCAACACGAGCGCCGCGAGCGAGAACATGCTCTTTTACAAGGGCCGGGCGCACAAGCTCAGCCAGGTCACCTTCCACATCCCCGGCGACGGCGGCAAGGCCACGCCGGACTACATGCGGCCCTGGACCTTCACGAGCGACGACGGCCGCTTTGAGATGGACTACACCCCCGTGCTCGACCGCGCGAGCTGCTCGGACGTGGGGCTCATCAAGTCCGACCAGCACCAGGTGTTCGGCGTGTTCAACGGCCGCGCCGTGCTCGACGACGGCACGGTACTGAATGTCAAAGACCTCCCCGGCTTCGCCGAGAAGGTCATCAATAAATGGTGAAAGAAAACTGCATAATCCCCGCTGTCTGCTGATCGCAGACAGCGGGGATTTTATTTGCCATTGTAACATGTTCCAAAAAGCCGCGTCCTTCTTTGTGCAGCATTGTTAATTGCGCTCGGAAATAAAATCGTTTATTATATAAACAATATTATTTCGCTTAGAAATAATAAAAGGAGGAAAAATATGAAAGAGCGAAAAACGAAAGTCACATTCTTCGTGGCTCTGGTGCTGCTGTTCGTCGGATTTATCGGCTCGTGGCTGGCTCAGACCGCAGGCGGCAGGATCAGCGTCCGGGAGATCTCATTTGAGACAGAGACCGGCATGACCATGAGCGCCATACTGGCCGTACCGGACACGGCGACGGCGGAAACGCCCGCCCCGGCGATCGTGACCGTCCACGGATGGTACAACAACAAGGAAATGCAGGATCTCAACTATATCGAATACGCACGGCGCGGCTTTGTCGTGCTGGCCATCGACCAGTACAGTCACGGCGACTCGGACAGCGCAGACGTCGGCTTCGAGGCCGAGGACGGCAACGGCGCCTACGAGGCCGTGAAAATGCTCTCGCGCATCAACTATGTCGACAGCAGCCGCATCGGCATCACCGGGCATTCCTACGGCGCCGAGGCCTGCAAATCCGTCGTTCGCTGTGACAACGCCGCCGACACGCAGCTGATCTCCGCCGTGCTACTCGTCTGCGCGGATTCGCAGTACACGCCCAGCAATCCCATGACCAACACGCCGCGCTGCGCATACGACCCCTACAGCGACCCGGAAGGCTTCTTCAACTTCTGGGAAAGCCGCGACGTGGGCATCGTCGCCGCGCAGTATGACGAATTCTACCACGGCTACCCCGCCGACACGGCGGCAGGCTCCACCGCGCCGCGCGACTACATCCATCAGCCGACGGCGCAGTCGTTCCTCTACTTCGGCGTCGATCCCGCCGGCCTCTCCGAGCGCGAAGCGGGCACCGTCTACCATCAGGATGTGAACGGCGAGGACGCCATGCATGTGATCTTCACACCGGCGATCACGCACCCGTGGGCGCACTTCTCGGCGCGCGTCGTGCGTGACTCCGTCGGCTTCTTCAACGAGGCACTCGGCAGCCGGACGCAGCTTGCCGACAGCAATCAGATCTGGCAGATCAAGGTCGCTTTCAACACACTGTCGCTGATCTGCTTCTTTGTGATCCTCGTCACGCTCACGCAGCTGCTCTCGCGTACACGCGCCTTCTCCGCCGTGTGCACGGCCGAACAGGATGTGCCGATGGATATGCCGTGCACCCGCGGCGGGCGCGCCTGGTACTGGGGCGGCATGGTGCTGGCTATGCTCTTCGGCATGGTCACCTACCTCAAGCTCCACGACCCGATCCAGGCGCTGTATCCGAATCTTTACAACAGCACACTGCATGGCACCTCGCACTGGTTCAGCCAGTTCCCGACGCTGTTCATCGGCGTGTGGTCTGCCGTCTGCGGCGGATTTTTGCTGCTTTGGATGCTCCTGAACTATTTTGCCTACGGGAAAAAGGCCGGCCTCGATCTGCGCAAACGCGGCTTCGTGCTCAGCGGCAAAGCGCTGGTGCAGACCATCGGTCTGGCGCTGCTGGTCGTGTTTGCCGCATATGCGCTCGTGTTCCTCGGCGACTGGCTGTTTTTGTCCGACTGCCGGATCTGGGTCATCACGATCCGGGCTTTCCGGGCCGACAAGCTGCTCGTCTGCCTGAAGTATCTGCCGTTTTTCCTGATTTATTTCATCGCCATGTCCCTGTCGGTCAACGGCTTCAATGACTATCGTCAGGGCAAAAAGCCCTGGATCAACACGCTGATCCAGTGCATCTCCGTCGGTCTCGGGCCGCTGCTGCTCATCGCGCTGCAGTATCTCTGGTTCCGCTCCACCGGCTATATGTTCACGGAGCAGTTCCATATCTGCGGCTCGATCGTCGGCATCTGGCTCGTCCCGCTCGTGGTGTATCTGCCGGTCTCCGCGCTCGTGTGCCGGCGCATCTACCGCTGGACGAACAACCCCTACCTCGGCGGCATCCTGATGGCCGTCCTCATCACGATCATCAACTGTACCAACACACTCACCTTCGCATAACGCAGTACGCTTTCCCGCGGGGCCCGGAGCACACGCTCCGGGCCCCGTTTTTATACGCGCATGGTTTCGCTTGAAAAACGCGGGTCGCTCCGATATAATAAACGGGAATACGCAAAGGGGCATCGTTATGAAACTGGAATGGCTGCGCGAATACCGCGACTTTATCGAAAAACTCATCAAATTTGCCAATGCATATGCCGGCATGTACAAGCAGGAAAAGTATTACGCCAAAGACATCGCCTTCAACTCCATTCAGCTGCAGGTCATGGAGTATCTGCTGGAGAATGAAGAGCGCAACGACAAAATGGCGCAGATCGCGCAGCGGCTCGCCATCACGCCCAGCACATTTTCCAAGACCGTCGCCAAGCTCGAGGGCAAGGGCATGGTTGAAAAATACCACACCTCCGTCAACCGGAAAGATGTGATCGTCAAAGTGACCGACTTCGGGCGCAAGGCCTATCAGGAATACGTCGATTGCGTGAATGAATACAGCTTCAAGGACATCTTCGCTATTCTTGACACCGTCCCAAAGCAGGAGGTCGAAAAATTCACGCAGGTACTTGAGATTGCGGCTGACCGCTGGGGCACGGATCGAACGGAGCTGCCGGCGGAAGTGCTCGTGAAAATCGAGCGAAAAGAAGCATAAAAAACCGCTCTGCAAAATGCAGAGCGGTTTTTTCGATTCCAAATGAAAATTACTTGCCCTCGATGGCGTCGGCGAGGCTGCTGAGCCAGTCGCCCTGCACGTCCTCGATCTTTCCCGCGTCGCACGCCGCCGCGATGGCGGGGTCGATGGGCAGCTTGGCCGTGTTGGGGATGCCGTGCTTGGCGGCGATGGCCTCAATGTGGCTCTCGCCGAAGATGGCGTGCTGCTTGCCGCAGTCGGGGCACTGGAAGTAGCTGTAGTTCTCAATGAGGCCCAGCACCGGGATGGACATCATCTCCGCCATGTGCACCGCCTTGGAGACGATCATGGACACCAGATCCTGGGGGGAGGTGACCACGATGATGCCGTCCACCGGCAGGGACTGGAACACGGTGAGGGGCACGTCCCCCGTTCCAGGGGGCATGTCCACGAACATATAGTCCACCTCGCCCCACACCACGTCGGACCAGAACTGCTTGACCACGTTGGCGATGACCGGGCCACGCCAGACCACGGGGTCGGTCTCGTTGGCGGTGAGCAGGTTCAGGGACATGAGCTTGATGCCGGAGGGGGTGACGGCGGGGTCGATGCCCGCGTCGGTGCCGGTGGCCCGCTGGTGGACTCCGAAAGCCATGGGGATGGAGGGGCCGGTGATGTCGGCGTCCAGCACGGCCACCTTCCGGCCCCGGCGGGCCATGGCTACGGCCAGGGAGGAGGTGACGGTGCTCTTGCCCACGCCCCCCTTGCCGCTGACCACGGCGATCACCTTCTTGATGCTGGACAGGGCGTTGGCAGGGACGTGCAGGTCCCGCTCGCTGCAGCTCTCGCCGCAGGTAGAGCAGTCATGGGTGCAGTTTTCAGGCATGATCGATTCTCTCCTTCATATGGTTGGGATCACTTGCCGTCCTGACGGCCGGCAAAGGTCTTGTTGATGCGCTCGCCGGTGGTGTGGACCAGCTGGAACATGGACTGGTAGAGCACCGGGTAGTCCCGGGCCAAGATGTCGTGGCTCAGCTCGGGCATGCGGCTCTTGTCCTTGTCCTGGCCGGCCAGGGCCTCGCACAGCTCCACCTCGCTGCACGCCATGTCAGCCTCGGGCAGGCCGGCGGCGAACTGCCGGGCCGGGACGGAGAAAAAGTCCGGGTTGTTGGACGGGTTGGCCTGATACAGGCGGCGGAACACCTTATAGACAGCGGTGGACAGGTAGTTGGAGGCGGCGCGGATGGCCTCCCGGCTGCCCGTCTTGCCCAGCAGGTCAAAGAGCATGCCCACCGAGTTCACCAGCAGCTTCTTGGACAGCAGGGCCAGCACCGACCCCCGCATGGAGTTGTCCTTCTCGTCGCTGATGTCATAGAGCTCCTCAGTGCCGATGGTGGTGCCGTCCCGGGTGAGGGTCCGGCCCAGCAGGTAGTCGGCGGACACCCCGTAGTAGTCGCAGGCCTTTACCACAAAGGACAGACCCGGCTCCCGGATGCCGTTTTCATAGTGGGACAGCAGCGCCTGGGAGA
>ENA-OVGE01002684-OVGE01002684.1-human-gut-metagenome-genome-assembly--contig:-NODE-2684-length-11229-cov-3.787364_pt1 | contig 11229 bp, 9 predicted proteins | sample MGYA00237769_ERZ505417 | MGnify/ENA primary metagenome ERZ505417 (study PRJEB26158, sample SAMN06016403) | human gut metagenome | biome: human gut; feature: ankylosing spondylitis patient; material... | reverse complement strand
GCGGGATCCCCGTCATTTTCTATTCCTACATTGTCGACGAGCAGGCGTACCCGGACGACATGGGCCGCGACGCGGAGGCGCTGCCCCGGTTCTATGCGTTTCTCGACGCGGGCAAGCTGCCGTGCGCGCGCCGGAATGAGCACGGTGAAAACAAAAAAACAGGAGACCGCCCGCGATCCGAAACGGATCGGGGCGGTCTCCTGCTTGCATGCAAAGCAGAAAGACGGATATTAGCCGATCAGGCCCTGGATGTAGTTCACCGGCCACTGGCAGAAGTCCTTGACCAGGTAGAGCTTATCGCGGATGGCGAAAGCGGTGTTCTCGTCGCAGAGCGACTCGAGCTTTTTCTTGATGGCCTTGGTGTTCACCTCGAGCAGCGCGCTGGCGCTCGACAGGATCTTGCCGCCGTCGATCTCCTTGATCGATGTCCAGAGCTCGGAAGCGTACTCCTTGACGCCAACGCTCTTAATTGTCTGAATGCACATACCTATTCCTCCCTTAAAATACTGGTGCTCCCGGCCGCACATCCGGCAGCCGAAAAACAAGATTGCTCTTATCAACAGTGCTCTCATTCTAGCACAAAGCCGTGGGATTGTCAAAGAGGAATACAGAGAAATGTGTAATTTCCCACATTTTGTGGTCAATATGCACAAACCGGGCAACAGGTAGCGGAAAATTCAACCAACTCCGGTGAAAAAGGCTGTGCGCGGGCGCTTATGCCTCGGCGATGACCTCACACTCGACGAGCACGTCCTTGGGCAGACGCGCCACTTCGACGCAGCTTCTGGCCGGGAACGGCTCGGAGAAATACCCGGCGTAGATGGTGTTGACGGTGGCGAAATCGTCCATGTTCTTGATGAACACCGTCGTCTTGACGGCCTTGGACATGTCGCTGCCGGCGGCCTGCAGCACGGCGGTCAGGTTGCGGAAAACCTGATGGGCCTGCGCCTCGATGCCCTCGGCGATGGCGCCGGTGGCGGGGTCGATGCCGATCTGGCCGGACGTGAACACAAAGCCGCCGGAGACCTGCGCCTGCGCGTAGGGGCCGAGCGCGGCGGGGGCGTTGGTGGTAGCAACTGTTTTCATGATGATGACCTCCTATCAGTCGATTTTTACGTGATAACCGGTTTGAATGAGCTGGTCGAGCACGCGGTCGCCGTGCTCCTTGCCGCCGACCTCGCAGGAGACGTGTACGTCGATCTCGTTGGGGTTGAGCCCGGCGGTGAGCCGGTCGTGCTCCACGGAGAGAATGTTCGCGCCGAGGGCAGCGATGTCGTTGAGCAGCTTGCCGAGGCTGCCGGGCCGGTCGAGCAGCGTGACCGTGAAGCGCAGCCGGCGGTGGCGGGACACGAGGCCCTGCTCGATGATGCACTGGATGAAGCTCACGTCGATGTTGCCGCCGGAGAGCAGGCACACGACGTTTTTGCCCTTCACGTCGACCTTGCCCTTGAGCACGGCGGCCACGGGCGCGGCGCCGGAGGGCTCGACGATCTGCTTGCAGCGCTCCATGAGCAGGAGCACGGCCTCGGAGATCTCAAGATCGCTGACGGTGACGACGTCGTCGGCATATTTCTGGATGAGCGGGACGGTGATGTCGCCCGGCGCCTTGACGGCGATGCCGTCGGCAATGGTGGCGACGGAATCGGTCTGGACGTAGCTGTGCGAATGGAACGACTGTGCGATTGCGTCCGCGCCCTCGGCCTGCACGCCGATGACCTGCACGCGGGGGTTGATCTGCTTGATGCACGCGGCCACGCCGGCAAGCAGTCCGCCGCCGCCGGCCGGCACGATGACGATGTCCGCCGTGGGCAGGTCGCCGAGGATCTCGAGACCGAGCGTGCCCTGACCGGCAATGACCTCGGGGTCATTGTAGGGGTGCAGGAACGTGGCGTGCTCCTGCTCGCAGATCTCGCAGGCTTTGGCGTAGGCATCGTCATAGCAGTCGCCCGCGAGCACGACGGTGGCGCCGTAGCCCTCCGTGGCCTTCGCCTTGGCGATGGGCGCGGTCTTGGGCATGACGATCGTGGCCGGGATGCCGAAGCGGTGCGCGGCGTAGGCCACGCCCTGTGCATGGTTGCCGGCCGACGAGGCCACGACGGCCCCGGTCTCGCCGCGCTCGACGAGCGCCGCGATCTTGTTGCTCGCGCCGCGGATCTTGAACGAACCGGTCTTCTGGCTGTTTTCGTACTTGAGATAAATGTTGCCGCCCGTCATGGCCGAGAACGTGGCCGACAGGTCGAGCTCCGTGTGGTGCAGCACGCCCTTGAGCCGCTGCGCCGCGCGTTCAAATTCCTGCAGTGGGATCTCCACAGCAAACACCCCCGTTAGATTTTCTGTTTGGGTCCTTCTGCTCTTACTATACCGCGGCGAAAAGGGAAATACAAGCGCCGTGCGGCAAAATGTCCGCGTCGAAGAAACTTTTTCGCATGATTGTCCGTGAAGGAAAAACATTCGCGCACGGACAGCGCACGGATGTGCCCAGCAAATCTTACACATTTCTTAAAAAGTGAGAAATCGGTTGCCGACGACACGGCGCAGGCGTATAATGCACCCAAAAATGGGGAAGCAGCGCCGGTGCGCACCGGTGTAACGATCAGGAGGAGACACCATGCTCAATATTCAGCATTTTACCAAGACTTATGGTGAGAAAAAGGCCGTGGACGATCTGAGCCTGCACATCGCGCCGGGCGAGATCTACGGCTTCATCGGCCACAACGGCGCCGGCAAGACGACGACGCTCAAGGCGGCCGTCGGCATCCTGCAGTTTGACGCGGGTGAGATCACGATCGGCGGGCACTCGATCCAAACCGAGCCGCTGGCCTGCAAGCAGCTGCTTGCCTACATCCCGGACAATCCGGACCTGTACGATTTCATGAGCGGCATCCAGTACCTGAACTTCATTGCCGACATCTTCGGCATCCCGGCTGCGGAGCGCTGGGCGCGCATCGAGCCGTATGCCGATGCGTTTGAGCTCACGGGCGATCTCGGTCAGCCGATCAGCGCGTATTCGCACGGCATGAAGCAGAAGCTCGCCATCATCGCGGCGTGGATCCACGACCCGAAGCTCGTCATCATGGACGAGCCGTTCGTCGGCCTCGACCCGAAGGCGGCGCACCTGCTCAAGGGCATGATGCGCGAGCTGTGCGACGCCGGCGGCGCGATCTTCTTCTCGACACATGTGCTCGAGGTCGCCGAGAAGCTCTGCGACAAGGTGGCCATCATCAAGGGCGGGCGGCTCATCCGCTCCGGCACGATGGAGGAGGTCAAGGGCGACGATAGTCTCGAGGATGTGTTCCTGGAGCTGGAGGAAGCATCATGCTGAAAACGCTTCTGAAAAAACAGATGGCGGAGATCTTCCGCAACTATTTCTACGACCCGAAAAAGAACAAAATGCGCTCCAAGGGCGCGACGATCGCCTACATCGCGCTGTATGCGCTGCTGATGGTGGGCCTCCTCGGCGGGATGTTCGCGCTCATGGCCGTGGGCCTGTGCGGTCCGCTGGTCGAGGCCGGCATGGACTGGCTGTATTACCTGCTCATGGGGCTGATCGCGGTGTTTCTCGGCACGTTTGGCAGCGTGTTCAGCACGTATTCGAGCCTGTACCTGTCCAAGGACAACGACCTGCTGCTGTCGATGCCGATCCCGGTGCGCTGCGTGATGGCCTCGCGCCTGTTGGGCGTGTATCTGCTGGGATTGATGTACGCCGCGGTCGTCATCGTGCCGGGTGTGATCGTGTACTGGCTCACGGCGCCGGTCACGGCAGGGACGATCGTCGGCGGCGTGCTGATGGTGCTGATCGTGTCCGTGATCGTGATGGTGCTCTCGTGCCTGCTCGGCTGGGTGGTCGCGCGCATCAGCCTGAAGCTGAAGAATAAGAGCTTCATCACCGTGATTTTGTCGCTGCTGTTTCTGGCGGCGTATTACTTCGTGTACTACAAGGCACAGGCGCTCATCACGCTGCTGGTGGAAAACGCCGCCGTGTACGGCATGAAGATCCGCGGCTCTGCGTATCTGCTGTACCTGTTCGGCTGCGTCGGCGCGGGCGACTGGCTGGCGATGTTGATCGTGACGGTCACGCAGGCGGCGCTCCTCGCGCTGACGCTGTGGGGCATCGCGCGCAGCTTCCTGAAGATCGCCACGGCGACCGGCAGCGTGAAGAAGGTGCGCTTCGAGCACAAGGCTGTGCGCGCGCAGAGCACGCAGCGGGCGCTGTTCGGCAAGGAGCTGCGCCGCTTCACGGCCAGCCCGAACTATATGCTCAACTGTGGGCTCGGCATCGTGATGCTGCCGGCGGCGGGTATCGCGCTGCTGATCAAGGGACGCGCACTCGCGCAGCTGCTCGACGGGGTGTTCGGCGCGGGGGCGGATATCGTGCCGGTGCTGCTGAGCGCGGCGCTGTGCCTGCTCGCGTCGATGAACGACATGGCGGCGCCGTCGGTGTCGCTCGAGGGAAAGAACCTGTGGCTCGCGCAGTCGCTGCCGGTCGTGCCGTGGCAGGCGCTGCGTGCGAAGCTGGACGTGCAGCTCGTGCTGACCGGGGTGCCGGTGCTGTTTTGCGCGCTGTGCGCGGTGATCACGCTGCCGGGCGGCGCGGCGGAGATGGCGCTGGCCGTCGTCGTGGCGCTGCTGTACACGCTGCTGAGCGCGCTGGCCGCGCTCGCGCTCGGCCTCAAGATGCCGAACCTGACGTGGACCAACGAGATCACGCCCATCAAGCAGGGCGGCAGTGTGATGCTCGCGCTCTTTGCCAACTGGTTTTATGCCATCGCGCTCGGCGGGCTGTACTTTCTGTGTGGCAGATATTTGAGCGCGGCGGTGTATCTCGCTCTCGCTGCCGCCGTGACGGCGGCGGTCTGCGCGCTGCTGCTGCGCTGGGTGAAACAGCGCGGCACGCGCATCTTCGCCGCGCTGTGAGAACGGGAAAACCGCATCTGTTCCTAACGAACAGATGCGGTTTTTTGCTGTGTGTTTCGATTACAGAACCAGCGAGGGCGCTGCGTACACGCGCGCCTTGAGCTCGCTGTTGAGCATGTACAGGCCCTTGGCATCCGTGCCGAAGAGCTCCATTTTCGTGATGAGGTCGGAGGCGTTCTTCTCCTCCTCGCCCTGCTCCTTGACGAACCAGTCGAGCAGCTGCATGGTGCGGAAGTCGCGGTCGTCATACGCGGCGGCATAGATGCCGTTGATGAGCGAGGTGACGTACTGCTCGTGCTCGAGCGCCTTTTTCAGCGGGGTCATGTGGTCGCCGCGCGTCCAGTCCGGCGCGTCGACGGTGCCGAAGCTGACGGCGACACCGTTATTGAGCAGGTACTGGAAAAACAGCAGCGCGTGGTCGCGCTCCTCCTGCGCCTGCACTCGGTACCAGTTTTCAAAGCCGTCGAGACCGGCGGCCGCGTAGTAGTTGGCGAAGTCCAGATAGAGATAGGCCGAGTAAAACTCCTTGTTGATCTGCTCGTTGATGAGCTGGGCGACAGCTGCGTTCATGGGATGACCTCCTGATAGAAAATAAGAATGATTCTTGATTTATATCATACAGGATTTTTCCGCCTTGTCAAGCCCCGGGAGAAACTTTTTCTGGCGCAGGGGCGCGTTTCCTGTTAAGATGGGCGGGAGAGAAGCAAAAACAGAAACGGAGGAACCCACATGGACTACAATGAAGTTTTGCAGCGGGCGCGGGCGCGCATGGCCCCGCACTGCAAGGTCTGCCCGGAGTGCAACGGCCTCGGCTGCGGCAACACAATGCCCGGCCCCGGCTCGAAAGCGCCCGGCAACGGCGCAAACGACAACTGGCGCGCGTGGCGGCGCTGGTGCCTGAATATGGACACCATCGCCCCGAACACGCCGGTGGACACGTCGCTGGAGCTGCTCGGCCGGACGTTTTCCCTGCCCGTGATCGCGGCGCCCATCGGCTCGCTGCGCGCGCAGTTCAATCCAGAGGACGACATCCGCGACTACAACGCCTGCTGCGTCGCCGCGGCGGCGCAGACCGGCATCGCCGCGAGCTTTGGCGACGGGTTGGATGCGCGCGTGTTCCCGCACGGGTGCGCGCTCTCGCAGCAGTACGGCGGCATCGGCCTGCCGGTCATCAATCCGCTGTCGATGGACACCATCAAGGCAAACCTCGATCTCGCCAACGCGGCGCAGCCCTTTGCCGTGAGCGTGGTCATCGACTCGGCCGGCCTGCCGCACCTGAAAGCTGCCAGCCCCGACGCCGGCAGCAAGACGGTCGCGGAGCTGCGCGAGCTGTGCGATTATGCGCAGATGCCCATGATCCTAAAGGGCATCATGACGGTGCGTGGCGCGGAGAAGGCCGTGGAGGCCGGCGCGGCGGCCATCGTGGTCTCGAACCACGGCGGGCGCGTGCTGCCCGGCGCGGCGGCGACGGCGGACGTGCTGCCCGAGATCGCGGACGCGGTGGGGGACCGCGTGAAGATCCTCGTCGACGGCGGCATCCGTTCGGGCACGGACATTTTCCGCGCGCTCGCGCTCGGCGCGGACGCGGTGATGATCTGCCGGCCGTTTCTCATCAGCTACTACGGCGGCGGCACGGAGGGCATCGTTACCTACGTCGAGAAGCTGCGCGCAGAGCTGACGGACGCGATGTATATGTGCGGCGCACGGAAACTCAGCGACATCACGCGCGACATGGTGCGAGAGGCGCGGTGAGCCGCGGGCAGCAAAAGGCCCCGGGCGGGAACGCATTGCATTCCCGCCCGGGGCTTTGATCTGATTCAGAACGCCACGTTCATGAACAGCGCCACGCAGCACAGGATCACGGCCAGCGGCACATAGACATAGCGGCCGACGCCGTACCAGAGCGCGCCGCGCCGGCGGCGGCTGCCGGTGTTGACGGCGGCGAGCAGGTCGTCCTTTTTCATGACGTAGAACCACGACACGGCGCCGAGCGTCGCGCCAATGGGGATGATGTAGATCGATACGAGGTCCATCCACGGGCCCCACTTGGAGATGGGCTCCATGAGCAGGCCGAACCCGAGGCACAGCACGCACAGGATGCCGAGCACGGCCGTGCGGCTGAGCTTCGGGAACTTGTGCAGGAGCGACTCGGCGACGGCCTCGAACATGTTCTGCAGCGAGCTGACGCCGGCGAAGATCATGGCGACGTACAAAATGACGGCGAAGAGCCGGCCGAGCGGGATATCCTGCAGGATGGTCGGCAGCGTCACGAACAGCAGGCTCGGGCCCGCGCCGACGTCCAGCCCGTAGGAAAAGCAGGCGGGGATGATAACGAGCGCGGCGACGACGGCGGCGATGGTGTCAAAAACGGCCGTGTGCTGCGCCACGCCCACGACGTCCTCGTCCTTGGACAGGTACGCGCCGTAGACGATCATGCCGCTGCCGGTGACGGACAGGGAGAAAAACGCCTGCCCCATGGCCCAGATCCAGATCATCGGATCCTTGAGCGCCTCCCAGCGCGGGGTGAACATGAACTTGTAGCCCTCGGCCGAGCCGGGCAGCAGCGCCACGCGCACGGCCAGCACCAGAAAGATGATGAAAAACAGTGGCATCATGACCTTGTTGGACTTTTCGATGCTGTGCGCGCCGAGAAAGAGCGTCAGCAGCGTGCCGGCCACGACGATGACGTGGTAGGGGATGACGGAGTACGGCTGCGTGGAAAACGACGCGAACCACACGGCGGCGTCGCCCGTCATGAGCGTGCCGAGCAGGGAGTCGACAAGCGCCTTGAGGATGTACGTCACGATGACGGCGTAGCCGATGGCGATGCACAGCGACCCGGCCAGCGGCAGCCAGCCGAGCAGGCCGCCGACTTTTCCGGCGGTCTTGCCGCGCGTGGCCCACGCGCCTTCATAGGCGCCGAGCGTGCCGGTGCCGGCGCGGCGGCCCATGGCGAACTCCGTCGGCAGGCCGACGGTACTGAAGATGACCACAAACAGCAGGTAGATCAGCAGGAAGGCCCCGCCGCCGTTGCTGCCCATCTTGTTCGGGAAGCCCCAGACGTTGGCCATGCCGACGGCCGAGCCGACGGACGCCAGGATAAAGCCCCAGCGGCTGGCAAAGCTTTTTGTGTTTTTCGTTTTCATGCGTTCTCCCATCCAGACGTGAAAAACATCTGTGCAGCGCGCCGCGCAGATGCCGGGTCTGATTCTCGTTTTCGCTGCGCTTTGCCCGTGCACAGCGGCTTCATTTTAAAGTATTGCAGCAGGAAAGTCAAGAAAATTGCCGGATTTGTTCAAAAATCCGGCAGGGTTTCTTGTGGATTTGACGAAGGGCGGCGCGCATGGGTTCAGGTCCGCAGTGTGTCACGAAAGAGGAAGCGGACGAGCTTCGGCGGAAATTTTTCCGGGTATCGGCCGACGATGAGCGTCAGTACGCAAAGCAGCAGTATGACAGCACCGAGACCACCGTTGAACCACAGCTGGATGCGCCGTTCGGCGCGCTGCGCGGCAAGACCTTTGTCAAACGGGAGATAGACCGTGCCGTCGGCCCCGGTCATGGAGCAGATGTGCCAGTAGTGAAAACTCTGGCCCTTGCCCCAAGTGGTCGTGGTATATTCGCGATACCCGATGTGCAGGGTCTCGCCCGCATCAAAGGCGTCGAAAAACGCATGCACATCCGTCAGCTCGTTCTGGTAGTTCGGGATCTGGTAGCGTTTTTCCTCGCCCTCCGGATACAGGAGGAGCTTGTCTCCGCGCAGCTCGTAATAGTCAAACACAACGTCGCGGTAAGCCAGCGCATCGCTCGATACCGGGCGAAACGCGATGTAGACATAGACGCATATGCCGATGGCAAAGACGAAAATGGCGGCGAAGTAGATCACCCAGCTCTCGGGATTGATGATGTGGCCGCGGAACGGGTCGATGCGCGGCGGGACGTAGGGAACGCTCTGCCCGTCGTGGATGGCGGCGTAGTGCAGCTTGACCCGCTCCAGAAACATTTTCTGCGGCGCATCCGTCGTGTCCAGCGTAATATGGCGTTTGCCGAAATAGAGCCGCGCTTCTTTTGGGTATTCCCGCAGGCCGGTGATGTCGGAATAAGTGTAGTCGCGCCGGACACCGAGCACATTGCGTATGATGAAGCCGCTGCTGTCATACCAGATGCGGTAGTTGATCCACGCCAGGATCAGGCTGACGCCCATCAGCACGAACACGAGAAAGCCCATGGCGACCCACGGGTTGGAGTCCTGCTCGTGGACGGCCATGTTCATTAAATACAGGAACATGGCCCCAAAGACTACGCCGACGATCGGGTACGCCACGCTCAGGCGGACGCAGCTGCGCTTCGGCATCCGCCGCCCCTGCCGGATAAAAACGGCTTCGAGCGCGCAGATGCCCCCGATGACGGCGATGAGCAGGATGGTGAGCACGGTGCGCATGGCGCGTCCTCCTTTCAGCGGGGTATTTTCTCCAGTATAAAGACCCGCTGCGCAAAATGCAAGCGCGGCGGAGCCGCAAAAAGCCCGGCCGGGAATCCGGTCGGGCTTTGACTTTCTGCGAAGGTGGGCTCAGTACTTGATCTCCTTGCCGGCCTTGCGCCACTGCTTGAACTCCGCAACGGCGGTGAACAGCGCGTCGGACGAGGAGTTGATGGCGGTCTCAACGGAGTCCTGAATGACGCCGATGATGAAGCCGACGCCGACGACCTGCATGGCAACATCGTTGGAGATGCCGAACAGGGAGCAGGCCATGGGGATGAGCAGCAGCGAGCCGCCCGCAACGCCGGACGCGCCGCACGCGCCGAGTGCCGCCATGACGGACAGAATGATCGCGACGGGCAGCTGCACGGTGATGCCGAGCGTGTGCACCGCGGCGAGCGTCATGACGGTGATCGTGACGGCTGCGCCTGCCATGTTGATGGTCGCGCCGAGGGGGATGGACACGGAGTAGAACTCCTTATCCAGGCCGAGGCTCTCGCACAGGGACATGTTTACGGGGATGTTCGCGGCGGAGGAGCGGGTGAAGAATGCAGTGACGCCGCTCTCCTTCAGGCACTTGAACACCAGCGGATAGGGGTTCTTGCGGATGACGATGAACGTCATGATGGGGTTGACGACGAGGGCGGCAAAGAGCATGCAGCCGACGAGGATGAGCAGAAGCTTGCCGTACTCGGTAAAGATGGCAAGGCCGCTGGTGGACACGGCGGAGAACACGAGACCCAGGATGCCGAACGGGGCGAGGTTGATGACGAAGCGCACTGCCTTGGTGACGGCCTCGGAGGCGTCGGCGAGGAACTTCTTGGTCGTGTCGGACGCGCCCTTGAACGCGAAGCCGAGCACGATCGCCCAGAACAGAACGCCGAGATAGTTGGCCGAGACGATCGAGCCGATGGGGTTGGACACGATATTGTTGAGCAGGCCGGTGAAGATGGCGGCAAAGCTCTCAGGCGCACTGTCGGAGGCGGCCTCGGTCAGCGTGATGGTCACGGGGAACAGGTAGCTTGCGATCACGGCGATGACGGCCGCCAGGAACGTAGAGACAAGGTACAGCACGATGACGGTGCCGAACTGCTTGCCCAGCTTCTCCTTGGACTGAGCCAGGGCGCTGATGATGAGGACAAAGACCAGCAGCGGGGCGATCGCCTTCAGGGCACCGACAAACAGGGTGCCGAGAATGCCGATGCCGGGCGCGGTCACGGCGGCGTTGGGGATCAGCAGGGCGAGCGCCGCGCCGATGACCATGCCGATGACAATGCGCAGCACGAGGCTGACGCTGTTGTACGCTTTGACAAGTTTCATTCTTTTTTCTTTCCTTTTTGTTGTTCGTTTTGCGCGAAAAGGCGCAAAAAGCAGTTTAACAAGATACGAACACAATGTCAACAGGAAAGTGAGCGAGGATACGAGGCGGTAAATCTTTACAACATGATTTTGCCGGTCGGATGCGCGATGCGGAATGCGGCAGCCATTTTGTCTGTTGATCGCTTGAATACCCGGTGCGCACATGATACAATCTGTCAAAACCTGAATTTATGAACGGCTGACTACATATGGACAGGTTATATTAAAAATGTATGCAAATGATTTGAAAAGGCCGGTCGTTGATCTTGCAGAGAGTTTCTATGGGTATGCGGCCGTGCGGCGGAGGAGATCTTATGAACAACACAATAAAAAAGGAAGTGCTCGGCAGGACGATCGAGGCATGGCTTACATGGCGAGGGAAAGACCTGCTTGTCACCGTGACGGGCGGGGACGCCGCGCATATCGGCAGTGTTTCGGTGTGCCGGATGTGCGGCGACGAGCCCCGGCTTGAAAAAATA
>ENA-OVGE01002664-OVGE01002664.1-human-gut-metagenome-genome-assembly--contig:-NODE-2664-length-11306-cov-4.930140_pt1 | contig 11306 bp, 12 predicted proteins | sample MGYA00237769_ERZ505417 | MGnify/ENA primary metagenome ERZ505417 (study PRJEB26158, sample SAMN06016403) | human gut metagenome | biome: human gut; feature: ankylosing spondylitis patient; material... | reverse complement strand
CCGGAGGGCGAGGCGCTCGCAAAAAAGACCTTCAACCCCCGCCTCGGCATCGTCGGCGGCATTTCCATCCTCGGTACGACCGGCATCGTCGAGCCGATGAGCGAGCAGGCCCTCGTCGACACCATCCATGTCGAGCTGCGGCAGCGCCGGGCGAACGGCGCGGACTATGTCCTGCTCACGCCGGGCAACTATGGCGCGGATTTCATCCGGGATTCTATCGGCATCGACCCGCGCACCGCCGTTTTGACCAGCAATTTCATCGGCGATGCGCTGGAGCATTGCCGCGCGCTCGGCTTCCGCGGTGCGCTGCTCGTCGGGCACATCGGCAAGCTCGTGAAGCTCGCGGGCGGGATGTGGAACACACACTCGAAGTGCGGCGACTGCCGCATGGAGCTCATCGCGGCGCATGCCGCCGCCCTCGGCCTCCCGCCCGCGCGCGTGGAGGAGGTGCTGGACTGCGCGACGTGTGACGATGCGCTCCGCATCCTGAAAGAAGAACAGTTATATGACGCGGTGCTGGCCCGCCTCGCGGAGCGCATCGAGTTTCATCTTGCGCACAAGTGCGGCGAGATGGCCGCCGGCGCGATCGTATTTTCCAAAGAATATGGCCTCCTGTGCCGGACCAGCCGCGCGCAGGAGCTGCTGGGAACCATTATGGAGGGATAACTATGGTACATTTTGTCGGCGCCGGGAGCGGCGCACCGGACCTCATCACCGTGCGCGGTGCGCGGCTGCTCGGAGAGGCAGACGTCGTGATCTACGCCGGTTCGCTCGTCAATCCGGCCCTGCTGGACGGCACGAAGCCGGGCTGCGAGATCCACGACAGCGCGAAAATGACGCTGGAGGAGGTCATTGCCGTCATCCGTCAGGCCGAGGCATACCGGCGACTCGAGCATCTATGGCGCTGTGCGGGAGCAGTTTGACGCGCTGGAAAAGCTGGGCATCGACTATGATGTCTGCCCCGGCGTCAGCGCCTTCTGCGGGGCTGCCGCGGCGCTCCGGGCGGAGTATACGCTCCCGAACGTCAGCCAGACTGTCATCATCACCCGCGCCGCCGGACGCACACCCGTGCCGGAGCGCGAGTCCATCCGCGCCCTCGCGGCCCACCACGCCACCATGGTCCTCTTCCTCAGTACGTCGCTGACAAAGCAGCTTCAGGCCGACCTGCTCGCGGGCGGCTACGAGGCGGAAACGCCGGCCGCCGTCGTTTACAAGGCGACGTGGCCAGAGGAGAAGATCTTCCGCTGCACCGTCGGCACGCTGCACGATACTGTCACGGCCAACGGCCTGACGAAGACGTCGCTGATCGTGGTCGGCGGCTGCCTCGGGGGCGACTATCTCCGTTCGCTGCTCTACGATCCCTCCTTCACGACAGAATTCCGCGAGGCGACGCGATGAACCTTGCGATCTTCGCCTACAGCCACACCGGCTGCGGGACGGCCAGGCGGGTGCTGGCCGCGCTGCCGGAAGCCGGGGTGGAGCTGGTGCTGGATCCGGGCTGTGACCTGCCCTCCTCCCGCGCCGCGGCGGCGCTGGCAGAGCGGTACGGCCATGTATCCGCGGCTGGAGGAGGCTGGGTTTTTGCCGCTGGAAAAAGCGGTCTATGGCGCGGCGTTTTCGGAAATGGACGCGCTGATTTTCGTCGGCGCGGCCGGGATCGCCGTGCGGGAGATCGCACCCTATGTCCGCGACAAGCGGACAGATCCGGCGGTGCTCTGCCTCGACGAGCGGGCCAATTTCGTCATTCCGCTGCTCTCCGGGCACATCGGCGGGGCCAATGCGCTCGCGCGCAGGCTTGCCGAGGCGGCGGCCGAGCTCGCGTGGCCCACACGGTGCGTGTGTTGCGACGCGCCCGGCGAGCTGCTGTGCGCGTCGTGCCGCTCGCGCCTGGGCTGGATCTGCCAGCGCTGGGCCTGCCCCACCTGCGGGGCGCCCTATGGGTGGGTCTCGTGCACGGAGTGCGGCAGGTCCCGAGGCGAGGCGTGGGAGACGCGCGCCTGCGTCTGCGCCCTGCCGCTCGAGGGTGCGGCCCGCTCGCTCGCGCTTGCCTACAAAGACGCGGGGGAGCGGCGCCTGGCGCCCGTCATTGCCGCGACTGTCGCCTGTGCTCTCGACGAGGCGGCCAGCTGGCCCGCGGCCGATGGGGCGGCGCGCTTCGACGCCTCGGCGGTCGACGCCGTTTGCTTCGTGCCGGCGACGCGGACGGCCTATCGGCGACGCGGCTTCGACCACATGCTCGATGTTGCGCGCTCGCTGTCGGGCATGCTGGGCCTACCCCTTGCCGACGTGCTCGCCCGCCCCCACGCCCGCGACCAGCGAAAGCTTGGCCGAGAGGACCGACTCGCCAACGCCTCGTCGTCGATGCGGGTGGTGGGCGACGTCACGGGCTGCTCGCTGCTGCTGGTCGACGACGTCGTGACGACGGGCGCCTCGGTGCGCGCCGCCGCCCGCGCCCTGCTCGAGGCGGGCGCCTCCGACGTCACCGCCGCCGCCCTCGCCCGCACGTGGTGAGCCGGGGACAAAAGACCCGTCCCCCTGTCCCCGCATGGCATCGCCGCTGCTACATAAGGTCAACATCATTGAGCTGCTATAATCGGAAAGTCTCATTCAGGTCTGTGGTTGCAGGGTGGTGGGCAAGCTTCCCGTTCGCGGCAAAGATGCTGCGCCCGGGTGGCCGCGCCCCGTCGGGCTCGTCTCGGCAGCCGCCCCCAGTCCATGCCAGACGAGGGCAAAGGGATCCACGTAAGTTCGGGCGTGCGCGTCCGGGCGATCATGGCTCGTCCTAGAAGTAAGACGCACCGCCCGTCTATCCTGGGGTTTCGTTGCCCCGCGGGCGAGAGGGCCTCCAGTGGCGCCGCCGCGGCGGTTGTCTGCGAAAGCCCCCGTGCGCGAGTGTGGGGTCAAATACCAGGTCAGCTGACTGAGACGCAGCTTGAGAAGGGGATGGCCCGGCTGGGCCCGGGGGCGGTCGCGCCCCATGAGACGAGGAGACTCGATGAGACGCAAGAAGATGGTCGTTCGCGGTGGTGCCGCCGTGCTCGCCGTGGCGGTGGCTGCCTGCCTTGCCGGCTGCTCTAACCCTCTGTCGGCAATCGAGGCGAGCCTGAGCTCCCCGTCCATCGCCGAGGCGCGCGGCAAGCAGATGCAGGCTGCCGCGCCTGCCGTCACCACGCCCACCATCATCAAGAACGGCACGCTCACCGTGGGCCTCGACACCTCGTCGAGCGCCCCCATGTGCATTACCGGCTCCGACGGCACCTTCCAGGGCTATGACGTCGACATGGCCTACGCCATCGCCGACCAGCTTGGCCTCACGGTCGAGTTCGTGGGCGTGAGCGGTGCCTCGTCCGCTCTGGGCCAGACCTGCGACATCGTGATGGACGCTAGCTCGAACGCCTCGGGCAGCGTCACCGTTGTGGGCGCCTACGCCGAGGACGCCGTGGGCTTCTTCCACAAGGGTGGCGAGGGCACCGTCGACAAGGGCAGCGTCATGGGCAAGACCATCGGCGTGCAGGACGGCTCGGTCTCCCAGCAGCTGCTCAAGCGCAGCGACCTCGAGGCGCGCCAGGAGTCGTTCACCAACCTCAACGACGCCTTCGACGCCCTCGAGCAGGGCATCGTCGACTACGTGCTGTGCGACGCCTTCTCCGGCGCCTACCTGCAGGCCGCCTACTCCGACATCTCCTTCTGCGGCTCGATCGACGTGCCCAGCTCCGTGGGCGTGGGCGTGGCCGCCGCCAACACCGAGCTGCAGAACGCCGTGCAGCAGGCCGTCGACAAGGTCTGCACCAACGGCGTGTCCGACATCATCCGCGCCAAGTGGCTGGGCGGCATGGGCGCCATCTCCGACAGCTCGCAGATCTCCGGCATCTCCATCTCGGCCGGCACCGTCGCGGGGTCGAGCGAGACGGCCGAGACCAGCGACGGAGCCTCGGGCGTCCAGGACGGTTCGACGGCCGGCGCCAACGCCGCCGACGTCGGCTAGCCATCTGCCCGCTGCACGGCTAGGCCGATTCTGTCCCGAATGGAACCATCGAATCGGCGACTGGTCAATTCTCAAACGACCGCAGAGTTTGCGTCCGGTTTGGGTACCAGTGCAGTACAGGGGAAGCCGCAGCGCTCACCCGCGCGGCCGCTCCACAGGGCAAGTAAAGGCTCGACGGTTGGAGGCACCATGGACATCAAGGTTTCTGGGCGCAAGGTTACGGTCACGGACGCCCTTCGCAGCTACGTTGACGAGAAGATCGGCGGGGCCCTCGAGGTCTTCGACATCCAGCCCATGACGTGCGACGTGGTCCTGCGCGTCGAGAAGAACCGCTCGAACCCCGAGGCTGCGGTCTGCGAGGTCACCGTGCGCGTCCGCGACAACGTCGTGCGCGTCGTCTCGGCAGACCCCGACATGTACGCCGCCATCGACATCGCGGCCGGCAAGGTCACGCGCCAGGTACGCAAGTTCAAGACGCGCATCATCGACCGTCGCCAGCGCTCCCAGGGACTGCCCGTCGAGCCCACCGCCGCCGACCTCGCGAGCCTCATCGAGCCCGCGGCCGACGAGGAGCCCGAGGACGACGTGCTTGTGCGCGAAAAGGTCATCGACCTGCCGCCCATGACCGAGGAGGAGGCGCTCGTCCAGACCGACCTCATCGGACACGACTTCTACGTGTTCACGAACGCCGCCACCGGCCTCGTGAACGTGGTCTACCGCCGCAAGAATGGCGGGTACGGAATCATCAAGCCCAAGATCGAGGAGCCAGATGACTAGCGATACCAGCGAAAACCCTAACATCCAGGCCGCGGGTTCTGCCGAGCCCGCGGCCGTCGCATGCGAAGCCAACGTGCCCGCCAACGACCCGATGGTCGCCCAGGCGGGCGCGAGCTATCGCCGCGACGGCCAGTGCCGCATCATCGTCGACTCGTGCGCCGACTTCGCCCCCGAGGTCGCCCGCGCCCTCGGCGTCGAGGTCGTGCACTTCTCGTTCGTCATGAACGACGGCGAGCACGCGGACGACCTGTGGAAGTCGATGACGCCGCACGAGTTCTACGAGCGCATGAGGAACGGCGAGCATGCCACCACCGCCGCCGTCACCCCGGGACACTACCTCGAGGTGTTCGAGCGCGCGGCCGCCTCGGGGGTGCCCGCGGTCTACCTCGCCTTTACCCGCGGCCTGTCCTCGAGCGTCGACGCGGCGCGCCAGGCGGCCGAGATGGTGCGCGAGGCGCACCCGGGCTACGAGCTCTACGTCGTCGACAACCTGTGCCCGTCTGCCGCCGCCGAGCTGCTCGCCATCGAGGCCGTGCGCCAGGTGGGCAACGGCCTCACGGCCCGCGAGCTCGTCGACTGGGTGGAGGAGGCCCGCTACTACATCCAGGGCTATTTCACGCTCGAGAGCTTCGACGCCCTGGCCCGCGGCGGCCGCATCCCGCCCGCGGCTGCCCAGGTGGGCGGCAAGCTCGACATCAAGCCCGAGCTGTCCTACGACCTCAACGGTGCCCTCACGCTGCGCGGCATGTGCCGCGGTCGCAAGAAGGCCCTGCGCGCCATCATCTCGGACTTCAAGGAGAACTACATCGGCACCGAGGGCGTGGTGACCCACATGCCCATCGGCATCGTGAGCTCCGACGCCGAGAAGGACGCCAAGTGGCTCGAGGACCAGATCCGCAAGGAGCCGGGCTGCGCCGACATCCCCATCATCCACAGCTCGGTGAGCCCGGTCATCGGCGCCCATGTGGGACCGGGCATGGTCGCCTGCGTCTTCTGGGGCAAGGACCGCAGGGAGTCGCTCTCGTTCACCGACCGCATCGCCAAGCGCGTCCGCGGCAACAAGTAGCCGCACACATCGTCTGACCTGCGCGCCGCGGACATCCCCGTCCGCGGCGCCGCACGCATGAAGAAGGGAAACGCATGACCACCACCGCCAGTCTCAAGGTCGCCTTCATCGGCGCCGGCATCATGGGCGCGCCTATCGCCGGCCACCTCATGGACGCCGGCTACGAGCTCACGGTCTACAACCGCACCAAGGAGAAGACCGCCGGCCTCATCGAGCGCGGCGCCATCTGGGCAAACAGCCCCGCCGAGGCCGCCAAGGGCGCCGACGTCATCTTCACGATGCTCGGCTACCCCTCCGACGTCGAGGACGTCTACCTCGCCAGCGACGGCCTCATCCGCGCCGCCAAGAAGGGTGCCTGGCTCGTCGACCTCACGACCTCCTCGGCCCAGCTCGCCCGCGACATCCACGACGCGGCCGAGGTTGAGGACAAGCACGCCGTCGACTGCCCGGTGACGGGCGGCGAGCAGGGCGCCATCGACGGCACCCTCACGCTCATCATGGGCTGCGAGGAGGCCGACGCCGCCCCGATTGCCGCGCTGCTCGAGACCTTCTCGTCCAAGATCTTCTACTTTGGCTCGGCCGGCGCCGGCCAGACGGCCAAGCTCTGCAACCAGGTGTCGCTCGCCGGCTGCATGGTGGGCATGGCCGACGCCCTGGCCCTCGCCACGCAGGGCGGCATCGACGTGGCCAAGATGCTCGAGATGGTGGGCGGCGGCATGGGCGGCTCGCGCGCCCTTGCCGGCCTTGGCCCCAAGGCGCTCGAAGGTGACTACAAGCCGGGCTTCCTCGTCGAGCACTTTCGCAAGGACCTGGGCCTTGCGCTCGAGCAGTCCGAGGACCTGCAGATCACCCTGCCGGGTGCCGAGACGGCCTTCACGCTCTATGACATGCTCTGCCAGATTGGCGGCGCGCGCCTGGGCACCCAGGCCATCGGCCTGCTGTACGCCGAGCAGGCCGACGCCGCCGCTGCCGGCCTCGACTGGGGCAAGCTCGACGTGAGCCAGTACGCCCCCGAGGGCGAGGGCTGCGGCTGCGGCCACGAGCACGGCGAGGGCCACGAGTGCTGCGGCGGCCACGGCGACGGCTGCTGCGGCGGCCACGGACACGACGATGGCCACGAGTGCTGCGGCGGCCACGGCCACGAGCACGGCGACGACCACGAATGCTGCTGCGGTGGCCACGGCGAGGGCTCCGACTGTGGTTGCGGCCACGAGGAGTAGCTCGTGAGTGACGGATTCGCAATCACGGTCGTGAGCCTGCTGTTCGCGGTCTTTGGCATCGTCGTCGGCTTTCACGTAGGCGACGAGGCGGGTGCGCGCTGCGAGGGCGCGGCCCAGTACGGCATGGCCAACCTCGTGGCGGTGCTCGCGGGGTCTCTGCTGTTCATGCTCGTGTGGGCGTTTGGCTACGTGGTGCTGGGCACCTTCGCCTTTGGCGCGGTGGCCGGCGCCGTCGCGGGCCTCAAGTTTGGCTACGGCGAGAGCGTGGGGCCGTGGAAGTTCGTCGACCGCCTCATGACGCCCGCCGCTCGCAAGCGCGACCGTGAGCGCGCCCGCACGCGCCGCGCCGCGGCCAGGCGTGCCAAGACCGGCGAGGCCGAGCCCGAGCTCATCAGCGTCTCCGATGACGCCAAGGGACACGGGAAGGGTGGTAGGTAGCATGTCGGCAGCCAAGCATCTGGGAGCTGCGCCGCGGACCATCGCCGTGCTCATCGACTACGAGAACCTGGCTTTTCGCGGCGTTCATGCCAAGGGCCCCGGCAAGGCCAGCCCCATCGATGTCAAGAGCATCATGGAGCGCCTCGCCGACAAGGGCCGCATCACCGTGCGCCGTGCCTACTGCGACTGGCAGCGCTACGCCGCCGACGTGACGCCGCTGCACGAGCTGGGCATCGAGCTCATTGAGATCCCGGACCGCGCGAGCACGGGCAAGAACTCGGCCGACATCCGCCTCGCGGTCGACGCGGTGGAGATGTGCCTCACCAAGAGCCACATCGACACCTTCGCGATCCTGTCGGGCGACTCGGACTTCTCGCCCGTCGTGGCGAAGCTGCGCGAGTACGACAAGACCGTGATCGGCGTGGGCAGGCGCGAGAGCACGAGCAACCTGCTCGTGGACGTGTGTGACGAGTTCATGTTCTACGAGGACATCGTGCGGCCCGTCGAGGAGGCCGAGGGCAAGGACGGCGCCGACGGCCAGCCCGGGGCGCTCCCGGCCTACCGCAAGGTGGTGCCCAAGGGCAAGCAGGGCTGCTACAAGCTGCTCCTGGGAACCGTCGACTCGATGCAGCGCGATCAGGACGGCCCCATCCAGGCCTCGGCCCTCAAGCAGGCGATGGTGCGCAAGCAGCCGCAGTTCTCGGAGAGCACCTACGGCTACAGCCGCTTCTCGAAGCTGCTCGAGGAAGCCTCGAGCCTCAAGCTCATCAAGATCAACAAGACCAAGGGCGGCTACAACGTCCTTGGGTTCAACGAATAAGGGAGTAGTTGCATGGCAGAAGAGAACCAGCCCACGCGCCGCAAGCTCGGCGAGGGTCTCATCAGCGAGACCGACCGCCTCATCGACGAGCTGAGCGGACCGGTGCGCCGCATGCGCCAGGAGGCCGCCTCGACGCTGGCGACCATGGCCTACGAGCAGCCCGAGAAGATCGAGGCCGACGTCGACAACATCGTCGACGCCCTCATCGACGCGCTGTTCCGCCCCGAGGCGCAGACCCGCTGGGAGGCCCTGGGCGCCCTCTGCAAGCTCGCCGAGACCCACCCCGACCTCGTCGAGAAGGCCTACGAGGGCGCGGAGACGTCGCTGTTCGACGAGAACTCGAGCCGCGTGCGCATCGAGGCCTTCCGTATGCTCGCGAGCCTGGGCGCCACCTCGCCCGAGAAGTCCGACAAGGTCTGGCCGCTGCTCGACGAGGCCATCCAGTGCTTCCATGGCGACCCGGGCTACCGTGCCATGCTCGACTCGCTCGTCGACTTTGCCGCCGGCGCCGCCAGCGACGAGGTCAAGGAGGCGCTCGTCTCGCGCCTGACCTTCGATGCCGAGAACGGCCGCGGCTACATCAAGACCTGTTCGCAGTCCGTCATCGCCGCCGCCAAGGGCGAGACGGCCGACAAGTAGGCTAGCTGCACGTTTCGAACGTGTCACGGCGCCCGACCCGAGTTGTGCGGTCGGGCGCCGTATGCGTACAATCGCCTCACCACATCGAGCACAGGAGGTAGCACTATGGCCCACCAGGTAACGCTCATCCCGGGAGACGGCATTGGCCCCGAGATCTCGGATGCCATGCGCGAGGTCGTCGCCGCGACGGGCGTGCGCATAGACTGGCACGTCCAGACGGCCGGTGCCGCGGTGATGGAGCGGGAGGGCACGCCCCTTCCCGAACGCGTCCTCGACTCTGTGCGCGAGACGGGCACCGCCATCAAGGGTCCCGTCACCACGCCGGTGGGCTCGGGCTTCCGCAGCGTCAACGTGGCGCTGCGCCGCGCCTTCGACCTCTACGCCTGCGTGCGCCCCTGCCTCTCGATGCCCGGCGACGGCAGCCGCTACGACGACGTCGACCTCGTGATCGTGCGCGAGAACACCGAGGACCTCTACGCCGGCATCGAGTTCGACGAGGGCACGGATGGCGCCCGCCAGATCATGGCGACGGTCGAGGCGGCGGGCGCGGGCACCATCAAGCCCGACTCCGCCATCTCGCTCAAGCCCATCAGCGTGAGCGGGTCGGAGCGCATCGTGCGCTACGCCTTCGACTACGCGCGCGCCAACGGCCGCCACAAAGTCACCGCGGTGCACAAGGCCAACATCATGAAGTGCACCGACGGCCTGTTCCTGCACACCGCCGAGCGCGTCGCCGCCGACTACCCCGAGATTGAGTTCGACGCAAGAATCGTCGACGCCACGTGCATGGGCCTCGTGCAGCAACCCGAGGACTTCGACGTGCTCGTGCTGCCCAACCTCTACGGCGACATCGTGAGCGACCTGTGCGCGGGCCTGGTGGGCGGCCTGGGCCTGGCGCCCGGCTCCAACATCGGCGCCAACCAGGCGATCTTCGAGGCCACCCACGGCAGCGCCCCCGACATCGCGGGCAAGGACATCGCCAACCCCACGGCCATGATCCTGTCGGCCGCGATGATGCTCGACCACCTGGGCGAGGGCGCGGCCGCCGCCAACATTCGCACCGCCGTGCGCGAGGTGCTCGCGGCGGGCAAGCAGGTCACGGCGGACATCCGCCGCTCGCTCACCGGCTCGTTCGACGGCGCCGTGGGTACGCGTGCCTATGGAGCTGCCGTTGCCGAGGCGGTCGCGCGTCTCTCGTAGGTGGCGGCGGGGTAGACTGGAACCATATAAGGGAACGTGAGGCCGGACGCGCGAGCGCCCGGCCGCTTGATGAGGTGGGAGCTTCACATGGCAGCAAAGCACGGTGCCAACGCAGAGTCGAGCAAGGCGGCGGGTGCGCCCAAGGCGCTCGGGATGCCGGTCGTGGCGGTGGCCGTCGTCATCGCCCTGGTGGTGGGCGTCCTGCTCGGCCACTTCGTCCTGGGCGGCTCGGGCCTGTCTGCGGCCTTCGCGGGCAAGACGAGCGTTGCCGAGGGCGACCTCGACCAGGTGATCGCCACCTACAGCTACAAGGGCAAGACCGAGAGCGTCACCGTGCGCGACGCCATCGAGTCGCAGACCTCGCTCGACGCGGTGAAGGACGACGATGGCAACTACACGCTGCCCAACGCCGACTCCGCGCTCGCGGTGGCCCGCAACAAGATTCTCGAGCAGGTGGCCGCTGACGAGGGCATCACGGTCTCCGACGACGAGCTGTCGAGCTACGCCGAGCAGATTCTGGGCGTCTCCGACATCTCGCAGATCGCCTCGCAGTACGGCCTGTCCGAGGACCAGGCCAAGGAGGTCATCCGCCAGAGCGCGATGATGTACAAGCTCAAGGACAAGGTCTGCAGCTCCGACACGCCCACCGCCCCCACTGCGCCCGACGCACCGGCCGACAATGACCAGGACAGCGCCAACGCCACCTACGGCGCCTACATTGTGGGTCTGCTCGGTGACGAGTGGGACAGCGCCAACAACACCTGGGCGCGCACCGACGGCGAGTACTACAACGCCCTCAAGGACGAGTCCTGGACGCCCAACGCCGCCACCTACGCGCAGGCGCAGATGGCCTACTCGGTGGCCTACCAGAAGTACGCCCAGGCCTCCCAGACCGCGAGCAGCGAGTGGACCAACTACGTGAACGGCATCCTGACCGGCGCGTCGATTCAGATCGCCACGCTTGGCGCCTAGCCGTGGACCTCATCGTCAGCAGATGCCTGTTGGGCGAGCACTGCCGCTATGACGGCGGCGCTCGCCCTTCTTTGTGCGTGGCCGCCCTCGTCGCCGGCGTGCGCGCGGGCGGCGGGCGCGTGGTGGGCGTCTGCCCCGAGATGGACGGTGGCCTCCCGTGCCCGCGACCGCCCGCGGAGATCGTGGGCG
>ENA-OVGE01002659-OVGE01002659.1-human-gut-metagenome-genome-assembly--contig:-NODE-2659-length-11327-cov-4.126597_pt1 | contig 11327 bp, 8 predicted proteins | sample MGYA00237769_ERZ505417 | MGnify/ENA primary metagenome ERZ505417 (study PRJEB26158, sample SAMN06016403) | human gut metagenome | biome: human gut; feature: ankylosing spondylitis patient; material... | reverse complement strand
TAAGGACGTGATGTTGCCACAACGAGCTTTTTAAAAGGCTTTTGCATAATTTCATTATAATCCTTATTAAAATACTTGCAATATTTTTTAATATATTCGTCAAGTTCTTTTTTATCATCATCATCAAGAGCCTGAACCTTAATATTCTGAGAAATATTTTCTTTAGGAAATGTTCCACGGACAAAGATTTTGCCGCCATGCATACCGGATGCGCAATGAGTACCGAAAAGCTTTTCGCCCCTTTTCATATCAAGGCCCAACAATACGATAGTGCCACCCGCCATATATTCGCCGAGAAATGAGCCGGCATTTTTACCGATAACAAGAACAGGGCGCATTTGCCTAAATTCTTTCATATGAATACCGCCACGGCAAGCAACGTTATCACGGATATAAATTTGGCCGTCACGCATACCGTAACCCATAGCGTCACCGGAGTGACCGTGGACAACAATTTCGCCGCCGCCCATTGTATTGCCGACTGCGTCCTGACAATTTCCGAAAACAACAACCCTGCCGCCGTTTAAATAGCAAGCCATATCGTTGCCCGGAGTGCCGTAAACCTCAATTGTTTTGCCCTCATCAAGAGCACAACCGATATAACGCTGACCGTTGACATCTTTAACAGTAACCTTATTTTGCTTTTCAAGTTGCTTTTCAATTTCCTTATTTACTGCTTCATATCGAGTAAGTCCTGCTTCGATAATCATAACAAAATGCCTCCTCTCAGCTTTTGAATTCTTGTATCCTTATCAAACAAAAATATTGACGGTGTTTCCATAATATCGCCTTCAAGAGTAGAAAGGTCAACCTTATTTGAAATAAGATTTGTATAAATTCCTGCATTTTCGCTTGAATTGATAAGAACAAAGCCTACAAGCCTGTCACCCTCAAATACAAGCCTTTTATATACATCGCCGTCAGATTTAATTTTATCAAAATATTGCTCACCTTGAGCATTGATAAGACCGCAGGTGCAAATACGAAGGCCGAAAAAGTCAATAGCGTTTACAGAATAAGTACCGTCTACCGTATTGCTTTCACTTGCCATTTGATATCCGGCAACTCTGCCCTGCTGCACTGCGTTAGGCCAAAGAGCAATAATTTTTTTTGAACCGTCAAGCATATCAACAGATACAGTGCAGTCACCTGCCGCATAGATATCCTTATCGCTCGTTTGCATAGTGTGAATATCGGTAATAATACCCCTGTTCACCTCAAGCCCTGCGCTTTCGGCAAGTTCGCACTGAGGTCTTACACCGACTGCAAGAACAAGCAAATCGCATTTTAATGTTTTGCCGTCTTTAAGAGTTACACCTGTAATATGCTTACCCTTTGATTGAGCCTTAACAACAGTATTTTCCAAATGGAATTTAATGCCGTTATTTTCCAAATGCTTTTTAACTTGACGTGCAGAAGTTTTATCAAGAATTGACGGTAAAACTCTCGGTGCAAGTTCAACAACATCTACGCTTTTGCATATTTTAACAAGACCCTCGGCAGCTTTCATACCGATAAGACCTGCACCGATTACAACAGCTTTTGTGTTTTCATTTGCAAGAGACTTAAGCTCCTTTGCAGAAGCTAAATCAAGAAATGTAACCGCATTTTCCTTGCCCTCAACATTTTCCATAGGAGGCACGAACGGCTTTGAGCCTGTTGCGAGGCAAAGCTTATCATAAGGGTATGATTTTTTGCCGACCTTAACAGTTTTATTTTTTCTGTCAATAGAGGTTACCTTAGCGTTTGTAATAACATTTATATTATTTGTTTTATAAAAAGACGGCTTACGAAGAGCCATATCGCTTTCCTTAACCTTGCCCTTAAGAAAATAGCTGATAGAAGGGCGTGAATAAGGGAAATAAGCCTCCTCTGTAAGCATTGTGATATTACCCTTGGCATCGGCTTTTCTGACAGCCTCAGCAGTAGCAAGACCTGCGGCGCAAGCGCCTACAATAACATAATTCATTATTTAGCACCTCCTACCTCAAGCCAGAGCAAAGCATTATTAGGGCAGTTTTTAACACAAGCCGGTTCTTCGCCCTGACAAAGGTCACACTTATATGCAATATTGCCCTGCTTAATACAACCGATTGGGCAAACTGCAAGGCAAGTCATACAGCCTATGCACTTATCCTCGTTAACAGATACAATGCCTGTTTTTTTATCCTTAGTCATTGCGCCTGTAATGCAAGCCTTAACACATGCAGGGTCATCGCAATGGCGGCAATTGACTGCAACGGAAGCGACCTTATCGCCGAAAACAGAAATTCTGCTTACAGGTTCAGGATTTTCCGATTTATATGCTTTAACTACGTCTTTAGATTTTGAATGAGCTGTTTTGCAATAAACTTCGCAAAGGCGGCAGTTTATGCAAAGTTCTTCTCGTGCGAAAACTTTTTTCATATCTATGCCCTCCTTATTCGCCGGCATGCTTAATACCGAGTATTTCAAGTTCTTTATCACTAAGACCGATACCACGAAGCATAAGTCTGTTACCACGAAGCGAGTCAATAGAGTTGATACCCATACCGCCCATAATTTCTTTAATTTCGTGATTCCAAGCGTTTATTAAATTGATTACCCTTTTATGTGCGATTTCAGGATTAAGACGACGTGTAAGGTCAGGACGCTGAGTAGCAATACCCCAATTACACTTACCGGTATTACATGTTTGGCACATATGGCAGCCCATTGCAATAAGGGGAGCAGAAGCAACATAGCAAGCATCTGCGCCGAGAGCAATTGCTTTAACAATATCAGATGAACAACGGAACGAACCTGCGGCAACAAGAGAAACAGTTGAACGAATACCCTCGTCACGAAGCCTTTGGTCAGCTGCTGCAAGTGCAAGTTCAATAGGAATACCTACATTATCTCTTATTCTTGTAGGTGCGGCACCCGTGCCGCCTCTAAAACCGTCAATTACAACAATATCCGCACCTGCTCTTGCAACACCGGAAGCAATTGCGGCAACATTATGTACTGCGGCAATTTTAACGGAAACAGGCTTTTTATTATGAGTTGCCTGCTTAAGCGACCAAATAAGCTGGCGCAAATCCTCAATAGAATAAATATCGTGGTGAGGAGCTGGAGAAATAGCATCTGATCCCTCAGGAATCATACGTGCATTTGACACCTCTACATTAACTTTTTCACCGGGGAGGTGACCGCCGATACCCGGCTTAGCACCTTGACCGATTTTGATTTCAATAAATTTAGAATTATTAAGATAATCCTTATGAACGCCAAAACGACCGGAAGCAACCTGAACAACTGCATAATCGCCAAAAGAGCGCAAATCAGGATGAAGTCCGCCTTCGCCTGTATTAAAAAGCGTTCCAAGCTCAACAGCCGCCATTGCAAGCGATTTTTGAGCATTAAGAGAGATTGAGCCAAAACTCATAGCAGAAAACATTATAGGTGTTTCAAGCATAACCTGAGGCGGCATTTTAGTAATTGATTTACCCTTTCTTTCAACCTCAAGCTTATTAGGCTTACGGCCTAAAATAGTACGAATTTCCATAGGCTCACGAAGCGGGTCGATAGACGGGTTGGTTACTTGTGATGCATTAAGCAAGATTTTATCCCAATAAATTGGATAAGGCTTAGGATTACCCATTGCCGAAAGAAGAACAGAGCCTGTATCTGCCTGACGGCAAATTTCTTGCTGATAGGTAGGAGTCCAGTTTGCATTATCACGATAATCGCAAACATATTTTTCTATGCGAAGCGCACCTGTAGGACAGAGGTCAACACACCTGTGACACGCAACGCAATTTTTTGAATTAACCAATACGGTTTTGCCGTCCTCATCAAAATAGTGGCATTCGTTTGAGCACTGACGAACACAACAGCCGCAGTTGATACATAATTCTTTATCACGAATGACAGTAAATTTACGTGGAATATAATTAATCATCAGTCCTCAACCTCCTCATCATCAATTTCGAGCGGAATAAATACAGGCTCGGCGCCTGAAACAGACCATACCTTTTCAGGGTCAGGGCAAATAATTCTGATAGCCGATTCCTCAGAAGCAAAATATGCCCTATTGCCCTTTGTTGCCGCAGTAAGCGAACGAAGCTTAAGCCTATCATTAATAGCAAGAAGCCCTTTATTAGAACCGAGAATTACGGAGAAAGGACCGTTTACGAGAGCGCCGTTATAAATCGAACGAAGATTTGTGAAATATTCCTTTCTGTCATCGTCCATTTTATCTATCTCCTCCCATTCAGGCGCTGTAAGAACATCAGCGGCAACCTCGATAGGAAGATTATGGTGGCGCAAAAGGTGGTCAAAAAGATAAGTGATAACTTCGGTATCTGTCTGCATTGTGCAAATATAGCCAAACTGCTCAATATATCTACGGTTAGTGTCATAAGAAGAAATTTCGCCGTTATGAACAATTGACCAGTCAAGAATATTAAACGGATGAGCACCACCCCACCAACCGGGGGTGTTGGTTGGAAATCTGCCGTGAGCAGTCCAAATATACGCCTCATATTGGTCAAGCATATAAAACTCGCCGACATCCTCAGGATATCCTACTGCTTTAAAACAGCCCATATTTTTACCACTTGAAAAAATGTATGCGCCGTCAATAGCGTTGTTAACCTTGGTTACGCACTGAGCAACATATTCAAGTTCATCCTGACGTGCATCCTTCATACGAACACGGTTAGCCTTGCCGAAATATCTCCAAATATCAGGTCCTTTTTCAATACTCGGTACCTGACGGGTAGGTATTCTTTCAGCAACATCAATATTGAAATGCCTAAAAAGAAAATCCTCACATTGTTTTTTTGCTTCGTTAGAATCATAGAAAACGTGAATTGCGTATTCGTCTTTGTGTTCAGGGTAAATGCCGTAAGCCGCAAAGCCGCCGCCGAGGCCGTTAGACCTGTCATGCATAAGAGCGATAGATTTAATAATTTCCGAACCGTTGATACGATTGCCTTTTCTGTCGATTATTGCAGCAATGGCACAGCCTGACGGAATCCTGATTTCTCCCTCTTTCAACATAATATCCTCTCCTTAAGTTAAATAGAAATGATAATATAAAATTTATGAACATTATGTTCATTAAATATCACCGTTTAATTAATTTTACAATAAATAATGCACTGTAGTCAATTATACAAATTACAAAATTAAAGCAATTTTTCGCTTTATTTATGTATAATATCACAGTATTTGTTAACATTGCCGTATACTTATGCGTATTCCAATGAATACCATATTATATTTATGCAATAGGAAAAGCAGGACTGCAATTGCAATCCTGCTTTTTTTTAGGTAGAAAATAACAAATACAAATATTTGTAAGGGATTAAATTAAACAAGTATTAAACATCATCTTCGCCCTGCAAAGCGTCATATCCACGCTCGCCTGTACGAACCTTTACGGCATCCTCCACATCATATATAAAGATTTTACCGTCACCGATATTACCTGTATAAAGAACATCTCTTGCAGTTTCAACAACCTTTTCAACAGGCACTGCCGAAACAACCATTTCAAGCTTCATTTTTGGATTGAGATTCATTTCTTCAATTTCAATACCACGATATTTTCTGATATGGCCCTTTTGAGTACCGCAACCCATCACATTTGTTACGGTCATTCCGGTGATGCCTATCGAATTCATAGCAGTTTTGATATCTTCAAATTTGGCAGGATTAAATATCATAACTACCTTTGAAAGCTCAGGCGATTTTTTAGTTGTATAAGTTTCAACCTCAACTGCCTTTTCGACAGGTGCAAGAGGCGAAGCCGGAACACTTGCCTTAGGGGCAGAAGCTTTAATTGATGACGATGTAGCAAATGCCATAGCCGGCATAAAGTCTGCATAAGCTGACGGAAGATTATGTTCTGTAGCGTCAAGACCCTTGATTTCTTCATCCTCAGACACACGCAGTCCGTTAGTTTTCTTAATAATAAGGAATACGATTGTCATTGTAACAATTGTCCAAGCTGCAACACAAACAAGACCTAAAAGTTGCTTGCCGAGAAGTGAGAAACCACCGCCGTAGAAAAGACCTTTAAACGAATCGTTGCCCGGAACAGAAGTTGTTGCGAAAAGACCTACTGCAATTGTGCCCCACATACCGTTTACACAGTGAACTGCTACGGCGCCTACAGGGTCGTCGACCTTAAGCTTAATATCAATAAATTCAACAGCAACAACTACGAGGATACCGGAAACCGCACCGATAAGGCAAGAACCGAGAGCATCGACAACATCACATCCTGCTGTTACTGCAACAAGACCTGCAAGTGAAGCATTAAGCGACATTGAAACGTCCGGCTTACCGTTTTTAATCCAAGTGAAAATCATAGTTACACAAGTTGCAATAGCAGGTGCACACGTTGTTGTTAAAAAGATAGAAGCAAGCTGAGGTCCGCTCTTTGCTGCTGCACCGTTGAAACCGTACCATCCAAACCAAAGGATAAATACACCAACTGCGCCGAGAGTAAGTGAGTGACCCGGAATTGCCTTTGCTACCTTTTTACCTGTTTTTTTATCCTCAACATATTTACCAATACGGGGACCGACCATAATTGCGCCGATAAATGCAGTTATACCGCCTACCGTATGAATAGCGCAAGAGCCTGCAAAATCATGGAAACCAAGATTAGCAAGCCAACCGTTTGGATTCCAAATCCAACCTGCCTCGATTGGATAAACGACAGCAGAAATTACTGCCGAATAAATACAATAGCTTGAAAACTTTGTACGCTCCGCCATTGAACCGGAAACAATAGTTGCCGCTGTAGCGCAGAACACAAGGTTAAATACAAAGTTTGACCAATCAAAGTTTTGATAATTTGTGAAAACGCCCAAGGTCGGCATACCGCAAAAGCCGCCTAAGACCTCATCACCCATCATAAGACCAAAACCGAGCAATATAAACATCGGAGTACCGATGCAAAAATCCATAAGATTTTTCATTATAATATTACCCGCATTTTTTGCACGTGTAAATCCCGTTTCAACCATAGCAAAACCGCATTGCATAAAGAAAACGAGAGCCGCACCAATCAAAAACCAGATGCCGAACATTTCGCTGTCGACCTTTTCAAGAATAGATGTTATATTCATTTATTCTTCCTCCTCAAATTATATAGTTTGTAATGACAAAAAGAAATAAAAAAACAGGGTGCGGCAAATGCAATTGCATTGTCGCACCCCATTGTGCTGAAAAAATAAGCCAAACCGACACCGAAATGATATCGGCTTGGCTAAATGGCATAAATGCCATAAGAGAGGGTTAAGTAAAAATTAATAATTAACCATATATCTGTCGATTTCCCACTGTGAAACCTTTGTTCTGTATTCGTCCCATTCAGCCTTCTTGCCTTCTGTGTATGCGTTGAATACGTGTTCGCCTACTGTTTCCTTAACAAATGGGTCAGCCTCTGAAGCCTTAACAGCCTCTTCAAGTGAGCCCGGAAGACAATCTATACCTCTTTCTTCAAGTTCTTCATTTGAAAGGTCAAATACATTATAATCTACTGCCGGAGCAGGAACAATTTTGTTTTTAATTCCGTCAAGACCGGCTGCAAGGCAAAGTGCCATTTCAAGATAAGGATTGCAGGTTGGGTCAGGACAACGAAGTTCAACACGAGTACCCATACCTCTTGCGGCAGGAATACGAACAAGACAAGAACGGTTAGATGCCGACCAAACGATATAAGTAGGAGCTTCATAACCCGGTACAAGTCTCTTATATGAATTTACAGTCGGGTTTGAATAAGCGGCAATACCTTTAACGTGCTTAAGAAGTCCGCCGATAAAGTAATGAGCAACATCGCTGAGACCGTCTTCGCTTTCAGAATCATAGAAAGCATTAACTGTTTTGCCCTCAGCATTTTTAGTCATAAGTGACATATTAGTATGCATACCTGAACCGTTAATACCGTAAATCGGCTTTGGCATAAATGTTGCGTGAAGACCATGCTTTGTAGCATAAGTTTTAACAACGTGCTTAAATGTCATTACACGGTCAGCACTTGTCATAACCTCATCAAACTTGAAATCAATTTCGTGCTGTCCCTGAGCAACCTCATGGTGAGATGCTTCAATTGTATATCCCATTTCCTCAAGAGCAAGGCAGATATCACGACGGCAGTTTTCGCCATGGTCGATTGGGTTAAGGTCAAAGTAACCACCCTCATCACCTGTTGTAGTTGTCGGATTACCGTCTTCATCAAGCTTAAAGAGGAAAAACTCACATTCAGGACCTACGTTAAAGCTGTAACCCATTTCAGCAGCCTCATTCATAACCTTCTGAAGAACGTTTCTTGGGTCGCCAAGGAACGGAGTCTCATTATCTGCACAATAAACAGAGCAAATAAGACGAGCTGTCTGAGCGTTCTGGTGCTTTCTCCAAGGGAAAATTGTCCATGTATCATAATCAGGATGAAGATACATATCACTTTCGTTAATTCTTACGAAGCCGTCAATTGACGAGCCATCAAACATACACTCATTATCAAGTGCTTTTTCAAGCTGTGAGCTTGTGATAGCAACGTTTTTCATAATACCGAAAACGTCTGTAAACTGAAGTCTGATAAATTCTACGCCGTTTTCCTGTGCGCTTTTAAGGATTTCTTCCTTTGTGTACTTACTCATAGTAAATACTCCTCTCTTAAGAATTCGTTTTAATAAAATAAAGCAAAAAAACAGGCGCTCCGAATTCACTCGGAACGCCTTTGTTCTTACTACAATTTCATTATAGTCAGCAAATTTACGTTTGTCAACGATTTTATACAATTTTGTCAATTTACCACGTGAGCAATAATTCACGCTAAAAGTTTTTATACAAAATGACAAAAAATAGACTATTTCGATAAATCGAGGTATTTTTCATCCACAACCTTTTTAACAAGCTTATTATAATATTCGGGTGTGCCGCCCTTTTGAGAATGCGAGGAGGCAAGCTCTTCATTATAATCACTCAGCTTATAGACGTCAAATGTAAATTTGCCGCTGTCTGTTCTGCTGTAATGAGTTACAATCGGTACAAATTTGCCCTCAATTGTGATTTCGCCGTTTTTCTTTTCAATATCAACACTTGCCATACCGCCGCAAAGTTGGTCAATTTCAATTTGATGAGAAATGAAATTACCGAGAGAATAATAAACAAGCATTTTATGCCCCTTGTCATTAGTAACCTCTTTAACCGGCTGAATAACGTGAGGGTGACAACCGATAACAAGGTCAACTCCGAGAGAACTGAAAAGCTCGGTATATTCCTTTTGATAATCAGATATACCAAAGCTGTTTTCTGTTCCCCAATGAGGGAACACGATTACAACGTCGGCGTTTTCCCTTGCCTCTTTTATATCCTTAGTAACCTTGTTCTTATTAATCAAATTAACAAGCCACGGCTTATCGCTTGGCAAGTCAATTCCGTTTGTGCCATAGGTATAATTAAGAAGTGCAAATGTTATATTGTTTTTCACATAATATTTAACAGTGTTATAACTCTGCTCGTCCTCGTTAATGCCAAGATAAACAATATCCTTTTGTTTTTTGAAATAATCAATTTCATTCATAACGCCCTGAGAGCCTTTATCCATAATGTGATTATTTGCGCAATTGAAAATATCAAAACCTGCCTTAATAGCAGCGTCGCCGACTTCTTGCGGAGAATTAAAAACAGGATAACCCGTATATTCAAATTCAGAGCCGCCCAAAACTGTTTCTTGGTCAATTACGGACATATCATATTTTTGAATAACGGGAGCAATATTTTTATAAAGGCAAGTATAGTCGTAGCTTCCGTCCTCCTGCTTACCTGCATCAATCAAGGTGTTGTGAATAAGATTATCGCCAACTGCGCAAAGAGTAACCTTACCGTCGGTATTAGCGCTTGTAGGCTCAGTTGTTTCATCATTAACGACTGAAATTGAGGTTTCGGCAGTAGGCTTTTTTATATCCTCGGTTTTAGTTAAATGACCGCTTACAGCAAGAAAGATTAACACGAATACTGCCACTGCAATAGGAATAAATATTAAAGGAGTGAATTTTTTGTTTTTAGACATAACGTCACCTCATATATTAATTAACTGAAATATTATAACATATATAAGCATTTAACACAACTAAATTTTAAGGCGGACAGATATGGCGAATATTTTTACATACACCTTTTTTATTATCGGACTTTTTTTAATAATCAAGGGCGGTGATATTTTTGTAGACAGTGCTACACAAGCGGCAAAAATGCTTAAAATACCTAATTTTATAATTGGCGCAACAATCGTTTCAATTGCTACAACTCTGCCTGAAATAATAGTAAGCGTTCAGGCAACCGTAACCAAAAACGTCGATATGGCAGTCGGCAATGCAATAGGCTCGGTCACAGCAAACACTGCACTGATATTAGGACTTTTCATAACCTTTATGCCCTTTGAAATAAAAAGGCGTGACATTTTCTTTAAAGGTATTTCAATGATTTTAGCAATTATATCTTTAATAATAGGCTGCGTTATCACAAAAAAACAAACATTACAATTTAAAGGCGAAAGCAAAGAATATTATTTTTTGTCCGCATTAGGTATTACGCTTTTAATATCAGTATTTGCAGTATTTATTTTTGAAAACATAAAAAGCATAAAAAAAGAAGTAAAAAACGATGAAAACGATAAAACGTTTACAGTAAAAGAAAAAGTGCTTTGTACTGTTTTATTTGTTTTCGGTGCAATAGGAATAGTTATAGGCGCAAGACTTCTTGTATCGCAAGGAACTCAAATAGCAAAAAACTTGCACATTTCGCAAAGGGTGATAAGCGTAATTGCAGTTGCAATAGGCACTTCCCTGCCGGAACTTGTAACGGCGCTGTCGGCTCTAAAAAAGAAATCAGGAACACTTTCTGCAGGCAACATACTCGGTGCAAACATTATTGATTTAACATTAATTCTTCCGCTTTGCTCATTGATTTCAATAGCAAGAGGTAGCGGTGAACTTGCCGTTTCTGCCTCAAGCGTAAGTATGGATATGAAAATATGCCTTATAGTTATTTGCATTGCGGTTTTGCCGACGATAATAACGCAAAAATTCCAAAGATGGCAAGGAATACTGCTCCTTTTAACCTATGGTGGGTATATTTATTTCGTAGTTAAATAAAAAAACAGAGGCAGTTTTTCAACCGCCTCTGCAAAACTATTGATTTTTATTTAACTGTTACCTTTACAGTCTTATAAACACCGTTTTGAGCGTAAACATAAATTGTGCATTTGCCCTTCTTCTTAGCCTTAATCTTGCCTTTTGAATTTACTGTAGCAATCTTAGTATTTGAAGATTCATAGCAAATAG
>ENA-OVGE01002655-OVGE01002655.1-human-gut-metagenome-genome-assembly--contig:-NODE-2655-length-11347-cov-4.589001_pt1 | contig 11347 bp, 12 predicted proteins | sample MGYA00237769_ERZ505417 | MGnify/ENA primary metagenome ERZ505417 (study PRJEB26158, sample SAMN06016403) | human gut metagenome | biome: human gut; feature: ankylosing spondylitis patient; material... | reverse complement strand
CCATCAGCAAAAGGGGATGATAAGTTTATCACCACCGACTATTTGCAACAGTGCCGTCCAGCGGATATCAGCGCTGAAAGATGATGGCTGAGCGTGGAGGCAGGAATCTCAAGGTGCTTCTGCAGTTCGCCAACCGGCAGGCCTTCATGACCCGCCCTGACCAGCTCCCGGTATATGCTGAGACGTGTCGGGTGGCCCAGTTCTCGAAGTGCGTTTGCAGCAGTGTTTAAATCCATAATACCTCCTTTATCTATATTTCCAGAATAATAGAAATATAGCCTGCGTCAATCGTTTCTGCCGTGAGGGTACCGCTTTCCCAATCATGCTCTGTCCGCCAGGTTATGGGGGGCAGAGCCAGAGCACTACCGAAATCCTTGCGAATACCCGTGCAGGGAATAATTTCCGCCCCCTTTATGGCCGGAAAAAAAACTGATAAACGTCGCCTTTTCAGAAGGTTGCTTTCTTAACGTGGTTTTTCGCATGGTTGGACCTCAGACCCCATATAGGCAGCGCTAAGGGCAATCCGTGGGTACAGGATATTAACCACCGCGTTACTTTGTGGTTGCCCTGGCGGATAGGCTTTGTACGAGGAGGGAACCATTCTATTGCCAGCGGCGTTCTGGCCGGTGAGGGTGAGGTAATACCCGATACGGTTTATGATATGCGGTATTTGCTCGATATTGTCAGCACTGACGGGTATTACTGGTACATGAGCGGGAAGATCTGCGAGAGAGTCAGTGACTACCGTACAGCCGCCTTTTTTGAAATAGGCCGCCTGCTTACACTGTGATTCCTTCAAAATATCTCAACGAAATTTCCCGACACCTGTTTAAGCTATCTTGCTGATATTTCTGTTTTTCGATTTTTGCCGGCGCGATGCCGGCGACGTTGGCCAGCTGCCCCGTGCGCGATACTGAGATCAGTTTCTTTGAACAAAAAAAACCGCCTTTCGGCGGTCAGTATTCAGTAGCTGGAACGGTAGTCTCTCCCCCGATTCCAGCGGTCTTGCCAGTGTTCGAGGAATGATTCAGCGAGCTTAGGCATGTTCCAGATCACCACCGCATTCTCCGAGTTTTTCGTTTCGGCCGCTTTGGTGAAATTAAAGCTGCCAGTTTCAACGGTCACATTATCCACGATGATCACCTTGTCATGCTGGATAGGGAAATCACTGTCAGTACGCAAAGGGATGCCGCTGTTCGCTATGTAGTTCATGGCCGCAATGCTGGCGCGCCCCGTATTGCCCCTTTCATCAATTACGATTTTCACATCAACTCCCCGTTTTTTGGCTGCTACCAGTGCCTTCATAATATCCGGGGCGGTAAAAGAATAAGCCATCATCCGTATCGAGGTTTTTGCGGAGTCAATGGCGCTCAGGACGAGAACGCGGGCGCTTCCTTCAGGCGAGTAGCCAACCTGAACGGATGGTTCCACCGCAAAGGCGGGCAGGGCGGCTGTCGTAAATGCTGCGGCCAGAAGCCAGGTTGCTAAGTTTTTCATTACAGGCTCCCGTTCACACACTGCATTTTATATTCAGGGTCAAAATAAATTTCTTTGATTTTCCGCTTTTCCATATGCACCACAACGTCAATGGTGGAGTAGAGCATTCGCATAATATCGCTCATATCGAGCATACGGCCGATAGGGGTCGCCTTGATAAGCAGCCCAATACGGTTAAAGGCATCGCGCGCAGAGTTAGCGTGCGTTGACATAACACCGCCTGGATGGCCGGTATTAAGTGCTTTAAGATAATCCCACGCAGCATCATCCCTAAGCTCAGTCATGATGATACGGCCCGGTGTCAGACGCATACAGGCTCGCAGGGCATCAGTGGCGCTGACGCGGCCGATCTTTCCTGCATCGCCATACATCATATAAACGGCCTCGACAACGTGATCGACCGTTACTTCGTGAACGTCCTCTAAAATAATTACACGCTCGTCTTTATGTAGCGATTTTAACAGCGCGCGCGTGAGTACCGTTTTCCCCGACCCGGTTTCACCGCAGATCACGATAGTGCGTTTCTTCTCAACGGCGGTTTGCAGGAATGCGGGCCATTTTTCGCTGCTGTGCAGCTCTTTAAGGAAAAAATCATCATCCGTTAGGCTTTGCTTGCTGCCGGTAATCTTCCGGCAGTCACTGAAAATCCCCTCGCTGGTCAGCTGCTCCAGATTTTTATCGGCCGCCAAATCCTTACGAAACGCTACGGCCGTTGTACCGTCAATCACCGCAGGGGGCAGACAGATAACGCCCCTGATCCCGCCAGGCAGGATCACGTCATTAATGGCCTGCATGGTCAGCTTGTTGCTGCTCACCAACGATTTAGCAAGGTTCCTAATAAAATCTGCCGTAATTGCCGCGTTCTGCACAACCCTGCGGCCGCTGAACGTATCACAGATAACTTCCTGAAAGCAGTTAATGCGAATTTCAAAAACAGTAGGATCTTCTAAATACTCGCGCAGTGGGCCAAGTTGATAGAAAGCTGCATCAGTCATGATTACTCCTGAAGAAAAGCGGGCGCTAAGCGCCCACTTTTTTTAGTTGTCTGCGAGCGTATAAACGCCGCTGAAATCGAGGTCGCGGGCAACAAAAATGCTCACCGCATCACCCTGCTGATCGTAGAGGGTAGGGGGGATAGACATGTAAGAGCGAAGTGCTTCAGACGCCAGCTGCTCACCGCTGTTTTCTGTGCTGTTGTACTGAATGTTATTACTCTGCGTCTGGTTAACCAGCGCCGTTAAGGTGTCAGAGAACAACGAAATCATGATCGCACCACGCAGACGCTCCCACATATGGGTATCCACCTGGCCCGGAATCCCCGCGCTGCCGAGTGAGTTCGTTCCGGCACTGTCAATATTAACGATTGTCCCGTCCTGGTCATTGCGGATACGCTCCCAGAGAACAAACACGCGCGCCTGGCCGTCTTTGATACCACCGGTAATCTGCCCGTCAACCCATGAGCCTTTATCAATCAGCCTAACGAGTCCATCAGCTGAGTAAACGTCCTGTGAAACCCGGCAGGAAACCTGACCCGGAACAGTGGTATCCAGCTCGGTGCCGGTACCACAGGGGATCATTTTGCCTTTCGGAACAGTCAGGCTGGGATTAGCCATGACTCCAGCGCGGCTAGCCTTCAGCCTTGCAGGAGTCAGGTTTTTAGCGAGTGCTGAACTACCTTCGCTTGTTTCGTTGTCCTGGGGCTGCACTCCGGGACTATTGCTTGTAGCCGCCTGATTAGTCTGGGCCAGCTCGCCGCCCAGACGACGCTGCATAGCCAGTTCTTCAGGCGAAGGTTCTTTACGCTTATTAGAGGTACGCGCGGCGGTATTGCTGCTGCCCGCATCTGCATCTGCCTGTGCGGCAGCCTGCACAGCACGGGCATCAGTGGCGCTATTCTGCGCAGTTGCAGGTTTATTAACATCAGGATCGCTGTTAAAGCTGTAGTTTGGCAGTGTATTGGCCTGTTGCGCTTTACCACCGTCTTTATCAGCTTCAGCTTTAGCCGGGGTGCGAATTTTACCCATGACCGTAATCCCGATGAATACCAAAGCAAGCAGCGCCATCAGTATGACAAAGGCTTTCATACCAGGAGCCGAACGGCGGTTACTGCCTTTAAATCCGCCACGCTCGCTTTCGAATTCACCGTCTCCGGTGTTTTCATCGAGTTCCTGATCTACATCGACACTTTTACGGGCCATCAGTTATCCTCCCCAATTTGAACCCTGCGCACATCCGGGGAAGCCGTGCCGGTTGCTACCGCACCGGCGCCCGGCGCGAAATTATTATTACGAACGCCAACGACTTTATCGCCCAGACGAATACGCCACTCTTTAGCGACGGTTTCCACCTCGATGATGTTGCGGTTCTCACCCACAACATGAGAGTTAGGCAGCGTTTCTTTGCCACTGGCCGAAATCATGTAGACCTGCGGTAACTCCGCATTGGCCGGAAACTCAAACCGGGTAAAGCGGTAGTTATCCCAGACGTGAACCGGCTGGATGCTGCGCATTTCAGGCTGTTCGCTCATTACGTACTGATAGTTCTTCGCCCCCGCAAAAGCCGTCTGCTTCAGCTTCTGCGTAATGCGTTTTTTATCAGCCGCGCTTTTGGCTTTTTCCTGCTGCTCAAACGGATATTCATAGGTCAGCTGAAGAACGGCCTGGCGCACAGCCCACGGCGTTTCAATAAAGGATTTTGATACCGTACCGTCTGCATTTTTCTTCGTTTCTTCACCGATGAAATGGAGGACGATGTTATAGGTGCGCTTATCGGTGACGATCACCAGGTTGGTATCACTCATGGCCTGTTTCGGCTTCACAAAAAAATGGTTCATTTTGTGCGCAAACGTCCAGCTTTCAGAATCGCCAAAAGCATGAGTGATATAGGTTTCGTCAGGCGCGACAACAATGTGGGTAGCCACACCGGCGATAGCGTCAATTTTGACCACATTAACAGGGTTATAAACAACGCTTTTAATGCGATAGTCATAAGGAGAATTGCGGCCAACCTCAAGCGCCATAACGTTAGTGGCCGCGCCTCCCAGGACTGACAAAACGACTGCTGAAAGAAGTAGTTTTTTCATGGGGCAGCCCTCAGTTAACTTCAGGGTTGACGCGATAACTCGTCACGCGGAAACCCAGCGGGTTGACATAACGCTGCTCAGCATTCATCGCCAGCGATTTATATTCATACCCCATAATGGCAATCCAGCGCTGCGGCTGATCATCAACGGGATTGCTGCGCACGCGGCGAACCGTAGTAAAGCGTATCGTTGCTACGCCGTGCGGTTTATCGAGGATCACAGAGTTAATCTTCACGCGGGTCGTTTCACTGTCGCCCAGAACCTTATCAAGACCGTTGCGGCCCTTGAACTTGCTCTGGTAAGACTCTGCCACGTTCGGCGTGGACATTAAGCCAACGGCCGTATAATCGACCTGAACTGAATAGAAGTCATAGCTCTCACGGTGAATGACATATTGTGTCAGCCAGAACTTATCAATTTCGTCACCATAAGAGGTCTGGTCGCGGGTCAGCTTGACCTGCTGTACTTCGTGAGTGGCCTCGTTGAGCGTTAGCAGATGTGCGGGGATTGGCTGGCTGTACTTATGCACCACGTAACCAACTAAAGAGAGTGCAAAAACAGTTACCACCGCTGAACCGGTGGCAACCATCCAGGCGGTACGCCGGGACTTCAGCACTTCATCCATCAGATCAACTTCAAGCCCTTTACGGCTTTCGTTGAACTCTTTAATGGCTTCACGTGTAAGCCCTGTTTTTTTATTAGCTTTCATTTGCACCACCTTGCGTATCAACCGGGATTGTTTTGTTTACTGGAACGGTGTTGCTCCAGTCCGGCTCCGGTGGCGGTTTATGCCCGCTGGAACAGGCGCTAATCAGAAGAACTCCCATGAGTAATAAGCTGCGCATTACGGCATCCATTATCGGTTGTTGAACGTACTAATTATAATAAGTCGTCGAAATTGCAATTTCAACGACTTTTGTTTTAATTTTATGCAGCCTTCTTCCCGCGACTGCCCCTTGCCTTACCACTTAAATTAGAACCACTGTTTCCTCCGCTGTTGCTGCCACTTCCTCCACCTGCCGATTGCTGGCCGCCGCCACTGTTACCGCCTCTGAACGCATTACCGCCAAACATGCCGTGGCTGCCCATATTGCCAAGCGCCTGCATGGAAGAACCCGTAGAGCGAGCGGCGTCAGCAACTCCGGCGCTGATACCGCTACCCCAGCTGGCGGCAATTTGCGGAATCTGGAACAGAACGAAAACGGAAATGACCGTCAGTAATAAGGCGGCGATAGAACCAGTGATTGATGAGTAAGCGGCATCAGAGTTCATCGAGGACAGGAGGTTGTCGAACATCTGCATGATGAAACCAAACACGAGCGCAAGAATGACGACGACAAGGCCATAGTTAATGACCGACGCCAGCCAGCGAGCAAAGATGTTTTTTGTCGCTCCCCACAGCAGGCAGAAGATTGCAATCGGGCCAAAACAAAGCGTAACGGCCAGAAGGATTTTAGCCATGATCACAAAGCCCGCACCGAGGCCGCCCAGCACCACGGTAGCAATCATCATAATGCCGCCAATGGCATACGCGGCCAGGCCGCTCGATGAAAACACGTCTGCGGCTTCCCATGCGGTGTTGACGATCTTGATACCTTTTTCAATACCGCTATCAATAATCGCCGGTACGCCACTTGCACCGACTTTATTAGGGGCAGACAGTATCCCGGCAAAATCATCCGGCAGGTGAAGCGCCACGTTGACCAGTTCCTGTTGATACCAGCCGCCCGCCGTTGCAAAGCTCAGGATAAGGGCTATGGAAAGATACTCTTTAATCAGCGAACTCAGGCTGTCGCCCGCCCCCGGATTAAACGCTGAGTACATCCCCTGCACCATCAGCTTGGTGGCAATCAGAGGCGTCACATCAGAGATAATGGTGGCAACATTGGCGCTCACCATTGACGTAATCGCCCCGTCTACTTTTGCGAAAATGTCTGCGACTAGGGTGAATGCCATATTGCCTCCTTACTCCTAAATTTTCGGTGAATTGATTTCGCCGTCTTTTTTGCCGAACACAAACAGCTGACGATCGGCTTCGCGCGCGTTTTTGCAATCAGGTTTCTGAAGTTCATCCGCGTCTTTCTTGCATTCCTGAATTGTTGCCTTGCGCTCTTTCTCATGTTTTTTGTACCACTCCACGTCATGCGAGGCATCGCAGGCCACCAGGAGGAAAGGGATAACAAGCAGTAGTTTTTTCATAATTACCTCAGTTAATTGAAGGTGACGCGGTAACGTCCCCGCCGGTTCCAAAAACAAAATTGTGGGTGGCACGTTCTTTCTGCGCACGTAATAGCTTGTCCTGTGACTGCTGCAACATGTTCATCAGATTCAGCTTCGCCTGCTCACCCTGAATAGCACCCTGTGACGTCTGGATACGGGCCTGTAAGTCAGCAATCGATTTCAGGTCTGGCGTCGTTTTAATCTGCTCCGTCAGCTCCTGCATATCGGTCAGTTCCTGCATCTGGTTGTTGTAGGCTTTTTCTGCCATAACGCGGTCATAAGCGCCTTTTTCAGCCAGCTTTTTGTTCATGTAGGTAATTGCTTCGCTGGGCGTCATGTCGTCAACTTCCGCATTAAACTGGCCCATCATGCTGTTAACTGAAGGCGTGACGGAAGAACTGGAGTTCATGGCGTCGCTGTAGATCTCCTTCCAGTTGTCCGGCAAATTATTTGCCAGCGTGCTGGTAGACGTCCCCAGCAGATCGCCCAGGTCGGTTGTCTTTGCCATCGACTCATACATATTTTTCTGCGTTTGCAGCTGGCTTTTAAGCTGTTCCAGCTGCTGCGCCATTTGCTGAAGCTGCTCGACCTGTTTAGCCAGCTCAGTAGGGTTGGTCACGATGATGCCTGCGGAAGCGCTTTGCGCGCCCCCCAGAATCAGGCCGGTGGTCAGCAGTACTGCCGTCAGTGTTTTTTTCATGGTGTTTTGCCTCATTGTTAAGCCGTCAGGCGCCAGTATTCTTTGAGCCATACTTCAGGGTCATTACCGAGCCGTTCAACCAGCTCATGCGCAATTTCGGCGTTTTGTGGTTCACCGGACAACACGCTAAGAACGTTGTCCATTGTCTTAATATCTGCATCAATATCGTCGCTGTTGCGTGGGTAGAGATTGAAAGAAGCAATCGCAGACTGTTGCCCTTGTTTAACCAGGAACTGTCTGGAGTGTTCGGTAATCGACATCAGCGCGTCGTATTCAGCATCAGTAAGGAAGGCATAATCCTCTCGGATAGCTTCCGGATCGCGCAGGCAGATTTTCGTGACGGTCTGCGACATGATCGTGCGGCCAATACGGCTGGACAGCGCATCGTTCGGCTCCTGCGTGGCAAACACATAGATAGCGTCTTTCTTACGGTCAGTTTTGATACCACGCTTAACTTCACGCTCGATAACCGGATCGTCAAGGTAGGCGTGGAACTCGTCAAAGCACTGAATGACGCGGCGTTTGCCGTCGATGGAGTCACGTACCCGGTACAGAAGGTACATCATGAGCGGAGTACGGGCCGGGCTGGATACTTCCTCTTTGGCTGCGATAAACTCGGACAAATCGAAGCCAAAAATATCATTCGTGCTGAGATCCAGGCTGTCTTTATCATTGTCAAAAAGCCAGCCATACTGACCTTCGCGCGTCCATTCGCGCAGCAGCCCTTTCAGTGATACGCCATTTTCCACAACTTCATTCACGTACCCGTCCAGGATAGTAACGGTGCGCGCCTCGCGTGGAATAAGTGAACCTTCCCCCATAACCGCATCAACGCCTTCAGCCAGTTCGGTAGCCATCGTTGCGCTGATAGGCCCGTTATTGGTGGTTTCCACACAAATGCGGAACAGGTTTTTAATGAGGGCAATATTGCGTTTGGTCGGCTCAATCTGAAGCGGGGCAAACCCGGACGGCATACCCTGTTGCAGAACTTTATAGTAGCCACCAACGCTTCGAATGAACGGCTCCATACCGCGGTCACGGTCATAAACAAAAAGCCGTGGGTTGTACTTCATTGACTGCGCCAGCAGGAAGTTAAGCAGTGTGGTTTTACCTTCCCCCGACATACCCGTTATTAACGCGTGGCCCAGCGGGCGTTTACCGTAAGAAAGTTCTTCAAGCGGGGTCACATGAAAATTAAAATAGAGTGGCGTACCGCTGATCGTGCGGAACATGGTCAGCGCTGGCCCCCACGGGTTATTGTCAGGCTTGCCACGCATAAAATTGTGGAACGAGCTGAAGTGCAGGAAGTTCCATGAGTTTACCGGAACCGGGCGCGGCGCCCATTTCTGGTTGCCAGGCAGTTTCGCATAATATGCAGCCTCAGAGGCCAGGCTGATAGTACCGCCAACCACGCCACAGCCTGTCAGCATAACCTTCACACGACGCGCTTTGCGCTGTACCGCGTTTTGGTCATTATCCCAGACATGCACAGTTCCATGATGGTAGCCCATCACGAACTCTCTGGACGTCAGCATATCAAGCGCGGTACCAAGCTGTGCCAGCTGGCTTTGCGCACGGTCGCGCGTTTCCTGCAAAGATTTTTCCTGATGCGTCAGAAACGTTTTAGCTGAAGATTCAGAGAGGCAAGAAAAACTCTGCGTCAGAAGGTATTCAAAATCGGCTTCTTTAAGCATATTGAGCTGGCCTGGCTCTGTATCTTCTTCGTAGTCACGAAATTCAATGCCGGTGGTGTAGAAGTTGTGATCTACCGTTCTGATCTGGACAACATCACCCCACAGGGAGCTTACAGGGCGGTTGTCCATGATGTACTCACGGATACGCTCACGGCAAACAGGCACGATGGCCCATTCCATATTTGCGAGGAAATAAAGGAACTCCAGCGCTTTTGAATAAGCGTGAGCCTGCGAAGGCTCAGGCTCGTTACGTTCGATAACAACAGCTTCGTCAAAAACGTCTGATTCATCGACCTCAGCCAGTTCTTCACGCTCTTTTTTATCAGGCGCCGGAATTTCAACACCGCGTTTGTCACGATAATAGATACCCAGCTGCTGAACATCTTCCAGACCTTCAAGCGCCTCATTCTGCATTTGCTGAATTTGGTCACGAGTCGGCTTTTCAAATTTCGCCAGAAACTTCTGTGTTTGATCCCCTACCTGTTTGTAGATAACGGTCAGATAAAGGTCATTAATAAGCTGTTTGGAATCGCCGTGCAGCTTACGGTTATATTGATCAACGTAAGCAGGGAAAAACTGGTCATACTCACCATCCGGGTACTCTTTAGCCTCATGGTGATATTCATGCGTCCACAGCTCTACCTGGTCTGTTCCGAAGCTCTTAACCAGCGTATTAAGGTCTTTATGCCAAGTGACCAGTTCCCGATCTGATGCGCAGTCATGTGTGCGGCCATCCAGCTTGAAAAAAGCCATCAGATCGCCGTTTTCCATCGAAATCACGTAATCATTGAGGTGATAAGAATAGGGCAAATACTTTTTATTTACCGATGGCTCCTTACGGAAGGCATCAATTTTTTTTGGCTTCGTAGCGGTGGCAGCTCTCATTATTTTAAACCCTTACGTTTGTAGTCAGCAGTGGAATAAGACGATCCTCCCCACTGCTTAAACGGAGAATCAAACCAATTACTGAATTTGGTTTTCAACCACAGGCCCATAATTCGAAACATGCGGTCGTCATATTTTGTTAATGCAGCTGAAGGAATCCACAAAAAGACGAACACCAGGATCGCCCACATATGAATAATCATAAAGAGCGAAGCAGAGATCATGAATATCAACATAGCTACATTACGTGGTACACCCAGCGCGCGAGGTAAGCGAGTCGCACCTTTGAAAAGCGGTCTTTTCCCGTCAACGAACATCTTTGTAGTCCTCACTTTGGGGGACAAAAGTCCCCCCTTTTCGCGTTGGTCAGCTTCCTACACCCGTCAGGGAAACCAGATATGATGCAGAACCAATACCAATCAGTGCGATTACGATACGAGGAATAAAGCTGGCTGGGATTACGTGAAGCATCCACATAAAGCAACTAACCATGATCGCAATAGCACAACCAAGTGGAATCCATGTGTTCAGCCACGTCTGGATTGATGTAGCGGTTGATTCACCAGTATCGGTGCCAGCGGCCAGCGCGATTTGCGGCAGGGCAATTGACAAAACGCCCATAACTACCGCAGGGCCATACTTCTTAAACAACGTGGTCATACTTTCTCCTTACTCACTATCTTCTGTTGATTTCAGATTTAACCGGCATTCTTCAACGCCACACTTATCTTTCAAAAACTCTGCCAGTAGCCTTAAATCAGCCCAGGTTCGTAGCTCATGCTCTTTGTTAACCCGAATGGAACATGCGATCTGGCCCAGCTGTTCATCGTCTATCTGAAAAACGGGATACCACTTCTTTAATGAAACCCGTTCTATCGTTACCTCCTTCACTTTTCCTGCTTCAAATAGCTCCAGGATCTGTGATTGCAATACAAGGTACAAACGTTCCATCCATAACCTCACTCCCCCTTCGCTGTTTCCTGTTTGGTTAAAAAGGCATCCGTATTATTTCGGCTGAAGGCATCGCCATCACCCGAACCAAAAACATCTTGTTCACCGTCATACTGCGGCGCCGTACTTTTTGCCTGCTGAGGCTCAGTCGCGGTGCTGTCCTCACTGGTCTGGCCGTCAGGTAGCAGCGTAGGGATTTTCAAATCAGTTGATTGACGCGCCACGTTGATAACTTTCGTGACGTACCCGTTAGAAATCCCGTTTGTGAGTGAGCCGGTGTTGTAGCAGGAAAGCGCGTGTCTCAGCGCAACCTGCCCG
>ENA-OVGE01002650-OVGE01002650.1-human-gut-metagenome-genome-assembly--contig:-NODE-2650-length-11361-cov-9.288254_pt1 | contig 11361 bp, 5 predicted proteins | sample MGYA00237769_ERZ505417 | MGnify/ENA primary metagenome ERZ505417 (study PRJEB26158, sample SAMN06016403) | human gut metagenome | biome: human gut; feature: ankylosing spondylitis patient; material... | reverse complement strand
CCGTCACCGGCTGCAGCCCCAACTTCTGGCTGCGTGCCATGGGCTGGTTCATGGTAGCCATGGTGGACGTGCTGGAGCGGATGGACGAGCAGCTGTACAACGAGTACCGCGACATCATGGCAATGCTCAAGCAGACCATTGAGGATGTGCACAAATTCCAGGACGAGGAGACCGGCATGTTCTGGCAGGTGATGGACCACCCCGGCGTGGAGGGCAACTATCTGGAGACCAGCGGCACTGCCCTGTTTGCCTACGCGGTGCTCAAGGGCGTGCGCCTGGGTTACCTGCCCAAGCGGATGGCTGCCTGGGCCGAGAAAGCCTTTTACGGCACCTGCGACAAGTACCTGTCCAAGAATCCGGACGGCAGCCTGCAGCTGGGCGGCATCTGCCTGGTGGCCGGTCTGGGCGGCAAGGACCACCGCGACGGCTCTCTGGCCTACTACTTCAGCGAGCCGGTGGTGTGCAACGACGCCAAGGGCGTCGGCCCGCTGGTGCTGGCCTACACCGAAATGATCGCCCGCAAGAACTGATCCTTCTGCGCGGTATTCCCTGTTTTTCCTGCGGCGTCTGCTTTTTGCGGACGCCGCTTTTTTGCGCAAAAAGGGGACGGGCAGCGTCCTGCGCTGCCCGTCCCCGGTTTTTTTATAAAGCCTTACTGTGCCTTTGCCAGAGCCTGTGCCACAGCCTCACGGAAGCCGTCGGAGGTCATGGTAGCTCCGGAAGCGCCGTCGATCTCTGCGCTGTTGGCAGCAATGGCGTTCTGGATCAGCTTGTCCAGAGCCGGTGCGCCGATGTCAGAGGACTCGGCATGGGGGTTGACCACGATGTCCGAGATCTTGCCGTCGGTGATGGTCACGGTCACTTCCATGTTGCCGCCGCGGCCCTTGCCGGTACCGGTGTAGCTGCCGTCCTTATAGACGGTGTCGGATGCCACGATGCCGTTCTCGTCCTTTGCCAGGTCGGCCAGCTCATCACGGCTGGTCAGAGCCTCGCCGGAAGCGGTGGCCTTGGCCATGGTCTTGCCCAGCAGGTAGCCCCAGATCACACAGCGGCCGTTGGAGTTGCCGGCCATGTTGATGGGGTAGTCGATGGCGTACAGGTCACCGGAGGTGTTGCCGGTGGCGTACAGACCCTCGATGGGCTTTTTCTCGTCGTCCAGGACCTGCAGGTCGGTGTTGACCGACAGGCCGCCCACGACCGCCAGCAGGGCAACGCCCACCTTGGCAGCGTAGAACGGAGCCTTGACCACCGGGTACAGGAAGTCGGCCGGCTTGTGGAAGTCATCGTCGGCGCCCTTGGTGACCAGCTCGTTGTAGCGGTCGATGGTCTCCTGCAGAACATCGGCAGGTGCGCCGATCAGAGCGGCCAGCTCCTCGATGCTGTCTGCCTTGACGGTGTTGCCCACGGCGATGTCGCTCTCCACGATGGAGGTCACATCGTCATCGGTGAACTCCTGGCCGATGGCTGCGCTCATGGTGTCCCAGAACATGCCGCCGCCGGTGCCGTTCTCCAGAGACATGCGGTTGTACTTGCCATAGTCTGCATCAAAGATGGACCATGCAACGTTGCCGGTCTGGTGCATGACATTCATGCTCTTGCCCTGCACCCAGGTACCCTCGTTCATGAAACGGTGGCCTTCCTGGTTGACGAAGGGGAAGCAGCCGTGGAACATGGAGCATGCCTGCGGATGCAGCATCAGCGGGAACGGACCATCCTGCATGTGCGCACCGACCCACAGGCCCATCTTGTGGCCGTCGCCGGTGGAGAAGCCTGCGGGGCCGTGCTCGCAGCGCTGCACACGCTTGATGTTCTCGTCGCAGTAGTAGTCGGTCATCTCGGTATCCTCGTGGATGCCGCCGGTGGCCAGGATGACGCCCTTGGTGGCACGGAACAGCCACAGCTCGCCGTCACGCTGTGCGAACACGCCGGTCACGCGGCCGTCCTCCACCAGCAGCTCCTGAGCCTTGGTGTTGAAGAAGTAGGTGGCAGGGTGCTCGTACTTTTCTGCGTTCTGGCTGTCCTCGTACAGGACGTTGGTGGCTGCAAAGTAGCCGCACTTGGAGTCGAACTGATGGTCGCCGACGTTGACGAACATGTGGTAGTCGTAGGACTCGGGGATGATGGCGTTGGGGGCATGTGCACGGAAGGACACCGGCACCACACCGAACTCCGCGCACTTGTCGATCAGCCAGTTGCCGGCCTCGGGGGAGTTGTTGAACCACATGGAGACCAGAGCCTCGTTCACGCGGCTGCCGCAGCGCTGGACCCAGATGTTCTGGTGCTCCACCACGTCGGTCATGTGGGGCAGCTTGCCCTCATCCACCAGAGACTGGACGTACTTGGTGTTGCACAGACCAACACCGCCGCCCTGGCCATGGATGGCGTTCTGGGCCTCAATGACCACGACCTCGCTGCCGTTCTCCACGCAGGAGCAGGCAGCGGTACAGCCGGCGTTGCCGGCACCCACGACGACCACCTCAGTGGTCACGACCTGCACGGCATCGGTATCCTTGTACTGATACGGGTCGGTGAAGAAGCCGGGCTTGCCGGTCTCGGCAGCAGCGGGCTGCTGAGCCGGGGTGCCGGAAGCGGGTGCAGAAGCAGCGGCAGAGGATGCGGTGCTGCTTGCGGCAGTGTTGTTGCTGCAGGCGGTCATGCCCAGAGCAGCGGCACCCAGTGCGCTGACTGCGGTGCCCTTGAGGAAGGATCTACGGGACAGTTTCGACATGGTAGTTTCTCCTTACATCTTTTTCTTTTTTCTCTCTTCGTGCATTGCGACGGAACGCCCCTTTGTTAAAAAAGAAACATTCACTTCGTTTCTATTTTAACATTGACACCGTTGGCTGTACATTGTATTCTTGATACAAACATCGCCCGTATTTTGTTTGCATTTGACCAAAGGAGACCCTCATGCTCACCATCGAACTCTGTGCCCGGCTCTGCGCCGACTTTCCGCTGCAATTGTCCGACGCCCCTGCCTGCTTTGCCTGCACCCGGGTGGTGCTGGACCCCTGGGACGATGCAGAAGGCGGCACCGTTTTCATCGGCGAGGGCACCGTGGACCGCCCGGATCGGTTTTACCTTCTGTGCGCACCGGGCGCACCGCAGCACCCCAACGCCGCCCACTACGCCGACCCGGCCCTGACCCTGCCGCTGGTCCGGGCCGTTCACCGCCTGCTGGAGCCGGAGCGGCGGCTCCAGCGCCGCCTGCACCGTCTGGAGCAGGCCTGCCTCTCCGGCGGCCTGAAGGACCTGCTGGCCGCCGCCCGGCAGGAGCTGGGCAACCCGGTGCTGGTGGTGGACAGCAGCTTCCGCACCCTGGCCATGGAGCCGGAACAGCCCATCGGCATCGACAGTTGGGACCGCATCCTGCAGGGCGAAGCGCCTCAGCATCACGACCTGAAGCAGGCCGAAGCCATGATCGAAAATTTTTCTGCCCGCAACCTTACCGGCCTGCAGATCGTACCTTACACCGAGCCGGACGGCCGCCCCGTCCGTCGGATGGTGGGGCCTGTGGTCGCCCCCGACGATGGCCGCAACTGCGGCGGGCTGGAGATCATTGAGCTGGAACACCCCTTTGCTCCGGAGGACGAGGTCCTGGCCCAGCGTCTGCTGGAGCTGCTGCAGCATTATCTGGTGCATGCAGCCCCCACCGCCTGGCGGGCTGCACCGGAAGAGCGCTTTTTGCAGGAGCTTCTGTTCTGTGAGCCTGCCCAGCAGAGCGCCATGCAGAAAAAGCTGCACCGCTTTCCGGCGCTGGAAGCGCCCCCGCACTTCTATCTGGCCAGCATCCCGCTGTCGCAGGCGCACCGGCTCACCCGCACGAATCAACAGGCTCTGCTGGCCCACGAGTGGCCGGAAGGGTGGTTCATGCAGACCGAAACCGCCTTCCTGCTTCTGCTGCCCGGCACCGGGGACGCTGCCCAGCCGGAACAGCTGCTGCAAAAATTGCAGGAGGTGGGCCTGCGCATGGACCAGACCGTGATCCTGAGCATGCCGTTTCCCTCTCTGCTGCAGCTGGGCACCGTGTGGCGCTTCAATCAGGAAGCCGCCGCCACCGCCCGGGACCTGCACTGCGGTGCGGGCTGCCGCAGCGCCTCGGCCCTGTATCAGGACGTGTTTGTCCGCACCATCGCCCAGAGTGCCAACCTCCGGGCCTTCATCCACCCCATGCTGCGCCGCCTGCAGGAGTACGACCAGGCCCACAGCACCGCCCTGCTGCACACCCTGTGCGTCTACCTGCTGCAGGAACAGAATCTTCATGCCACGGCCCGGCAGCTTTTCATCCACCGCAATACGCTGGTGTACCGGCTGCAGCGCATCCGCACCCTGCTGCAGCTGGACCTGGACGATGCCGCCGTGCGCAATGTCCTGCGCACCGGCTGCATCCTGCTGGAATACTATCAGGGTGCCTTCTGATTTTTCACACAAAACAAGCCCCGGCACAGTCTGCATTCCACACTGTGCCGGGGCTCCATTGGTTTGTTTTCGTTACAGGGTCTCTACGCGGTCAAACAGGGAGCCTGCGGCCTCCACCGCGTCCCTGCTGCCAAAGGTCACCTTCACACCGGCAGCCATGGCATCAGCCAGACCGGCGGCCTGCTCTTTGAGCAGAGCTGCGTCCACGGCACACAGGGCCTTGCGGTCGGCAGCCTTCATTGCTTCGGTGATGCCGCAGAAATACTGCCGGTCCAGCTCCCGTGCCTCGGCGCGGGGCTTGCGGGGCGTGTCCAGCTTGGCCACGGCACCCACGATCAGGTCGTTCAGGTCCTTTTCGGTGTAATCGCGGGCGGCCAGCTCCGCCGGGCCCTTGGCAAAGGTGTCGTAGCTCTCGGTCAGGTGGGGGTCCCGGTAGGTGTACAGGTACTCCACACCGTCCGACGACAGCATGCCGGTGCCGTAGGCACCACCCACCTCGCGGATGTTGTGCCACAGGTATTCGTAGCTCATCACGCGGGCCAGCACCTTGCGGTCGCTGCGGCGCTCCATGGGCCACACCTGCACCGCGTAGTTCACGCCGCCGTCAATAATAAAGGCCTCGTTCACCGGCGGGGTCAGCGGCTCCACATAGGGCTGCGCCGCGTCGCGCTCCTGCGCCGCAAACCGGCTGCCCGGCAGCAGGGTGCGCAAGGTGTCCAGCGCCTGCTCCGAGCCGTGCAGGCTCACGGTGAGCTGGGCGTGCTGCAGCACCTGAGCCCGCAGGGTTTCCAGCTTTGCGCCAAGGCCTGCCCAGTCGGCCTTTTCCAGCAGATCGCACAGGAAGTGATAATAGCTTACGCCGCTGCATCGCTCGCTGGCTGCGTTCTCCACATTGTAGTGGGCACTGGCACGGACCGCCGCATAGGCGTTGCCCTGCTGGATGAACTGTTGTTCCATGTTCAGTTTCTGCTGGCTCAGCACCCGGGCAAAGGCGGCTTCCGCCGCCGGGCCGGTGAGCTGCGTGTCATACAGCCACTCGCCGCCCAGCTCCACGGCCTTTTGCAGGCTGCGTTCCAGCAGGCTCAGGCTCATGGTCAGTTTGGCATGGCAGGGTGCGCCCTCCTGCCGGCCGGTCCAGAAGTCCAGCAGTACGCGGCTGTCGCCCAGCCAGGTGCTGCGCAGGGTGTTCAGCTGCTGGGCCGTGTGGGTCGGCGTGTCCAGCTCGTCCAGCACATCGGTGAGCAGGTCCAGATACGGCAGGTCCTCCGGGGCCACATGGCCCAGGTCATAGTAGAAATTCAGGTACAGGCTGCCCGCCGAGGGGTGGCGCAGCACCGTGGCACCGGCCACCTGCTCGGTCTGCCCGGCCGCGCTGGGGGCACCTTCGCCCAGGTCGGCCACGGTCAGCGGGTGATCCAGCACCAGTTTGGCGTCGGTGCGGGCCGGGGCCTGTGTCCCTTCCTGCTTCTTGGGCAGGGTGGGCACCTGCAGCACCTGCACCGGAGCCGGGGCAAACAGGCTGCGCAGCAGCTCGTCGAACCAGCCGTCCGCCATCTTGCTGCGCAGAGAGGCAAACAGCTTGTCCGTGTGCAGCAGCAGGGCGGGGTCCCCGGTGTGCAGCCAGCCCGTGGAAGCGTTGATGGCGTCCAGCACGCCGTCCGGCAGGCTGCCCGGCCGCTCCAGCGAGGCAAACTCTGCCGAATTCAGCGAGGCCAGCAGCAGCTCCTGCGGGATGCCCCGGGCCAGTACGTCATCCACTGCCTTGCGCACCGCCGGGGCAAACTTGCGGGCGCTCTCTTCGGTGGCACCCCGCAGCACCAGCTCCAGCGTGGGCTGCAGGGTGCTGTCATCAAAGCCCATGTCGATGTCCGCACCCAGCTTTTCGGCCAGCAGGGCCGCTTTCAGGGGCGAATTGTTGGTGCCCAGCAGCACGTCCAGCAGGATCTCCACACCCAGCTGCCGTTCCCGGTCCGCAAAGGCACCGGTGTACCAGGCCAGTGCGCACTGCACCTCGTCCGGCTCCGGGTTCTCGGTGTAATAGGGCAGCTCCACGCAGGTGCCCGGCTGCTCGTCCTGCACCGTCAGGCGGGGGCGGGTGGTGGTCCTGGGCATCCGGGACAGGTAATCGCGGTCCAGCATTTCCAGCTTTTCGGCCATGTCCATCTTGCCGTACAGGGTGATGCAGCAGTTGTCCGCGCTGTAGTGGCGGCGGTACACCCGCTGATATTTCTCATAGGTCAGCGCCGGGATGCTCTCCGGGTCGCCGCCGGACACAAAGCCATAGGCCGTGTCCGGGAACATGGCACGCTCCAGCGCATTCTGCAGCTGAGCGTCCGGGGTGGCAAGGGCCCCCTGCATCTCGTTGTACACCACGCCGCTCACAGTGCCGTCGGCATCCCGGTGCCAGCCTTCCTGCTCGAACACCGCCCTGTCCACCATGGCCAGCGGGCAGAACACCGCGTTCAGGTAGACATCCATCAGGTTTCTGAAATCCGTCTCGTTGGGAGTGGCAAAGGGGTACACGGTCTTATCCGGGAAGGTCATGGCATTGAGGAAGGATGCCATGCTGCTCTTGAGCAGCTGCAGAAACGGCGAGGTGACCGGGTATTTTTCGCTTCCGGCCAGCACCGAATGCTCCAGAATATGAAAAACGCCGGTGTCATCGGAGGGGAAGGTGCCGAACCCGATGCCAAAGGCCTTGTTGTTGTCCTCATTTTCCACCAGCAGGATGGTGGCCCCGCTCACGTCGTGGGTGAGCACGGTCAGGGTACCGTGCTGCTCGGGGCAGTCCTCTGTGCGGACGAGGGTATAACCGGGAACCTGCTTCATCGCTTTATTCTCCTTTGTGTTTTTGGTCTGGCCCTATTGTATCATTCACCGTTCCAAAACACAATTGCCGGTTTGTAAACAATAACCCAAAAAGGCTCCCCTGTGCATGCACAGAGGAGCCTTTTGAAAAAACGTGTGTTACACCTGCTTGGCGTGTTCCGTCCGGCACGACACCCGGAACAGCACAAAGCCGATGACGAACAGCACCGCGATGCTGCCCACGCCCACATTGGCACTGCCGGTGAGCTGGCTGCCCACACTGACGATCATGGTGCCCAGGAAGGATGCCCCCTTGCCGCAGATGTCGAACAGGCCGAAGTATTCGCCGGATTTTTCCGCCGGGATGATCTTGGCAAAGTGGCTGCGGCTCAGTGCCTGCACACCGCCCTGGAACATTCCCACCATCACGGCCAGCACCCAGAACTGCCACTGCTGGGTGAGGAAGAAAGCAAACACCGCAATGCCGGTATAGGCCGCGATGCACACCGGGATCAACTGGCTGGAGGGGTATTTTGCGCTCAGCCGGCCGAAGATCAGCGCCGAGGGAAAGGCCACGATCTGGGTGACCAGCAGCGCCAGCAGCAGGCCGGTGGTGTCCAGCCCCAGGGCCGTGCCGTAAGCCGTGGCCATATCAATGATGGTGTACACACCGTCGATGTAGCAGAAGAACGCCAGCAGGAACCAGAACACCTGCTTGTCCTCATAGAGGTGCTTCAGGGTGTGGCCGATGCGCACAAAACTCTGCCGGATGGCGTGCTGCTCCACCTCCACATAGTTGACCTGCCGGTAGCGCCGGAGCAGCGGCAGGGTGGTGACCAGCCACCACGCCGCCGTGATGAACAGTGCAATGGTCAGGGCGGTCATCTGGCTCATGCCGATGGCCCCGCTGCCCAGCACCAGCGCCAGACACACCACAAAGGGCACACAGCTGCCGATGTAGCCCCAGGCATAGCCGCGAGAGGACACCATGTCCATCCGCTCCGGGGTGGTCACATCGCCCAGCATGGAGTCATAAAACACCAGACTGCCCGAAAAGCCGATCTTGGCCACGATGAAGATGACCAGGAACGGCAGCCAGGTGCGGGCCGCGCCCATGGCACAGCAGCCCAGCACACCCACGAACAGGCAGAGCATGAAGATGGGCTTTTTGAAATTCTTGGTATCGGCCAGCGTGCCCAGAATGGGCCCCAGCACGGCGGTGACCACCGTGACCACCGAGCTTGCATAGCCCCAGTAGGCCAGATAGTTCACCTTGCTCACGCCGCCGGCCTCCGCCAGCGCATTGAAGAAGATGGGCACCAGCGTAGCGATCATCAGCACAAAGGCCGAGTTGCCCACATCGTACAGGATCCACGCACGCTCCAGCGGCGTGACCTTAAATTTTTTCTTTTGCATTCTTGTTCCTCTCGCACCACCGTGCGGTGCACTCTCTTTTCCCAGTTGTCTGAACGGCAGGGAGTTTCTCCGACCTCCTGCTGGCCGCCCCTCAGAATTCCCCGAAGGTGTGGTCATAGGCCTTGTCCAACGGCTCGTCCGTGTCCAGCGTTTCCGCATAGGCTTCGATCAGCCGCACCGCCAGCGGAATGGCCTGCTGGTACAGGGCATCCAGTTTCTCATTGCTCTCGGTGCACTGCGGGTTGGGCTGCGGGTTGGCCACAAGGCCGTGGAGCACGTCGTACTTGCCCACTGCCTTCATGCCGGTGAGCACCACCCAGCGCTTGACCGCGCCGGAGGGCTGCAGCAGCCGGTGCATCGCGATCATCCCCTTGAGGGCGTCCAGCACCTGCAGGCCGGTCAGGCCCTCGTAGAAGGGCGCGATGACCCGGGCATTTTCTGCCGTGGGCCGGATATGGCTGGCCGTGAAGAAGTTCTTCGGGTCATGGCCGTCCCGGCGCAGCAGCATGTCGTCGAACTCGGTCTCGATTTCGCAGTGGCTCACCCCGCTCTGGCGGGTGTAGGCCTCCACATAGGGGTGACAGGTGCTGTCCAGCGCAAAATGACACACGAACCCCAGCGCATAGGCCAGCGCGGCGTCCCGGTCCTTTGCCTGTCGCACCACGCCCCGGGCGCGCTCAAAGAACACCCGGCCCGGCTGCTCGTGCATGGCGTTGCCCAGGGCACTCACGGGGCTGGACTTGGCTGCATGATAGTAGAACAGCAGATCCGGCCCGTGCAGGCCCACGTCGAACAGGGCCCGGTTTTTCCCGATCTGATCCTGCAGGGCTGCGGGCAGCTGCTGCAGAACATCCGCGCCGAAGCGGCGGTGCGCATAAGTTGACGGCATAAGATTCCCTCCCGTTTCTGTCGGGCGCAATGCGCTCATAGTTTCAGTATAGCAGAAAGTTTCCCGACCTTCTACCCTTTTGTGTCTGATTTCTGTAAAAATTTTGAATGATTCTTACTGCATTCTGCCGGGTCGTTTCTAAAAATATGGGCTCTGCGCGCAAAGCGCAAAAAAGCACAGCCGTTCTCAGAACAGCTGTGCCTTTCCGGTATCAATTCTTATATGTTCTCGTAGCCCTGGGGCATCTCGTTCTTGCGGTTGCGGTCCATCAGGGTGCGCAGCGCGTCGCTGGCACTCATGCCCTCCTTGACGATGGCGTTCACCGTCTGCACGATGGGCATTTCCACGTTGTACTTGGCGGCGAGCTCCATGGCGGCCGGCAGGGCGTTGATGCCCTCCACCACCATGCCCACTTCCTTTACGGCCTGCTCCGGGCTCTCGCCCTTGCCGATGAGGATGCCGGCGCGGTTGTTGCGGCTGTGCATGCTGGTGGCCGTCACGATCAGGTCCCCGATGCCGGCCAGGCCCGCAAAGGTGTGGATGTTACAGCCCATGGCCACGCCCAGGCGGGCGATCTCGGCAATGCCGCGGGTGATCAGGGCCGCGCGGGCGTTGTCGCCGTAGCCAAGGCCGGTGGAGATGCCCACGCCCAGGGCGATCACGTTCTTCAGGGCACCGCTCAGCTCCACGCCCTTGATGTCGGGGTTGGTGTACACGCGCATGCAGGTGTTGCTGAACACATCCTGCACAAAGCGGGCCGCCTCGTCATCCGGGCAGGCCGACACAATGGTGGTGGGCAGGTCCAGCGCCACTTCCTCGGCGTGCGTGGGACCACTCAGGGCCACCAGCCTGCAGTTTTTGGGGCCGCCGTCCCTGTTCAGCTCGTCGGCGATCACCTCGGTCATGGTATATAAGGTATCCGGCTCCATGCCCTTGGCCACATCCACAAGGATCTGACCGTCCGGGATATAGGGCCGTGCCTTGGCGGTGGTGCTCCGCACGAACACCGACGGCACTGCAAACAGCAGCACATCCTTGCCGGTGCACACTTCCTCGATGCTCTTGGTGAACTGCAGCTCGGCCGGGATCTTCATGCCCGGCAGGTTGGGGTGCACCCGTGTAGTGGAGAGGTTGTCCACCTCCGCCTCAATGGCCGACCACACCTGCACTTCGTTGCCGCTGACGGTCAGCATCCGCGCCAGCGCCATGCCCCAGGTACCTGCACCCAGAACGCCAATCTTCCGTTTCGTCACGTTTGTGTCCTCCGTTTGCACCGGCAGCCGGGCCGCCGGTGAATTTGCGCGGCACCGGCAAACCCGGTGTGCACGTTGTTATGCCCATTGTACACGAAAGCGCCTGCCGCGTCAACCGGCTTGCCGCATTGCACAAAGTTCCCGCAGCGGCTGGGCCGTTTTTGTTCACAATACGCGATTTTTGCAAACCATTTGCACCGCCGGACGTTTCATGTTATAGTATTCTGGTAGGTTTTGTAGGAATTTCCGCAAACCCCTTGACTTTGAGTATACTCGAAGTTGTATAATACATTCACCGTTGTTTTCTGAGAGTATTTGAGGTACTGTGATCGTTCATGTTTGAAGCACTTTTATCCAACCGCACGGTCAGCGTGCTGGTGGAGGCCCTGCCCCGCATCCTGACGGCCGGCCTTACCATGACCATCCCGCTGACGCTGGTGTCCTTCTTTTTTGCCATGATCATCGCGGTGGTGGTGGCACTGGTGCAGTACGCCAACGTGCCGGTGCTGCGGCAGATTGCCCGGTTCTACATCTGGGTCATCCGCGGCACACCGCTGCTGGTGCAGCTGTTCATCA
>ENA-OVGE01002646-OVGE01002646.1-human-gut-metagenome-genome-assembly--contig:-NODE-2646-length-11367-cov-5.304897_pt1 | contig 11367 bp, 9 predicted proteins | sample MGYA00237769_ERZ505417 | MGnify/ENA primary metagenome ERZ505417 (study PRJEB26158, sample SAMN06016403) | human gut metagenome | biome: human gut; feature: ankylosing spondylitis patient; material... | reverse complement strand
ATATGTCACAAGCCAGTATGGCAAGAGCCTTAGCTCGTTTACAATTTAAAGATAAGCACATTAATTAATAAATATTTAAAATAAGCCTATACCTAAACTGGTTCAAAAGTCAAGGACAAATATCTGACAGTTCTTATTGAATGAGTGTCACAAATAGTGATGCTCATTTTTTTATGCTTGTAATTTATCTATTGCTTGCACGACGAAAGAAAGTCCTGATTTTTGGACTTTTTTCAATCTGAGATTTATGTTTTTTTAGATTTTAGTATAATGCGTCTATGTCTTTATAATAATCAAGTTGTGTATGATTTTTCCAGTTCAATGGATCTTTCAATTGTTCCTTGATTTCATCGGTTGCTTCATTGTAGTAGAAGCGCAAAGCGTCATCGATTTTTTTTAGTACATCTTTTAGCTTCGCCAATTGGTTTTCTACAAGTTCAAGCTTCTTGTCCCATTTCTTCTTTTCGGATTTTATTTTCCTCTTGTCGCGTTTTATGATTTCAAGTGGATCTGTAAATAATCGAGACTGCTGTTCATTGATCATTTGACGTTCTCTTTTCAATTCTTTTTTCTTTTCCTGCATTTCCAGTTTTGCTTCAATAATCTGTTCAAGTGACATTAGTTCTGTTGCTTCTATTCCATAATAATTATCCAATGGATATTGTCCTGTTACTTTATATGTATAGAATTCACTTGGAGAAAGGGCTGCAAGGTTTTCCTGATAACGTTCATTATTGTGCATGTTTATATATCCGTTGATCAATTGTTTTACAGTATCTAGATTTTTACATCTAGCGATAATATCGATTATTTCGGTTTTCATGCGTCCAAAAAAAGATTCCATGGGTGCATTGTCTTGGCTGTTGCCTCTTCTTGACATGGACTGGATAAAGTCATTATCATTTAATAATTGTTTGAATGTAGTTGAAAGGTACTGAGAGCCCTGATCACTATGACAATATACTTCCAAATCTTTTGGAAACTCACTTTTATGATCATCCATCATATTGTTGAATGCTTCCCGAATAAGAGCCACATCCATTTTACTTGATACAGCGTGTCCAAGTATCTCTGTTGTATAGGCATCTTTAAAAGCACACATGTAGGCAGGTGTGCGATAGTAACTATAATGAATATAAGTGATGTCAGTAAGAATAACCTGTCTTACTCCTAGCTTGAAATTGCGGTTGACAAGATTTGGCTTGGCCATACATTCATGGTGATGTGTTGCCTGGCCTTTATAGGCATCTTTTTTTGGAAGCTGTGCCGTGATCTGCATCTTTTTCATGATCTTTGACGTTCTGGATATACTGATTTTATAATTGAATCTTCTAAACATATGGCGACGGAACGTTCTTTTACCTGGTACAAATCCCAATCTTTTAATGATATGTTTAAAACAGCGAATCACGTAGCTTTCATCTTTTCTTTTAGCTGCTAGCTTTCCATTTCTGTCTTCTTTTCGTGCAACATAGTTATAATAACCTGTACTGCTGATACCGAACATCTTGAAAACCTTTGTGTTCGTATATCCATTTTCTTCTGCTTTTCCTCTTTTTATATAGTCATATGCCATGTAGAATTTATCATCTTTTATTTCTTGACGTTGTACGATGAGTATATCTCCTCCAATATGGATGGCATTTTTTTTTGAAATTCTACGTAATCTTCCAAATATCTGATACGAGCTTCCTGATACGCTACTTTTTCTTCAAGACTCATTTCAGGCATTTCTTCAATTGGAACACTTCCATCAAAGTTATCTGCTTTTGGTTCAAACTCGCCATTTCTAGCCTTTTGTCTTGCTCGTTTGGCTGCAGACTGTGCACAGTCTTTTCCAAGCGTTTTGGTGTCGAATCCCAATGATTCATAGGCTTCGATAGCTGTCATTCCTTTTTCTAATTGTTTATAAAGGGCAATATAAAAATCCTTTGTATAAATGAATGCGTCCATCTTTTCTGTAAGTTCTGCAACGAATTTATTGTCTGCATGCGCAATGACCGCATCACGATGTGCTAATCTTTGTGCTTCTGTCTGTTTCTTCTTTTTCTTTTTTACTTGAGCCATAATTCCAATTTCTCCTGTGTAAAGGCACCGAGCTCAACTGCTCGTTTTAATGCCTTTATTCCTGCTTTTTCCATCATCTTATCATATTTTTCCTGTTCGATTCCTATATATTCCGAATATTCATCATCCGACATTGAATCAAGATATTTTTCATAGTCTACAGGAGTCATTTTATTGCGTGTCCATTGAGGACGTTCATAATTGTAGTAGTATACATATTCATCGACCATTTTCTTCACATCTTCCGGAGTGGAGCATTTAGAGAAATCACACTCATCCTTCATATGTCCAAAGTAGGATTCCTGGCTGGAATTGTCCCAGCAGTTGCCACGACGTGACATAGATTGTTCATAGCCAAGTTCTTTTAGTTTATTTTGGAATACATCGCTAAAATAAAGTATCCCCTGATCCGAGTGGAAAAGAGTGTTTTCAGTGGAATCAAGACAAGCTATTGTATTTGTAGCCAAATTCAAATCGTTTGAAGATGAAGTGACATGATTCACGATTTTGCCTGTGACTGCATCCTTTATACATGAAAAGTATTCTGTTTTATTTGTACTGTATTTTAAATAACTCACATCTGTAAGCAGTATCTCATTAGGCCTTGCCAGACGGAATCTTCTTTTTAATAAGTTTGGTTTTCGATTGTTTTTTAAGTTCTCTTTACTCGTTTTCAATTCAGGGCGTTCCTTACGCACAGTACATACACAACCATATTTTTTCATCAGTCTAAGGATCTTGGCTCTTCCAAAATGTACACCACACATTCCAGGAAGCATCATGTAGATTGTACGTGAACCTTTCTTAAATCCTTTATAATCCATAACTTTCTTTATATGTTGAAAATCAATTTCATCCTGTTTGTCTTTCATACCATAGTTGTCATTAGAAAGAATCGAATAGTAAGATGATCTGGACAATCCAATCTTTTTAAGAATCGATTGAATAGAATAATCGTATCGGTCATGAGGAAGCTCCTTGATCCACATACATAACGCTTTCTTTTGTTCGAAGGTATAATGTGGAAGATTCTTTCGTAATTTGTTGAAATACATCAAAGATAGTTTCTCTAAAGCTCTCATCTTGTTGTATTGAACACGAATTTTGAAATCCAAATCAACCTCATCTATGGTATCCAAAGACTCAATATTCCAGTTGTATAATTTATATTTAATTCTGTTACGCACACCAACAGGCAGATCAGATCCATTGATTTCAAATATACCAAGAACCTCATCAATAGGAAGTTCTTTGAATCTAGAAGCTTCATTATAAAAATTATTGTTAAGAACAAATTGTTTAGATGTACACCTCTGAACATATGGATGATGAATATATTTAGTTACTATATCTGAATCAAAGTTTTCATCAACTGGATTTTCATTTTCAAGAAGCTTTATTAAATTGTAGATTCTTTGATAACCAACTCTTCTCGGGTCCAAGCCATAAGATTCCAGCTGAGATTCGATGGAGACTTCAGGATATTCTTTATAGACTTGGTCAATAAATTCAGAAGTAAATCGAACACCTCTTCTAGATTTAATAAAAACACCTGAATTAATTAAAAATGAGTCATCGTACTTGTCTATATTTTGTGCATTAACCTTAAAAATTTTGTTTTTCCCTCCGGATGGTCTTCCATTACTAATAAATCTATAATGCATCTTTTTACTAAATGTACTACCTAGTAAAGAACGACTAAATCCAAATGACTCCAATATTTTTCTAAGTTCAGATAAGCTGGGATTTACGATCCACCTATCATATACTATGCACCGAAACTCATAGGTAAATGTAAGCCTGTCTTCTCGAATGTTTTTTACATAAGGTGATTTAGACAATGCATCTATTTCTTCCTTTGAAAATCTCTTATTATTCGACATACACATTTTGAAACAACGAAAAAAAGATACCCACAAGTGAGTATCACAACTGTCACGTTGTTGTCCTCCTTATGGGTACCATTTTATTTAGTTGTTCGGGTCCTTTTTTTTTCAACCATTTTAAAGTTTCTGTCATTCTTGTTGATTTTAGTAAAAGAAAAGACCGCTTGATGCGGTCTTGATAATTTTATGCGTTTTGTTCTTGTTCTTGAAGTTTTGCCTTTTCAACAGGTTGAACTAATTTCTTTCCAGAACCAATGAAGATCATCAATCCTAATGCCATTAATAGAACAGCAAAGAATAATTGTAGTCCGTCTGTCATAAATGCAAATCCACCAGTTACGAATAACTTTAAGCAGATGTTGTATACTGACATTCCTAAGCTTGTCATTGTTACAACTAACATCATAACCATTGGTACGTATAACATATATCCTTTACGTCCTGTAACTTTTAAGAATACAGATAATGAAACTAATACCATCGCAGCAAGTAATTGGTTAGCACTACCGAATAATGGCCAGATATTTAAATATCCACCTAAGCTTAATAGGTAACCACCGGCTAATGTGATCAATGTCGCAACATATTTATTTGTTAAGAAAGCGACAACACTGTTTGTTTCAGTTTCTTCATTGACTTCAAATAATTCTTGGAATGATAAACGTCCGATTCTAGCAACGGCGTCTAATGATGTTAATGCTAATGCAGAAACGAACATTGTCATAATACATAGACCCCATTCTTGAGGAAATCCAAATTGTGAAATCAATCCAGTAACACCTACTGAGAATTTGATGAATGGTGTTGCAGTATCGGCAAATGCCATAGAAGATAATGTTTCATTTAATACGCCTTTGCTAGCTAAGCTAGTTAAAGATCCAACAACAACGATTACAAGTACAGCTAGTAATGATTCAAGCAACATACTTCCGTATCCAACTTGTAACATATCACTTTCGTTACGGATTTGTTTAGAACTTGTTTCACTAGATACAAGTGAGTGGAATCCACTAACAGCACCGCAAGCAACTGTAACGAATAATGTTGGGAAGATATAGCTTCCTGTTGCAGATTTAAATCCTGTGAATGCAGGTGATGTGATTGTAGGATTTGATACAAATACACCAACAACTGCAGCAACGATCATTCCGATGAATAAGAATGTAGTCAAATAGTCACGTGGTTGTTTTAATACCCAGATAGGTGTAACACTCGCAAAGAAGATATAAACGAATACTAGATATACCCAAGTTTGTTTAGTGAAGTAAACTGGGAATGCGATTCCTAATGCTAACATAGCGACGATTAGTGCAATGCCTAAAACAGCTTGTTTCCATCCTGAAAGCCCCGTTTTCTTTAAGAAGAAACCAAATGCGATTGCAACAAATACATATAGAATTGTGATTGAACTAGCAGCTCCACTAGGTAAAGATTGTGCACCAGCAGCATTGTATCCGTTTAATGATCCTGCAACCATGTCGGCAAATGCAGCAATTACTAATAAAGTGAATAACCAGCAGAACAAGAAGAATAATTTACGTCCTGTTTTACCAATGTATGTTTCAATGATTTGTCCCATTGATTTACCGTGAGATTTAACAGATGCGTATAGAGCACCAAAATCTTGTACGGCACCAAAGAAGATTCCTCCGACCATTACCCATAAAAATGCAGGTAACCATCCAAATACCATCGCAAGTACTGGACCTGTTACTGGACCGGCTCCGGCAATTGAAGAGAATTGGTGTCCAAATACTTCCCATTTATTACTTGGAACATAATCAACTCCATCTTCTTTTTCATAAGCAGGTGTCTTAGCTTTTGAATCAATTCCCCATGTTTTAACTAAATAACGTCCATAAACTAAGTAAGCTGTAAGCAATAATGCAGCAGCGATAGCTAATAATAATAGACCATTCATAATAACTTTCCTCCCTTAAAACTTTCTATTCAAATATTCAAATAATAAAAAAAGATCTCGTCTATCTAAGACGAAATCTAATATTATTTCGCGGTACCACTTAGTTTGCAACATCTTTGTTGCCACTTAGAACTTCTTAACGCGAAGAACGAATCATTTTACTATTATTTCAAATGATTAGCTCACAAGGGATAGCTCTAAGGACCATCGTTATCATTTCACCAAATTTGATACTCTCTATGACCAGGTTTGCTTAAAGTCATGTCTTGTTCACAGCTTTGAATATTTGTGGTTGTATAATATACCATCTTGAAAAACATGTCAATAAAAAATGTAACAAAATGAAAAATGATGTTTTCACAATTTACATTAATTACAATTGTCATTTGTTTGTTAACATGTGAACGTTTGTGCTATAATATAAAAATGTTGTTGGAGGGGAACAGATGATTTATATAACTGGAGACATTCATAGAGAACAAGATATTCATAAAATCAATCCTAGAGAATTTACAGTTGGCAATTCTTTAACAGAAAATGATTATGTTATTATATGCGGAGATTTTGGTTGCGTTTGGGATGGAAGTACAGGGGATAACTTCTGGTTAAAATGGTTAGATTCACTTCCTTGGAACACTTTATTTATTGATGGGAATCATGAAAATTTTGATGTTCTTAATACGTATCCTGTAGAAGAGTATAAAGGTGGTAAAGTACATCGTATTCGCTCGAAAGTATTTCATTTGATGCGCGGTGAGGTTTTCAATATTGATGGTTATAAATTCTTTACTATGGGTGGAGGATTTTCCCACGATGTTAATTATCGTACAGAACATAAAAATTGGTGGAAAGATGAAATTTGTACGATTAAAGAAGCAAAACATGCTTTTGCAACATTAGAAAAAAATAATTGGGAAGTTGATTATATTTTATCGCACGATACATATTCATCGCATCCATTGGCTCATAAATATGAAACGGATATGAGTTTATATGGAGATGATTATTATGATTTGCACGATTGTTTAGAAACAGTTGAGAAGAAAACAGATTATAAAATGTGGTTTAGTGGACATTATCATGATGATTTAATTCACTATTCAGATTCACAAAAACCTTGTTTGACTTTATTTGATAAAGTGATGTTGTTAGAAACTATAAATGAAGAAATGAAAAGCCTGACTAAAATTTAGTCAGGCCGTTTTTTTTAAAGGATGTCTTGAAGATTTTCTTCAATTGTATTTTTTAATGTATCGAATGAATGGTCAAATCTTTGTTGATCATTTTCATTTAAGTGTAAACGAATCACTTGTTCTACACCATTTGAACCAACAACGCTTGGTGTTCCAATAAAGTAACCTTCTTTACCATATTCACCATTTTGATATGCACTAACTGGTAAGATAGCACGTTCATTATTTAAGATACAAGATACGATACGTTTTAATGCTAAACCAATTCCATAGTAAGTAGCGCGTTTTAATTCGATGATTTTATAAGCTTTATCACGAACATCAATATAGATTTCTTGTAGTTCACTTAAAGAAATATCATTTTCATCTAAGTATTCAAGTAAGTTTTTACATCCAATATATGTATGGATCCAAGGAACGAAACTAGAATCTCCATGTTCACCCATAATATATGCATGGATATTACTGTCTGCAAATCCTAATCTTTCGCTTAATGCGTGACGTAGACGAGCTGTATCTAATACAGTACCTGATCCAATAACGTGGTTTTTAGGTAATCCACTTTCTTTCCATGCAACATATGTCATGATGTCTACTGGGTTGTTGGCAACAACTAAGATACCATTGAAATTATTTTCTTTTAAGGCTTTACATACACTTTTTGTGATATTTGCGTTGATTTTAACTAAATCCAAACGAGTTTGACCTGGCTTTTGAGCAGCTCCAGCTGTTAAGACAACGATATTTGTGTCCGTAGCATCTGCATAAGTTCCAGCTGTGATTTTCATCTTTGTATCTGCATATACAAGACCATCACTAAGATCCATTTGTTCTCCTCTTGCTTTGTCTTCATTCACATCGACTAAAACAAGTTCATCGATTCCTTTTTCTGAAAGCATTGAATAGGCAAAACTCATACCGACAAACCCTGTACCAACAAGCATGATTTTTCTTTTTTTGATTTTTTCAGACATAAACTTCATTCTCCTTCTTATATGTACACAACTATTATAGGTTAGTTTCAACTAAAAAGCCAGTGTGTAACTGGCTTAATTAGTTTGGGTTTGGGCTTGTAGAGTAATTTCTACAGTAACCTTCTTAGAATCTCTTTCAACGACCATTTTAACGGTATCTCCAATTTTATGCTTTTTTAGAACATTTTTTACATCACTTGTTGATTGGATTTGCTCACCATCAAAACTAAGAATACGATCATTTTGTTTTAGTCCTGCTTTATCAGCTGCTCCATTTTTAACAATTTGTACGATGTAGCAGCCATCTTCGTATTTTGAATATTGACCTTGATTGTTTGAAGTATAGTCATATAAACTAACATTTAATGCAGGTCTTGAAGTGACACTTCCATTTTGCATAAGCTCTGTGATAATGTCTTGAGCGGGTGTGATTGGAATCGCAAAACCTAATCCTTCAATTCCGGTTGAACTTTCCTTTGCGTTAACAATTCCAATTAGATTACCGTCAGCATTGAACAATCCTCCACCAGAGTTTCCTGGATTGATGGCAGCATCTGTTTGTAGAAGTGTCATAGTTTCATCATCAATTGTGATTTGTCTGTCTGTTGCAGAAATAATTCCCGTTGTAACTGTACCACCAAGTTCTCCTAATGGATTTCCAATGGCAATGGCAGGATCTCCAACTTGTAAAATATCACTATCACCAAGTGTTGCAGCCTGTAGGTTGTTCGCATCCACTTTAATAACGGCTAAATCTGTCTGTGAATCTTTACCAACAACACTCGCATCATATTCTGTGCCATCTGTAGTTGTCACTTTTAAACTTGTTGCTCCACTTACTACATGGTTATTCGTAACAATATATCCATCTTTACTGATGATGACTCCACTGCCGGCACCTTGTGAAACGTATTGTCCAAAAATGGAATTTCCACTTGAAACAGATTCAGTTGTGATTTCGACAACACTATCCTTACATTTTTCTACGATGTCAGAAACATCCGATACTTGAACGGTTCCAGAATTGGATTTATTAGTTTGTTGTTGAATGGTGACATTGGCGTTATTAGATAAATGACTTCCGGCATAACCAGCACCAAATCCGACAATACCAGATAACAAGATTATACCTGCAGTGGTTAGAATTTTATTTCGAACAGGAACATATGTTTTAGGTTTAAATTTTGGTGGTGTTTGCATGTTAATTCCTCCTTTTGCATGCTATATTCTGTAGTATACACCAAATTAAACAAAATACATGCATCAAATACGCTATTTTGTCTATACAAATTTTGGATTATTTCTATTCAGTGATATAATAGCGTTATAGAAAGCATGTTTAAGGGAGGTTCCGTATGCCAACAAAAACAACAAAAAAAGTTACAAATAAAAAAGTAGTTGATAAAAAAGAAGAAGTTAAAGCAGTAAAACCTGTTGAAGAAAAAAAAGTGGAAACTAAACCTGCAGAAGAAAAGAAAGCACCTGCTAAAAAAGTAGCTTCAGAAAAGAAGGCTCCAGCTAAAAAAGAGGAAACTAAGCCTACAGAAAAGAAAGCACCTGCTAAAAAAGTAGTTGCAGAAAAGAAGGCTCCAGCAAAAAAAGAAGAAGCTAAACCTGCAGAAGAAAAGAAAGCAACTGTAGAAAAGAAGACTCCAGCTAAAAAAGCAGCTGCTAAACCAGCTACAACAAAGAAAGCTTCTACTAAAAAGACAACTACTAAGAAAACTACAACTAAAAAGGCTACAACTAAGAAAATGACTAAAGAAGAACAATATGCTAAGTTATCATTAGATACATGCCTGGATTTAGCAAAAGCTATGTCAATGGATGTAACTCGCGATTCAATTATTCAACAATTGATCTTAAATCCGGATGTAAAATCTGTTTCCGAAAATCTAGTAAACAAATATCAATTGACTGGTAAGTTTAACTTTGAAGAAGATGGTTATGATGAAGGATTGGTAGAAGTACTTGTATCAAAAGTATTTGAGACAGCTGATATCAAGCCTCAAAAACCTGAAGATTTACAAGCAGATGTTACACATGCATTGAATTATAAATTTACAGATGTTGTTGCGGATGGAGAAGAATATAAAGATCAATTTGATACAATGCGTAAAGTATTGATGATTGCACAACACAAAGATATTCATGATTCAAAGAAATTAGAAGAAGAAGTTGGCGTTGATGTAGAAAAGTTTGTTGAAGAATTCATGGATCTAGCTTACAGTGTTTTGAAAACATGGAAATATGAAGATGTGGATTACTATGAACACTTTATTTTCGCAGTATTATCACAATTAGAAGACTTACATAACAAGTACAGTAATCGTATTATGATGGATGTAGCTGATCTATATATCTTACATGGTGATTATGGATTAGGTGATGCAGATTATGCTTATATCTTAAGAGAAAATCAAATCAAAGATTATATCTATTATCGTTATGCTTCAATTTATGAAGGCGTTGATAAAGACAAGGCAAAACAAATCGCAAACCAAGCTTTACAGTTTGTAGATGATCGTTTTACATATTATCCAAATATTATTGCAGTTTTAGAAGGTTAAGTTGGATTCTACTTGATTTTTAAAGGTGTTTTGCATATGATATAGTTTGCGAATACTATTAATCAAGGAGGATACAATGGCAGCTTCAAAAATTCCTGTGTGGATTAAACAATGCCTTGATCAATATGGTAACTGTGCATGTGGACGTGCAATTACTAAAAAAATTGGTAAGGATAATCTTTTACAGATTCTTGAAAACGAAGGATATCCATGTGAATTGGAAATCTTGAGTGATCAAAAAGACAAAAGTGCATATCCAAAAGATGGAACATATATTTTAACATTAAAAAATCGTCAATCTCTAATGGTTGACGAAGATGAAGACGAAGAGTAAATACTTCGTCTTTTATATTATAAATTTTTAATAATTTCACATAATGATTCATATGTAAATGGTTTACCATCAAGAGCTAATTGATGTGCTTGGTATTCAAAATCAGCAAATAATGTTTGACGATAGAATGTTGATACAATTCCATCCATTTGTTGTTCTATTGCTTGAATTTTTAATTCTTTATCATTGCTATTTTTAATTAAATAATCTAAGAATATTTGTTCATTTAATGTTGATGGAATTTCCGCGACAAAGATTAAATAATCTTTTGTTGCATATGGTTGAGTTTCTTCTGAATATAAGGTATGAATTGAATGTCCACATTCATGTGCTAAAGTAAATGCTGAATCTAATGTATCAGTATGATTTAATAAAATATATGGTCCATAACCATAAACACCTGTTGAATATGCTCCACTTCT
>ENA-OVGE01002642-OVGE01002642.1-human-gut-metagenome-genome-assembly--contig:-NODE-2642-length-11387-cov-4.077303_pt1 | contig 11387 bp, 10 predicted proteins | sample MGYA00237769_ERZ505417 | MGnify/ENA primary metagenome ERZ505417 (study PRJEB26158, sample SAMN06016403) | human gut metagenome | biome: human gut; feature: ankylosing spondylitis patient; material... | reverse complement strand
GGACAGGTGGCTCTCGCCACACCGGACTGGCGGCTCCGCCGCACCGTAATATTCAGTGGGGCAGGTGGTCTACGGCGCGCTGTTCGATTGCTTTTTCGACAGCGTCTATTGGGTGCTCATCCCCACCGGTGTGCTCATCTGCCTGATAGCAGTGGCGTCGCGGGGATTTTTGAAAAGGATGGAGGCGGCAGAGTAAAACAAAAAGGACATCTGCTTTTGCAGATGTCCTTTTTCTGATGGTGGAGACATACTAACCAAATCCGAACCCAGAAAGTCATCGACTTCCTTCAGAGTAATTGTCTGCGTGCCATGCTGATAGTTGTAAGTCAGCACCAGCTTGTCATCATACACGAATACCGCATTGACAAAGGTGTCAATCAGCCGCTTCTGAAACTCCCGGTCACTTGGATCACCGTACCGGAACTGAGAAAACCAATGCTCCATATACTCCCGTGTCAGCTTTGGCTTTTGCAGCTCTGCTGTTGTGATGCTCAGAGACAGTTCTTCTTTTTGCTTCTCCAATTCCTCAAGCCGCTGCTTTGTGGATGCAGTAAAGATGCCTTGCTGAATAGCGTTCAGCATATTTTCGATGCCCTTTTCCGTGTCGGCAAGCTGGCGGCGCAAAGCAGGAATTGTCATATCCTCTCGCTCCTGCATGGCAAGCAGTGCGTCAATGATCCGATTAATCTTTTCCTCGTTCAGCACACGCTCCATTGTCAGGCGAACAATGGAGCGTTCGATCCAGTCCTTCCTGACAGCCTTTTTATCGCAGCCTTTCTTACGCTTTGCATTTCCGCACTTGTAATAGTAATGCATCGCTCCGGTGTGACTCTTTCCGCTTTCTCCTACCATCATGCGTTCACACTTGCCGCAGAACAGCTTTGTGGTCAGCAGAAATTCGCTCTCTTTGGCTTTGGTGTGCGCGGGGGCACGTTTGTTTTTCTCCATGCGTTGCTGAACGCGATAGAACAAATCCTCCGGAACAATAGCCGGAACGCCGCCGGGAATAACCACATCCTGATAACTATACTCGCCGATGTATTTCCGATTTTTGAGCAGCGCGTTGAAGCTGTTGATATTGAACGGCTTGCCTCGCTTGGTGATCAATCCGCGTGAATTGAAATCTTCGACAATAGAGCGTACCGTTGCCCCTTCGGAATATCGCTCGAAAATTTCCACCACCAATGGTGCGGTCTCAGTATCCACAACCAGCTTCTGCGTCTGCTTGTCCAACTGATAACCCAGCGGAATCCCGCCGCCGTTATTCTTGCCCTTGAGGGCATTTTCCTTTTGTCCACGATGAATCTTTTGGGACAGATCAGCAGAGTAAAATTCGGCATATCCTTCCAGCATGGATTCCAGAATGATGCCCTCCGGTCCATCAGATATCTGCTCTTTGGCAGAGACCACTTTTACGCCATTCTTTTTCAAAATGTGCTTGTAATGTGCGCTGTCATATCGGTCACGGGAGAAACGGTCAAGCTTCCAGACAATTACGATCTCAAAGAGCCCCTTTGCACTGTCCTTGACCATGCGCTGAAACTCCGGACGGTCTGCGGTTTTCGCAGACAATGCACGGTCAATGTAACTTCCGACAACCGTTATGCCGTTGCGCTCGGCATAATCGCTGCACTCGCGGAGCTGTCCTTCGATCGATTCTTCCCGCTGGCTGTCAGATGAATAGCGGGCGTAGATTACCGCGTTCATTCTTCGTCACCCTCACTGCTTTCCAGAGCAAGCTCGGTCAATTCACGCAGTTTGTCCTGCAGCATCTCCTTGTCGGGCAAATGCAGAGTATAGTCGGATACCAAGGTGGGAGACATACTGCGGCTGAGTGCATATTCCACCACAGCATCGTCCTTTCCGGCGCAGAGAATTACACCAACGCTCGGATTCTCATTCGGCTTTTTCACATCACGGTCAAGTGCTTCCAGATAGAAATTGATTTGCCCGATATGCTCCGGCTTGAACTTTCCGATCTTTAATTCAATCGGCACAAGGCAGGACAATGCGCGATTGTAGAACAGAAGATCAATATAGAAATCCTGTCCGCCCACCTGAACGCGGTATTCTTCACCAATAAACGTGAAATCCTTTCCGAATTCGAGAATGAATTGTTTCAGATTGCTTGTGATCGCCTTGCGAAGGTTGCGCTCGGAATACTGCTCTGGTAAATCAAGGAATTCAAGCACGTAGCTGTCAAGGATACTGCCGCGCACATCCTGCGGGACAGATTCCGGCACCAGCTTCTTGGAGGAAAACATATACCGCTCATAGTAGGCACTGTCCATCTGGCGTTCCAGTTCGCGCTTGGAATAGTGTTCCTTTGCACACAGCGTCATATAAAAATGCCGCTCTTCCACAGACTTTGAGCCGGACATAATGAGCAAATGATTTGTCCAGCTGATTTGTGTCACCAGTGGTGTCACAAATTCATCGTCCTTATAAGTCTCGTAAAATTGCTTCATGCGGTAGAGCCCGCGGCGGTTAAAACCCTTGACACCGGGATTGGCCTCGGCAATGTATGCCGCGACCTCATCGATGACCTTATCTCCGAATCCGGAATTGGCGCACAGTGAAGAAAGATATTCGCCAACGTTCCAGTACATCTGAATCAATTCCGCGTTGACCGCTTTCAGTGCGCGGGTGCGGGCATTGTCGATGATGGAAATAATCTCATCAAACTGTCCCATTTTGGGGGTTAATTCCTTACTCATGCCTTCACCTCCCCAAGCATTTCTATCAGAGTCTTCTTTAGCTTATCGTTCATCGGAGAAGACGGGTCAAAGCACATCTCTACAAACTTTGCAAGTTCCGGGTTATTCCCCGCCGGAGGCTTGGCCTGATACAGCTTGCCCTGCTGTTCATCGCAGCGGGCGAAAATGTAATCCATCGACACGTCGAAATAGTCTGCATATTTGCGCAGAAGCTCCACGGTAGGAGTTGCCTGTCCATTTTCATATCGGTTAATGCTGGACTGTGTGGAGCCGATGATCTCAGCGAATTTCGCTTGGGAGATTCCGAGACCTTCCCGCAGCGTGCGCAATCTGATACCCAGTTGTTTCATCGAAAGCAACCTCCTTTTCGGGTTAATATTAATATAATCAAAATCCGGGATTTAGTCAACCCGGATTTTGAAACTTTTGTGTGAACATTGCGACTTTTTAGGTGTAAGAATTGCATAGGGGTAATCTTTGAGAGTAAAGGGCAAAACCGAAGCAACAACTTTGTGTGTTGCCTCGGTTTGTCGCTATTCGATGAACTGTTTAACTATGTCAATAATATCCTGACCATACAATGTAAGTTGAGCCTCATCTAAGCACCGTAATGCTTTAAGATCTTCCAGCGTAGCTGGCGCAAATTTTGCAATCCTTTCGCAAGAAGCATTCTTGAACACCTCATATGCTTTGATCCGGTTGAGCTTATATGTTTTTGTCCTATATGCAACTAGTGCATCTTTGATGTTTGCGGAGACGCTTTCTGGAATAGAACTTTCCGAAAGAGCATCTACATAGACAACATTCACATATTTCTCTAAAAGTTCTTGGTTCCGCAAGATATCTTCATCGGATGCTTGATAAAGTATGTCTCCAAGAAAGACCATGTCATCGGCAGGGATACCGTGACGAAATTCGAATTCAATCTGTTTAAAAACATAGGTAGAGTAGTTATTATTAACTTTTGTAAAGTTAGAGTAGTTGTTATACTTTTCCTTAAAAGTTTTCAAAAACTCATACCCAGGCCTGTAAAACTTGGTGTAGGCATATTCAAATAGAGCAAAAAATTTCTCTTTCTTTTCAAGACCAACGCAAAAAATATGATGATCAATATCATGCTGAGCAACAACTTCCATTTTTTGCTCGGTCATAACAGAAGTCATAATTTGATTTATAAGATTATGCCGATAGTAAATTTTGCAGATGACACCTATAATAGCCGTCATGAAGAACATACCGTTATTAACCAACCCAACTTTATATGGGTCAGATCCATCATCGTTCTTTTTTACATAATTTGCCCAAAGTTTATAGAACGCCTTGATTTTCAGCAAATCGCTAAGGAATCCACTGTTGTACTTTTTGTTGAATAGCAGATTGTATCGCTCATGATTTCCGCAAATAGATGCTTTGCTGCCTCGCGCTGTTCCGGGCTTTTGATAGACAAACGACAATAAAAACTGTCCCAACTCTTCGTTGGTAGTATTTTGCCATGCAGCGGGATACAGTTTCTTATTGACCTTTTCACCACGTTTAATCTGACAATAAACGCCTGCATCAGCAAGTTGCTTTTTTAACAGACGCTGTTCAATGCGGTTGGCAATTAAGTCTTTATCTTTTATTGGCTTTTGTGTATTGGTCGCCTCTGCAACATTTGCGATAAATTCCAAGCGCTCATTATAGGATTCGTACTTGTTTTTAATAATTTTGCATTGGATAAAGAAATCTTGATGGAATTCTGTTTCTCCAACAAGTTTGGTTGTTTGACCACCATTGATGATAGAAAAATTTTGAACAAGTATTTGTTTTCCTTCAACAATATAGTCATCGCAGATGAGGATAACACCGTTGTTATAGTACCAAAAATTTTCGGGGTGCTCCTGAATAGACTCAACTATATTCCTATCAATTTTTGCGTTTTTCACATAGTATCTTAAATTCTGCGCAAACAGTCCTCTGTAGCCATATTGCTCATACAAATTTTTAAGAGACATCGCAGATATGTTAACAATCAAAGACTCTTCTGCCCCAAAACGCATATAATTGTTAGGGGCATCAAGTTGGATAACAGCTTCATCAACATACTCTTTAGGATTTTCTATTTCCATAATTTCGTACTCAATGTCAAGTCCGAAGGAAATATGATATGTAACATAATCATGGTCCGGTTTCATGGCCTGTAGTGCGTTTGTAATAGACCGCTTGTTTCCAACTGTTTTCGGATTAAAATTTGTTATTAAACGAATCTTTAGCGGTCTCGTGGCTGAGATATTATAGTCATCATCGTTCAAAATAGCAGCCAGTTCCTTACGAACGCTTGCTTTATGTTCCTGCGCAGAACATATTGCCGTTTCTGCATCTTTAAAAGCCTTTAAAATCGCAGGAAAATCAAAGGTATTATTCTCCGTGTAAAACGTAATGACTGCGTCAATATCTCTCTTGTCGGAATCCTGATCGATGTAGATACCTGCTATATGATCAGAAGCAGCGTTTTGAAATACATTTCCTTGAATAATATCAGATATATTGCTGGCATCTGCATTGTAATAATGATAATAGGCATAGAGATAGAGCAGCTTTTCATCGCCGGAGCAGTTTTCTACTTCGTCGAAAGATAATCTCTTGCACTCAGAGACTAAATTGTTAATATACTTGTCCATATCGTTCATAGCTCTAACCTCTCTATGCTATTTCTACAAAGCTACTCTTAAAGCTTAAAAATGGAATTTTTGCGCTCTCCCATTCTCCAGATAAATTATTAGTTGGAATATACGGGAAAATGTCTTCTGGAGAAATAATAGCGAGTAATCTCTTTTTCCCGGATAAACACCACAAATGAAATACATATGCTAAGCTTGTTTGAGCGACTTTCCATTCGTGAGATGTAACATGAAAATATGCTTGCTCTAGCGAAGATGTAGAGGTCTTTACCTCAATGAGCAGTGCACTATGATCATCAGAGCTTATCTTTGATCGGACATCGTATCCAGCTAAATTACTTTCAACCGACATCCATTTAGGCTCAGAATTGGTGCGTTCTTGCTCATATTTAATTGTATTTCTTTCTCCAATTCTTCCTGTATCACTTTGCACTTGCTGTGCTTTTGCTCGCACCTTATTTGCAACAGCATCCCACCATTCGATAACGCTGGAATCTAACCGATCAGAAAGTAACCCTGCTTCTGCGAAACAAGCCTTTTCGTCCTTCGTCATGAAAATTGCAGCTTCGCTTCTGCCGTATGGAATACGGTTAGACCATATGGGCGATACTGTTAGAACATAGTCCATGAGCATTGTTCTTTTTAGATCGTTATTCAACCCCTGATTATGCAAATTCAGTATTCCCTTACCTCTCAATGTAAGAGTTGGTGCATTCTCATTTACGCAAACCCATCCGCAGTTTTGAGAAAAATCAAATAAGTCCTCTACATTGATAGATGAAATTTTAGTGTATGCAAGTTCTGTTAGTGAGGAAAAGCGGTAGCTTTCAAGACGATGAAGAAGAAGAACCGCGGACGTGATTACATTGATTGACAGCCTAATCATTTTGACCACCACTAAAGAAATAAACAATAACCGCCTTAGCATCCTCTGTGGTCAAGCTATCATAGTCTTCGGCTTCTTCATCATAGTCTACAGAGCTTATTTCCACATTTAAAGAAGGGTCTTCCAGTGCCTGAGCCATCGTCCTTACTTTTAGTTCAAGCCTGGTTTGTACCACCTGATCGATGCTGTCCTCACATTCCACAAATTCTACTTGTGGCTTCGCGTCAGGAGCAAGCCCTAATCTGTGGATACGATCTTCTGATTGCATATAATGCGCAGCATTGAAGGAGCGATCCAAATAAATTGCATACTGGCACACCTTATGTAAGCTGATTCCTTCGGAACAAGCAGCAGGATTGGCTACCAACACCTTACAGGTAGGATCATCATGAAATCTCTTAATCTTTCCTTCACGGGTGTCGTTGTCATTCTCATCTCCGGCATCTACGCCACCATGTATATACTCCGCCCCTAAATCGCTCAAACGCAAAGCAATCAGTTCAACATTCTGAACAAAAGAGGACCAAATTATCACTTTCTTGTTTTCGGCAGCAAGTTCTCTGGCTCTACGACATACATATTCGATTTTCGGTCCATCAGAGTTAAGTAATAATGCACCTACTCTGCGATCAAAAGCATAATCCATATCATTGGATAATAGCGCAGGATTGGACACAAATTCCATAACTTTCATAACGCATTTGCCGATACGACGCAACTCATAGCGCGAGGAATCGGTAAGCATAGGGTTCAGTTGCCTACGGATCTCGGATTTCAGAGTTTTATAAATTTCGCGTTGGAGTGGTGTCATTGGTACACGGTGAACTTTATGCTCAAGTTTCGGAATTCCAAGTTGGCCTTTTGTAGTCCTAACATAAATCGGTTGAAACAAATCAATCACCGTTGACTCAGACACATCTTTCGTTGGGTATAAAAACAAAAACTGCGAAATTAGATCCTTAGGACTTTGCGGCATTGGAGTACCGCTCATGATCAGTTTGCGTTTGGGCAGATGTGCAATTTCTAGAATAGCGTCCGCTCTTTTAATTTGCTTTCCACCCTTGATCCTATGACTTTCGTCGAGGAACATATAAACATTCCCGGAAGCGAGCAACTCGGCTATTGTATTCTTAACACGAGGCAGTTGATCATAAGTAATGAGCATAAATCGAGGGCTTGTCCTCAATGCCATTTGTATAGCTGTCTCACCACCGCGCAAACGGACAAAACTACCATAGTCATCCCCCATACAAGCAGCAAGCTGTTCATCCCATGCGCCAAAAGCATTTTTCGGAGCAACAACTAGAAGTCTGTCAAAATCCGTTGCATTTACAAAGAAAAACGCTAATGCTTCCGTCGTTTTACCCGCGCCGGGAACAGAAAAAGTTGCAGCTCCGGGAAGATGAGAAATCTTTTTCAGATTGTTTAACTGATTGAATGTCAAAGCACGCTTGAACCCTATGCTCTCAAGATGCGCTTTTATTTCCGCTTCGGATCTTGCATTAAGTGCAAGTGCAGTATTATAGGAAGTATCATTGGCTGTTTTCAGCATAGATTTTGCATTGTCTGTGAATGCAACTCTATACTGGTTACGTCGCGCAGAAAAATACTGTCCTACAAACCCCTTAATGGATAGGAAATATCTCCATGGAAATGTAATGCTCCAATCTGAATAGGATACAACGGACATAGGCAGATAGTCACAGATGAAACTATACAAGGATTTCCATGCCGTTTTGTCTGAGGAATCATTTGAAATATTGACTTGTTCGGTATATGTCAAATAATCAATCCGAATGTCCATATCATTTTATCCAATCCTTAAGGGATACTAATGCTCCCTCAATATTTTCAATCTGTTTTCCAATGCCCTCTTTGCTCATCGAATCATCCAGGTTTGATACCGCATTGGTTAAAGCTGTAGCAGCTTTCATAACTTGATCAAAAATGAAGCTCTTTTTCTTCTTTTCTTTTTCAAGTTCCTCCGTAGTATCCAGTACGGATTTTACAGTCTGGGCAACAAGCGTAGGATTTTCCGCTTGCCGAATAGCAGCTGCGATTTGAGCGTTTGCAGTGTTACTGTCGCTGACATCACCGCCGGTCAATAAGCTCAAATCGTCATCATTATTATCCTGAATAGTGATATCAAAAACTTCCTGCAACTTGGGCGCTATCTCGGACAAGCTCGAAACCACTTTGGGGATTTGCTTGTAAAGACGGTCTCCAACTGCCGGAGTCTGCAACATTGCTTTTGATATCTCCTGAAATAATTCCTTATCTCCGGGATTAACAATGTTCTTTCTTCCAATCACGATCTGCTTGAACGCATATTCCTGTTTATCTACCCGTGTCCATTCATCCGGATACCCAATCGATTCCAGATACTGAGCTGCGTAATTGTAGCACTCAATATATGTGCGAATTTCTTCCGGCTTTTTGTTTTGCTTAGCTGCCAGAATACCTATATCCATTCCACCATCAAATTTTTCCTGATAGTCTGCTGCAATTGCGTGCCATACGTATTCTGCCTTCATGTCAGAATGAATCTGCAAGGCAACTTCAAGGTCATATATCCCTTGAGGATCACTATCTGGCAATACAGCCACGCGAACAGTTTGGAAATGGGCATATTTGGATTTGTTGCCGTAATACAATTCGCGCCACGCGCAGAGACGACGGTTTCCGTTTACAACGACACCATCCTTAGAACAAATAAGAGGTTCAGTTTGTTGGAGTTTATCGTTGTCCTTAAATGTTTTCAGCAGATTTTCTTTGTCTATCAACAGTTTAAGTACCTGATGCTGATTCTCCTGCGCTTCGATCGAGTTCGGATCGCTAACAAATAAATCTCGAGGGAGATCGCGATGCTGTGCGAGCCATTCTTTCTGCAAACTTTTCGTTCGAATATTTTCAATTCGATAAACCAGCATTTCTATAGGAACTTCGATAACCGTCAGAGGGCGATACTTCCCACGATAATTAACCTGATACTTCTCGCCATTCTGCGCATTGTTAACTGCTTCGTCGATTGCAATGACGCGCTGCATATTGGGGTATCCAAAATGGTATGTAACGCTCATTATTCTCCCTCCGTTCCATCAAATCCAATAACTACTATTGGCATGGTGATAACTTGACTGAAAATCGGTAATTCTCTGATTAAACGCTCGTAGTTAGCCATGTTGGATCCAAGTTCTTTTGCTGTTTTTATCTGCGGAATCAGAATAATCCCGGCAGTGATATTTCCTTTCGTATAGAGCGTCTGCAGTTTTAAAAGATCCGCATATATTCGTCCCACATTTCCTGTTTGAAAGCACATACCAATGCCTTTCAAATAAGACGAAATTGTAATTCGAGAGGATGAATCCAAACGATATTCACCCGTCCATCCCTCTTTTTCCAATCTTTCTCGTACAGACTCTTTGATGCTTGCTACCGTTCTCTTCGATAAAATAGGATTGATATCCCATAGAATTTTTTTTACATCAGAGACGATGTCGCGAGGAACTACTTTAAGACCGCTTCGATGCTCATATATCTGCGTTCTCACTGTTTGTTTCCCTCCATTCGTCTGGGATTTTTGACAATGCACTTGTCTTGGGGTCGTAAATAGGCTTGTCATAGGGGCGATATTTAATACTTCCGGCAACAGTTTGATCTAATCGTTCCTTGCCTTTGCTGGCATACTCCTCTACTAGCTCACATCCCCAGAAAATTCTCTTATGAAGAAGCGCTGCAACCCCAGATGATGCAACGCCAGAAAATGGATCAAAAACAAGATCATTCTCATTGGTCAGGGCTAAAACCAACCGCTCAATTAGCCCTACAGGAAATTGACATGGGTGATTGGTCTTTTCAATATGATTACCTTTCACATTCGGAATTTCCCACACATCTTCCGGATTTTTTCCCTTTGGGTTCCCAGACAATTTCCCTTTGTTTTCTCCACGATAACTGCGTTTTCCGGGATACTTTGCGGGGACTCGCACATCATCCAAATTGAAGGTGTAGGTGTCGCTTTTTGTGTACCACATAATCACTTCGTAACGTCCACTAAATCTGTTTTTGTTATGAAGTCCGTGTCCAAAATGCCAGATAATTCGGTTGCGCAAATGCAAATTCAGCTCTTTAAAAATAGGGGCAAGCTCAATATCGAGTGGCGTAATACTGCCGTTCTCAACATAGTTTCCCACTTGCCAGCAGATGCTTCCGTTATCTTTGAGCCGAGGATATATCTTTTCAATGATTCTTTTCTGCCAATCGTAATAATCAGAAAGCGGCACCTGATTCTCATATTCTTTGCCAATGTTGTATGGCGGCGATGTAACAACCAGATCAAAAATTGGTTGCATGGGTAACGCATCCAAAAATTTCTCGACATCCATCAAGAATAATTGCGTAGTAGCGGTATCTGGCAAAACACCTTTTTCAATGTTTTGAATTATATCTATAGGCATCTTCATACCTCCAAATGGTACACATTATTTTCAATATCAATATTGGTTATAGTTTGCCGAATGGACGAATCTGGATGTGTTATAGATCAAGGAACAAGTGTGCCCATTCGAACCCGCGAGGGGTAAGGTGCGTGATATTTTCGAGTCGTTCTCGTTATGACCACTTCGATACGTCTCCGTATTTATCTCAACATCAGCACCTCGGAAAACGGGGAGAACTGATGGGGAGAACAAGAAAAAATATTAAGTTGTGAGCACCCGAAAAACCCCGTAAAATCAAGGTTTTTCAGAACAGAGCTACCGAATAGCGACCATGATTTCGAGTCAGAGTCGCTGCCTGTTGCTCTGATGTGACATCACGCCGCACCTGTTCAGATGCACCAAGCAATACAAAATCGACCCTATTTTTTATCATCTGTTTTGGGCTTGATATACTTGCCCGATTTAATTCTTGCATCTGCTGGCTTAGGCTCATCGTCGGGAATCGCCCATGAGCGTCCGATCCGCACCGCGCCCGGTATGCGTTCTTCGTTACACAAAATCTGTATTCGCCGCGTGGAAATGCTCCAGCGTTCCGCAGTCTGAGCAACGGATAAATATTTCATTTTCAAGCCTCCCGGTTGTTTCGCTAACGGTTAGACAACTACACTAAATTACAATTAATCAT
>ENA-OVGE01002640-OVGE01002640.1-human-gut-metagenome-genome-assembly--contig:-NODE-2640-length-11391-cov-6.561133_pt1 | contig 11391 bp, 6 predicted proteins | sample MGYA00237769_ERZ505417 | MGnify/ENA primary metagenome ERZ505417 (study PRJEB26158, sample SAMN06016403) | human gut metagenome | biome: human gut; feature: ankylosing spondylitis patient; material... | reverse complement strand
GATTTGGGGCTAAAGTCTTATGGTGTATGCTTGGTCTCAGATAATACTGACCGTCCGCGTGGCCCCAGCCGCACCGGCTCGCCCGGCCGCGACCTGCCTGCTCATCGACCGCCAGTCCGGCCGCACCTTCACAGCCTCGGCGCCGCGCACCATCATCGGCCGCGAGCGCACGCCCGGCGGCGTGCTGCTGCGCGACCCCAATGTCTCGCGCAGCCACGCCGAGCTCAGCTTCGACGGCCAGGGCTGGCGCATCCGCGACCTCAACTCCACCAACGGCACGCTCGTGAACGACGTCGACGTCGACGAGTGCCCCCTGCGCGATGGCGACCTCATCACGCTGGGCCTCACGAACCTCGAGTTCCGGGAGAACTAGCATGATCGACCTCGTCCTCTTCATAGGCCGCATCGCCCTCGTGGCCATCCTGTATCTCTTCCTCTTCGTTGTGATGAAGACGGGCATCGGCCTCGTCAAGGGCCAGCGCAAGGATGCCGCGATCTGGTGCGTCGACGTCGACAAGGGCCCGCGCAACCTGCGCGGCTTGCACGTCGACATGCTGGGGCCGGTGGTCGTGGGTCGCTCGCAGTCGAGCGACATCGTCATCAACGAGCCGTTCGTCTCGTCCACGCACGCACGCTTCACGCTGCAGGGACCGGCGCTCGTGCTCGAGGACCTCAACTCCACCAACGGCACGCTCGTCAACGGGCGCGCTATCATCGACCCCGTAACGCTGCGCGACGGCGATGAGGTCCAGGTGGGCGACGTGGTCATGAGGGTGAGCCGCCGATGAGTGACGTCGAGCAGGACACCCCCAGACGCAAGGGCTCGACGGGCCCCATCCCCATCGTCACGCGCATGGCGCACGCGGCGGAGGGGCTGGCCGAGGCGCGCCGCGCAAGGCACACGGCGCCCATGGCCCAGACCGCCATCGACCTCGACGCGCGTCCCGGCGGCGGGGTCGAGATGGGCGCAGACACGCGCCTCTCGTGGGCGGCCCGCACCGACGTCGGCCTGGTCCGCAGTCACAACGAGGACTCCTACCTCGTGCGCAACCCCCTCTTTGGCGTCTGCGACGGCATGGGCGGACACGCCGCCGGCGAGGTCGCGAGCGCCATTGCCGTGCGCACGATTGCCAGCCACGCCCCCGAGCACGCCGACGACGCGCTGATGGGCGCTGCAGTCGAGGCGGCCAACGAGGCCGTCATCCAGGGTGCCGAGACGGGCGAGGGCAAGCCCGGCATGGGCTGCACCGCAAGCTGCTGCCTCATCGAGGGCACGCAGATGGCCGTGGCCCACGTGGGCGACTCGCGCATCTACCTGCTGCACGCCGGCACCCTCGTGCGCGTCACGCACGACCACTCCTATGTCGAGGAGCTCGTCGACGCCGGGGAGATCACGGCCGACGAGGCGCGCGTCCACCCCTCGCGCTCCATCATCACGAGGGCCCTGGGCTCCGACCCCGACATGTACGCCGACCACTTCACCCTCGCCGTCGAGCGCGGCGACCGCGTGATCGTCTGCTCCGACGGCCTCTCCTCGATGGTGCCCGACAGCCAGATCGAGGCCCTCGCCGTCTCGAGCGCCACGCCCATCGACTGCACCAACGAGCTCGTGAGCGCCGCCCTCGCCGAGGGTGGCCACGACAACGTGTCGGTCATCGTCGTCGACGTCGTGAGCGACGGCCGAGAGGAGCAGAGGCGCCTGGCGCGCCGTCGCGCCGTCCTCGGATGCCTTGGCGCCATCGCGGGCCTCGTCGTCGCCGCGGGCATCGTGCTCGCGCTCATCGTGAACAACTCTTGGTACATCGGCACCGACGCCGGAAACGTTGGCATCTACAAGGGCATTCGTGGCTCTTTCCTGGGCATTCCCCTGTCAGAGCTCGAGGAGACCACCACCGTGAAGTTGCAGGACTTGCCCGAGGCCACGCAGCACCAGCTCGCAAGCGGCATCACGGTCGAAAACGTCGACAAGGCCCGCAGCACCGTAAGCGCCTACGCCACCCAGATCGAGGAGGAGCAGGCGAAGGCCCAGAAGGCCGCGTCCGACGCCCAGTCGGAGAGCACGGACGGCTCGGTTGGAAGCGAGTCGGGAGACGCGGGCCCCGAGGCCGCGCAGCCGCAGAACGCACAGGGAGGCGAGTGACATGGCACATGCAATCGGAGGTTCCAGGCGCACGACCGAGCTGCTCCTGCTGTGCACGGGTGCCATCCCGGTGCTGCTCCTCTACTCCATGTACGTGATGAACACCGGGGCCGAGCTTAACCTCACCACGCTCGCCGTGCCCATCGGTCTCATCGTGGCCTTCATCGCGGCGCACATCGGCGTGCGCGTGTTTGCCCCCGGCGCAGACCCGGCCATCCTGCCCATCGTCTTCGTGCTCTCGGGCATCGGCATCACCTTCGTGACGCGCCTTGCCCCCGAGGACGCAACGGGCCAGGTGGTCTGGCTCTTCGTGTCGGTCGCCACGATGGTGGGCGTGCTCGCGCTCGTCCCCAACCTCGACCGCCTCGCCCAGTACAAGTACACGATTGGCATCGCGGGCGTGGCCCTGTTGCTGCTGCCCGCCCTCGTGGGCACCGAGATCTACGGCTCCAAGCTGTGGATTCGCGTGGGCTCGTTCTCCTTTCAGCCCGGCGAGATCGCCAAGGTGCTCATCGCCGTCTTCCTCGCGGCCTATCTGTCCGAGAACCGCGAGCTGCTGAGCGCCTCCTCGCACAAGGTGGGTCCCTTCACGCTGCCGCGCCTGCGCATGCTCACGCCCATGCTCGTCATGTGGGGCATGTGCCTGCTCGTCGTCATCTTCGAGAGGGATCTGGGCAGCGCGGCGCTCTTCTTCACCATGTTCGTGGTCATGCTCTACGTCGCCACGGGCCGCATCGGCTACGTGCTCGTGAGCCTCGTTTTGCTCGCGATTGGCGGAGCCCTCTGCTACCAGCTGTTCAACCACGTCCGCGTGCGCTTCCAGATCTGGCTCGACCCCTTCGCCGACCCGTCCGGCTCGGGCCTGCAGATCGTGCAGTCGCTCTTCTCCATCGCAGACGGCGGCCTTGCCGGAGCCGGCATCGGCAAGGGCATGCCCACGCTCATCCCGGTCGTCAAGAGCGACTTCATCTTCTCTGCCGTCGCCGAGGAGATGGGCCTGCTGGGCGGCTCGGCCGTGCTGCTGCTCTTCATGCTGTTCGCCATCCGCGGCCTTGCCACCGCGGCGCGCGCCAAGAGCGACATGAGCGCCTTCACGGCCGTGGGCCTCGTGGCGTCACTGTCGTTCCAGGCCTTCCTCATCGTAGGCGGCGTCACGCGCCTCCTGCCCCTCACGGGCGTCACGCTTCCGTTCATGAGCCAGGGCGGCTCGTCGCTGCTCTCGAGCTTCATCGTCGTGGCGCTGCTGCTGCGCGCCGGCGACGAGGGCACGGGACGCGGCACCCTCCCCGCAGGCGACGGCACCACGAGCGCGGCCTCGCCGCTCGCGGCGCTGGGAGCCACCGGCCAGGCGGCCGCCATGCAGGGCAAGCACGCCCGCGCGAGCTTTGGCCTGGGCACCCCCGAGGGTGGCGTGCTGGGCCGCGTTGCCCTGAGCAACCGCCTCACCTCGCTCGTGACGTTCTTCGCCATCCTGTTTGCCCTGCTCATCGCCAACCTCACCTACATCCAGGTGATCAAGGCCGCAGACTACCAGGAGATGCCCAACAACAACCACACCATCGCCCGCAGCGCCTACGTGCAGCGCGGCGCCATCCTCACCTCCGACGGCGTGACGCTCGCCGAATCGCTCAAGCAGGCAGACGGCACCTACGTGCGCACCTACCCGCAGGGCTCGCTCGCGGCGCACACTGTGGGCTACCTTTCGACCCAATACGGCGCCACGGGCGTCGAGGCCTCGATGAACGACTCGCTCACCGGCCACGCCGACTACTCCAATTGGCAGAGCACACTCTACTCGCTCGCCGGCGTGAGCCAGCCGGGCAACTCCGTGGTGCTCACCCTCGACTCTCGCATCCAGCAGGCCGCCGAGGAGGCACTGCAGGGCCACGTGGGCGCCATCGCTGTGCTCGACCCGAGCACGGGCGCGGTGCTCGCCAAGGCCTCCTCGCCCACCTTCACCTACGGCGAGATCTCCAACATCCTCTCGGGCGGCGACTCTAACGGCGAGCTGCTCGACCGCTCCACGGGCGCCCTGTACACCCCGGGTTCCACGTTCAAGACCGTGACGCTGTCCGCGGCGCTCGACTCCGGCCAGTTCACGCTCGACTCACCCATCTCGGGTCCCGCGTCGATCGAGATTGGCGGAGCGGCCGTCACCAACATGCACAACGACGACTTTGGCGAGACGAACCTGCGCGACGCCTTCGCCCACTCGTCCAACACCTCGTACGGCCAGGTTGCCACGCAGCTCGGCGCCGACACGCTTGTGCGCTACGCCCGTGCCTTTGGCTTTGGCACTTCGCTTGGCCAGGACTTCTCCACCGCCGCCTCGCTCATGCCCGATCCCAGCGAGATGACCGAGTGGGAGACCGCCTGGGCAGGCGCCGGCCAGCCCGTGGGCGAGCACGCGAGCCCCGCCGGCCCGCAGGTCACCGTGATGCAGGGGGCGGTCATCGCCGCGGGCATCGCCAACGGCGGCGTTGTCATGAACCCCTACGTCGTCGACCACGTACTGTCGCCCGAGGGCGTCACCGTGAGCACCACGGCCCCCAAGAGCCTGGGCCAGGCCATCACCGCCGAGACGGCCGAGCAGGTCAAAGAGGCCATGCTCGAGGTTGTCCAGAGCGGAACCGGCGTTGCCGCGCAGGTTCGCGGGGCACGCGTGGCGGGCAAGACGGGCACGGCCGAGCAGGGCGGCCATGTGAACTCTGCGTTCATCGGCTTTGCCCCCTACGACAGCCCCACGCTGGCCATCTCGGTTTACCTCGAGGGCTCCGACACCGACGACGTCTCGGGCCTGGCCGCCCAGCTCGCCGGCCAGGTGCTCTCCAAGTCCCTGAACGCCCAGGCCCAGGGAAGTGACCAGTGATGACGGCACGAGATTCGCGGGTTACACCCGCCTGTCCTGAAGCCGGCCTCGCGGCCGTGGCCTCACGACGAACACGAACTCCGCGGAGGCACAAACTGACGGCCCCGCGACAGGCATTTGATGCGATGATTGAACAATGGCGCGCCAGCGGGCGCGAGTACTCGATGGGAGCAGAGCATGGCAGATAGGGTTCTCGGCGGACGCTACACCGTCCAGGACAAGATTGGCATCGGTGGCATGGCCACCGTCTACCGTGGCCTGGACGAGGTGCTCGGCAGGACGGTCGCCATCAAGACGATGCTGCCGCAGTATGCGGCCGACCTGTCGTTCGCGGCTCGCTTCAAGCAGGAGGCCCAGGCGGCCGCCGCACTCCAGAGCCCCTACATCGTGGGCGTCTACGACTGGGGCAAGGACGGCGACACGTACTACATCGTGATGGAGTACCTGCGCGGCACCGACCTCAAGACCGGCATCAAGCGCCATGGTGCACTCGACTGCCGCAAGGTGGCCCAGATTGGCTCGCAAATCTGCCAGGCACTCTCCGTGGCGCACGGGCACGACATCATCCACCGCGACATCAAGCCGCAGAACATCATGGTGCAGCCCGACGGCAACATCAAGGTGATGGACTTTGGCATCGCCCGCGCCAAGAACAGCCACCTCACGGCCGACAACTCGGTGCTGGGCACCGCCCACTACGTCTCGCCCGAACAGACGCAGGGCAAGGAGCTTGGTCCGCAGTCTGACCTCTACTCCCTGGGCATCGTGATGTACGAGGCCGCCACCGGTCGCGTGCCGTTCGACGGCGACGACGCCATCTCGGTGGCGCTCAAGCAGGTCAACGAGCAGCCGGTGCCACCCAGCCAGATCAATCCCAACATCGATGCCACACTCGAGGGCATCATCCTCAAGTGCATGCGCAAGAACCCGGCCGAGCGCTTCCAGACGGCCGACGAGCTGCGCCGCGTCCTCAACGACTACCTCGCGGGCCGCATCGTGAACCTGGGCGAGGCCACCTCGCTCATCACCGCGGCGCCCACCTCCCAGCTCAACCGCACGCCCGGCGGCCGCACGCAGGCCATGCCCCGCGCCGCCGTGACCCCCACGGCCACCGGTCGCATCCCGGCCTCCGGCTCCACGCAGGGTGGCGTCCAAGTGCCCGAGGAGAAGAAGGGTGGCAAGGGCAAGGTTGCCGCCATCGTCATTGGCGTCATCATTGCCATCGCGCTTATCGCGGGCGGCGCCATGGCCATCATGGGCAACGGCTCGGCCACCAAGGCTATGCCCAACCTCGAGGGCATGACAAAGGACGAAGCCACGGCCAAGCTCGCCGAGGCTGGCGACGGCTTCTACATCGTGAGCACGTCCGAGCAGTACAACGACGACATCGACGAGGGGAAGCTCATTAGCCAGGACCCCGCGCGTGATACGCAGTGCAGCAAGGGCACCAAGGTCACGCTCGTGTTCTCCAAGGGCAAGAAACCCGCGGCCACCGTCACCGTGCCCGACCTCAAGAACAAGACGCCGTCCGAGGCCGAGGCGGCGCTGGCCAAGCTCAACCTCAAGGGCGCCGTGGGCGAGTCCGTAGAGTCGTCCGAGGTCGAGAACGGCAAGGTCGCGAGCCAGGACCAGGCCGCCGGCAGCGACGCCAAGGAGGGCGACACGATCACGTATCACCTCTCCACGGGCGTTGGCAAGGCCGATGCGGGCAACCACGCGGGCGAGTACTACCTAACGGTCCAGAGCGAGCTCACGAGCGCCGGCTTCACCAACGTGAAGGTCGACCGCGAGTACAGCGATTCCGTCGAGAAGGACTGCGTCATCAGCCAGAGCCCCACGGGCAGCCAGAGCAAGGACACGCAGATCACGCTTGTGATTTCCAAGGGTCCCAAGCCCAGCTCCAACACGAGCACGGGCGGCAACAACTCGGGTACCATGGGAGGCAACGGCTCCACCTCCTCCGGTGACTCGAGCTCCACGGGCGACTCCGAGGCCGGCGGCTCCGACGCGTCCACCCAGTCGAACCACTAGCAGCTCGACGCATAGGCAAGCCAACTGCGAGACCATCCTCCCCCGAGGGTGGCCTCGCTTCTTATGTGCGCAACGTATCGGCAGCGGGAAGCGCGGTGTCACCGGCCGCAAACGCCCCATCGGTTATGCATGTCACGCGTTGTCCAAACGCACCATCGGTTGCGCACGTCTCGCGCTCCTCAAACGTGCCAAACCGATGGCGAGAAGCGCCCGCCTCCAACGTCCCATCGATTATGCACGTCCAACGGCTCTCAAACGTGCGCAACCGATGGGGCGCCGTCGCAACATAACGAGGCCCTCGGCTCGCATCCGAACCGAGGGCCTCACGCGTCCGCTATGCAGCTCGCGTTAGCTGCAGCGTCGCCTCTCGATCACGCCGAGAAGAGCGATGGACGCACCAACTGTGCCAATCATAGCGGGAAGCATCAGCGACGAGGAATCACCCGTTTGCGGCAGCTCGCTCGTGGCGCTCTTCTTGTCATCAGCCGAGGCCGAAGCAGGAGCGGGCTTCTCGGCATCGCTGACAGGCGAACCAGAGATGGTGCCGGGATTGGCACCCGGCTTCTCCCCGCCAGACTCACCACCCTGGTTGACCGTGCCCTTCTTCTGGTACATCAGCGCAAAGGGCGAGAAGGAATCCACCGCAAACTTCACGTATTCCTTGCCGCCAATCTCAACCTTCTCCGCGTCGATGAGCTCGGGTGGGTTGTTCTCGATGAATGCTGTCGGGTCGTCATCGGTGTCGCGGTCGAGGCCCTTGAAGTGCACAATCCTAAAGCTCGAGTTGGGGTCGGCATCATCCGGAACTGGCCAGTAGACGTTCATCTTCTGGCCCTCGCCCATGGTCACGTAGGCATTGCCGTTGGCCGTGTCGACGAGGTCGAGGTACTTGAACTCGTAGGCGTACTTCCCGTCGGGATTCATCTTCTCGTCGAGATAGCTCTTGAGCGCAGAGTCATCCAGGCTCTCATCGACCATGAGCTTCACGCCCTCGGGCTCGGCGCTGATGCCAGAGTCATTGACGAAATACTCGGTTCCATCCTGAGCCGTGCCCGCGAGGAAGCCATCGCCCTCGGCAGCGGTGGGCTCGCCATTGGCGATGTCCGCATAGACCTCGTCGGTGTTGGCACGGATCGTGAGGGTGCTCGAGCCAAGCTTTACCGGGCGGGAGATAGTCCTGCCATCGACAGTTGCAGTGATGCGCAGTTTGCTCACGTCGAGGCTGCCCGGGTATACGCTCGCCTTGAACTGACGGAACTGGTCAGTGACCGAAGCAACGAAGTCAGAGTTGTCCATGATGTTGCCATTCTCGTCCTCAAACTGCACGCGGAACGGAATGGTCTCGCTGGTGCCATCGATGTCGCTGGGCAAAATCTTGTAGATGTAGACCTTGCGGCCATTCATGGTCACATGGCTCTGGTCCTCGTTACCGTAGAGCTCAAGCGCCCAGCTACGCGTGGTTCCCGTACTTGGGTCGTTGTAGCTAAGCGTCACCTTGTCGGCAAGGTTCACGGCATCATCGCCCGTGCTACCAAGAAGGTCGTTAATGCTCTGGGGCAGCACAAAGTAGAAGCCCATCTCGGGGAAGTCGTTGCTCACGAACTGCCCATCATCGCCAATGACGCCCTTGTAGCCCTCGCCGCCCGTGTAGACCGTGAGGTTCATCGGGGCCACCGTGGCCGAGATAGCGTCGACGTCGCCCTTTGCAATCTGCCACATGTGATAGGAATCGTGGTCGGTGGGGTCGGCGTCCGCAACGCGCTTGAGATAGAGGCCGTCGCAAATTGCGTCGTCGTTGCCCAACTCAAACACGCCCTGCGCAGGCGCATCGCCATCAAGCGCAGCCGAGAGGATGTAGTTCTGCCCAACCTCGGGCTCGACAAGCGTCTGGTAGTTGTCGGTCGCCGTGGTGTAGACCGTGCTCTTGCCAGTCGAAGCTCCCGCGATGTACAGCGGGATGTCACCGCCGTCATCGGTACCGTCGTAGTTGTCGGTCACCGCAGGAAGACGTAGTTCGGCGTTCTTGCCCTCGTAGTCGCTGCCGATGCTTGTCGGGTTCATAAGCGCCATCGTACCCGTGTTGGAAACGTTGCCCTTGAACGTCGCCGTGCCCCTGCTCACGAGTAGACCTTGCTCGCCAATGGAAGTGCTGCCCTGTACCCACAGGTCATAGTAGTTCTGAGCCGCAGCGTACTCCTGGTTCCACGTTCCATTGATGGTTGCGTCGCCATAAACGTACATGTGGTTGTCATCGGTTGTGGTGAGCGTGCTCCCCTGCTCGATGTTGACGCCACGAATCCAGTCGTGATCCTCAAGCGTCACGCCCGAGCCGTTCACAAGGTTTACGCTCTCGCACTCCTGCACAAAGGGTGCGGTTGCCTCAGCCCCGTCGAAGATAACCGTGGGCATGACGCCGTGGTCGGGCAACTTGCTTGCCTGCACGCCAGAGACACCAAGGCGGATGTTGGGTTTACCCGTCACCGTAATGGTCGAGTTGGCGGGCGCCGCGGCCTCGTCGGTACCAAACAGCAGCGCCCAGTCGCCACCATTTACCGTAATCGAGAGGGAGCCGGCAGAGGGGTCGCCCACCTCGGTATAGAGGCCAAAGATGCCCGCCTGGTCGTAGTCCCCGCCGTAGTAGCTGTCCCTCAGGTCAACATCGGTCAGCGTCATGGTAACGGCACCGGTAACGGCCGTATCGTCAGCGCCATAGATGTTGCCCACATGGCCGCCATGGACGTTGACCGTCACGCTACCCTTGACGTCTCCATGCTTGGAACCGTAAATCTCAGGAGTGTCGCTACGCGTTGGATCGGCGCCGCGATCCCAGCCCCAAACGTTCTCGTAGGCATCGACAGTCACGCTGCCGCCAACCTGGTACTGGCCGCTCTCAAAGTTAGACATCATGTCGCCGGCACCAAAGATTCCCCAGTTGGCATTAATCCTGAGCACGCGGTCGGTATTCTCGTAGTCCGGCGAACCCGCGATGATGTGGGCGCTGCCGTCAACGACGGACTTGTCGACGTACTCGCGCTGGGCGCTGATACCGTTGCATCGACCGGCACGCGCCTCAATGGTGAGGTCGCCTTTGATTTCGCAGCCGCTCGTTCCGTCAATTGCCGGGGTGCCGGTACCACCGTTGTCATAGACAAGCTTGGCGTTGCCGTCGACGGAAACATAGCTGGTAGCGGTGCTCGAGCTCGTTCCGTCTCCCAGCACGCTTGCCGGTGTCAGCTTGTTGCCGCCGCACATCGCAACGTTGCCAGAGACCTCGAGGTAGGTATCCCCGTGAACCGAGCCGGCAAGGCAACCACCCACGATGTTGTGAGAGCCGCTAGCGGAGCCAACGTTAACGGAACCAGTACCCGCAATTACGAGGTAGGTGCTATCGACATCGGCACCATTCGCGCCAGCGTACATCGTAATAGAGAAGTCAAACGTGCTGGCAGTGGTAAAGACCGTGCGATGACCGTTGCAGAACAGCGTGCTGCCCTTCACGTGCACGTTGTCAAATGTGCAGTCGCCGGCAAGGTAGCCGGTGTAATAAAAGTCGAGCGTAGCCTGGGTGTCGCCCGAGCTCGTCACGGTAATGCTCTTGCCCTCCGCACCAAAGGTGGCACGGTAGTTGGCGGCAGGGACCTTGAACGTCTCGCCACCCTTGAGCTCAATCGTTGCCTCATTGTCTGAGGAAGAGGCAATGGCGGTCATCGCCTGGGTCAGATCGTCGTTCGTCTCGACCGTATAGGTAGAGCCACTGACGGCGACGGACCGAGCCGCTGAGGCTGCCTGGGACTGAACCTGCGGCGTCTGAGGTTCCGCCTGGTTGGTCGATGCGTTGGCATCAGCCTCGCCGCCCGTCTCGGCATCATCTGCAGGGTTCGTCTCCACAGGCGTCTCGGGCGTCTCTACAGGAGCTGCATCGCTGAGCTCGGGCTCAGCGACAACCCCCCCCCGAACGTCCTGCGCGGTGCTTTCGATCTGCTCGGCCACCGCCGAGGCTGGAATTGCGTTGATCGCAAGCGAAGCCGTTAAAAAGTATGCCAACGCACGCCGTAATCTCGGCTTTTTCACGGGGTAGCCCTTTCTCCTTTGCGATATGCCAGTTAGTCGCTCAGTCAATGGCACAGAAGGAGAAACCGATTGTCATACCGCCCCAGTAACAATTAAGTTCTAGCACCGTTGTATGAGGGCAGTGACAGGGGGGGTTAAAATTCCGTGGACGGCAACCGTTGTTCGCATATGCGAACGTTATAGATGCGGTCGCGCGCACCGATCCCCTTCCGAGCAAGACGCCGCCCAAACGCACCATCGGTTGCGCACGTCTCGCGCTCCTCAAACGTGCCAAACCGAT
>ENA-OVGE01002637-OVGE01002637.1-human-gut-metagenome-genome-assembly--contig:-NODE-2637-length-11394-cov-7.531528_pt1 | contig 11394 bp, 10 predicted proteins | sample MGYA00237769_ERZ505417 | MGnify/ENA primary metagenome ERZ505417 (study PRJEB26158, sample SAMN06016403) | human gut metagenome | biome: human gut; feature: ankylosing spondylitis patient; material... | reverse complement strand
GCTTTGTCATCGCGCACCGCCTGTCCACGATCCGCAACGCCGACGTGATCTTGGTAATTCGCGACGGCGACATCGTCGAGAAGGGGACGCACGACGAGTTGCTCGCCCAGGGCGGCTTCTACGCCGACCTGTACAACTCGCAGTTCGACGAAGCGGCGTAGATTCGACCGCAGGGAACGGATGACGCCCGAGAACGGGGGCACAGGACAACCTGCGCCCCCCCCTTTTTTGTTCTGCGACCCCTCAAACCACCTCCCCTGGGACCTGATTGACAGCTCCTCCCAGGCTCTGTGTGCAAAAAATGGCAAATATGAGTACTGTTATCTTTTTAGTAACAGCCAAAACAGCCCCAAATGCCGTTCTCACAGCTTGCACGCGCCCCTAAATTAATCAAACAGCCCTATAGCGGACTTATATGTGCTTGTGTTAATGAACATATTTGCTGTTATGTCTATTATTTTGCGAAGGCAATATGCTACTAAGATAGCAACCGTACTCATATTTGGCATTTTTTGCACACGGGGCGTTTCCTGGGGAACCGACAACAGCCTTAGGGCCCCGCGCGGCGCCGCTCCCTCCCGGCATCCGCCGACGTTTCCCCAGATAAAACCTACCAAAATAAACCTGTCCCTTTTTGGCAGGTTTCGGGGCGGCGAGGGGTTGCACTTTAGCGTGCGACAGCGGATAATGCCGAGCATTCGACAATGTTCTCGTTGCCATCAATTGATTGAGGAGGCCCCGTATGGCCATGGAATTCAAACGCAGGCTGCCGATCCCCATGGAGATCCGCGAGGAAATGCCGCTCTCCGCCGAGCTTACCGCCAAGAAGCAGGCATTCGACGCCGAGGTCGCCAAGGTCTTTACCGGCGAGGACGCGCGCAAGGTGCTCATCATCGGCCCGTGCTCTGCCGACCGTGAGGATTCGGTCCTCGAGTACATGAACCGCCTGGCCAAGACCGCCGAGGAGGTCAAGGACAAGCTCATCATCATTCCGCGCGTCTACACCAACAAGCCGCGTACTAAGGGCACTGGCTACAAGGGCCTGCTGCACAACCCCGACCCCGAGGCGCCCGATGACCTGCTCGAGGGCGTTAAGGCCATCCGCCACATGCACCTGCGCGTTATTGAGGAAACGGGCTTCTTCACCGCCGACGAGATGCTCTACCCGTCCAATTATCAGTACCTCGTTGACCTGCTGAGCTACGTCGCCGTGGGTGCGCGCTCGGTCGAAAACCAGGAGCATCGCCTGGTGTCGAGCGGCATTTCGGTGCCCGTGGGCATGAAGAACCCCACCGCCGGTTCCACCACCGTCATGCTCAACTCTATTTACGCCGCGCAGGCGCACCAGAGCTTCATCTTCCGCAACTGGGAGGTCGAGTGCAATGGCAACCCGCTCGCGCACGCCGTCATGCGCGGCTACATCGGCCTCGATGGGCGCACCTACCCCAATTACCACTACGAGCACCTGGAGCGCCTGGCCGAGCGCTATACCGAGCATGCCGGCTATGCCAATCCGGCAGCGATCATCGACTGCAACCATGACAACTCGGGCAAGCGTCCGCTGGAGCAGTATCGCATTTGCAAGGAAGTGCTCGACAGCTGCCGCCGCAACGAGTCCATCTCCAAGCTGGTCAAGGGCTTTATGATCGAGTCTTACCTGGAGGACGGCAACCAGCCGGTCGACGGCGGCGTCTTTGGCAAGTCGATCACCGACCCGTGCCTAGGCTGGGAAAAGACCGACTACCTCATCCACGAGATCGCAGAGCGTATTTAGTTACGCGGGCCGCATTTGGACAATCTGACGTTCAACTTCAAGGGCGCAACCAGAAGGTCGGCGCCCTTTCGTTTCACGTCACCTTGTCTCAAATGCGACCCGCTCGCTGTCCGTCCTCTACCTGCGGCGTTGTCTTGCTCCGGATGCGGCAGTTGGGGACGTTCCTTTTCTGCCGGCAGTCTGGGACATTCCTTGAGGTAGTCGTTGGGGACGCTCTTGTTTGACCAGTCGTTTAAGAACGTCCCCAATGACTATCTCTCCGCCCCCGTGGGATCGGGGGTCGTCTACCGAATGGTTGATGCGGCGGCCCTGCGGCCATGTCACACTCAGAGGTGGCCTGACCCAACCCGGAAGGAGCCTCCATGAGCCTTGACAACGTAGCCCTGCGCGCCACCACACTTGATGACCTGACCGGCATCGCCGCCATCTACAACCAGCTGTGGTGCAACACGCTGCGCAACCGCGGCGACGTCGAAGCTGCCGATTTCTGCGCGCGCTTTAACATCGCCATGCAGCTGCAGCGCTCCCCCATCGCGCTTGTCGCCGAGGCCGAGGGCCGCATTATCGCCGCCTGCTGCATCGGCATCTTCGAAGACGGCAAGCCGCGTACCAACCCCACGTGGGTACCCTGCTACGACGAGATGTTCGCCCAGGCAACCGAGATGGCGAAGACCGCCGACGCCAAGCTCGAGGGCTCGCTCTTTGGCGACAGCCGCGAGAAGGCCACGGCCGACCGCTTTGCCGCCACGGGCAATGAGTATGCCCAGGGCCAACTCAACCTCATCATCATCGTGCCCGAGTGGCAGGGCAAGGGACTCGGCCGCGCACTCATCGACCTTTCGCGCGCCGAGCTCGCCAAGGCAGGCTGCACCAAGTTCTTCCTGATGAGCGACTGCAGCTCCGACTGGCAGTTCTACGAGCACCTCAACATGAAGCGCATCTTGGAAGATCACAGCCAAGACACCGGCGACGGCTTTATCGTCTACATGTACGGAGGCGACACGCAGGATTAGCCTGTGTGCCGCCTCACGGGCTTTCTCCAAGACAGTCAGCAATCAGCCAAGAGAGCTAACAGGGTGCGCTCTCCTCGACAATAGGGACATTCATCCTGCGAAGCGTCGTATAGATGACCGCGCCGCGGACACTCAACCGTCGTCTCGGATAGATACAGGTCGAGTAGGCGCGCCCATGTGCGTGCGTCAAGGCGCTCCTCCGCCCTGCCATACAACGACCGGCGGAAAGCCTCGCTCATAAGGTGGCCAAAGTCATCGAGCTCGAGAGCGTACACCGGGATAAGGTGTCCGACCAGCGTCCCCACGAAGGGACTGCGCCCGTTACACGCGCAGTTGTTCAGCGACGGTGCAGGCGGTATGTCGTCATCCAGGTCAAAAATGCCCAAGTCAAGTTCGCCAGAACTGTACGGATGAATTCCGCGATTGAGCATCTTGAAGATATGGACCGCGAGTCCAAAGTCGTCCGTCTGAGGTGTAAACACCGGGGCATTCGTGGACGCCGCCAAGCTCTCGAAATCGCTGATGCCGGCTATCTCCATGAGCTAAAGCACTCGGAGGCAATATAGCCGGGAGCGGCGCATGCAGTCCTATGTGTCACATCCGAAAGCGTAAAGCTATACGAGCGCCTTGATCGTATCCATACCCGCACGCGCCGAAACCTCGCAGCCCTTCTGCCCGTTGAGCACGCGCTCGAGCAGTTTATCGTATGCGCGCTGGGCTTCGGGGGCCAGGTGCGCCCCGTTAAACATGCCCTCGGGTCGCACGCTTCCCTTCGAATCGATCATACAAGCCCCCAATCCGTTTGGTTTCCCCAGATTGTGAGCCCGCACACCCAAGCCGCACGGCCCGCCGTTCAGGTGAAACTACCACACGAAAAGTCCGCCGACCGTTGAAGTCGGCGGACTTTCGTGTGCGGACAATCAAGCCCTGTTCACCATGGAACTGCTATTTACAGCGCGCCTTGGGCTGCTGCTGGGTGATACAGTGGATGTTGCCGCCGCCGTAGATGACCTCGCGGGTCATAATGCCGATAACTTCGCGGTCTGGGTAGGCGGCCTGGATGTCCTTGAGCGCCTGTGCATCGTTGGGGTCGCCGAACTGCGGCACGAGCACCGCGCCGTTAATGGGCAGGAAGTTGAGGTAACTGGGCTCAAAGGCGTCCTCGGGCGTACGCGGCAGCACGCCCTCGACGGGATCGATTGTAGAAGCCTCCTCCTCGGTCATGTATACCGAGGTCGCCGGCATAATTACCTTGTGCACTTTGAGCTTGCGGCCCTTGGCGTCGGTTGCCTCGGAAAGAGTCTTGTAGGCCTCCTGGCACTCCTTGTAGAACTTGTGGTTGGGATCGTCGGTCCACATGCAGCAAACCTCGCCAGGCGCGCTAAAGCACGCAACGTCGTCCACATGACCGTTCGTCTCAAACGGGTCGATGCCGTCCTTGATCCAAATAACCTTCTCGATGCCCAGGTACTCGCTGAGTTTTGCCTCGATCTGCTCCTTGGTGTACTGCGGATTGCGGTCCTCGTTGAGCAGGCACATCTCAGTGGTCACCACGGTGCCCTGGCCGTCGCAGTTAAACGAGCCCCCCTCGAGGATATAGTCCTCCGGACGATAACGGTTGACCTGCTCGAGCTGTGCCACCTGTAGGCCGATGCTCGCATCCTTGTCCCAGGGGAAGTACAGACCGTCAATGAAGCCGCCATACGCGTTGAAGTGGAAATGCGATAGCGCCACATCGCCCTTGTCATTAACGAGGAACGCCGGACCGGGGTCGCGAATCCAGGAGTCGTTGTACTCCATGTGGATTACGCGCACGTTCTCCACGCCGTCAAAGATCTCGCACACCGCGGGGAAATCCTCAGCGTTGACGCCCACCGTAATGGGCTGGAAGCGTGCGACCGTTTTAATGATCTCGGTAAAGACCTTCTGAGCGGGCTTGGCACCGCAGCGCCACACGTCGGAGCGATGCGGCCAGAGAATCCAGGTGCGCTCCTGCTCCTCGTACTCGCCGGGCATATAGAAACCCTCTTTTTTGGGCGTTGATTCGCTCTCGTAAATGGTCTTCATGTTGGCTCCTCACTTTGGGTCGAACCTGTTTGATGACACCCCCATTGTGCTGCGGCGACAACGGCGTCTCAATGGGCCTTGGGTACCCATTCGGCAGCCAAAAGTCGACCGTTCACTGACCTAAAGTTCTAGTGGACCGGCACGCATGCCATACTGGCTAGATGGCACGAAAGGACTCCCCATGACACATGCGAACAACGCAGATAACCAGAACGTTGAGCTCTTTGCTCAAGATTGGGCCGCTCTCAACGAATGCGCACTGTGGACACATGAGCAGGGGTCGCTCAGTGCACTGCAGGAAGGCCTACTCAAACGCATCGCAGACGTGATTGTGCACCGTGTCTCGATGTTCGATATCGCCCAGACGGGGGCTCACGGACAAACGCAATTTGTTCGCCCCGTCGCATACGGAATGTCCGCACAGGCGCTTGATGATTATTACGAACGCTACGCCGCGTATGACTACACCATTTGGAGCTTTGACACGCGGGTGGTCGATGTATATCGCGATCTGGACCTGGTGGATGTCGAGCGCCGCAATGGCACGCCCATCTACCTGGAATGGATGCAGCCCCTGGGAATTTATTATGGCTGCACGGCCACACTGGCGCACAAGGCCACGCCGCTCGGCTCGATTACGCTGTTCCGCGCCGAGCAAGACGGCGACTTTACCGATTCGGAGCTCGAGATCCTCCGCCAGATTGCCCGGCACCTGAGCTTGCACCTGCATCAGCTGCTCCCACACGGGTATGCCGAGGGCGCAGATGAAAGCCCCGCCAGCGTGCTTGCCATCAAGGCCGCTCTGCTCCCCCGCGAAGCCGAGGTCCTCAAGTTCATGCTCACCGGCAAGACCAACCACGAGATAGCTGTTGAGCTCTATATCTCCGAGTCGACCGTCAAAAAGCACGTCAACGCCATCTACCGCAAACTCGGCGTCAAAAACCGCATGGGTCTCATGGCGCTGCTGCAGCCGTAGTGCACTCCCCCTCGGGACAGCATGGATCCACTTTGGTTTACAAACGGCGGATGAGCCAGTTGTAAATGACTTGGCCGATAACAGATGATGTTGACCAACTGTTATCGGCCAAGCGGATATCAACATGCAGCCTTTGTTTGCAGAAAAACCTGAGACCCTAAAGGGATGAAATCTAATAAAAGGTCCTCGGTAATTACCATAATCTTGTAGTAGTGTTTTCCACAATCTTATAGTAGCCCAGTTCAGAAGCGTTATTTATAGAATCGATATCTCGGACCCTAAATAACAATAACCACCACAATGGGAACTGTCCCCATTGTGGTGGCTTGCAGGCGAGTTGACTTATTCGACTATCGCGCGCCGGCCGTGTCCAAGTCTAGAGCGTGGCAAGGCGCTTGGACTCGTGCGCGGCGAGCGCAATGGAGATGATGCCGGTAATGGCGTCGGCCACCACCAGGGCGATCCACACGCCCTCAACACCCATCATGTTGCCGAGGAGGTACATAAGCGGCACTGAGCAGATCACATAGCGAAGCAGGCCGGTAAACGTGGCGACACCAACCTTCTCGACCGCCTGGAAATATATCGACATGGTCATGGCAAGATAGCCCAGGGCAACAGCCAGGATGACGGTACGCGTGGCGTTGGCGGCAACCTCAACGAGCGCAGGATCGCTGCCGGCAAAGAAGGCGCACACCGGCGTAGCGGCAAACCAGAGTGCAACGGTGACCAGCGCCAGCGTCACAACCTGGTACTTAAGCGTGCAAGAGAGCGTCTCCTTAAGGCGCGCCCAAGCCTTTGCACCGGCGTTGAAGGCAGCGATGGGCTGCAGACCGTAAGAGAAGCACTGGGCAACCATCATGGTGATGTAGAGGATGTAGCCGTTGATCACGCCAAAGGCTGCGATGTAGAGCGAGCCCATGTCGCCGCCGAGCGAGCCCAAAAGCGAGTTGGCAACGGTGTTAAAGATAAAGGTCGCGCCCTGGACCAGGAAGAACGGGAAGCCGATTTTGAGGATCTGGCCGCAGACGGCGAGGTCGAGCTTAAGGTCGGCCAGGCTAATCTGGAGCTGGGACTTTTTGCCCCCGATGAACCAGAAGATACCGATGGCCCAGATACCGATGGAAAGCCCGTAGTACACGCCGGCGCCCATAACGCCAAACTTGAGCACAAACGTAGAAAGCGCGAGCCAGCAGATGGCAACGATGGCCGAAACGGTCATGAGGTTGGCCTGGACCTGAACCTTCTCGTCCACACGCATCACAGCGGTGACCATCTGGCCAATGACCGTGAGCGGCAGCAGCACGGCGAAGGTGCGCACGCCGGCAACGGTATCGGCCATGATGTCGGGCGTGGCGCCAAAGAATGCGCAGATGGGCTCGGTAAACACGGCCATCACCACAGCAAGCAGCACACTCACAATCGTGGTGAGCCAAAAGCCCTGGCTAAAAGCCTTGCTTGCGCCCTTGACGTCGCCGGCACCCAAAAGGTTGCCCACCACGGCGGGCACGCCGGTGCCAAACAGGTTGCCAAAGGCCAGGTTGATGTACTCGACCGACATGATGATCGAGACGCAGGCCAGGCCGTGGGCACCCAGGCCCCAACCCATCACGAGGCCCTCGAGGACCACCATGATGATCTGGGCGAGCATGCCCTGGCCGGTGACGATGGTGTACTTACGCACCAGACCGGGAATCGGTTGGGAGGCGAGCTCGCGCTCCTCCTCCACGGCAGCGGTTACTTCTTCTGCCATTGTTCTCCCCTTTCCTTGAGAGAGTAGTGCTGAATGGATGTCAGGCGGCTGACAACTGGCGCCAAGCCGCCCAACCAAACGATGGCGCTAGGCCTCAAAGACCACCTTGCCGGCGATCATCGTAAGGGCCGCGGTAGCCTCGAGCACCTCTGCCGGCTCGCAGGTAAAGAGATTGCGGTCGAGTACGCAAATGTCGGCTTGCTTGCCGCAGGCGAGTGTGCCGATGCGGTCCTCAGCATGCATAGCGTAGGCGCTGCCGTAGGTGTATGCGCGCAGGGCCTCGGCCATAGTGATTCGCTCCTCGGGGAACCAACCCTCAGGATTAGATCCATCCTCGAGCATGCGGTAGACCGCTCCATAGACTTCCTCCATAGGCTCAAGCCCCACGACCGGGAAGTCGGAGCCCAGATGCACGCAGGCACCGCTCGCGAGCAGGCTATGAATTGGCCACGAGAGCGCCGCGCGCTCGGGACCAACGGCGTCGTCCTTTGCCAAGTCTGCCATATCAAGCAGCATATGCCACGGCTGCATGGCCGGACAGACGCCGAGCTCCGCATAGCGCGGCAAATCCTCAGGTTGAACAGTCTCGTTGTGCTCCATGGAGTGACGACGGCCCATAAGACCGTAACGCTTCTCGCCCTCCTCGAAGCAGTCCAGGATAAAGCGTACGGAACGATCGCCTATGGCATGGATGCGCGTGTCGACACCCCACTCAAGCGCTTTAAGGATGGCTTTGCGCACACGCTCAGGTTCCTCAGCCGGCTCGCCACAGGTCTCGGAAGCATTAGCATAGGGCTCGAGCATCCAAGCAGTATGATCGGAACACACACCGTCAATGAACTGCTTAAAGCCATGCCACTCGACTTGCGTGCCCGGGAAGTCGTATTTCGCCCGAATCTCCTCGAGCGTCATGGCCTCGTTCTCAAAAAGGTCTGTGTACATGAACACGCGCAACGGAAGTTCGCCCTTGCGGTTAAGCTCCGCGAGGAATTTATAGGGGTTATCCATGCTCACAAAAGTGGGGTTTACCATGCCGACTGTCGTAATACCGAGAGCGTTGGCACGATGCGCGGTCTTGGCAAAGGAAGCACTAGCCACCTCGGGGGCAGGATTGTATACCTCATCCAAGAAAAGGGATCCCGCGTTGTTCGAGAAGACCCCAGTGGGGTTGCCAGCTTCATCCCTAAGAATCTTGCCGCCTGATGGGTCTGGCGTTTCAGCAGTAATGCCGACTTTCTCGATAGCGCAGGTATTGGCACTAAACGTATGCATGTCGACCTGCTGCAAAAATACCGGACGGTCCGAGATGTATTTGTCAATCATCGCGGCCGTGGGCATCTCGGGCACATCCCACTGGAACTGAATGATTTGGCAGCCCACAATCCACTCGTTGCTCGGGTGGCTTTCGGCAAATGCCTGAACACGCTCCATACACTGCTCGAAGCTTGTGCAATCGATGAGATTGACGGCAAAATCGGGATCAGTCATAAAGGCGCCCTGGGCAAAATGCGTATGCGAGTCGATGATGCCAGGCATGACGAGCCTATCGCCATAGTCGCGCACCTCAGTATCGGGGCCGATAAAAGCGTCGAGGTACTTATCTTCGCCGCACGCAACAATTCTGTCACCTGCGACGGCAACGCCGCCCTTGAACGGTGCCAGCCCGTCACCAGTGAACACAGCATTGCTTTTGATGACTAAATCCGCTTTGTCCATATGAGCCTCCTCAGACGTTACAGGACAATGGATGAACGCCACGATACGGCGCGCCCAATCGGTGAGGGAGCATTTGTTGCTCCCTGCATGACACGTGCCTACGAGCGGTCGGGCGTCTGTCCAGCACCCTACTCCCCGTGTCAACACCCATTGACGCACCTCCTGCACAAGCTGCCAAGATGGAAGCGGGCGAACGGACGGGTTAAGCAGGTTTACACGTCTGACCAGGTATTTTATTGTCTAAGTTTATTGTCGCTTCTTTACGCCGAGTGGTCTGCGATATGCCGTCAGCCGATCCACCCCAGCCTTACGAGCGCCAGAATGTCTCAATCAAGTCGTCGCGCGCCTTGACTTCGCTCTTTACATAGATGCGATGCAGGTGAGCCTTGACGGTACCTGGGCTAATCACAAGTTCATTAGCAATATTTTGGACATCGAGTCCACGCAATACGAGTGTAAGCACTTCCTGTTCGCGCTTTGAAAGCCCATGCTCGTCCGAGAAAATCGCAACACGCGAGACAAGGTCCTCCCGTGCATCACGGCGCTCTGTCGCTACCTCTTCATCGGCACGAGGGTGACGCGAGAACACACGTAAGATATGGCTGAACTGTTTAAATAGCTGAACGGCTGCAGCAACAAACAATAAATTCTCTGAGATATTCCGCTCGCCCAGATACCATAAAAAGGCGCTCACCATCACGTTGTCAACGTCAGGCGTGCAGAATAGGATCATATAGGTATCCTCGATAACCACCATCACGGTAAGCACGCAGGCTATGCGAAAGAACGTCCGAGAGCGCTCAAGATCGAGCCGCTCAGCCCTATTCTCCGTCTTGCGATAGCGGGCGTAAGCATATACCAAGCAGAATGCCATTCCCAAATCGCGCGAAAGCCAAAAAAGATATTGCTGAACCTGGCCCGCAAAGCCAGTACGAGGCACCAGAGCAAGCTGAAGCACGGCGATCGGTACGACATATGCGGCAACGCGCTTAACGGTCACCTCATCGTGTAAGCGAAACGTTACCCAAAGCCATACGCACGCAAGAATCGCCACGCCCAGCGCGCAGCGCAGTAACGGATGTTGAAGCGGCTCATCAAACGTCACCACATAGTCATATTTGAGCCGGTTGTACTCATCAAAGAAGATCACCGACATATCGAAGATATAGAGAAGGAAGCCCGCGGCCGCCACCAAACAATCGCGTCGACGAGTCATGAGCCATATTACGAGTGCAGTTGATGCCGTCACCAATCCAACGCCCATGACAAGAATCGTGTAGATAAAGAATGCGAAGCTCATACTACCCTCATTCCGCGCACAACCAGCTTGATTCCGCATTACAGTTATGGTAAGACATCGAACGAATACCAAGATCGAAAGGAGATGCCATGGCGCCGATTGCACCGCTCAAGATTATTGTCGCGCCCGCCGCCAAGGCCATCGCCAGGATCGGTTCGACCATGACCTACGATGACGTTCCTTGCATCGTTGATGAGCGCAACGACAGTTGCCCTTACCTGGGCCACGTCCCCTACTTTGCGCCTAAGCTCGCTTCTGATCCCGAGCACCGCGAACAGTAATCCAAGATGCAGCAAGCGCCGCGCAGCTCGCGGCGCTACTGTTTTGGTGCAAAGAAACCTGTCCCCCTTGCACCAACGCCGGGATTATCGACACTGCGGCCGCGGCGCGATATGAGGCGCGAAACCTCGCCCAGCAACACGCCGACCACCACACCCATGAGAATGGGCAGCTTTGCCATTTCGGCGGGCGAGCTGTTGAGCGGCGCAATCGTAGCGACAATCGAAAGCACGAGCTCTACCACGGGAATCGCGAGCGCCACCGCGAGTACTTTGCCCTCGAAGGGCGCACGGAACACACGCGGGCGACCGTCGTATTTGCGCAGACGCCAAAACGCCGGGAACATCGGGATATAGCTCATGAGCAAGAAGACGACGTTCATCGAGAAGAAAACCCAAAAGACGTCGGAGCCCTCGCCCAGCGGAATCTGAAGCAGTAGTACCAGGCTGGCAAAACATCCGTTAATGATTGCCGAGCCATTGGGCATGCCGGTCTTCTTGGACACCAGCGCAAAGG
>ENA-OVGE01002636-OVGE01002636.1-human-gut-metagenome-genome-assembly--contig:-NODE-2636-length-11401-cov-3.105323_pt1 | contig 11401 bp, 8 predicted proteins | sample MGYA00237769_ERZ505417 | MGnify/ENA primary metagenome ERZ505417 (study PRJEB26158, sample SAMN06016403) | human gut metagenome | biome: human gut; feature: ankylosing spondylitis patient; material... | reverse complement strand
ATACGTTGTCGTCCCCCGGACGATTAATTGCGGCTCATACTCCACATGATATGTACTGATCGGAACCGCACCTGTATTCGTCGAATGATGTGTGGCTATCTTCTTCATTATTATATCACATGCATCTCTTCCTTTGAAAGTCACAAAATGTTCGATGGTCGTCAGATTCATGTTATGCATTCTTGCAAACAAGGTGTTGTCACACCCCATCACGGACACATCGGTCGGCACCTTTATCTTTGCTTCATGAAGTGCATCCATGATTCCAAATGCGATCATATCATTCAGTCCGACGATTGCTGTCACATCCGTCGTTTCCTTCAACAATTCTTTCGTCAGCTCATACCCGATCTTGTACTCCGAATCAATATGCGCCACATCCAGATCGATTTCTTCTTTTGCCGCTTTTATGATCACCTGGTCACGCAATCCGACTTTCTCATATTCTTTCAGGAAGCCCTCTACCCGCTTCGAACGCTGCTTCTGCCTTGCCGTAAGCGGCGGTGCTATATATGCAACTTTCCTGTGTCCCAGTTCCAGCAGATGTTTCGCCATGACTCTTCCAAGCTTGGAATTGTCAAGTTCCACCGCATCTACATTCATCTTTTCATTCTGGTTATTGACGATCGCAACCGGTATCTGTTCTGCAATTTCTCCCACAAGTTCCATAAAGCAATGGCTCGGATTACAGGTATAGATAATTCCAAGCGGTCTTAACTGCCACATCATTTTCAGATAGCGCTCTTCCATTCTGAGATCTCTCTGCGTATTGCATACAAAAAGGCCGAAACCTTTTTCTTTCGCATGTGCCTCAATCCCCTGAAGCAGCATAACATAATACGGATTCGTCAGGTTTGGGCAGAATACAACAAGAAGCTTCTCCCGTTTTGTTCCTTTTCTCGTTTTCCGCTTCGGCGGGACATATCCCAGTTCTTTTGCCGCATTTTCCACTCTTTCCACAGTATCTTTTGCAAATGATACATCGTACTTTTTGTTCAGGATCATGGAAACTGTGGACTGTGATACCCCGGCAGCATGTGCAATATCCGTTGATGTAACCTTTTTCTTCATTTATCTCACCTCCAATGCCGACCGTCAAAACTCTGCTGAACCTGACAGCTCATTACGATTGCTTTGGCAACTGGCAGCTTTTTCAAACGCATGATAAGTAAAAAAGGGGACAGGGCTACAGCTCTGTCCTTCCTTCAAGTGCCCGTAGAAGTGTCACTTCATCGATATACTCCAGATCTCCTCCAACCGGAACACCACTTGCAATCCTGCTCACCTTAATTCCCGTCGGTTTGATCAGCTTACTGATATACATTGCTGTCGTCTCACCTTCCAGGCTTGAGTTCGTGGCAATAATCACTTCTTTCACATCTCCCTGCAGACGTTCGATCAGTTCCTTCAGTTTGATATCTTCCGGACCGATACCAAGCATCGGAGAGATTGCTCCGTGAAGCACGTGGTATACACCGTTATATTTTCCGGTCTTTTCGTATGCCGCAAGGTCTCTCGTATTCTCCACTACCATGATCGTCTGGTGGTCACGATTACTGTTGCTGCAGATCGGACACAGTTCCTGATCCGTCAGTGTATAACATTCTTTGCAATATTTTATGTTCTCTCTGGCTTCCACCATTGTAGAAGCCAGTCTCTTTACATCATCAACCGGCATATGGATCAGATGAAATGCAAGTCTTGCCGCAGATTTTGCTCCGATTCCCGGAAGACATGACAGTTCCTCGATCAGTTTGCTCATCTGATTACTGTAATAATCCATAGTTTTTAACTCCCTGTAAGAATAATTCTCCCGGAACCTTCTCCTTAAATTTCTCCTAGAATAATCCCGGCATTCCGCCGCCCATGCCGCCGGTGAACTTAGACATTGCAGAAGTTGTCTCTGCGTCTACTTTCTCCAATGCTTCGTTGACTGCTGCCACAAGCAGATCTTCCAACATCTCTACATCATCCGGATCTACAACTTCTTCATCCAGTTTTACTTTTAAGATCTTCTTGCTTCCGGAAACAGTAACTTCAACAGCACCGCCGCCTGCAGTTGCACTAAATTCTTTTGTCTCCATTTCCTTTGCCTGTTCTTCCATCTGACGCTGCATCTTCTGTGCCTGTTTCATCAGATTTGCCATATTTCCCGGCATTCCGCCGCCTGGGAATCCACCTCTTTTTGCCATGATAATATCCTCCTATTCGTCTTCTACAGTAATTTCCATATTAATCAGATTCTCCAGATCCACAAAATTATCTTCGAATCTGCGTCCCGCCTCCATCTGGCGGACGTCTATCTCTACTTTTTTGCCAATCTTCTGCTCGATCAGTGACTGGATCTCTTCTTTATGTTCCGGTGTTGCCACCGCACTTGCGCTCAGTTCATCCGGCAGTACGATCAGAAGCCTGTTGCCTTCTCCTGCACTCAGTCTTGCCTTTTTCAGATAGGTTCTGAGCATCGGGGAAGCCTCATTGATGATCATCCGGAAATCTTTTGCCACCGCTTTCACATCTTCGTTCAATGCCTGCGGAAGTTCCGGCTTTGGCTTCGGTTCTCCCGCCTCTTTTGCATCCGATGCATATACGATGCGTTCTCTGACCGGTGCTTCCCACGCCCCCTCTTCGAGCTGCTTCTCGATCGCACGGATGCGGTCCAGTAATGCATCTTTGTTCTGATCCATCGCCGGACGGCACAATTTGATCAGTGTCACTTCCAGAAGTACCCTCTTCTGGGTCGCATATTTTAACTGATTCGTCAGATCTGAGAAAATTCGGATGTAACGGATCAGCGTATCGCTGTCGATCATCTGTGCTTCTTCTTTTAAAAGTGCAAGATTTTCAGACGACACATCCAGTACATCTTCCATATTATCCGAACTCTTCACCAGAAGGAGATTTCGCAGATACCATGTGAAATCTGCCGCAAGCTGGGACAATTCTCTTCCCTGCATCACCAGCTCATCGACCGTTTCGATCACCTGATGCACATCCATCGCAAGCAGCTGTCTTAAAAGTCGGCTGAACACTTCCGTATCCACCGCTCCCAGCACTTCCAGTACATGATCATATGTCAGTGTCTCATTCATATAGAACGCGGCACACTGATCCAGAAGACTTAATGAATCTCGCATGGAACCGTCCGCCATCTTCGCAATATAACGGACCGCCTTATCTTCTACGTCCCATCCTTCTTTATCAATCAGTTCCCGCAGTCTTGCTGCGATCGTTTCAATGGAAATTCTCTTAAAATCATATCGCTGACAACGGCTTAAGATCGTAATCGGGATCTTGTGTGCCTCCGTTGTCGCAAGAATAAATATAACATATTCCGGCGGTTCTTCCAATGTTTTTAACAATGCATTGAACGCACCGATCGACAGCATATGCACCTCGTCGATGATATATACTTTATATTTTCCTTCTGTCGGACGGTATGTGACTTCTTCACGGATCTCTCGGATATTATCCACACCATTATTCGATGCCGCATCGATCTCGATCACGTTCATCGATGTACCCGCTGCGATCGACTTGCACATTGCGCACTCCCCGCACGGACTTCCGTCTACCGGATGTTCGCAGTTGACTGCTTTCGCAAATATTTTTGCAACCGTCGTCTTACCGGTTCCTCTTGTCCCGCAGAACAGATATGCATGTCCGATACGGTCTGCATTGATCTGGTTCTTAAGCGTCCGGACGATCGCATCCTGTCCTTTTACATCTTCGAATTCATCCGGACGGAATTTACGGTATAATGCCGTATATGACATTCTTTACACTCCTTGTCTAAATGCAGATCCTGCTTAACCTGTGTATCTTATTCATCACCGAAGCTGATACCGATGGTTTTTGCTTCTTTAATGATCGATGCCTTTGGATCTACATATTTTAATTTTCCGGCAACTTCTGACAATGGTACACGGATAATCTCCTGATTCTTTGTTCCTACCATACATCCAAAATCACCTTCCAGAATTGCTCTCGCAGCTTCTGCACCAAGTCTTGTTGCAAGCACACGGTCATATGCACACGGAGAGCCGCCTCGCTGTGTATGTCCAGGCACAGTAATTCTTACTTCTTTATCTGTTTTTTCCTGAATCTTCTCAGCAAGTTCATATGCAACAGAAGGGTATTTCTTCTTTGCTTTTTTCTCTTTTAATTCCTTCTTTGAAAGCGCTGCATCTTCTTTTGAAATCGCACCTTCTGCAACAGCAATAATTGTGAATCTCTTTCCTGCTTTGCCGCGCTTTTCAATTGCTTCAACTACTGAATTGATGTCATATGGCATCTCCGGAAGCAGAATAATATCGGCACCGCCGGCAATTCCTGCATGAAGTGTTACCCATCCTACTTTGTGCCCCATTACTTCCACGATAAATACACGGCTGTGAGACGTTGCTGTTGTATGGATCCTGTCAATTGTATCTGTTGCAATGTCTACCGCACTCTGGAATCCGAATGTCATGTCCGTTCCCCAGAGATCGTTATCAATCGTCTTCGGAAGTGTTACCACATTAAGTCCTTCTTCTCTCAGCATATTGGCTGATTTGTGTGTTCCATTTCCCCCAAGGATTACCAGGCAGTCCAGATTCAGCTTGTGGTAAGTGTGTTTCATTGCCTCTACTTTGTCAATTCCGTCCTTATCCGGTACTCTCATTAACTTGAACGGTTGTCTGGATGTTCCCAGAATCGTTCCACCAAGTGTCAGAATCCCCGAAAAGTCTTTTGACGTAAGCATCTTAAAGTTCGAATAGATCAAACCTTTATATCCATCTTGAAATCCATAAATCTCTACATCATCTCGTTTTGAAAAAATCCCCTTTACGACGCCTCTCATCGCTGCATTCAGTGCCTGGCAGTCGCCGCCGCTTGTGAGCATTCCTATTCTTAACATATGTCTGCTCCTTTCTATGTTGCCTGTGTATAACTTTATCATTACTATGAGCCATAATAGTTTATCCACATTCTGTATACAATACCAGTAAAATTATAACTTATTTTTATGGTGGAGACAATAAGGGACAGAGGATTTTTCATTTGCGGCAATCCTATTGACAAAAATTTCCCTGTCTCTTTTTCCAAAACGTGCTATAATACATGTGGAAAATTTGTGTAGAAAGCAGGTAGTATTGTGGATAAGTTAGATATAAAATTGTGGACACTTGCGTCCAAAGGCCAGATCGTTCCTGACCGTTCATTACTGAAGACACCGGAACAGATTGAAATGATCAAAAAAAGTGCAGAACTGAACACCGCAGTTCTCGACCATGTAGCAGCTCATATTCATGCAGGAATGAGCACTGCCGAAATTGACAAACTTGTATATGATTTCACAACAGAGCACGGAGGAATCCCGGCGCCTCTGAATTATGAGGGATTCCCGAAGAGCGTATGTACTTCCATCAACAACGTCATCTGCCACGGTATCCCAAGTGAAAATGAGATTCTAATCGATGGAGATATCATCAACGTAGATGTGTCTACGATTTTAAACGGATATTTCTCTGATGCATCCCGTATGTTCACGATCGGTGACGTATCACCGGAAGCCGAACGTATTGTCCGTGTTACAAAAGAATGCGTAGAGCTTGGACTTAAAGCAGCAAAACCTTGGGGACATCTTGGAGACATTGCTTATGCGATCAATTCACATGCACAGGAAAATGGATATTCTGTCGTAGAGGAGATCGGCGGCCATGGAATCGGTCTGGAATTCCACGAAGAGCCATTCGTAAGTTATGTTACTCCGAAGGGCAGTGAGATGGTTCTGGTTCCTGGTATGATGTTCACGATCGAGCCGATGATCAATCAGGGTTCTCCGGAATTCTATGTAGATGAAGACAACGGATGGACCGTTTATACGGATGACGACGGTCTTTCTGCTCAGATTGAATATATGGTTCTTATTAAAGAAGATGGTGTAGAAGTTCTTACAAAATAATATAATTTTGCATTATCGAAACCAGATCTTACATTATTATGTTTGTATAAAAACGTAAAAAAAGATTACCGGAAAACGCACTACATTTTCCGGTAATCTTTTTATTTTCTTTATTTCACTATTAGTCTGTTTGTATCTTCTTTACAAAATTCACTATTAGCCGGTCCATACCCATTCTACAAAATATACAGCCAGTCATGATCCTCTTCATTTCTCATTCCCAGTACAAGTGCCGAATGTGGTCCCATGTTCGCAACCACTTCTCCGTCTTCTACCAGATACTCTTCGTACTCTGTTGTATATCCTTCTTTGTAAGAATATAGCAGACGTTTCATGCGGCATTTTATCGGAATCTCTGCTTCCCATACAGGAACTTTTACTTCCGCACGTTCGCTGCGGTTATTGATCACAACAATGATCCGGTCATGCCCTTTAAATCTCGCATAAGACAGGATATTTTCCTCTCCGCCAAGAATCTTCAACGAACCGGTCTTAAGTGCCGGATGCTCTTTGTGGATGCGGATCGCTTCTTTGTGGAATGCGATCAGTTCCTGATCTTCATGTCCCCACGGATAGGTTCTTCTGTTATCCGGATCTGTAAATCCACAGACACCAGCCTCATCACCATAATATACCGTCGGAGCTCCGACCCAGGTCATCTGCATAACAACCGCTTCACGCATAACCGCTTTATTCACATACTCGTTCGCAGCTTCCGGTCCCAGATGTTCCACACGGCCAACCATGTGATTCGTTCTCGTTAAGAATCTGGAATGATCATGGTTGGAAAGCTCATTCATCGCCACCTGAAGTGACGGAGTCAGCATGTTCGACATGTGATGTGCCATCGAACCGATAAAGTTATCGATGTTGCCAAGGAGCTCTTCTCTCGCCTCATCACTATGCTTTTCCATTCCGGTCAGGAACCATGTAACCGGCTCCATGAACGCATCATAGTTCATAACGGTATCCCACTCATCTCCCTTAAGCCAGTCACTCGGATCGCCGTAATGTTCGGCAAGGATCAGTGCATTCGGATTTGCATCTTTCACGGCTCTTCGGAATTTCTGCCAGAACTCGTGATTGTATTCATTGCTGCGTCCCAGGTCTGCTGCCACATCCAGACGCCATCCATCTACATTATACGGCGGCGATACCCATTTCCGTCCGATATATAAGATATAATTTTCCAGTTTTACAGAATCTTCGTAATTCAGTTTCGGCAGAGTATCATGTCCCCACCAGCCATCGTAATTGCCATTATACGGCCAGTTCTCCGGTCCTTCTTTGAAGAAACGGAAGTAGCTTCTGTACGGACTGTCTGCCGATACATAAGCACCCGGTTCATAATCCTCTTCACCTTCGTAAATTCTCTCACGGTCCATCCATTTATTGAATGAACCACAGTGGTTGAACACGCCGTCCAGAATCACTTTCATTCCACGGCGATGTAATTCCTCCACCAGTTTAATGAACAACTCATTACTTGCTTCCAGGTTCTTAAGACCTGTCGTGCGTTTTTTATACTTCGTTGCCTGACTGTTGTCCGTCACACCATTCGGAAGCACCTCGCCTCCGTCATCTACGATCTTTCCATAATGCGGATCGATATAATCATAATCCTGGATATCGTATTTGTGGTTGGACGGTGACACAAATAACGGATTAAAATATACGACTTCTACGCCCAGATCCTGCAGATAATCAAGCTTATCCATGACTCCCTGCAAGTCTCCTCCGTAGAACTCTCTTACACCCGTGTTCGCCGGATATTTGTCCCAGTTCGTTACTCTCTGCGAATAATCCCCAATGTAGTAATACTCATTCGTCTCTACATCATTTGACTTATCTCCGTTATAAAAGCGGTCTGTAAATATCTGATACATAACCGCTCCCTTTGCCCAGTCCGGTGTGGAAAATCCGGGTACTACAACAAAATTATAGTACTCCAGGATCTCGCGAGAGATTCCACATCGTCCATAATAATATTTTTCTGTCCCAGACTGCACTTCGAAACAATATCTGAACGGCTCTTCCCCCAGACGTGTCTCGAACGTATAATAATCAAACTCTCCCTGTGTGCATTCTTTTTCCATTACATATGTGTCAGCCGATGTCACAAGCCCTACTCTGTCTACATCATCCTTCGCCGTACGGAACCGGAATGTCACCAGTTCGCTTTCTTTCGGTTCAGGGGGATACACATATCCTTCTGTTCCATCACAAAATAAAGCCGTCTTATTCATATAACTAACACCTCTCTCATTTTTTGCTCTCGGAAAGGAGCACGCTTTCTTCTAGTCTTCTGATACATCTTCCGGGAACAGCGCTTCAAATTCTTCCCGGGAAATCTTTTCTTTTTCCAACAGAAGATCTGCGCATGCATGCAGAACATCATCATATTTTCTAATGATATGTCTTGCTCTGTCATAACATTCATCAATAATTCTCTTTACTTCCTGGTCGATCACAGTCGCCACGCCCTCTCCGTAGCCTCTTGCTGTGTGCGCCAGATCACGTCCGATGAACACCTCATTGTTGTCATCATCATAGTTAATAAGTCCGACTGCCTCTGACATACCGAACTTCGTAACCATGGATTTGGCCAGGCCCGTTGCCTGCTTGATATCCTGAGATGCACCGGTTGTAATATCATCAAATACTTCTTCTTCGGCTACACGTCCGCCAAGTGCTACCGTAATATCCTGAAGCATCTTTCCTTTTGTATTAAACATCTCATCCTTTTCCGGAAGCGGCATCGTATATCCGCCCGCACTTCCCGTCGGGATGATTGAAACACTGTATACAGGTCCCACATCCGGAAGCACATGGAACAAGATCGCATGCCCTGCTTCGTGGAATGCTGTGATTCTCTTCTCTTTTTCGGAAATAACGCGGCTCTTCTTCTCCGCACCGATTCCGACTTTGACAAATGCCTTTTTTATGTCTTCCTGTTTTAAGAATACTCTGTTATCCTTTGCAGCCAGAATTGCTGCTTCGTTCAAGAGATTTTCCAGATCAGCTCCGGTAAATCCTGCCGTTGTCTGCGCGATCTGCTGCAGATCGATCTCTTCGCTTAACGGTTTCCCCTTCGCATGTACCTTGAGGATCTCTTCACGGCCCTTAATATCCGGTCTTCCGACCATAACCTTACGGTCGAATCGTCCCGGACGTAAGATTGCAGGGTCAAGAATATCCACACGGTTTGTAGCCGCCATCACAATGATGCCTTCATTGACGCCGAATCCGTCCATCTCTACCAGCAACTGGTTCAGTGTCTGCTCACGCTCATCATGTCCGCCGCCCATTCCGGTTCCACGGCGTCTTGCAACTGCATCGATCTCATCGATGAAAATGATACACGGTGCATTCTTCTTCGCTTCCTCGAACAAGTCTCTGACACGGGAAGCTCCGACACCAACGAACATTTCCACAAAGTCTGAACCGGAGATCGTAAAGAACGGAACTCCTGCTTCTCCGGCAACTGCTTTGGCAAGCAACGTCTTACCAGTTCCCGGAGGGCCTACTAACAGTACACCTTTCGGGATTCTTGCTCCCACCTGGATATATTTCTTCGGAGACTTCAGGAAATCAACGATCTCCTCCAGTTCCTCTTTTTCTTCTTCCAGACCTGCCACCTGGGCAAATGTCACTTTCTTGTCACGGTCTGTGCTCAGTTTTGCACGGCTCTTTCCGAAATTCATTGCTTTCGAATTGGCCCCGCCGCCCTGACGGTTCATCAGACCAAAGATCAGGAACACTCCGACCAGTGTAAGGATAACCGGCAGAAATGTAGTTGCTGCCCAGCTGTCCTGTGGAATATCCGGCATGGTATAATCCACATTCTGCTCTTTCAGGTAATCCTGGATCTCATTTACATCGGAGACATACAGATATCTGACATTATCGGAACTGTCATCTCCCTTCAGCGTAATCTCCACGCGCCCCGTCGGAACGCTCTTGTTCTGATTCACTTCTACAGACTCGATCTTGTCGTTCTGAACCAGCTGTTGGAATTTCTTCCAGGAAATTTCTTTCTCTCGTTGATCGAACTGATTGGTAAACCACAGTGCTGCGAACAAAAATACGACAAACACGAGGAATACAACACCATTCAGCCCTCTCGCTTTCTTATTATTCAATTTTCAGGCTCCTTTCTTATGCCGCGCCTTATTCCACGCCCTCTACCACTCCGATGAATGGAAGATTTCTGTATCTCTGGGCGTAATCCAGTCCATATCCCACAACGAATTCGTCCGGGATATTGAATCCGACATAATCTACTTTTACATCTTTTACTCTTCTTTCCGGTTTATCCAGAAGCGTACAGAGCTTCATGCTCTTTGGATTTCTCTTAGATAAGATGTCCATCAGATAATATAATGTTCTTCCGGAGTCAATAATATCCTCCACGATCAGTACATTTTTTCCTTCCAGTGTCTCATCTAAGTCTTTTGCGATCTTAACAACACCGCTTGACTTCGTTCCGTCACCGTAGCTGCTGACACTCATAAAGTCCATTGATACCGGAACGGTGATTCTCTTCGCCAGTTCGCACATGAAGAATACGCCACCCTTCAATACACAGATCAGATGTACCTGCTTTCCGGCATAATCTTTGCTGATCTGTTCGCCAAGCTCTTTGATTCTCTTTGCAACATCCTCTTCAGGAACTAATACTTTTACTCTCTCTGCCATCTTCTTCTCCTCCGTTAAATTCTATTTCCAGAATTCTTCTGGTTTTATCTGTAACCTGATATGCCTGGTTCTGTCTGTATCCGATGATCCACAGGATGTGGCTGCCGTCTGCTGCCAGCCAGATCTTCTCCCTGTCTTCTCTCGGGACTTTCACATTGACAAAATACTTTTTCAGGCTCTGTGTACTGCCGTTTTTGTCAATCGTAATATAGTCTCCAGGCTGCTTATGTCTTATTTTTACAGTGCTCTTAATTATATCATAGTCAAACCATTTCGTGTAGGTTTTTTTAGGAAATACACTGGTTTGTGGTGTTCGTTCCAGTATGCGCATCTGTACCGGCGGCTTAGAATTTTCTCCGGATTTTTCTTCATCCTTCACTTTATGAAGCCAGATTCCTTCGTAACACCTTTCCCCGGTCATCTCATAAGGTAGCATAATCTTCCGTCCGGTCTGATGTTCCATCAGTTCTTCCACCAGTTTTACGTGGATCTGTTCAATATCTTTTTTGCGTCCTGCCGTTTCGCACAACAGTTCATGGATCAGAAACGTCCGGACAGTCTCATTTACACTTCGGAAACCCTCTTCCAGGATCACTACTCCATCTGCTTTATCTTGTTTGGGTTTTACGCAGTATTTTCTGCATTTTTCCACTTCCTCTTCCATAAATGCCCACACTGTCTGCATTTGCTCCATCGTATCCGCCATATGTGAAACAGCTCTTGGATTAATCTCTCGTTCCAGGTATGGGATCACAT
>ENA-OVGE01002633-OVGE01002633.1-human-gut-metagenome-genome-assembly--contig:-NODE-2633-length-11408-cov-2.692064_pt1 | contig 11408 bp, 12 predicted proteins | sample MGYA00237769_ERZ505417 | MGnify/ENA primary metagenome ERZ505417 (study PRJEB26158, sample SAMN06016403) | human gut metagenome | biome: human gut; feature: ankylosing spondylitis patient; material... | reverse complement strand
TACGAGATCTGATCGTGACTGGAGTTCAGACGTGTGCTCTTCCGATCTTGTAAGAGAAGGAGAAGATTCAAAAGAACCCGGCCGACTGAACCCGGTCGGTGTTATTGTGCCGGCTGCTGTTCTGATCTGTGGACTGGCAGCTGCTATCCTGAAGGGATATCTGCCACATGTGGAAATGGAAACCATACTTGGTGTAATTGTTATAGCTATAGCGGGTATCATGCTGGGCCTGCGTATTATAAAGACAAAAAAAGTTTTGCATCTCCCGGAACAGACGTATGCATCAGGAGAAACAGTGAGACACATAGAAAAAATAAGAAATATGCCATCATGGAATAAAACAGAAAAGAAAACATCAGGGAAAAGATCAGGATGGAAAGAAGCAGAAGGAAAAGTGTCAGAGCAGAAATGGGAGGACAGATTATATGAAAACCTGTCCCAGACAGTGGAGAGAAATCAGCAAACAAATCAGAGTCAGCCGGTGAATGGGCAGAAAATGTCAGACTGTGGACAAAAAACTTCCGAATCATCCCGGATACATATGGACTATGGTGAAACAGTAGTACTATCTGCCGGAACAGTAAGCGGACCTGCAAGTCTGGTGAGCAAAGAACCGGGAGAACTGGCGACCATTTATCTCAATGAAGATCTGACTGTGATCGGAAAGTTGGAAACTGCCTGTGATGCGGTGATCAGCCTGCCTACCGTAAGCCGTATCCATGCAAAAATACGAAAAAAAGAAGAAAACTATTTCCTTAGTGATATGAATTCCAGAAACGGAACGTCTGTAAATGGAAGATTACTTCGTCCGGATGAGGAATATCAGCTTGAACCGGAAGATGAAGTGGATTTTGCACAGGCAAGATATATATTTCTGGAATAAATGTTTTTACAAAATACAGGAGGTCTGCTACAATTAGTAATGGTACATTGTTTTTGAGATAAAGAAACAGAAAAGAGGTAAAACTTGGAAGAACTGAAAAAGGCACCGGTTACAGTGCTTCTCATTCTGGCGAATATTCTTGTTTTTACTGCAGTGGAATTTACCGGAGGATCAGAGGATACCATGCATATGCTTCAGTGCGGAGCGGCATATACTCCCGCCATTATGCAGGGAGAATACTATAGGATCTTTACAAGTATGTTCCTTCATTTTGGACCGCAGCATCTTGGAAATAACATGCTGGTACTGTTTGTGCTTGGAGGCAGACTGGAGCGTACAGTTGGAAAACTGAAATATCTGCTGATCTATCTTCTGGGAGGAATGGGTGGAAATCTGCTGTGTCTGTTTCTGGAACTGGACAGTGCGGATTTTGCAGTTTCGGCAGGTGCATCCGGTGCAGTGTTTGCTGTGATGGGTGCAATGATCTATGCTGTGATCAGGGGCAGAGGTCATATTGAAGATCTTTCTGCCAGACAGGTAGTGATCATGGCTGCTTTTTCGCTTTATTTTGGTTTTACAAGCGAAGGGGTGGGCAATGCGGCACATGTAGGCGGTCTTATCTGTGGATTCCTGCTTGCAGTTCTGCTTTATCACCCTTCGCAGTGTGCAGGATAACCGACCTTTATTCAGGGGATGCCGGCAGATAAATATAAAAGGCAGAACCCTGACCGGGAGTGCTGGAAACCCTGATCTGACCATGGTGTGCAGAGATGATTTCTGCTGTTACTGCAAGCCCGAGACCGGTTCCTTCCGGTTTATATGTAATGAAGGGATGAAAGATATTCTCAGTCTGCTTATGCGTCATACCACATCCGTTATCTTTAATACAGATGCAGATGCCGGAATCTGCAGGGGTGAGATTTACAATAATCTTTCCGCCTGGCTGATCGATGGCTTCACAGGAATTTTTGATCAGGTTAAATATGACCTGACGCATTTTTATCCGGTCAAGAAAAACAGGTGAAGAAGTATGTTCCACATGTATTTCCAGCCGGATTCCCAGATAGTCCAGAGTGTTTTTCTGACAGGATAAAACAGTGGTCAGAAATTCCGCGGGATTTACGGGAACAAGAGTAACTGTCTGCGCATGGCTGAAGTCAGAGAGTTCTTTCAGCAGTTCTTTTACATATTCAAGGTTATCCATAAGACTGTCCCATTGTCTGTAGCTGCACAGCTCAGGATGGGAGGCTGCCATTAACTGTAGCTCACTGTTGATCAGGGTAATCGGATTACGAATCTCATGTGACAGCCGGGAAAGAGTAAGTTTAAAATCTTTTTTTAATTGGTTTGTTGTTTCCATCTGCATATTATCACCTCAGGAAAAGTGTATCATTGTGAACTTTCAGCCGCAACTGATTTCGTCCTGAAAAATTCGCAATAAAACGACAAGTATTACTGATTATTGCAAATCAAAATCTTGAATTTTAAGAAAGAAGGATTTAAAGATGGAAAATTGTATTTTTTGTAAAATCGCTAATGGAGAGATTCCTGCTGCAACACTTTATGAGGATGAGAATTTCAGGGTAATTCTTGACCTGGGCCCGGCGAGTAAGGGACATGCGCTGATCCTTCCGAAATCGCATGCTGCCAATATTTATGAATTATCGGATGAAATGGCTGCAAAGGCAATGATTCTTGCAAAGAAAATGGCGACAGCAATGACAGCAGCACTGAAATGTGACGGATTTAATATTGTACAGAATAATGGCGAGTGTGCAGGGCAGACAGTATTTCATTTTCATATGCATCTGATTCCGAGATATAAAGGAGATCAGGTGGGAATCACATGGCACCCGGGTGAACTCAGTGATGCAGATAAAGAAGAAATCCTGTTAAAAGTAAAGGAGCAGCTGTCCTGATATTCTGATACAGCACATTGCAAAAGATGGAGAATATAGATTTTGTAAATGTCTACAGGAAATACCGCTCTCGGGCGTTCAATATTGGAAAATTTATCCTTGGCGATGAAGATGAAGCAGAAGATGTCTGTCAGGATGTATTTGAGACTTTGTTTCATATGGGCCGGAGTGTGGATTTTTCAGATGAAAAGAAACTGGAGAATCTGATTGTCAGAATCAGCTACCATAAGGCATCCGATCATCGCAAAAAGGCCTTCAGGAAATATGAATATGCGAACTCAGATGCGATTCTGGAAATGACAGATATGCGGGTAAGAAAAGGTAATCGTGTAGATGAGATTGTTCTGAATCTGGAGGCAGCAGGATACCTGCAGTCGATATTTGAAAAACTGAGAGAAAAGAACAGGACAAATTATGAAATCTATGTCAGTGTAACGTTATATGACATACCAACGCGTCTCGTTGCCAGACATTATCATATCACAGAAAATAATGTGAATAACAGAGTCATGAGGACGAGACGCTGGCTTGCCAGGGAATATAAGAAAATAACCCGGTGATTACTGTTTATTTACGCAGTCTTCGATCAGCCCGGTGATTTTTTCAATAGAATTCATATGACTGCTTTCTGACATGGCATGAACATAGGACTCTCTGTTCTGGTACAGTTCGCGGATTGCGTTTAAAAGTGTGCTTTCTGTAATCTCTTCTTCCTCAAGTACCATGCTGAATCCCTGACGTTCAAATGAACGTGCATTGAGGATCTGGTCACCGCGGCTGGCATTTGCAGAAAGCGGGATCAGAAGATTGGGTTTTTTTAAAGCATTCAGTTCACAGATTGCATTGGCACCTGCGCGGGAGATAACGATATCAGACAGAGCAAACAGATCGGCAAGCTCCTGTTTAATATATTCATACTGTACATATCCTTTTGTGTCTTTGAGACTTTCATCCATTTTTCCCTTACCACACAGGTGGATAACCTGAAACTCTTTTAAAAGTTCCGGAAGGATTTTGCGGATATTTTCATTGACAGATGCAGCACCAAGACTTCCGCCGATCACCATAAGAACCGGTTTGTCATCTGTGAAACCACAGAATTCGCGGGCTGCCTCTTTACTTCCGTTTAATAATTCCTGACGGATAGGAGTACCTGTAAGTACTGCTTTGTCAGCAGGAAGACTTTTTACAGTCTCAGGGAAGTTACAGCATACTTTTGTTGCAGATGGAATGCAGATCTTATTTGCAAGTCCGGGAGTCATATCTGATTCATGAATGATGGTAGGAATTTTACGTCGACCGGCAGCGATTACAACCGGGACAGTCACGAAGCCACCCTTGGAGAAAACCACATCTGGTTTTAATTGTTTCAATAATTTTTTGGCCTCACCGAATCCTTTCAGTACACGAAATGGATCTGTGAAGTTTTTCAGATCAAAATAACGTCTCAGCTTTCCGGATGAGATTCCGTAATAAGGAATATTCATTTCTTCAATAAGCTTTTTTTCGATTCCATCGTAGGATCCGATATAGGAAATTTCGTATCCAAGCTCCTTAAGGCGTGGGATCAGAGCAATATTCGGAGTCACATGTCCGGCTGTGCCGCCGCCGGTGAGCACAATATGTTTCATAGAGATTCCTCCTGTTTTATTCTGAATAGTTACAACAATTCTATAAAAGACTGCAGGGAATCCGGGAATATGTGAAATTCTGCGAAAATGTCCGGATTCATTATTTTATGGAATTGCTATACGTTACTATTTAATATGAACCCAGGGGGAGAAATTGTCAAGGAAAGTTAAATATTATGAAGAACAAAACAGATATACAGACAAAAAATCAGCAGATAGACAAAATACTTCAAGAGCAGTATGATACTGAAACCAAAATACTTGAATCCGCATTGCTGAACGTAGCAGGCAAAACCTCATGGGATGAATTTCCGGAAGAATCCGAGGAGAAGATCCGGGCGGGGTATGATCGGCTGATCACCCGACTGAGAGAAACAGGGGATTTCAATGAAGCAGCCAGGGCTGAAAAGACAGGAAGCACCAGGGCGGCAAAGGAAAAACTTGAAAGTCTTGAGTATGACGGGAACAGGACTCACAGAATCCTGAAATCTGCAGCTGCCGCAGTGGCAGTAGTTATGTTGACTGCGCTGGTGGGAATGACTGCTATAGCTGACTATCGATATCCGGATAAAAATACGCAGACATATCAGAAGACATCCGTTTTTGAAAAAAAATAAAAAAATTTTATTTTTTTGTGTGATATTTGCCGATTTGATTCGCATAGTATATGTAATGAAAGTTTGCGAAGCAGAAATCCGGCATTTTATTCTTCGGATAAGTGTGCGGATCAAAGGCTCGGAACAAAACGTTATATATTTATGCACTGACCGACAGAGAATCATTAAAATATCGGCAAATTTTTAAAATTCTTACGTGGCAGATGCAAAGAAAGGCAGGAACAGTCGAAAAAAAACTGTTTCTGCTTTTTATTTTCAGAAAAGATATTGTTAATTTGTTTCATTGTAGTGTATAATTAATACAATATAGAAGGATCATAAAAGCAGTAAAAAGCTGCCGGGTTAAACAGGCAAAATGCAGCAAAACAATTGGGGATATCAAAAATGTACTCTCGGAGTCTTTATTGCACTTGCTTTTATGGCTGATTTTTCGCCAGATGCACCCGAATTTTATCAACGTACGCCTCAAAAATCCGGGCACATCTGACAAAAAATCTTCTCATAAAATCAAGTACAAAAAGATTCCGAGAGTACATCAAAATCTGAAGGGAGGTTTTTATATGAAGATTACATTTATCGGGGCAACTCATGAGGTTACGGGATCCTGTTATTATCTGGAGGCAGCAGGTCACAAGTTTCTTGTAGACTGCGGAATGGAGCAGGGACCGGATTATTATGAAAATGCAGAAATACCAGTGGCTTTGGGAGAGATAGAATTTGTTCTTCTGACACATGCACATATAGATCACTCAGGTAATCTTCCGGCTATTTATGCAAAGGGGTTCAGGGGACCGGTATATGCCACAGATGCCACCAGCCATTTATGCGATATTATGCTCAGAGACAGTGCGCACATTCAGATGTTTGAAGCAGAATGGAGAAACCGTAAAGGCAGACGACAGGGCAAACCGGAATTTGTTCCGGCTTATACAATGGAAGATGCCATGGGTGTGATCAGAAACTTTGTGGGATGCCCGTACAATAAGATGATCACTCCTGCAGAGGGAATCTCAGCCCGGTTTATTGATGCAGGCCATTTGCTGGGCTCTGCAAGTATTGAGCTGACGATCAGGGAGGAGGATACAGAGAAAAAGATTGTATTCTCCGGAGATATTGGAAATACCTGCCAGCCCTTGATCAAGGATCCTGAGTATCTGCACCATGCAGATTATATAGTTATGGAATCCACTTACGGTGACCGCAGTCATGGAGAAAAGCCTGATTATGTGAAACTGTTGTCAGAAATCATCCAGGAAACCTTTGACAGAGGAGGAAATCTTGTGATTCCTTCTTTTGCAGTGGGACGTACGCAGGAAATGCTGTACTTTATCAGACAGATCAAGGCAGACGGACTGGTGTATGGACATGACGGATTTAAAGTATATGTGGACAGTCCTCTTGCAAATGAAGCTACCACGATTTTCTCGGAGCATCAGTATGACTGTTTTGATGAAGAAGCGATGGAACTGATCCAAAAGGGAATTAATCCAATCAGTTTCCCTGGATTGAAGGTTTCCGTCACCAGTGATGATTCGAAGTCGATCAATTATGATGAGGAGCCCAAGGTAATCATTTCAGCCAGTGGTATGTGTGATGCAGGACGTATCCGGCATCATCTGAAGCATAATCTGTGGAGACCGGAGTGTACGATCCTGTTCGTCGGTTATCAATCGGTGGGAACACTGGGCCGGGCACTGGTAGAGGGTGCTGACGAGGTGAAGTTGTTCGGTGAGACGGTTTCAGTGCGCGCCGAGATCCGGAAAATGACGGGACTGAGCGGTCATGCGGATAAGGAAGGTCTGATCGACTGGATCCAGGCCTTTGAAGAAAAGCCGAAGAAGGTGTTCGTGGTACATGGAGAGGACAGTGTATGTACCGGATTTGCCGAATGCCTGAAGATGGAGTATGGGCAGAGAGCCTATGCTCCTTATAGCGGTACAGAGTTCGATCTTACAGGCAATAAGTTCACCTATGAGGCAGCACCTGTTGCCGTGCAGAAAAAGACGAAGCCTGCTACCGGAGTCTTCGAACGACTGCTTGCTTCTGCGAGACGCTTACTGGCACTGGTTACGAAGAGCGAGGGTGTCATGACCAACAAGGATATGGCGAAGTTCGCGGACCAGATCAATTCCCTATGTGACAAGTGGGAGATATAAAGTGCATCCATAGGCACAAACAACCCTGAGTATGTAGGACGATAGTCCGGAATACGAAGGGGGGACGATTTCGAGAGTGCGAAGCACGGAGAAATCGTTTATATATTATATGTTAGAAGACAGAATCAGAATAAGGAGACAACATGAGTTTAGCGGATCATATTTTTATCGATATGTGCAATGACATTTTAACGAACGGTACCAGTACGGAGGGCGAGAAAGTGCGCCCCCACTGGCCGGACGGCACTCCTGCCTATACCATTAAGAAATTCGGAGTGGTGAACCGATACGACCTGTCGAAGGAGTTCCCAATCCTGACCTTGCGCCGGACGGCATTAAAATCCGCCACAGATGAGATGCTGTGGATCTGGCAGCGCAAGTCCAACAACATTCATGATTTAAACAGCCATGTCTGGGATGAGTGGGCAGATGAAAACGGTTCGATCGGTAAGGCATACGGATATCAGATGCAGGTGAAGCATCAGTATAAGGAAGGCATGATGGATCAGGTGGACCGTGTGATCTACGACCTGAAGAACAATCCCTTCAGCCGCCGGATCATGACCAACATCTATGTCCATCAGGATCTGCACGAGATGAATCTGTATCCCTGCGCCTACAGCATGACCTTTAACGTGACACAGAAAAAGGGAGAGGACAGGCTGACCCTGAATGCCATTTTAAACCAGCGCTCCCAGGACGTATTGGCAGCCAACAACTGGAATGTGGTACAGTATGCGGTGTTGGTATATATGTTGGCGCAGGTCTGCGATATGAACGTGGGCGAGCTGGTGCATGTCATTGCGGATGCTCATATCTATGACCGCCATGTGGATGCCATTAAGGAACTCATCAGCAGAGAGCCTTTCCCGGCACCGAAGTTCTGGCTGAATCCGGAGATCAAGGATTTCTATCAGTTCACGCCGGATGATGTGAAGCTGGAAGGTTACCAGACAGGGGAGCAGATCAGGGATATTCCGATTGCAATCTGACATGAGTAAGTAGGGCGGTAGCCCGGAATACGAATATCAGTACGGTTTCGTGAGTGCGAAGCACGGAGAAACCGGTTATTATCATAGAAACAAACAGAAACGAGGTACACCATGAATTTAATTGTAGCAGTAGACAACAACTGGGCCATCGGCAGCAAGAACGAACTGCTGATCCGCATCCCCAACGATCACAAGCATTTCCGCGAGGAGACCACCGGTAAGGTCGTCGTTCTGGGACGTAAGACCTTAGAGACGTTTCCCCAGGGAATGCCTTTAAAGAACCGTACCAACATCATCTTATCCAAGGATCCGAATTATCAGGTGAAGGATGCCATCGTGGTACACTCCATCGAGGAGCTGCTGGAAGAACTGAAAAAATACGACGAGGAAAACATCTACATCATCGGCGGAGAGAGTATTTACCGCCAGATGCTGCCTTACTGTGACGTGGCCCATGTGACGAAGATCGATCATGCCTACGAGGCGGATGCCTATTTCCCGGATCTGGACAGTGATCCCGAGTGGGAGATCACCGCGGACAGCGACGAACAGGTCTATTTTGACATCACTTATCAGTTCTTGAAATATGAGCGGAAAAAGTCATGATCATAGAGACAGATATGTAGCGAATTTAATCTTATATTTATGCCAAAAGGAGAAATGAGCTACATTTTCTCTGAAAATATCACTGGAAAGCATAAATGTGTATATTGACTTTTATTACAAAAGGTATAATAATGAAAATCAATAAATTCTGTTAAGAGAAATCAACAGGCAGAGTGCTAAACCGAGGAAAGAAGGAATACAAAATGGAAAAGAAGAACATTGACTGGGGTAACATCGGTTTCGGTTATATCCCTACGGATTACAGATATGTGTCCAATTACAAGGACGGCAAATGGGATGACGGTCAGCTGACACAGGACCCCAACATCGTATTAAATGAGTGCGCAGGTGTACTGCAGTATGCACAGACCGTATTCGAGGGCCTGAAGGCCTACACCACAGAAGACGGACATATCGTAACCTTCCGTCCTGACTTAAACGGTGAACGCCTGGAGTCTTCCGCAGCAAGACTGGAGATGCCCATTTTCCCCAAGGAGCGTTTCGTGGAAGCTGTTACCGAGACTGTTAAGGCGAACGATGCTTTCGTGCCTCCTTACGGCAGCGGCGCAACTCTGTACATTCGTCCTTATATGTTCGGCAGCAACCCTGTCATCGGTGTAAAGCCTGCGGATGAATATCAGTTCCGTATCCTGTGCACCCCTGTGGGACCTTACTTCAAGGGAGGCGTTAAGCCTCTGACCATCCGTGTCACCGACTTCGACCGTGCGGCACCTCACGGAACCGGTCACATCAAGGCTGGTCTGAACTACGCTATGAGCTTACATGCTATCGTATCCGCTCACAAGGAAGGCTACGATGAGAATATGTACCTGGATGCTGCTACCCGTACCAAGGTAGAGGAGACCGGCGGTGCGAACTTCCTGTTCGTTACCAAGGACAACAAGGTCGTAACTCCCAAGTCCGACAGTATCCTTCCTTCCATCACCCGTCGTTCTCTGGTATATGTTGCCAAGGAATATCTGGGACTGGAAGTAGAAGAGAGAGAAGTATACCTGGATGAAGTAAAAGACTTCGCAGAGGCTGGTCTGTGCGGTACCGCAGCAGTTATCTCCCCTGTTGGTAAGATCGTTGACCACGGCAAAGAGATCTGCCTGCCCAGCGGCATGACCGAGATGGGACCTGTCACCAAGAAGCTGTATGAGACTCTGACCGGTATCCAGATGGGCAGAATCGAAGCTCCTAAGGGCTGGATCCATGTGATCGAGTAATCGCTGACAGAAGGCTTGGAATTGTTTAAAACAGGATAATCAAAAAATGCGTGTGGATCATCTCTGCACGCATTTTTTTGCTTGCAGGGATTCGGAATTTGATGTAAAATGTAAGTGCTTACATAGAAGTGTTACTTGGTAACCACAGGAACAAATAACAAGAAAAGAGAACGATAAATGCAGATCAATGACCGTATGGAACAACTACATAATGCAGTCGCACAGACTTACACTGCAGTGGAGCCGGACGGTCCCGGGAACTGTGGGAAGCAGGAAAGGGGTAGAAGCAGAGAGATTGTCTGTGAACATTTCCTGGATGTCTATGTGGATGAGCAACTGACATTTCGTCTGACCTGCACAGCCACGCATCTGCCGGAGCTGATACTGGGGAGACTTTTCACGGAAGGCTGGATTGAAAGCATCCGGGATGTGGAGAGCATTACGATCTGCGAAAGCGGTAGAAGTGCGAGAGTATTTTTGCAGGAAAAATTACGGGGAAGCGACAGACAGATAGCGACAGACAGAGAGGCTTCCTGCTGCATCGGGAATCTTACTTTTCTGGAAAAAAACGGAAAAAGACAGTTACGGGAATTACCCGGGACAGAATGGCAGAATGCGTGGGTATTTGCCCTGGCGGAAGAATTCGCCGGAGACAGTAAGCTGCACAGACAGACCGGAGGAACTCACAGCTGTTATCTCGGAGTAAGAGACAAATGCGTATGCCGCATGGAAGATATCGGAAGACATAACGCATTGGATAAATGTATCGGCTATGCACTTTTGAAACAGCTGGAATTGTCCGAGTGCATTTTGTTTACTACGGGGCGGGTTCCTACGGACATGGTACAGAAGGTGATCGCTGCCGGGATTCCGGTGCTGGCGTCCAAGGCAGTACCTACAGATCAGGCAATAGAGCTTGCAAAAAAGTACCGGCTGAATCTGATCTGCAGAGCCTGGCCGGATCGGATAGAGATCTATCATGATGCAAGAAAATAATCCTGAGAACGGACAGGGAGCCTGTTTCATTCCGGTGGAACAGTACGGAATAAAACACAGTGAGAGGAGCCGCGCATGAAAGAATTGGAAGAATGTCTGGAGGCATTACTGGCAGAGGTAATGTGGCACTTACGGATGCCTGTGACCGGATCCTCGGTGAGGATATTGTGGCGCAGATGATGATTCCTCCCTATCCGAAGTCTGCCATGGACGGTTATGCCGTACGGGCGGAGGATACGTCGGGTGCGGACAGAGAACATCCGGTTACGTTGCAGATCGTGGGAGAATTATTTGCCGGAGATTGTGCAGAGATTCCTTATGAAGAGGGATGCGCAGTACGGGTGATGACCGGTTCTTACGTGCCGGAAGGGTAGCCGGT
>ENA-OVGE01002631-OVGE01002631.1-human-gut-metagenome-genome-assembly--contig:-NODE-2631-length-11418-cov-2.520901_pt1 | contig 11418 bp, 9 predicted proteins | sample MGYA00237769_ERZ505417 | MGnify/ENA primary metagenome ERZ505417 (study PRJEB26158, sample SAMN06016403) | human gut metagenome | biome: human gut; feature: ankylosing spondylitis patient; material... | reverse complement strand
TAATATCATATTGAAACTGAATGATCAGGCGGTGGCATATGATTCAAAACTACAGGGAAAGGATAAACTCTCATTGACTCCAACAGGTGGCTTTAAAAGTTTTTCCTCATATAAACTGGTGATCAATCCGGGGGTGAAATCCACCTCCGGAGTATCTCTTACCAATGGCAAAGTCTATGAAATCCGTACAGGGATGGATGATTCGGATAAGTTTGATCGCATTCCTGACGAGGATTTATTAACTTTGGTGCAGAAACAAACTTTTAAGTATTTCTGGAACTTCGGTCATGCACATTCCGGTATGGCATGCGAAAGAACAACTTCCGGTGATGTTGTTACTACCGGAGGAACAGGATTTGGAGTGATGGCGATGCTGGTAGCGGCTGAAAGAGGATTTGTAACCCGACAGGAAGCTCTTGAAAGAGTGCAGAAGATTGTAACTTTCCTGGATAAAGAGTGTACGAGTTATCATGGAGCCTATGCACACTGGATTAACGGTGCAACCGGTGAGACAAAGCCATTTGGTGATAAAGATGATGGTGCGGATCTGGTAGAAACCTCTTTACTTTTCCAGGGACTGCTTGCAGCACGTGCATACTTCAAGGAGGGTTCGGAAGCTGAGAGTAAATTGCGTTCTGATATAACCCGCCTGTGGGAAGCTATTGAATGGACTTGGTTTCAGAAAAGTGGAGAGTCTGTTCTGTATTGGCATTGGAGTCCGAACTATGGATTTGAGAAGAATCTTCCGATCAGAGGTTGGAATGAGTGCCTGATAACTTATGTGCTTGCAGCTTCTTCTCCTACTCATCCTATCGATAAGGCGGTTTATGAAGCTGGATGGGCAAGGAATGGCGGTTTGAAGAATGGTAATACCTACTATGGATACAAGCTTCCGCTGGGAGCTGATAAGGGTGGGCCGTTATTCTTATCTCAATATTCCTTCTTGGGCATTAATCCGAAAGGACTGAAAGATAAATATGCTGATTATTGGGAACAGAATCAAAACCATACTCTGATCAATTATAATTATTGTAAGGAGAATCCTAAGGGATATGCTGGTTATGGAGCCTCTTGTTGGGGGTTGACAGCTAGTGATGGTGATAATGGTTATTCGGCACATTCACCTACAAATGATAAAGGAGTGATTGCTCCTACGGCTGCATTGTCTGCATTTCCTTATACTCCGGAAGAGTCGATGTCTGCATTGCACTTCTATTATTATAAGATGGGTGATAAACTCTGGAGAGATTATGGTTTTGTAGATGCTTTCAACCTGACAGCTAATTGGTATGATAACCAGTGTATAGCTATCGACCAAGGACCGATCATTTGTATGATAGAAAATTATAGGACAGGAATGCTTTGGAATTTATTTATGGCTATTCCGGAAATTCAGCAGGGAATGAAAAAGTTAGGCTTTGAAAGCCCTGCACTAAACTGATAAATAGAATATATGATGAGACTTATAATATATGTGATGCTTCTGCTTTACCCGTTTAGCCTGCTGCCGGCAGCTTCTGGTGGTAAGAAGGAGAAGAACTTGTCTGATGAAGAACTGATGACCCTCGTGCAGAAACAGACTTTCCGTTATTTCTGGGATTATGGACATCCGGTTTCGGGCTTGGCACGTGAACGTAGTAACGGTAATGACGATATTGTTACCATTGGTGGTTCCGGCTTTGGGGTAATGGCTATTATTGTCGGTGCAGAACGTGGATTTGTAACGCGTGAACAAGCGGCAGAGCGTATGCTGAAAATAGTCAGCTTTCTGAATGATAAGAATACGGACAGTTATCATGGCATTTGGGCGCATTGGATAAATGGGCAGAACGGAGAAACCATTTCTTTCAGCAGGAAAGATGATGGTGCCGATCTGGTAGAGTCTGCTTTCATGTTCGAAGGGTTGTTGGCTGCACATCAGTATTTCAACAAAGATAATCAGGTGGAAAGACGTATCCGCGGTCTTATTAATGACCTGTGGCGTCAGGCTGAATGGAATTGGTTTACTAAAGGTGGTGAAGATGTACTCTATTGGCATTGGTCACCCAATAACGGTTGGTCGATGAACCATCAGATAAAAGGGCATAATGAGTGCCATATTACGTATATACTTGCTGCTTCTTCACCCACTTATCCCATTGCAGAGTCGGTATATCATAAAGGGTGGGCCAATTCTATCGTTTTCAAGAATGGTAAGAAGTATTACGACATAACCTTGCCATTGGGAAGTGATTATGGCGGACCTTTGTTCTTTACCCATTATTCTTATATGGGACTTGATCCGCGTGGCTTGAAAGATTATTATGCTGATTATGAAGAACAGATGAAAGCACATACTCTGATTAATCGTGCTTATTGCATAGATAATCCGAAGGGGTATAAAGGGTATGGAGAACAGTGCTGGGGACTGACAGCCAGTGATGGTGATAAAGGGTACTCTGCGCATTGTCCTGGTAATGACCGCGGTGTTATTACTCCAACAGCCGCCTTGTCGTCTATTCCTTATGCACCGGAATATTCATTGCAGGCCATGCGCTATTTCTATGAAGAGCTTGGCGATAAGCTTTGGGGAGAATATGGTTTCAAGGATGCATTTAACCTGACTGCTGACTGGTTTGCGCCATCTTATCTGGCTATAGACCAGGGACCTATTATTGTTATGATAGAAAATTATCGTACAGGTTTAATATGGAAATTGTTTATGAGTCATCCGGATGTACAAAAAGGATTGAAGAAGTTAGGATTTAAAACACCATACTTAAATTAAAAAGGTTACATAATTATGAAAAACATGTTTTTTAATAGTGTATTAGTTGCTTTCGTTCTGCTTGTTGCTTCGTGCAGCAAGCAGCCGGAAGCTAAAGTTGATGTGATGTCATTCAATATTCGTCTGGATCATGTAGCGGATAGTTTGAACAACTGGAAGTATCGTAAAGATGCTGCGGCACAAATGATTATTTATTATGCTCCGGATGTAGTAGGTATGCAGGAAGTATTAAAGAACCAGTTGGACGATCTGAAGAACCGCCTTCCGCAATATACGGTTTTAGGTGTGGGGCGTGCCGATGGAAAAGAAAAAGGGGAATATTGTTCTCTGTTCTATAAGACCGATCGTTTCGATCTTATGAAGAGTGGCAATTTCGGTTTAAGTGAAACACCCGATTCTATTGGAATAAAAGGCTGGGATGCTGCTTGCGAACGCATTGTGACGTGGGCTGTTCTTAAAGATAAAGTCAGTGGTAAAGAATTGGCTGCTTTTAATACACATTTCGACCATATTGGTAAGGTTGCCCGTCGTGAAAGTGCAGTTTTGTTGCTTGCAAAGATACGTGAGATAGCCTCGGACTTACCGGTGGTTATTACGGGAGATTTTAATGGTACTGTTGATTCAGATCCGATTTCTGTTCTTACGGAAGGGGGAATGCAGAATACTTATTCCGCATCTGACATAGTTTATGGTCCTACGTGGAGCTTTCATGATTTTGGGCGCATCCCGGTTGAAGAACGCCAGTTGATCGATTTTATTTTTGTCAATGGACAAGTGGTGGCCAATAAATTCAGAGTGATAGCAGACAAGCCGGACAATGGCTATTTATCCGACCATGCGCCTATTCAGGCCAATCTGACAATTCGATAGTACCATGATTTCTAAATTATCCTTGGGGCTTGTCGTTTTACCTTTTGTACCTTCCTCCATTGTGCAAGGTCAAGAGCAGGAAGTCCGTAACGAACGCCCCAATATCATTTTTATTATGAGTGATGACCACGCCCGTCAGGCTATGAGTATTTATGGTCATCCTATAGGGAAAGTGGCGCCGACTCCGAATATTGACCGTATCGGGCATGAAGGAGCGGTTTTCCAGAATAACTATTGTTGCAATTCTATTTCCGGGCCGAGTCGTGCTGCCATACTTACCGGTAAACATAGCCATAAGAATGGTTTCATGAAGAACTGGGCGAAAGGTTTTGACGGTACGCAACAGACCCTTCCAAAGATATTGCAGGCAAATGGTTACGAGACAGCTGTTATTGGTAAGTGGCATCTTATTTCTAAGCCTACAGGTTTCGATCATTGGATGATTCTGGATGATCAGGGAGAATATTGTAATCCGCATTTTATTACTGAAAATGATACCACACGTCATTTGGGGTATGTGACGGATTTGATTACTAAATATACGGAAGAATGGCTCGACGGACGGAAAGACAAGAACAAGCCTTTCTTTCTGATGATGCATCACAAAGCTGTTCATAGAAACTGGGTACCTGCAGAAAGACATTACCATCTGTATGAGCATACTACTTTTCCACTTCCTGATAATTATTTTGATGTTTATGAGGGCCGTTATGCGGCACAGATGCAAAAGATGAATATCTATTGTGACATGTACGAAGGACACGATCTGAAGATGGTTACTGGTATGGATAGTGACAGTTTACTGTTCGACCCTTGGCCGCATGCTTTTCTGGGGACAATGGAACCGGATGAATGCCGTCGTTTTCTTGATGCATATCGTGATAGAAATAATGAATTCCACTCCAGAAAACGTTCATTCAAAGAAGTCGCGGAATGGAAATACCAGCGTTACTTGCAAGATTATATGGGAGTTGTAGCGAGTGTAGACGAAAGTGTGGGAGAGATTCTTGATTATCTGAAATGTACCGGACTGGATAAAAATACGATTGTAGTCTATACTACCGATCAGGGCTTCTATTGGGGAGAACATGGTTGGTTTGACAAGCGTTTCATGTACGAAGAATCTTTCGGCATGCCGATGGTTATGCGCTGGCCCGGACATATCAAGCCGGAAACTCAGGTAACAGGACTGACGCAGAACATAGACTTTGCTCCTACTTTTCTGGATATGTGTGGTATCGAAGTGCCACGGGATATGCAGGGCGTATCGTTCCGGGAGTTGGTAGAGACGGGAAAGAAACCGCGTGATTGGCGTAAATCGCTCTATTATCATTATTATGAATTTCCTGGATTTCATAGTGTCCGTGCCCATTATGGTGTAAAGATGGAACGCTACAAATTGATGCACTTTTATGTGGAAGACAAATGGGAACTGTATGATCTGAAAACTGATCCGACAGAAATGCACAATCTGTACGGAAAGCAAGGAATGGAGAAAGTAACTGCTGAACTAATGGCAGAACTTGCACGTTTACAGAAACAATATGAAGTTCCTCAGAATTTGTGCAAGTAATATAAAGAACGAAAGAATGAAACATCTGTTATTGACTATAGTCTGCCTGATTGCGTGGACTACTCTTCCGGCGCAGGATATGCGTCAGGATACATATTGTAATCCCTTGAATATAGATTATACCTATATGATTTATAATTCCGACCGGGATATTTCTTACCGTTCGGGGGCCGATCCGGCAGTAGTGGATTTTCGCGGAGAATATTATATGTTCGTAACGCGTTCGCATGGCTATTGGCGTTCCAAGGATTTATCGAACTGGGAATTTGTACGTCCCGGTAAGAATTGGTATCCTCAGGGATGCAATGCTCCGGCTGCACACAATTATAAGGATTCTGTGCTTTATGTTGCAGGCGATCCTTCAGGTTCTATGAGCATCCTTTATACCGATGATCCTGCTTCCGGTGATTGGGAAGCTACGCCTGCCATTCTGCATAATCTGCAAGATCCTGATTTGTTTATTGATGACGATGGGAAAGCTTATATGTTCTGGGGATCTTCCAATGTTTACCCTATCCGGGGTATGGAATTGGATAAAAATCACCGTTTCACAAAGAAAGGGGAGACGAAAGAACTATTCAATCTGGATATGCCTAAACATGGTTGGGAGCGTTTTGGTGAGAATCATACGGATACAGTATTGGGCGGTTACATTGAAGGCCCTTGGTTGACAAAACATAATGGTAAATACTATATGCAATATGGTGCGCCGGGTACGGAATTCAATGTTTATGCGGACGGAGTATACGTAGCAGATCATCCGATGGGACCTTATACCTACCAGAAACATAATCCGGTATCTTATAAACCGGGTGGTTATATGAATGGTGCCGGGCATGGAAGCACTGTGCTTGGTCCCGGCGGGCAGTATTGGCATTTTGCTTCGATGTCTCTTTCCATTAATGTGAACTGGGAACGTCGTCTCTGCATGTTTCCCGCCGGATTCGATAGAGATGGTATTATGTATGTGGATACCCGTTTTGGAGATTATCCCCGTTATGCTCCTGCCGTGCCGGGTAAGGCAGGGCAGTTCCGAGGGTGGATGTTGCTCTCTTACGGCAAGCCGGTTACCGCTTCTACTGTGAAAGGAGAGTTTCAACCTTCTGCATTGACTGATGAACTGACTAAGACATTCTGGTTGGCTGAGGCTAACGATGAACGCCAATGGGTAATGATCGATCTGGAAAAACCGGCTACTGTATCTGCTATTCAGATCAACTATCATGATTACCAAAGTGATATGTATGGTCGTTATGAAGGGCTTCGTCACCGCTATGTGATTGAGGGGTCACTGGATGGACAGAGTTGGGATATATTGGTTGACCGTAAAGAAAGTTATAAAGATACCCCGAATGATTATGTTGAACTCGGACAATCCCAATCTGCGCGTTATATCCGCTATAAGAACATAGATGTACCGACCCCGAACTTGGCAATTTCTGAACTTCGGGTATTCGGATTGGGTATGGGGAAAACACCGCAACAACCGAAGAAATTAGCCCTTGATCGCCGTGCGGACCGTCGTGATATTACTATCAGTTGGGAACCGGTCAAAGGTGCACAAGGATATAATGTGTTATGGGGTATTGCTCCCGATAAACTTTATAGCTCCTGGATGGTATATGGCAATAATGAATTATTTATGAAATCTCTTACTACCGATCAGGATTATTACTTCTGTGTGGAAGCATTTAATGAGAATGGCGTATCTTTACGTTCAGAAGTGAAACATGTAAAATAACAATGCTATGAAACGATTAATCAGTGCTATTTGTCTTCTTTTCTTCCTGTTACCTTTGTCTGCTCAGGAAACCTACCAGAAAGAAACCTTTATCTCCTCCCGGGGAGATACCTTGCAGTATCGCTTGCTGCAACCGGAAAATATGAAAAAGAGTGAGAAGTATCCTTTGGTGCTTTTTCTGCATGGTGCAGGGGAGCGCGGTAATGATAATGAGAGGCAATTGACCCATGGTGGACAAATGTTTTTGAATCCGGTGAACCGGGAGAAATACCCGGCATTCGTGCTTGCACCACAGTGTCCCGAAACGGGCTATTGGGCATACTCGGCACGTCCTGAATCATTTCTGCCGAATGAGATGCCGTTGAATGAACCGATAACTCCGATTTTTCAGACAGTGAAGGATTTGCTGGATACTTATCTGGCAATGCCTCAGGTTGATAAATCACGTATCTATATCGTTGGACTTTCCATGGGAGGAATGGGAACCTTTGACATGGCTGTCCGTTTCCCGGAGATATTTGCTGCTGCTGTGCCTATTTGCGGTACAGTAAATGTGGCGCGCCTGAAAGCTGCCAAGTCTGTAAAGTTTCGTATTTTCCACGGTGATGCTGACAATGTGGTTACACCTGAAGGTTCGCGTGCGGCATACAGGACTTTGAAGAAGGAAGGTGCTGATGTGGAATACATTGAGTTTCCGGGATGTAATCATGGTAGCTGGAATCCGGCTTTCAATTATCCCGACTTTATGAGTTGGCTGTTCAGTCAGAAGAAATAGTTTAAAGAAAAATGGCAAGTAGATTTATCCTGCTTGCCATTTTTCTTTAAACTATTTTTCTTCATAATCCCCGTTAGCTTTAATCAGCTCAATCAGCTTTTCTACAGCTTCTTCTTCGGGAATATTCTTTTCAATGCATTCTTTCTTCTTATACAGACTGATTTTCCCACGTCCGGCACCTACGTAGCCATAGTCAGCATCAGCCATTTCTCCGGGACCATTGACGATGCAGCCCATAATACCTATTTTCAATCCTTTCAGGTGTGAAGTAGCGGCTTTTACACGTGCTATGGTACTTTGAAGATTGAACAGGGTGCGTCCGCATCCGGGACAGGAGATATATTCCGTTTTGCTGGTGCGTATACGTCCTGCTTGCAGAATACCAAAGGCTGTGGCATCTACTACAGCATGACTGAGATCTCCCTGGTTGAACAGGAAAATACCATCGCAAAGGCCGTCGAAGATAAGTGCTCCCATGTCAGCAGCAGATTTTATCTGCAAGTCCTCCGCTTCATTTTCAGCATAGTGCTGGAAGAATACAACCGGATTTTTCAGTCCTTCCTGCATCAATTGGTGAACTAAGGCACGATGTTCTCCAAGTCGGTTAGGATGGTTACTCTGTGATATAATGACTACTTCCGGATGATGTTTCAGACAAGCAATCACTTCTTCTGTTTGTGCCATGTAAGGCATAAACATGAATTTCAAATCGGCTTGGCAATTGCCCATAAGTGGCATCTGCTGGTAATTGAAAGCCGGATAGGTTCCGGGCTCTTCTTCCCATACATCCGCATCCAGAATGTATTCCACTCCTTCTTCACGAATTTCTGGTAAGGCACGTCCGGCATAGATGTAATCCGGAATGAATTGAGGGTTCGTATCGAATTTTCCGTCCATGCGTTCGGCAATGACTACAGGCAGGTGATTCCCGCCTATGTTGCGTACGGCAGTTGTTTCACGTCGTACCGGAGAAAGATAATTGAAACCTTCTGCTTCCACTCCGGGTATGTAAGGATGATCCTGGTGCTGCATGATATAATCCACCAACTTTCGTGCTACAGGTATTTCTGCTTCCGGAGCTTCGCTCAGAGAAACACGAATGGTATCACCCAGACCGTCGGCTAGTAATGCGCCGATGCCCAGGGCAGACTTGATACGTCCGTCCTCACCATCACCGGCTTCTGTAACACCAAGATGCAATGGGAATAGCATTCCTTCCTTTTCCATTACAGCAGCTAACAAGCGAACCGTTTTTACCATTACTACTGTATTGGAGGCTTTGATAGAGATGACAACATCTGTGAAATTTTCTTTTATACAGATGCGCAGGAATTCCATGCATGATTCCACCATACCTTCCGGTGTATCGCCGTAGCGAGACATAATGCGGTCGGACAGTGAACCATGATTTACTCCGATACGGATGGCTGTATGATTCTCCTTGCAGATATTCAGGAAAGGAACGAACCGGTCATGTATCTTCTGCAATTCTTGTGCATATTCTTCGTCTGTATATTCCAGATGCTTGAAGGTGCGTGCGGCATCTACATAGTTTCCCGGATTGATACGTACTTTCTCAACATACTGTGCTGCTACATCTGCTACCTTTGGGTTGAAGTGGATGTCGGCAACCAGTGGAACCATATATCCATCCCGGCGTAAACCGGCATTGATGTTCATCAGGTTTTCCGCTTCTTTAATGCCTTGTGCTGTCAGACGTACATATTCACCTCCGGCATTTACAATTAGTTTGGCCTGTGCTACGCTGGCTTCTGTATCCTGCGTAGCGGTGTTTGTCATACTCTGTATGCGTATAGGATTGGAGCCGCCCATAGGGGTGGCTCCAATATTTACTTCTGATGTTTCCCGACGGGAATAGTTGAATAAATCCACATTAATTAACTTTGTATTCGTACTTTACTTCTTTCAGTTCTTCGTTCGCCTTTACGATTTTCTTTTTCAGCCCTTCTTTGTAGGCTGCAAAAGTTTCAGCGAGATCGGTATCGCTCAAAGCCAGCATTTGTACAGCAAGAATGGCAGCATTCATGGCACCATTGATGGCAACTGTGGCTACAGGGATTCCGGGAGGCATCTGGATGATAGAGTACAGGGCATCTACGCCATCCAGCACAGAACCTTTAACGGGAACTCCGATAACAGGCAGTGTTGTGTTGGCAGCGATGACTCCGGGCAGAGCAGCAGCCATGCCGGCAGCTGCGATTATCACTTTAACGCCGCGTCCGCGGGCGTTCTTTGCAAAATTCTCTACTGCTTCCGGAGTGCGGTGTGCAGAAAGAGCGTTCATTTCGAACGGTACATGTAAATCATTCAGCAGTTGAGCGGCCTTTTCCATAACAGGAAGGTCGGAGGTGCTGCCCATGATGATGCTTACTAATGGAGACATAATTATTTAGTTATTAGTGTTTAGTGATTAGTGATTAGCAAGCTTCTCAATATCAATTTGCTAATCACTAATCACTAATAGTTAATCGTTAATCAACGCTTTGTAGGCAGCAGCATCCAGCAATGAATCGAAGTCTGCATCAGCATCCGGTTTCATTTTGATGAGCCAGCCTTCGCCGTACGGATCTTTGTTTACCAGTTCCGGATGTTCTTCCAGCTCTGGATTGATTTCAAGTACTTCGCCACCAATGGGAAGGAAAAGGTCGGATACAGTTTTTACAACTTCAATGGTTCCGAATACTTCACCTTTTTCTAGAGTTTCACCTTCGGTCGTTACATCTACAAAGACGATGTCGCCCAATTGTTCTTGTGCATAATCTGTAATTCCTACATAAGCTTCATCACCTTCCAGACGAATCCATTCGTGTTCGTTCGTGTACTTTACATTAGTTGGGAAATTCATAATCTTAGTATTTTAGAGGTTAATATAATTATGTTTCAAATAAACAAAATTCCAGTGATACCGCAAAACAAACCGACTAAAAAACCTCCTCCAACTTCGTTTAAAGTATGTTGGCGGACGATGATTCGTGCGGAACCTAACATTCCTGCCAGTAAAATAAAACCGCAGAGCCACCAGATAGGATTGAACTGGAAAATGAAACTGTATGAAAGTAATCCTCCGATAATCATACCACAGCTGGCCATGTGAGTGCTGATTTTCCATTTCAAGTTGATACTGGTACAGATAACCATACAAAGCAGAGTAGCTATGATTATTCCGCTCATATAGCGTGGAAGATGAATCCGGTACATGGTCAGAAAACATCCTGTATAACTCATGATCGTAATCAGGTATGGCAGAAAGCGTTTCTCTCTCTTCCCCAGCTCCCGTAACGTCCAGCCATTGATTTTCTGAAGAAGGTATATACCAAGCATCGGAAGGAGAATGGTAAAGCAATATACCATGATCAGAACTGTCAGTTTATATTGCAGGGGGAGTATTCGTAAATATGTAAAAAAGAAAAGCAGCAAAAACGCTACAAAAGGAACCATAAAAGGTGTAAATATGGCAGAGATGATACGTGCTGCCATAAATAGTGCATCTTTAGGCTCTTTTGTTGTTTCCTGAGAAGGAGCATGATATGTTAACTGATCGGGAATATTAGTTTCTTCCATCCTTGTGTTATGATTGTTTTTTGTCGTTTGGTTTATCTTCTTAGTCGTGCGACTGGAATGTTAAGCTGCTGGCGGTATTTGGCAACCGTACGTCGTGCTATCGGATATCC
>ENA-OVGE01002628-OVGE01002628.1-human-gut-metagenome-genome-assembly--contig:-NODE-2628-length-11422-cov-90.311956_pt1 | contig 11422 bp, 8 predicted proteins | sample MGYA00237769_ERZ505417 | MGnify/ENA primary metagenome ERZ505417 (study PRJEB26158, sample SAMN06016403) | human gut metagenome | biome: human gut; feature: ankylosing spondylitis patient; material... | reverse complement strand
TGTGGAAAACATTGGAGGTCGTTTCGTTTGGTACGCTTTCCAAATTATTTTGTCTATTCAAGGACAATCGTCTCAAAAAGCAAGTGGCAAGAGAGTTTGGGCTTCCTCAATACACTTACTTGGAAAGTTGGGTAAGGTGCATAACCGTGCTTCGAAATTGTTGTGCCCACCATGCTCGTATATGGAATAGGCGTTTTGCCTTGAAGCCACAATTGCCAAATCGGCTTCCCCTTGCTTGGATAACTCCAACCCAAAAGCCTATCAAACTGTACCATCAGTTATGTACCTTATTATATATGGAGCAAACTATAACTCCTTGTATGGATTTGAAAAGCTCTCTGCTCAAATTTGCAGATTATCCCAATATTGATTTACATGCCATGGGATTTCCACAAGGATGGAGAAACGAACTCTTATGGAGATAGCAACAAATGTTCGGATATAAGCCTATCCAAGTGCTCTACATTCTTTCTTTATCATCTTCATTTGAATATGTCTTGCCATGTCGACTTGTGCGTTTTGCTCCTGCGGAAAAACTAAACGTCATGCCAACAAAGAACTTTCTTGAAAGAAAATCGAAGTTTGAATGGTGTTCAAAATCACCATTTTTGAATACTTGCCGATTCTTTCCCCTACTATTAAGTAAGTCTTTCACACCAAAATTGATATTCAGTTTGTCATTAAAGCAGTTGTAATCGCCCTCAATGTCAACGTTAACCAAATCGGTTTTCTGAATAAGATAGAGTTGCTTATAATGTTTCACATAGCGAATGTTTGCCATTGCCGTAAATTGTTTTGACAGTCTAAATCGACTTAAACTAGTCAGAGCAACCCCGAAGTCGTTAACATGTTTGATACTATTCTGATATAAACTCTGACTCAACTCTACATTATTTCTACAATTCCATATACCCCATTTAAAAGGTATACCCATATATAGCAACAATCTCTTTGTTGAGCCATCGTTTCTCAATGTATAGCGAGTTTGTCTTTCTCCAATCTGCTCGTACATTTCATTGATTTTTTTGTCTATGAAGAGTGCTGAAAGTGAGAAAACGTATCTTGATTTCAGAACGAATTGCAATGCTGCATTATACAGTAACTCACCTCTTAAATTAGGATTGCCTTCCTTATAAGATGTTTCAGACAAATGAAAGACGAACGGATTTACCATCTGGTACGACGGTCGATTTATGGATTGCGTATAACTCAGCGACAAAGCGTTTCCCTCTCCAATATCTCTTTTCACAAAGAATGATGGGAAGAGTGTGTTGCCATTCTGGTTATTACTCAATTGGTCTTTCACCTTTTGCCGAGTTTTCCACTCTGTATATTCATTACGCACTCCTATCTGTACCTCCCAAGGGTGAAAAGTATATCTATACATTCCGTATATTGCGAATCGTTGCTCAGAGTATTTGAAATTGTCTCGCTGTTCAATGGCTTCCGATAGTATGCCTGCCAAGGTTGCATTACCGAGATACAATTTGCTATTATAATTGATGTCTGCATATACGTACTTGGCTCCAAGGGTGAACTGATGATGATTTATAATCTTTGTAAAATCTACCTGTGCGCTATAAATGTCTATACCCTCGACTGAGGGTTGCGACTTTGATACGATACTGTCCGAACCTCCGTATAAAACATATTTGTTCTCATATTTATACAAATCTCGTTCTCTTTTTCCTGCATAATCGGCAACAATGTTCATCTTACTGCCTAGTGTATCTGTCGTCCATTCATAGTTTAAGGTAACGTTATTAGTGTTGTCCTTTAACGTATATGGTGCAAAACTCTTGATGCTCGTTGGGTGTGGACTGTTGTCAACAATCGAAGAATTAACCCAACAGTCGTAGGAATAGTCTTTCGAGTAACTGCCCGACCACTCGATACCCAAATATTGCTTGGGAGAGATGGTAAAGTCGAGTCCTATTTTTGGCATATAGTAGTTCCCTTTGTCTGAACTTTCCGATTGACTATCAATAATTACGCCACTTCCATAGTCGTTTTCTGCGGTTTTTGTTCTGCTTTTCGACTGTTCAAAGGACATATTGCCATAGAGAGCAAGTTTGCCCCATGAATATGTCAATCCAGTATATTCTGAGAAAGTATTTCTGCTTTTCCGTTCATACTCGCTACCAACATAACCCGAAATTCCATACTCATGCTTCTTCTGTCGATTGATAACAAGAATTGCAGTACCCCCTTCCGCATCATATTCGGCGGTTGCTTGAGGAAGAATCTCCAGGTTCTTAATTTCATTGCCACGCAAAGAAGAAAGATAACTTTTAAGTTGCGCACCTCTCAGGTTCAACAATCTTCCACGTTCGTATATCTTGACACTATTCCCCATAACGCTAATGCCTCCTTCTCCGTCATAATCTACGTCTGGAATCAATTGCAAAATGTTGGAAAGTGAACGAGCTTTCAGCATTTTACTGTGCTCTACACTAACTATCATTCTGTCCGCCTTACGCTGAACCAATGGTCTTTCTGCAGAGACGGTTACCTCTGAAAGTTTTATGGTGTCTGATGCTGCCATCAGATTACTTTGTGCAAAGCACGTTAGTGTGCATTGCACAAAGCACCAACAAAGAATATACAAATACTTTTTCATAGACACTTCGGACAATTTACGTCTGGATAATCCCAATGTTTTGCACCGTATTTCCTTACAATATCTCTATAGCACACTTGTTTAGGAATTCTACATGCTTCGTAATCTCTACAGGTCTTACATGGACTAACATCTGAAATTTCTGATTGCTTTAGATGATAAAGATTCAAAGCTGCCTTAGAATTCCATATATCATTGAGTGATTGTTCTAAAATGTTGCCCACAATAAATTTTGGATGCCAGTATAATTCTTCACAAATGGTAACATTGCCATCTGGCAGGACAAACAATTGAAGATAATTGCCAGCGCAAACACTTCTTTCATTAAACTTGGCCCAAGTTTTAGCAGAAGAGGGCATCTCTTTTTCTTCAAGTCCTGAAGATAGAATCGGAAAGTTAGCATTTTTCTGTAATTTATTACATAATACAGAAACAGATGCTTGAGCCTTTTTTGTGGGTACAATTGAACCATGAACTGCGGTATTTACATAAATTGATTCCGCTCCAACATCAGGCTTCCAATAAAGGATATTGGTAAAATCTTTTATAAAGTCAAATATTGATTTAAAATCCTCTTCTGTAGAATTCTTTTGCGTTAGAATCGAATGTATCGCAATTTTTATGCCATATTTATCTAATAGTCTTAGGGTATGTTTTACGTTTTCAACATACCTATCATTTACTCCTAACATTCGATTTAATGTTTGCGGGATTAGAGAATCTAACGAGAATTGCAATTGAGTGCAGTTGTTAGAAGAAAGAAATTGAATATCAGACTCTTTCAAACACATTTTTGTACTTAACAAAGGATAATAATTGTGCTCTACCAAGAATTTATACAGTTGTTTCCAATGAGAATATAAAAAGAATTCACCTCCAATTACATCAATTGCAACAACACCATTTATTTTTGCTTCTTCAATTATCTGTTTATAACGTTCAATGGATATCTTATTTTCTACTATCTTTCGCTTATCTGCATAACAATAATAACAATTTGTTGAACAAATATTATTAACCATTAATGTAAGTTTTGATACGGAAATAGGTCTTGATACAGACAAATCTATATTATCCAATAAGAAATCTTTAGGATTATACACAATATCTCTCGTCTTATCAGAAACAATGATAAGACGAGACGGAAATACTATGCTATAATTTTTGTAATGAATAACTTTAGAACATTCACAATCTACTAAATTGGTAATAAATTGAATAAGTTCTTTAGCATCTATTGGGATAAATTTTCTTATATCCTCAATGGTATCATCAATTTCCTTGCCATTTAAAAATGATAAAATAATAGCATGAAGAGGATGGATTGCTCCACAAAATCCCTCGTCATGTTGGTCTTCTGCACTAACAATCCCTCCTCTATGAAAGATAAAGACTTTACCTTTATCTACTTTTAGCCGATATATCGGATTAAAGAGAATTTTCATTAACTTGCTCTTTGTTTTGAACATCCAGAACTACAACTAACATTACAGCTTGCTGAACATGAATTTTGACATACTTGATCTTGTATTGTATCATTCACGTCATAGCCACCACCTGCCAAAGTTACCATTTCTGATTTCAAGAGAACTTCTGATTCTTCTAGAAATCTTTTTTTTATCACATCATTCATAATACAAATAATTATGCCTACTCTTTACTATTAGCTTTTCGGCAACCGCTCATGTTTGTCTTGTATGGTTTGTATATAATCTTGTGCCAGATTATTGTAAACATATCACTGTAGAGCAGTCCTCAATTTGAATCAAAAGTACAATTCGAAGTTACGGCTATAAACTTATTTTTAATGCCCGAACTCAATTTGACTATAGTGATTGTAAGTAAGTTCTGCATCATTTTCCAAGACACGCATAATTCTATGTTGCAAAAATAGTTTTTAATCTTTAATATTGCAAGAATTTGATTGGATTTTTCATAAAAATAATATTTTTTAACATAAAAGAATACTAAAAGATAACCTGCGAATTCAACAAGTAAGTGCAAAATCACGAAATGTTCTTTAAAATGGCTGATATAGGATATAGCTTACCCTAACATCTGCTGCCATAAGGTCTTATTGTTGACGATGATTCTGACATCGGCTTTCATGTACTTTTGCAGCACAGGGGAATTTTTCCCCTGTGTACTCATTGTGGCTATTGCCATAAAATAGTTGCCATCTTCCCTATGTATGAGTTTTGCATTATGGCTTATGATGTCGCAGTTATAAGATGCATTATCGTTGCCCTCGAAAGATACATGAGCCGTCCTTGGCTCATCGAAAAGATACAAATACTTGTATGGCACAAACACTTGCACTGTTCTTTGATTGATGACCTCACCATTAGCCTCTATGGATATAGGATAAGGTATCTTGTAGAAAGCAACTGCGAGGGCGAGGACTATTATCGTAATGACAACCGTTCCCAAGCTGACGAGGCGAGGAGGAACTTTGCCTATCACGTTCCTCACCTTCTCGCTTCTCAACTCGATATTATCTGATTCTTTTTCATTCTGTTCCATATTAAAAGCATTTTAGTTTCCCAATTCCAACTGATTCTTCACAAGGTTATAATATGCCCCTCGCTTGGCGGTCAAAGACTCATGGTTGCCTATCTCAACCACCTTTCCATGGTCGATGACCACGATTTGGTCGGCATTCTTCACCGTGCTTAGGCGATGAGCCACAATCACAACGGTCTTGCCCTTATAGAACTTATCCAAGTTCTCCACGATGCTTCTCTCATTATTGGCATCGAGCGAGTTTGTAGCCTCGTCAAGGAATATATAGTCAGGATTCTTGTAAACCGCCCTTGCAATCAAGATACGCTGTTTCTGTCCTTGGCTTAGTCCCACGCCATCACGTCCAATCTTGGTATTGAACTTCAGAGGCAAAGCCATTACATACTCCTTGATACAAGCTATCTCGGCTGCTTTCAACAACCGTTCCTTGTCTATGTCGCCATCGTCAACGGCAATGTTTCGTGCTATACTCTCCGAGAAGATAACGCCATCCTGCATCACTACGCCACATTGTCTGCGCCACCATTTCTTGTTGAGCTTGTTAATGTTGGTATTGCCAATGTTGATTTGTCCCTCCAAGACAGAATAATAACCTAGCATTAAGCGGATGAGGGTGGTCTTTCCACTGCCAGATGCGCCAACGATGGCAGTTACCTTACCTTGCGGAATGTGAATGCGCACATCATCTATGGTCTTGCGCAAAGCATGTGGGTCGTACTTGAATATGATGTTCTTGATGTCAATGCCCTCATTCTTATCTTCAATAGAAGTCAGCAAGCCTTCCTTTCCATTCTCATCATCCATCTGGTGAATCTCGTTGATACGTTCCAAGCTAATCTTCACATCTTGCAGGGAATAAAAGAAGTTCATCAATTGATCTACAGGTGTATTTAATTGACCAATAATATACTGTATGGCAAGCATCATGCCAAGGGTCATGTCTCCGTGAATTACCGCTGTTGCAGCTATAACTGTAATGATGGTATTTTTAGTTTCATTGATGAATATGCACCCTGCTTCTTGCATTTGTTGGAGTTTGAGCGATTTCATCTGTACTTCAAACAAATCAGCTTGTGTATCTTCCCATTCCCATCTTCTGCGTTGCTCACAATCCTGCAATTTGATTTCTTGCATAGAGGTGATAAACTCGTAAGTTTTGTTGTTGTTGATGGCTTGCTGTTCAAATAACTCATAATCTAGTACTTTCCTCCGTCTTAAGAATAAAGTCATCCATGCGCCATAGAGAATACTTCCAAGCAAGAAGATAGCAAACACAAATTTATCGTATAAGAACAGCACCACAGAAAACACAACAAAAGTGAATATCGCAAATGTTATGTTGAGTGTCTGCTGTGTGAGAAATTTATTCACACGACTATGGTCACTCATTCTTTGCATCAAGTCTCCCATAAGCTTTGTGTCAAAGAAAGACATTGGAAGCTTCAGTAATTTAATGAAGAAGTCACTCAATAGTGAAATGTTAATGCGCAAGGAGATATGAAGCAATAACCATCTACGGATAAAGTCAATAGCTGTTCGGCTAATTGTTAGCATAAGTTGTCCCAATAATATCAGCCAAACAAAACCAATGTCTTGGTTTTTGATGCCAACATCAACAATAGATTGGGTGAGAAATGGCAAGACTAACTGTAAAAGGCTTCCAACAACCAAACCTAGTACAATTTGCCCAAAATACTTACGATATTTTTTCACATACCCCAAGAGAAAACGAAAAGACCGCTTTTCTTTTATGTTCTCTTCTTTCTGCATCTTGTAAGCAAAAAAGGCAGGTGTAGTTTCCAAGAACATAGCGATGCCCTTGTCTTCACCATTGGTATTTGTGCTTAGCCAATGTTTCTTGAATTCATCAAGAGTATAAGTTATCAAACCTTTTCCTGGGTCAGCAATATAGTATTTGTTGTTCTTTATTCTATATAAAACGACAAAATGATTTTGATTCCAATGCAAAATGCAAGGAAGAGGAACAATTTGTAACTTATTGATACTGGTTCTTGCAGCTATAGCATGAAAACCAAGAATCGTAGCAGACTCACTTAATCCCATTAAAGACACTCCCTCTTTATTAGCATGACATAAGTTTGCCATAGTTTCTATGGAAATGCTACGACCGAAAAACTTACATATCATACACAAACAAGCAATGCCACATTGCATAGAATCATGTTGTATGAAAAGTGGAAATTTTTTCATCATTTTTATTTTACAATACCATCTATGTTGTCCGAATTATTTAATCTTTTATTTCTTGCCTTATAAGATTTACCCCAATTTATGTCATAGGAAACACCTAGAGTTATCATATTAGCATTGTCCTTTATTCTAAAATACTCAGTTTTATATAAACCATTTCTAGCATACTCGAAACCAGAACTCTGAACATATTTTTTAAACGGATTCCATACTCCAAGTGAGAAAGTCATTCTTTTGTATTTATAAGAACAATCAACGCTGCCTGTGGATTCTCCATAAAAACTTTTCATTCCAAATAATTCCTTTGGATTATGATTGAAAGATATATTTGCAGAAAAGTTTTTCAGGTAGAACACTATCTTCCCACCATATGTATAGTCTGTTAAAGAGAAAGTTTCGTCTTCTATTTTAAATTTATAATAGTTGTATGAAATATAGCCATCAATGAACAACATGTCCTTTATGATGTCAAAGCTTGTGTAAAAATTTATTTTACGAACAGTTTTTGAATCAAAATTTATATGTTGATAACCTAATTTCCCATTTTGACAATAAATACCAGACGCAAAAAGATTTTTTGCACTTTCGATATTGTAGTTTAGTGAAATATACCATCTGTTAGGATTCCAAGATAAAGATAATTTATGTTTTATGTTGTCATAAGGACGCAAGGCAGAATTGCCTGTTTCGAATTCATATCTATTCAAATTTTTTGTAATTCCACTTAATGTTGACAAGCTTGGTATTGTTGGTTGCATTGAAAATTGATAAGACATACTAAAATTGTCTAAAGGCATATACTTAATTCTGCCTAAAGGACGATATAATACTTTGTTAAAAGAATTGCCACCTTCCTTGAAACTAACCCAATTTATACCTATTCCCCCCATGTAGTAGATATTTTTAACATTCCCAGAGAATTGGGTATAAGCGTATAAATTTTGGTCTTTTGAATCAAAATCATTTGTAATATCATAACTATATAAATTGTGAGTGTCTGAATATTTGTATCTTAAACCAGAATCCCATGAAAGATTTTTTAAAGAATAAGTATGCATGATTTCTGTTATAAGAGACTTACGCTTTCCTTCTACCCCATACTCAAAATGGGAATTATTTTCGTTTACATTTTCAGTATATGAATAATCATAGTTTGTCTGTAATATTTTTCCTACCATATTAAAGAGCAATGACTGTTTGGAGGAAATTTTATATTCAGAAAACAAGTCTATTGCAGGTGAATGACTTTTGTCTTTTGGTGACCTAAATGAATTTCCAATCAAACTTTTCTTATCAAATATCTCCTGTGAGCAATTTTGATTGGTGTTTCGGTTTGTACTATAGTTGAATTTTATGTTAAATGTAAAGTTATTCTTATAATAATTATATGCAGCATCTATATTTTGAAGAAAGTATCCATATGGCGATTCTACGCCCTTTCTGGATATTTCAACATCTTCATTTTCTAGATACGTATCTGTGTATGAATTGGAATAATCTCGGTACTTGCTATTATAGCTTAGGCTAAACAAACTGTTTGCCTTGTTAAATTTGACATAAGCACTATTATATAGCGACATTGTTGTTAGAGCCGCATCTTCATAGAGTCCAAATTGTCCACCAGAAGTATGCCTTTTAGTTACAATATTAATGATTGCACTAATGTTACTGTCATTATATCGTGCTCCTAATTTATCAAAAAACTCTATTTTTTTTACATCGCTTGGGATTATCGTCAAAAAATCTGCAATAGTGGCATCAATGTTGTTGATTTTAAAAAGTATATTACTTCCATTAATAGTTGTTGCATTCTTGTTCTGGCGGTCAACGATTACTCCTGGCAGTTTTATTTTGCTCAGCAAATCCCATGCAGATGACGATGCCTTCTGCATATTAGAAGTTGGAATTAATATTAAGCGGTCTGATTTTGTTATGATATTTGAACCTTTTACAACGACATCTGACAAGTTAAAGATTCTAGATGTATCAGACAAGTTCTTTGATATTGTATCGGTTACTATAAAATCAGAGCCTATTGTGAAAAGACATTTTTCCCCACTAAAAACATCCAAAGTAACCCAAAGAAGAAAAAATATACAAAAACTATTTCTCATTATTTCTTTCTATTAAAAAGTTGTAGAAATCTTCTATAATATAATTTTCCTTACCATATTTCTTGTTAAGTATGCAAGGTAAATTTTCTCCCTTTTCTAAGAGTTTTTGCGAACAGGGCTTAGGACATGCTGGAAGAAAATTACAAATCTGACATCTAGATGGCAATTCTAAATTTAATCTATCCTGCAATTTCATTTCATTCCATTCTAACTGTCCTTCACTAGTGATAAGACCATATGAATTTTCAGACGAGAATGTCCTTGCTGTACACTTGTAAATATTTCCATCATAATTTATGACAACTTGATTGTAATTGTCTGCATAACACCCATAAGTGTATTTTGAAGTAGCCAAATAACTACATTGTATTTTATTTGTTTGACATTGTAAGACAAAATCTAAGATTTTCTTTTCATCTAACTTTTCTGCATTTACTTGCCAAACTTTAGATACCATAATTTTCAAATTGTTATTTTGCTTTATTTCAGCAAGCTCGTTTGCAATGTTTGTAAGGGAATCTAACGTTCTATTGGACACATTAATCCTTACCAAGATTTCGCTTTTAGGTGAATCTTGTTGTATTAATTTTATCGCTGATAAAATTTGCGAATATGTCCCATTGCCATTGACCTTATATTTCCTTACCTTATCATGAATATTTTGCCATCCATCCAAGGTGATTTGAAAGCTCGGTTCATAGGGACTTAATTTTTCGACAAAGTCTTTGTCTATCAACGTTCCATTGGTAGTAAACGAAGTCGCCAAATAAAATCCATGTATTTTTGAGAGTTCATAAATGCTTTCGATTAACGAAAAAACAATATTTTTTTGCAACAAAGGTTCTCCTCCAAAGAAACTTAAAATTAATTTCTTAAAAGGCTCTTTGGTAATTTTCTCTTTGATATGCAATATGATTGCTGCGACCATTTCTGAAGTCATATGGGACTTTTCTATATGACTCTCGTAGCAATACCAACATTTTAAATTACAATCCATTGTTGGATTGACGATAATATGATAAATATCTTTAGAAAACTTACGTTCTTGTACTGAAGACAAATACTTTTTCTGTTCGTCATTTTCGTCTGTAACGATGAAACCATTAGCCTCTAATGTTCTATGTAAGTTGGGATTTTTTGTATTTAGTTTTTCAACATTATCTTTGCAGCTTAGATAGTCTTGGTATGCATTTTTACCTATAATTAATCTGGAATAATTATATGCGTTAAAGCATAACACAACATTTTCCATCTCAACAAAATGGTTATACTGACTATATTTCATATTCAATTTACTTGTTGTTTATAAATAATTAGGTACAACTATCTATTATAGTCGTACCTAATTCTTAGGGGTTAATAACACTTAGCAACCGCAATTGTTACATTGACAATTGTTACACTGAGGATTATTTTGCTCAAAGTTCTGATGTTGCTCCTTGTCATTGTTACCACCTGTAACAACAACCAAACAATCTTCAGTCAGAACATCTTCTCCCAACAAAGAGACTAATGTGGAAATTTTTCGTTCTTCCATACTTGATGTTTAAGGATCCTACCCTATTAAGTTAATAATGACTTTTCTTTTTGCTATAAAAGCGATACAAAAATAATGTTTTTATTTCGAAGCCCAAATATTTTCATACAGTTTAACATAAAAAACGTATAAAACATGTCTTTCTGTTCGTTCCGAACTATATTTTGTTGTTGCAAAGGAGAATAATAATATTCAATTAAGATTTTATATGGTTGCTTTATCCTATGAGGATAGCTGGCATCATTTCAATGTATGACTCTTAGTTTCAATTTGCATACATCAGAAGCAAAGACTTAACCTCTCCTTTCTATGTCTACTCTCGTATATACTCCGCCAACTTGCGGTTGGCTTTTCTCGCCCTCAGCCTCAAAGCCTCGTAGCTTGGCTTCGAGAACTTCACCGTGACAGACTTCGACA
>ENA-OVGE01002623-OVGE01002623.1-human-gut-metagenome-genome-assembly--contig:-NODE-2623-length-11445-cov-66.685338_pt1 | contig 11445 bp, 9 predicted proteins | sample MGYA00237769_ERZ505417 | MGnify/ENA primary metagenome ERZ505417 (study PRJEB26158, sample SAMN06016403) | human gut metagenome | biome: human gut; feature: ankylosing spondylitis patient; material... | reverse complement strand
ATGTCTTGTTCTTTGGCGGAATTAGTTCGCATAAGGGCATTGAATATCTGTGCGAAGCAATGGATAAGGTTTGCAAGAAACATCCCGATGTAAAGTTGGTTGTCGCGGGTAAAGGTAAGATTTATTTTGACTTAAACCAGTATGCTATATATAGTAATGGTCATCTAGTTCTTCTCAACCGATATCTTGACGATACCGAACTTGTTGGACTGATACGCAGTTCCTTATTTGTGGTATGTCCGTATGTCGATGCTACCCAAAGTGGTGTTATTATGTCTGCGTTTGCTTTGAACAAGCCTGTAATTGCTACCAATGTAGGTGCTCTACCTTCCATGGTTAAGAATGGACTATATGGCACTATCGTTCCTCCAAGAGATGTGACTTCTTTAGCTACTGCAATAAATACATTAATAGAAGATCCGCAAAAAATAGAGGCAATGACTGAAAATATTAAGCACGACTATTCAAAGGGTAAATACTCATGGAATGCCATCGCACAAGGCATAACCGATATTTATACAAAGAAATTGTCAACCTTTTGCAATCAAAATAATTAACAATGATAAATGAACGAACAAATGAAAAAAGTCTCAATAATAATTGTAACCTACAATTCAGAGAAGGACATATATGATTGCATTTCTTCAATCATAGAGTATTCTGACATTCCTCTAGTGGAAATAGAACTTGTTGTTGTTGACAATAATAGCACCGGTTGCGACACAATGTTTAATAAACTTAAGACTTTGTGGGGAGAAGATATTGTACTGATAAAGAACAGCAGTAATGGTGGATACGGTCAAGGAAACAACATGGGTATAAGACAAAGCTCTGCACCAGTAGTTCTTGTCATGAATCCAGACGTGAGGCTTGTGTGTCCAATATTTAAAAAAGCCATAGACCTCTTTTCAAAAGACAAGAGCTTGTGCATGCTCGGTATGAAACAGTGGCTAACCCTTGAGGACCCAAGCACAAACTCGTTTACATGTACCTATATGATGAATGGTTATCTCTCGACCATTCTCTCTGCCTTGTGTACACGTCTTGACATTTACATAGCAAAATATATGCATTTTTCAGGATCATGTTTTTTTATAAACAAAGCCATGTTTGAAGCTATCGGACTATTTGATGAAAGCGTGTTTCTCTATGGTGAGGAAGATGACATTCATTATCGTCTAATGCATCGTTTCAAAGATTGTAAGATAAAATATGACAAGAGTCTAAAATACCTACACCTTACAAAAGAGCGTATGCCCGACATAAAATATGAGAAAATGCTTATTGATGTGGCAGTAATACAAAACAAAAAGAAAAATTACGATGAGCGAAAGACGCTTAGAAACCGGCTGCGATGCATCAATTTACAGATTTATAGAGAACGTCTACGTGTCAAGTATGGCAAGAATGACAGAACACTCCTTTACATGCTTGAAGAACTAAAGTTATATATAAAAGAGAAACTGCAAAGTTGCAAGCAGATCAAATAGCAACAAGAAGGCATTTAAAAGTTTTCGTGAACAAATAAAAACTATAAATGAGCCCACTTGAAAAAGTAGTTTTGGGGTCTTTATCCTACAAACGCCATTTGATTATCAGATGGTTACATTTGAAGAAATTATTATAAAATGACTTTTTCAAGTGGGCGCAGTAATATATAAAACCATAAAGCTATATGAAGAAAGTTTTATTCATATCATTTCAAGACTTCCATAATATCTTTGACGGAGGAAGCCTAGCCAACAGACGCAATGTAGAAATGGCTGTCAATGTCCTTGGCAAAGAAAATGTTGACTGTTTTTTCATCAACGACAACAGAAAGAAAAACTGTATTGTTTCAATGCTGCAGTCAGCAATACTCTTTCCTTTCGGCTATTTTTACGGGTTGACACCAGGTAAGATCCGCACCATTATAAACATGGCTAACAAGTATGACTATATCTTCATCAATACCAGTATTTTGGGAATAATATCCAAGAAACTTAAGAAACATGGATACAAAGGTATCATCATCAATTTCTTCCATAATGTAGAAAGTCTTTACTATGAAGCAAGGGTCAGCAAGAAGTTCCCACTAAGGAAAATTGTCATTGACTGTGCAGCCAAGAACGACAAATACAGCATTGACTATTCGGATAAGTCTGTGGGCTTATGTATGCGCGACAGCAACATCATGAAGTCGCTCTATGGCAAGCCGTTTGATAACATTGTTCCTATCACATTTGAAGACAAATGTGTAGGCATGAACTTCGACAAGCAGGGGGTTACCGGTAGGAAGCCTAAATGTTATTTCATCGGAAGTAATTTTCCTGCCAATACCGAAGGGCTTTTGTGGTTTGTAAAGAATGTGTTGCCACATGTAGACATAGATTTCAAGATAATAGGCAAGGACATGGACCAGCTGAAAAAATCTCAGCCTTGTTTGGTAGACATTCCTGTATTCTCTAATGTTCCCGACCTTGCACCTTTCTTCGAAGAAGCAGACTTTATGGTTTTTCCGATATTTTCTGGTAGTGGTATGAAGGTAAAAACATGCGAAGCTCTGATGTACGGTAAGAACATATTAGGTACAACCGAAACATTTGAAGGCTATGAACTTGACACCTCTTTGTGTGGTAGACTCTGCAATACAGCAAAAGAATATATCGAAGCCATTAATTATTTTGCTGAAAATTCAGTGCCAAAGTACAATACATATTCACGCTCTATTTTCGAAAACAATTATTCCAATTCTTTTGCATTAAAAGCTTTTAGAGAGCTTTTGCAATAATAGAAGTCGCCTGAGCAACCTAATGTTGCTCAGGTACTTAGAAAAAACAACAAATTATAATATTGCGGAAATTATTATTGATAAACTTTTATCCAATCTATTTCTGTTTCATATACTGCATTTAACATAGGAGTATTCCAGTTATCATCCCCTACACTCTGATTATGGATAATATAATATTGGCGATCAAATGTTCATTGTCCTCCTTCGATCTCTTCGGAATCATTTGATTTAAGAAACGTTCCTGTTATTTTTCCATCAACATACATAACTATATAAGCAAGAGTCCACACCATTCCAAAGATATGCCATTGATTAGGCGTAACTTTCTGAGCAAAAGAATATTGCTATTCAGTTTTACCTAATATAAAAAAACTATGAGAATGCACTGTTTGATAGGTGTATGTCTTCTGAGTAGCGCAATAGCCAAATATTGGAGAGTTTGTTAGGTATGTTCCTTTCGTCTTGCAACGCAATCCTCTGGACAAACGGACACCTCTATAGGTTTGGAATCGATACAGAAATATTCTGTAGCGCTTCTAAATTATATGAAAATCAGCATGACCTAACGAAGCGCTTTATTAGTCCTTAATAAAGTGCTTCTTTTAAATAGAATACGCATAAACCTCTTCGCCCTTCATTTTCCCCTCTAAATCCCCAATAAGCACAGGGGATTCAGACGGAAAGGTGAGGGGTGAAGGGTTTTTACGAGATCCGTTTCTAAAAAGATCCTGATAGTAAACGGCTCCGCGTTTATACCTTGCGTCTGCTTTCAAATGTTCGTGCCATTGCACCTTAATTTTAAAATTCAAAGTTATGACAATCGCAGAAGAACGTTACGAGAAGGCATGGAATTCCTTCATGATCTATTTAAACCATCAACGCTTTTACTATACAGATTAATATAAGGAAAATAGACTTGCGTTTTTTTTAGCAAACTTCGTTTTTTTTGCCAAAGTTTCTATTGAGTAATACAATATTTTTAAACGATCAACGTTATTTTGATAATAGAGAAACTGAATAGTAATATCTAAAATCATTTACAAAGTAGTTCCATTTCAATCAGTATACTCATCAAAAAGATAATCATCCCTACTAAGGCCTATTATCAAGAATGGTACATACAAATGAATTTGACTCCAAAAGGAAGAAACTACATGGGATATTGATTTTCAAAAATTAAAAACATATTTAGAATGAATTACGAAGTTGCAATAGTCATACCTACTCTCAACGAGGAACGTTTCATTTCTCGTTGTTTGAATTCAATTATTAAGCAAACATATGAATTTGAAAAAATGGATGTAATGATAATAGATGGAGGTAGTAACGATAATACAAAAGATATTGTTGCCGAATATCAAAAATCACATCAGAATATACGATTCATAGAAAACAAGAAAAAAATTCAATCAGTAGCATTCAATATAGGAATCAAAAATTCTACTGCACCATACATAATAAGATTAGATGCTCATGCTGAATATAATTCAGAATATATCTCCCTTTGTATAAAAAATCTAAAGGATGATAAGAAACGCGGCAATGTTGGTGGCAGATGTAACATTTTACCATTCAACCAATCCGTATGGGCTCAAACCAACGCCATTCTGAATCATTCACGTTTTGGCATTGGTGGTGCAGCTTTCCGAGTAAGTAACGAAGCTCACAACACAGACTCTGTACCTTTCGGAGCATTTCCGAGGAGAATCATAGAGGAAATAGGCGGCATGAGAGAAGACTTACCAAGAGGTGAAGATAATGAGTACAATTCTCGCATAAGGAAAGCAGGATTTCAGGTTTATTTCAATCCTGATATCATAAGTAGTTATTACGCTCGCCCTACATTAAAAGCATCATGCAAACAGATGTATGCGAACGGCGAATCTATCGGTTACTTGTATTACATCGACAAAGAAGCTATAGGAATAAGACATCTTATCCCATTACTCTTTGTTGTTTGTATATTTATAGGCATAATCCTCTCCCTTTTATGGAACCCTTTCTGTTATCTTTTGGAAGGAGGACTTGCTGTATATTTTATTGCAGCTGCTGTTGCTGCAATAACAGGAACTACAAGAAACATTAAATGCATGTTGCCGTTATTCATCCTTTTTTTCTGTGTACACGTTTCTTACGGAATAGGAACAATATTCGGACTTACAAAAGGAAGAAAAATTCATAACTACTAACGGTTTTTAATAAAATAGTAAACATTTTAAGTTACTAACACAATAAAACAACTTCAGAATGCGTTTAAATAATAAAATATAAAGCAAACACAAACATCAAATTTTATAAAATATGAAAATTCCATTTTCACCTCCATACATTGATGCCAACGTAATAAACGAAGTTGTTGATTCACTCAAATCGGGATGGATTACGACTGGTCCAAAAGTTAAAGCATTAGAAGAAGAAATAGGTAAGATTTCAGGTGTAAAAAATGTACTATGCATAAATTCGTGGACCTCAGGTGCCATCCTCATGCTCCGATGGCTGGGACTGCAACCAGGAGATGAAGTCATTGTTCCTGCATATACCTATTCTGCTACAGCCATGGCCGTATTATGGGCTGGAGGTAAACCGATTATGGTTGACTCTACAGAAGATTTCAACATTTCCGTTGAAGGAATAAAAAATGCCATTACTGAAAAAACCAAGGCTATTATTCCTGTTGACATTGCAGGTTTTCCTTGTGATTATGATGCAATTATGGAATTGGTAACATCAGAAAAGATAAAAACTTTATTCCATGCTACTTCTGAAGTACAAGAGAAATTAGGCAGAATTCTCGTCTTGAGTGATTCCGCCCACTCTATAGGTGCACATTATGGCAATAAGCGCACAGGTTCAGAAACAGATGTTGCTATTTTCTCTTTGCATGCAGTAAAGAATGTAACAACAGCAGAAGGTGGAGCTATCTGCCTTAACTTGCCAGAACCATTCAACAACGAAGAACTTTACAAAGAACTTCGCCTGAGAACTCTCAACTGCCAAACGAAAGATGCTTTCACGAAAACAAAAGCTGGCGGTTGGAGATATGATATTGTTGGACAAGGCATGAAGATCAATATGGCAGATGTTAATGCTGCTATTGGTTTGGCTCAAATACGTCAATACGAGAATCTACTCAAAGAAAGAAAAAGAGTATTCAATACTTATGCCAAGGCTTTTGCTAATTCAGATTGGGCAATAACGCCTCCTGCAACATCTGACATAAAGGAGAGTTCGTACCATGTATATGCCTTGCGGATTAAAGGTATCACAGAAGGACAACGAGATGCCATCATTCAAGAGATCTCAAAAAATGAAGTAGCTGTCAATGTTCACTTTATACCAATGCCAATGCTCACACTTTTCAAAGGTATGGGATATGACATCAAGAACTATCCACAAGCATATAAGAATTTTGCCCACGAGATTTCATTGCCAGTATATCCTCAACTCTCCGAAGAGGAAGTTATATTTGTAGCAGAAACTGTCATCAAGGCATACGACACTATTATGAAAAAAACAAAGTAAATAATAAATATAGGATGATCATAATTATGATTCGATTCTTCGATTTAATATTCTCAATTATGGGATTAGTAATATTGTCACCTCTCTTTATTGTTCTCTATCTTCTCATTAGGATAGAGAGCAAGGGAGGAGGATTTTACTCACAAGAGAGAATTGGCAAAAACGGCAAGCCATTCAAACTCTATAAATTCAGATCTATGAGAATTGGTTCTGATAAAAAGGGGCTAATCACTATAGGAGAAAAGGACAACCGTATAACCAAAACCGGATTTATCCTTCGAAAATATAAATTGGACGAACTTCCTCAACTTTGGAACGTGTTTATCGGAGACATGAGTTTAGTTGGCCCAAGACCAGAGGTAAAAAAATATACAGACCTCTATACAGAAGAACAAAAACAGGTTCTACATGTAAGACCAGGCATTACAGATTGGGCGTCCATAAAATACGTGGATGAGAATAAAATTTTGGGAGAATCAAAAACACCTGATGAAGCTTATGTAAATTTGATTATGCCCAACAAAATTAAACTTAATATGGTATATATACAAAATCAGACACTTGGAGAATATTTCAAGATTATATTTACCACATTTAAAGAAATAGTAAGATAGAAAACTATGAAGAATTTCAGGAAATTTACAGATTGGTATTTCTCCAGAAAATCACTACCATACTGGTGTATTTTCTGGATAGATTGTGCTGTGATATTTATTTCTTACCTGTTTATATATCAACAGATTAACAGTGGAGTAAAAGCGTTGGGCATATTAGGACAACTTTCTATGTTCTTTGCTATATTCACGTTGTTCCATGCCATTGGTTTTAGGATATTCCACACATACGACGGTATCCTCAGATACTCATCGTTTATTGATTTGCAAAGAGTATTCTATGCTGTTACTTTTGGTGCGGTACTGTCTGCCATAACGAAAAACATGTTGCTTAGTACTCATTTCTTCCCAGGGGTAGAAATTGAATACCGCAATATCGTACTTGGAGCTCTCATTTCCACTTTAGTCTTGTGGGCTATCAGAGTGATTGCTAAGACTATCTTTGATGTCTCTCTCTCAGATTACAACATTAAACATGCATTTATCTACGGCGTGAAAGAAGGTGGTATCGGTCTCGCCAAGCAAATCAAGAACAGTAAACCCATGAAATTTAAACTCATAGGCTTTATCTCTGATGATACAAAAATAAAGCACCATCACCTGATGGGAACCAAAGTGTATGCTCCAGACCTGAATACCATCAGGAAAATGAGAAATAACAATATCTCTACCCTATTAATTTCTCCTGGTGCCATCAACGTTTTTCGCGCAAATAAAGACTTCCAGGATGCATTACTTGCAGAAGGTATACATATCTATATGCCTACCACACAGGAGTGGAACAGAAATGAACAGCAACAACTCAAGGAAGTTAGCATCGAGGATCTTTTACCACGAGATGAAATCAGCATCGATATGGAAAGCGTGGGGGCTATGCTTCATGGCAAACACATATTGATTACAGGTTCAGCAGGAAGCATCGGAAGCGAAATGGTAAGACAAATCGCGAAGTACAGTCCTGCAGAATTGATTTTAATAGATAGTGCAGAGACTCCGCAGCACGATATACGATTGATGATGGCGAAGCAATTCCCTGAGATAAAAGCTGAAACCATCGTTACCACCATCTGTAGCAAGTCGAGAATGGAACATATCTTCAAGACATACTTGCCTGACTATGTTTTCCATGCTGCTGCATATAAACATGTTCCAATGATGGAAAACAATCCATGTGAAAGCATTCAAAATAATGTATATGGCACCAAAATACTGGCTGATTTAGCTATAAAGTATGGCGTGAAGAAATTTGTTATGATATCAACTGATAAGGCTGTGAATCCTACCAATGTGATGGGATGCTCAAAACGTATCTGTGAAATATATGTACAGAGCCTCAACAAAGCAGTGAAAGAAGGTATCGTCAAAGGAGAAACCCAGTTTGTTACAACCCGCTTTGGTAACGTATTGGGCTCCAATGGTTCTGTTATACCTTTATTTAAGAAACAAATTAAAGCTGGTGGTCCTGTCACTGTTACAGACCCACGTATCATCCGCTACTTCATGCTCATTCCAGAGGCTTGCAAACTAGTTCTGGAAGCAGGAACAAAAGGTAACGGCGGGGAAATATTTGTTTTCGACATGGGCAAACCTGTCAACATTGCCGACATGGCACAGAGAATGATCAACCTCAGTGGAGCAAAGAACGTTGAAATCAAATACACTGGACTGAGAGCAGGCGAAAAGCTTTACGAGGAAGTGCTTAATGAGAAGGAATCAACCAAGCCGTCGTTCCATGAAAAAATAAGAATCGCTGAAGTACGTGAATACGATTATACTGAAGTATCTAAGCAAATCGATAACTTGATAGAAAAAAGCAAGTTATACGATGAAATGCTCACAGTAAAGATAATGAAGGAAATCGTTCCAGAGTACAAAAGCAATAATTCGATTTACGAGAAGCTCGACAAATAAGCACTTTCACGTTTGTAATAAATGAAAAAATAACTGATGGAAAATAAACAATATAAAGACAACATGAATAAGACGGAGCAAATTATAAAGCGCTCCGTCGATTTCGTCATCGCTGCATGTTGTCTGATATTCTTCTCTCCTTTAGCCATAGCGTGTGCTATTGCTATCCGATTAGAGGATGGGCTACCTGTAATCTACCGTCAAGAGCGCATAGGTCTACATGGCAAGCCATTCTTTATCTATAAATTTCGTTCCATGAAGATTGATGCAGAAAAAGATGGTCCTGATCTTCTTGAGATAAAAGGTGATCCAAGGCTCACTAAAGTTGGACGTTTTTTAAGAATGCATCACCTCGATGAACTTCCTCAACTTTGGAACGTTTTTAAAGGAGACATGGCATTTGTTGGTCCGCGCCCTGAACGCAAATTCTATATCGATCAGATTATGGAGCATAATCCTCGATATACTTATCTGTATCAGATTCGTCCAGGAGTGACTTCTTACGCTACCTTATATAATGGATATACGGATACGATGCCGAAGATGTTGAGAAGACTGAGTCTTGACCTCTACTACCTGGAGCACAGATCCTGGTGGTTTGATGTCAAGATTCTGTTCAAAACTATGATGAACATCCTGTTTGGCAAAATATTCTAATGATTAACTGCTGATGCAATAAAGGGGTGAATACTTTTTATATAGTGTATTCACCCCTTTATTGTACCTACTTCTTTACCAAATCCTTATTTAACTGTTGGGAAGGCTCATGCTCAACATAGCATTTCGCACTTCTCGGTTAGGATAGCCTAACATATAGCTGCTACCAACCACCTTCTTGATGGTAAGGTAACCGGACTGATAAAGAAAGAGCTTAGGATCATTCATATTGACATCACTCATTTCCAAATAGTCAGAATCAATCAAACAATTGTCCAGCTCAGGAATCTCGTTGATGAATTTACGCAAGACCTTGAGCAACATTTCATTGGAACCAGAAGCTATCCAATAAGAATTTAGGCGCAGATTAGCCAAGGCATTACATACACTAAAAGGATTGTAAACACCAATGAGACTACGAGAAAAATGATAGCCACCATAGATAGAGCTCATTGTATCCATAAGGGCACTCTTCGTGATAGCATTGTTATCTGCCAATTCTGATAGATGTTCTGAGAAATTACAAATAACTTCATCTTTGGTGAAACCACATATCGCAGCGTACTCATTACGAAAACTGATATTGACTAACGTATTAAGCATACCAAACATACTGATTTGGGTAAACTTGGTAATGCCAGTAATAAAGACACACTTGATGCAGTAACCATAATCCTTTAAACCTGTAAAGAAGTTACGATATATCTCACGACACGCATCATGATGAATGGTTTCATAGGTATGTAGCAAAGGAGCATCATACTCATCAACTATAATGGCTATCTGTACTTCCGCCTGTTCGTATGCTCTTTGGATAATACCATTTAAACGATTACCTAAAGATTGCTCATCCGGATTTCTGCCATATATCTTCTCGTATGAAGACAATACATTGTTCAAATATTCTGTAAGCGTCTGTACAGAAGAACCACCCAAACTCATACTAAGATAGATAACAGGGCGTTTAACCCACTCCGTTTCAAGTTCCATCATTTTGAGACCTTCAAAGAGTTCCTTTCTACCCTCAAAATAACACTTAAGTGTAGAACACAAAAGAGACTTACCAAAACGGCGTGGACGGCTCAGGTAATTGTATTTAGTACCATTAGCCAGTTTCCAGACCATATCGGTCTTATCAGCATAGATATAATGATCTCTACGGATCTCTTCAAAATCCTGTATGCCTAAAGGCAATTTACTATTCAGTTGCGTCATCTTGTCTCATTTTTCTGCAAATATACGCCTTTTATATGAAACAGCCAAACATTTTCAACTTTTCTTAATTACCGCAGCCATATAGTGATTAGAGCACTCAAATGATACCACCATGTTAGCGTGGTTACAGGTATCGCTGTAATTCTCTTCGTAAGCTACTGACTTTTGCATCATAAGTCCCTGACTTTCATATCGTAAGTAACTGACTTTTGCATCGTAAGTCTTTGATTTCCGTCTCGGAAGCAACCGACTTCTGGGTGACAGGGTGACACTGGTGACAGTGATTTCTGAAGATTTACTCTCGCGCGGGCAGGCAGGAACTTTCGGCCTGATTTTAGAAGAATTTGGAGTTGGAAGACACCTTATCTAACTGTTGGGAAGAATCATACCCAACATAGCATATTGACTATATATTGATGGTAACTATTTTTATAGAGCGCATATCGAATCAAAACTACGATGAACAACCTGTTTGGCAAAATATTTTAGACATTGAACGCTGTGAAAGGGAAAAAGACGGTTTTGTGACAGTTTTTCCATTTCACAGCTTTTTATTTGGCATTATTTATATAAAAATCTGTTTTCTCGTACAAACAGAAAAAGACTCCGTAATGGTTTTTAAAACTTTTTTTTAAGTTGATGGTAATTTTGTTGCCATTTTATTTTTTTGTTTCATTTTTTTTTAGTACCTTTGCAAACGTTATCCTGAATACAATCTTTTTACCTTAAAGAAAACTAATACCTATTGAATGT
>ENA-OVGE01002621-OVGE01002621.1-human-gut-metagenome-genome-assembly--contig:-NODE-2621-length-11460-cov-2.269005_pt1 | contig 11460 bp, 5 predicted proteins | sample MGYA00237769_ERZ505417 | MGnify/ENA primary metagenome ERZ505417 (study PRJEB26158, sample SAMN06016403) | human gut metagenome | biome: human gut; feature: ankylosing spondylitis patient; material... | reverse complement strand
GGGAAGGATTTTTCGTTTGGATTCCACACCCAGAGGGTATTTTTGTTGGCGCCTTCTTCTTCAAAGATGCTGTAGAGATAGCGGTAGAGTTCGACATAGGTGCTGCAGTCGCGGGCTGTCCAGTAGGCGGAATAGTTGCACCAGTCGCCGTTCATTTCGTTGAGCGGGCGGAAGAGCACGGGATGGCCAAAGCGGGCGACGTCGGCGGCGTAGTCGTGGAGAAATTCGTCGTACTTGCCGTCTAAAATATCGTAGACCATGTTGTTCTGGCTGAGGGGATCGTAGAGCTGGGTTTGGAGGGTGAGCTCGACGACGCTGCCGTTTTCCCAGAGGCGTGAGAGGGTGTTGTAGATGAGGTCGGTCTCGTAGTTTTCGTAGATGTTGGAGTAGCAGAGAACGATGTCGAAGCGGTGCTGCAGCTCGCGCTGCACGTCGAGGAGGTCGCTCACACTTTTGCCGCTGGTGCTTGGCTCGAAAATGCCCCAGGTGAGGTCGGCGTCGTCGGCGAAAATCCGCTGGTAAAAGTCGTGGGTTTCGTCGGTGATGTCGGTGCGCTCACGCGGCTGGCGCGGAAATTCGGCGGCGGTGGCGGTTGGGGTGAAGCTTTGGAAGCTTTCCTCGATGGCGCGCAGGGTGTCGGCGTCTACTGGCGAGGTGCTGGTGAGCAGGAAGCTGTAAACGTTGTCGCCGTCGACGATGTCGAGCTGGCCGTAGTAGTTGCGGTCGCCGTCGACGCGGGCGAGGGCGCGGCGTTCCCAGGTGAGGATGTGGGTGGCGCGGCCGCCGAGGGTGTCATCGATGGAAAAATCGTAGGTTTTGGTGAAATCCCAGGTGTTTTCCAGGAAGCGATTGGAATAGCTGAGATAGGTGGCGGCGTCGACGTCAGCGGTGAGGGCCTGGGTGAAGATCTCGAGGCGCGTGCTGGCGTCGCTGTTTTCGAGGGTGCTGCGATAGGTGGCGTCGCCCATGTCGCAGACGGAGAGCCCGGCGGGTACGTCGATGCTGTAGCCGCCGGCGTTATTGGTGAAGGTGCGATCTGTCATGGTGAAAAGATCGTGGTCGCGGGCGGTGGCGACGCTGGCTGCGCTGTCGCTCGACAACCCGGCGCTGGTCGCTGTGGCGTCGCTGGTTTCTTCAAAGACGGCGACGGGCGTGGTCTCGGTATCTATGGGCGCGGATGCTTCGCCTGAGCAGCCGGCGAGGGTGAGCAGGCTGGCGAGGGCGACTGCGCTGAAGAGGATGCGTTGTTTCATGGTGGAGCCTCCCTGTGATCGGTGGGTTGTGGTCTATGCTTTCTATTTTAGAGGATGGCTGGGAGAGCGTCAATCTTTATCGGACGGCGCTTGCATGTTGTCATTTTTCTGTGTACACTGGAGAAAACACGTGGAGGAGGATGATCGATGCGACTGATGGTTGGCGCGACGGCGAATGCTGTGCGCGAAAAAATATTGACGGAGCTGGCGCAGATCGCGCGTGCGCGTGGACGGGCGTATCTTTTGGTGCCGGAGCAGTTTACGATGCAGACGGACCGGGCGCTGTTGGAGCGGCTGGATGTGCCGGTGATGATGGATATCAAGGTGAAAAGCTTCGGCTCGCTGTCGCGCGAGGTGCTGGGGCGTGTGGGCGGCGCGAAGCTGGCGTATGTGAACGAGAGCGGTCGCCGCATGCTGGCGCAGTATCTGCTCGGCGCTTCAAGGGAAGGGCTGACGATCCTGGGCAAGAGCTGGGACAAGCGCGGCGCGGCGGCGAAGCTTGTGGAAACGCTGGGCGAATTTCGCAGTCTGGGCATGGATGCGCTCGCTGTGGCGCAGCTTGGCGCAGGCGCGGATGTGCCGCCGCTGTTGGCGGCGAAGCTGGCGGATGTGGAAAAGCTGCTGGCGGCTTACGAAGAAGCGCTCGGCGAGCGCCGACTGGACAACGAAGCGCGGCTGGCGCTGTTGGCAGAAAAGATCGACGAGGCGGACTGGCTCGACGGGCTGGCAATCTATATTGACGGCTTCCATTCGCTGAGCCAGCCGGAGCTGGCGGTGCTGCAGGCGCTGGAGGCGCGGGGCGCAAAGCTGGCTATGACGTTGGTGATGGCGCCGCAGATGCTCACGAACGCGCGGGGCTGGTGGACGCTGCATTCTGCTTGCCATGCATCCTATAGCTTCTATGAAACGCTCGTGCGAGCAGGGATCCCGCTTGCTGTGGAGGCGGTGGATGCGCGCGGATCGATGCTTGCTGACGCTGAGCCGTTGGCGCAGCAGCTGTTTGGCTACGATACGCAGGCTGCGCAGGGCGGCGAGCAGGTGGAGCTCTGGAAAGCGCCGCAGCCGCAGACGGAGATCACCTATCTCGCGGGCAGACTGCGCCAGCTTGTGCGCGAGGAAGGGCTGCGCTATCGCGATGTCCACATCACGACGAATCAGCCTCAGGTGTATTTTCCGCTGATCGCGCGCATTTTCAAGCAGTACGGCATTCCGGCGTTCATCGACGAGCGCAAGGCGCTGGATGCGCACTATCTTGTGCGCTATCTGCTGAACGCGCTGGATATGGTGCAGTATGGCTTCGCCTATCCGATGGTCTTTGCCTGCCTCGAGACGGGGCTGGCCGGGCTCGACGAGGACGAGGTGGTGGCACTGGATCTGTTTGCCCGCGCCAAGCATCTGCGGGGAACGATGTATTTCGACGCGCGTTATTTTGCGCCGCCGGACGAAAACGCGCGCTCGCGCAAGCTGGAGGGGCTGCGCGCTCAGCAGGAAGTGGCGCTGGCTGCGCACGAAGCTTTCACAGCGCGCTTTCAGCCATTTTACGAGGATCTGCGCGCTTGCACAACAGTGCGGGATTTTTCCACAGTTGTGTATCATTTTCTCACAGCGCCGGAGCTGCTCGATGCGTTCCACGCCAGCGATGCAGAAAAAAGCCCAACGCAGCGTGAGACCGACGCGCAGATCGTGGAAGCGCTGGTGGATCTGCTCGATCAGCTCGTGGCGACGATCGGCGAGATGCCGGTGACGATGAAGCAGTATACGCACATCCTCTCGGAGGGACTCGGCGAAGCCAGCCTCGGCATTGTGCCACCGGCGCAGGATGAGGTGCAGGTGGTCGAGCTCGGCCGCGCGCGCACTGGTCGCTGCCGGGTGCAGGTGATCGTGGGCATGAGCGATGCCTGGATGCCGAGCCAGGGCGTGACGCGCACGGTATTCATCCGCGAGGAAAAGCAGTGGCTGGAAAAGGCTGGCGTGCAGCTGCGTTTCGACGAAACGCGTATTCTCGAGGACGAAGCCCTCTGTCTCTACGAAACGCTGGCGAAACCAACAGAGCGCCTGATCCTTTCCTATCCGCTGAGCGGCGCAGACGGCGCTGCCATGAATGAGAGCGTGTTCATCACCCGTGTCCGACAGATCCTGCCGGCGCTGGAGGAAAAAAGTTTGCTCGCCGCGATGGACGAGGTGCTGCCGTATCTCGAATGGGAGAGCCTGAAAAACGCAGCCGACTGGCTGCGCCGCTATGCCGCTCAGCCAGAGCTGGCAGCCGAGGACGAGGATGGCGTGCGCCGGACGGCGAGCGTTGTGCGCTATTTTGAAGAGGCGCGGCCACAGCTGGCGCCGTTCCTGCGCGACGGGCTCTATTACACGAACCTGCGCGCCAAGCTCGCGCCGGATGTGGTGAAGCGGCTCTATCCCGCTATTGGCGAGGGGCACGTCAGCATTTCCGAGCTGGAAAGCTGGCAGGGCTGTCCCTACAAGCATTTTCTGCGCTACGGCATTCGTCCGCTGGAGGATCTGGACTATACGCTGGCAGTCGACGAGATCGGCGACGTGCTCCATGGCTCACTGGACCAGCTCACCCGCGATCTGCGCAAGCATCCGGAGTGGCTGGACTGGGACGACGCACAGATCTGCGCGCAGATGGATGCTTACCTCGACGAGGAAGCGGCGCGTCAGCTCGATGGCGCACGCAGCCGCGAAGCGCGCAACGCCGCTGTGCTCGACAAGTTGCGCCGCCAGAGCCGTAAGGCTGGGCGATTCATCATCCGCCAGCTGCGCGAGAGCGATTTTGCGCCGCGCTTCAGCGAGGTGGCGTTTGGCGCTGACGCGCCGATCCTGCCACCGGTCTATCTCGATATCGACGGGCAGATCCTGCGCATTGAGGGGCGCATCGACCGCATCGACACCTGGCGCCAGGGCGGGCAGGTGTATGCGCGGGTCATCGACTACAAATCTGGCTTCAACAGCTTTGACATCACTCGCGTCTGGAACGGGCTGGATCTGCAGCTGCTGCTCTATCTGCGTGCAGCCATGGGCTGGCGCGAAGAGCCGCTGCCGGCAGGCGTGTTCTATCTCAGCCTGAAACGGCCGTTCATCGATACGGACAGCCTCGACGAGCAGGAGATCGAAAAAATGATCGCCGCCGATCTGCTCATGGACGGCGTGTTCATCGACGATCCTGACGTGATCGAAGCGCTCGATCGCGGCGTGCGCGAGGGCAAAGAGCAGGTCATCGCTTTCAAAGGTCGCGGCAAAACGCCGGACAACAGCCTCAGCGCCGAGCTGCTCGAGCGTCTGCTCGACCACACAGTGCAGGCGGCGCAGCAGGCGGTGCGCGCTGTCATGGACGGCGACATTCGCGTGCAGCCGTTGGAGGAAAAGCAGAAGGGCGGCTGTGCGTACTGCGATTACGCGGCGGTCTGTCGCTTTGAAGACGGGCGCAGCGGCAATCGCGTGCGCACGATCGCGCCGGTGAAATGGCCGGAGGTCAAGGCGCAGCTCGCTGGAGAGGAGGAGGACGCATGAATTACACACCGCATCAACAGGAAGCCATTGCTGCGCGCGGCGAAAATCTGCTGATCTCTGCCGCTGCCGGCTCGGGAAAAACGCGCGTCCTCGTCGACCGCATCATCGATATGCTGGCGCATGACCACGTGGAGCTGGTGCATATGCTCATCGTCACCTTCACCAACGCTGCTGCCGGCGAGATGAAGGCGCGCCTGCGTCAGGGGCTGGCGGAGGCAGTCGGCGATGCCGAGGGCGAGGACCGCGATTTTCTCATTCACCAGCTCGAGATCCTGCCGGAGGCGCATATTTCGACGATGCACGCCTTCTGCATTTCGGAGCTGCGGCGCTTCTACCATGTGCTCGGATTGGATCCGGCGTTCAAGATCCTGCCGGAAACGACGACCACGATCCTGCGCGAGGAAGCGCTGGCGGATACCTTCGATGCCGCCTATGCAGCGCCGGAGAACGGCGATTTTCTGCGCCTCGTCGATGCCTACGGCGGGCGCAATGGCGACGAAACGCTGCGCGAGCTTGTGCGTACGGTTTACGCGCGGATCCAGGCCCAGGCCGATCCGCTGGGCTGGCTGGATGCACAGGCTGAGGCCTACGCAGCGCCGCTGCCGGAGGAATATCAGCGCATTCTCGCAGCGCAGATCGACGAAGTCTGTGCGCAGCTGGCGCAGTTCCTCGATCAGGCGACGCCGCTTGCGGATTTGCTGCCGAACGCAGAGAAGCTGCACAATATGCTCGCCGACGACGCCGCCATCCTGCGCAGTCTGCGCCACGCTGCAGCGGCGGAGAATGTTCTCGACGCGCTGATGGAAAATCTCGCGCAGACCAAATGGACGCGCAAGCCGGTGAAGCCGAAAAACGCCACGCTCGAGGAGACGGAGATCGACGAAGCGATCGCCGCCCAGCGCAAGCAGGCAAAAAAAGCCGTCGAAAAGCTTTCTGAGCTCGCCGTTCTCGGCGGCAGCGCGCGCATCGACGCCGATCGTCAGCTTGTGCAGCCGCATCTGGCGGCATTCGCAGCGCTCGTGCGCGCCTACGACAGCGCCTATCAAGCGGCGAAGCAGGCGCGCAGCGGCCTCGATTTCAACGATCTTGAGCACGCCATGCTGGCTCTGCTCGCCGACGACGAAGCGCGGGCAGCGATCCGCGAGGAAGTGCAGTACATTTTCTTCGACGAGTATCAGGACGCCAACCCGATCCAGGAAGCCATTGTCGAAGCCCTCGCCTGGCCGGGACAGCTTTTCTTCGTCGGCGATGTGAAGCAGGCGATCTATCGTTTCCGCCGCGCCGATCCGAATATTTTCAACCGTCGCTATGCGCGCTACCGCGACACCGACGACGGGCGGCTCATTTTTCTCTCGGAAAATTTCCGCTCTCGCTCAGAGATCCTGGATTTTGCCAACGCTCTTTTCAATGCGCTGATGACGCCGCGTCTCGGCGACGTTGATTATCAGGAGCCTGGACAGGCGCTGGTCTGCGGCGGCAGCTTTGAGAAAGACGAGGACGCGGTGCAGTGTGTCGCTGTGGCAGCAGACGAGGCGCGCGACGCCGAAGCAGAATGGATCGCTGGCGAGATCGAGCGGCTTGTGGCGAGCGGGCGCTACGATTACGGCGACATTGTCGTGCTGATGCGTTCGCCACGGGCGCGGTTGCACGACTTTGAGGAAGTGTTCAAAGCACAGCACATTCCGTACTACAGCGACAATTCTGTCGTCGGCTTTGAAAATCTCGAGGTGCGGCTCTTTATCGCCATGCTCACGGTGCTCGCCAATGAGCACATCGATACAGCGCTCTTATCTGCGCTTTTATCGCCCTTTGGCGGGCTCAGCGACGCGGAGATCGCTGCCATTCGCCTCGCCATGCCAGAGGGCGCGTTCGCCGAAGCGGCCAGAGCCTACGCCGCAGAGCAGGATGATCTCACCGCGCGCAAGCTTGCCGCGTTTTACGAGCACCTTGCAGACTGGCGCGCGGCGCTGCGCTATGCGCCGCTGGCTGAGGTGGCGCTGCAGATCGTTGAGGAGAGCGGCTACGGCGCATTTCTGTTGGGCATGGACGACGGTGCCGAGCGGCAGCAGAATGTGCTCGCATTTATCGACACGATCGCCGAATACGAGCGCGAACATCGCTACGGCTTGCCGGGATTCTTGCATTATGTAGAAACCCTCAAATCCCGCAGCATGGATTCGTCGGCGCCAGGCATCGGGCTCAGCGAAAACGACCGCTGCGTGCGCATTATGAGCATCCATAAGAGCAAGGGGCTGGGCTTCAAGGTTGTTTTTCTGGCGGATATGGCGCGCCGCTTCAATCTTCGCGACAGCGCGCCGGCGCTGGTGGTGGACGACCAGCTTGGCGTGGCGATGAACGTTGTCGATCTGGAGCGCGCCACGACGCATCCGTCTTTTGAGAAAAAAATGCTGGCGGCGAAAAATCGCAGCGAAACTCTCTCGGAAGAAGTGCGCCTGCTCTATGTGGCCCTCACCCGCGCCATCGACCGGCTCTATCTCGTGGCCACGTTCAGCGAAAAAGCGCTGGAAAAATGGCAGGGCGAGCGCGGAAAAACGCGTGCCGAGACCGCCAGTTTCAGCAGCCAGAGCTGCTACCGCGACTGGCTGACCACCTGTCTCTGCGATCCGCGCCATCCGCTTTCGCTGGATGCGCCCACGCCGCTGTACAAATGGCGCTTCGTCGCTGCTGACGCTGAGGAAGCGCCGACGGACGACGGCGCGCAGAGCGATTTTCAGACGCTGCTCGATCGCGCCGACGATGCGCTTGTGGCGGAGATCGCCCGTGGCTTCAGCTGCGATTATGCTTACGCTGAAGCGACGACGCAACCGTTCAAGCGCACCGTTTCTCAGCTTACGAAAAGCAACCGCGTCATTCCGGATTACATCCAGGATTGGCCGGCTTACGGCGAAAGCGTGAGCGCGCCGCGCGCCGATGTGCCGGTGCCGGAGTTTGTGCAGGAGCACGTGTCGTTCACCGGCGCGGCGCTGGGCACACTCATGCACCAGGTCGTGCAGTGGCTGCCGCTGGAAGTGCAGAATCGGACGACCATCGCGCGCCGCCTCGATGCGCTGGAGGAACGCGCTTTTCTCACGCGCGAAGAGCGCGCCGCTGTCGATGTGGAGATGCTCGTGCGCTTTTACGCGAGCGATTTTGTGCAGCGCGTGATGGCGCGTGCGAAAACCATCGAGCACGAGGTGTCGTTTACGATGCGCATGGACGACATCATGGTTGACGGCCAGATCGATCTCTTCTTCGAGACAGACGAGGGCTACGAGATCGTCGATTTCAAGACCGACCGCGCCATGCACGCCGCGCGTTATCGTGAGCAGCTCGCGCTCTATGCGCAGGCGCTCAGCGCCGCCCGCGGTAAACCAGTGACGCATCGCTGGCTCTACTGGCTGCGCTTTGCAAAAGCAGAAGAGGTATGACGAAAAAACAGCCCTGCGGATCGTGTGATTCGCAGGGCTGTGTGCGTCTGGGATTATTCCTTCGCCGGCGCGTTTGTGAGAATGTAGACGGCGATGAGGATGATCGCCATGCCGATGATGTCGTAGAGGGTGAAATGGGTGCCGACCCAGACAAAGGAGAAAATGCTCGCGGCGATCGGCTCGATCGAGGCGACGATGCTCGCCTTCACCGGACCGATCTGGGCGACGCCGGCGAGAAATGCTGTGAACGCGAAAACCGTGCCGACGATGACGAGCCCGCCGAAGGTGAGCACGCTGTCGAGACAGATCGTTGGCTCGTAATCCAGAGGGCGCGTCAAAAGCGTGAGCACGATGCCGCCGATGAACATGCTGAGCCCCGTCACCGGCAAACTGCCCCAGCGCTGGATGATGCCGACGGGGATGATGTCGTGGGCAGCGAGAAAAACCGCCGAGGCCATGCCCCAGGCGAGGCCGGCGCGGGAGATCGCGAGGGTTGTGATGTCGCCGTGGGTGGCGATGAGAAAAACGCCGACGAGAATGCCGACGAGGGACGCCGATTCGCGCCAGGTCGGCAGACGCCGCGTTGTGAGACAGATGTAGAAGAGCACGAACGCCGGGCCGCTGTATTGCAGCACAGTCGCCGTGCCGCTGTTGGTATGGGCGATGGCTGTGAGGTAGGTGTACTGCACCGCCATCATGCCGATGACAGCAAAAAAGAGCAGCGTCCAGCGGTCGCGCTTGTCGCGCAGAATGCCACGAAGCGCCCGTCCCTGGCCGCTCGCCAGGGAGATGAGAATGAGCAGCAGCCCGGCAGTGAGCAGACGGATCGATGTGAGCCATTCGCCGTTGGTGCCGTAGGTCTTGAACAGATGCTCGCTGCAGGTGCCGGAAAATCCCCAGCCGATGGCGGCGACGATCGTCAGCAGAATGTACTTGAATTGCAAAATATCTCTCCTTTTTTATTCTTTGCTTATCAGCGTGACAATAACACAGGCGTCAGGAAATGTCAACCTGGCGCCTGATAGTCAGTAGATGGTATTAATGTAGAGAATAAATTCCTGCTTGTCTGCAAAATTGCTGTTCATCTCAAAGCGCGGCAGATGCGCGAGATCGTAGCTGCCAGCGAGATTGAGACAGAAGTTGTTGAAGCTGTCGAAGCCGATCTGAAGCCCCACCGCCTGCATCGCCTGGCGTGTTGCGTCGTTCGAGTTGCCGTAAGGATAGGCCAGCGCCACAGGCATTTCGCCGGTTTCCGTGTAGAGCTTGAGATTGTTGCGCAGAAGATCTTTGGTGATGCGCTCCCAGTATTCGTCCCAGTCCTCGCTCGGGCGCTGCTCTGTGAACGGATACGTCGTGGAGCCGTCGACATTGAGCTGCGGCACATAGGAATAATACGTTTCGCTCTGGAGATTCACGAGACCGCTGGCCGTCATCTCCGCCAGCTCGTCCCAGGTGAGCAGCGGCTGGTCGTAGTTGTCGTGGTATTCGATGTAGTAGCCGATGACGTTGACCGTCGCCTTGATCCCGTATTTCTGTAGGATCGGGAAGGCCTGGGTGTAGATCTGTTCGTTGCAGTCGTCGAAGGTGATCATGACCGCGCGCGACGGCAGATTTTCGCCGCGGGCGATCGCGTCCAGCAGATCCTGCGGCGTGATAAAGGTGCAGCCGATATCGATCAGCGTCTGCATCTGCCATTCAAACTGCGCCAGCGTGATCCCCGGTGTGACAGGATTTCCTTCCGCGTCCGCATCGACAAAGGTACGATAGTTGAGGATTGGCAGATGCGTGCCGCCATCGTCGAAATAGCGCGCCAGCTGGATCGTGTTCTGGCGTTGGCGCAGCTGGCCGTTGACCAGATCCGCGTAGAATTTTCCAGGCGATTCGTGGAAATAAGCGTAAGGCAGCACAAGGGTAAAGACGACAGCGCCGATCAAGAGCCCGATGATAAAATTTCGCAGCGCTTTTAACATGGTTGTCCCTCCTTCGCCGATGGGGTATAATCAAAGATAACCGCTTATCTAATGATAGCAAATTTAGAGAAACAAGGAAAGTGGGGAGTGAAAAATGGCCATCCGATTTCGCGGTGCATTGAACGATTTTTCGCAGCTCGAGTACGGTTACTGTCCGCCAGAGGCCGTGCCCATCAAAGAAGGCGACAATCTGGAGAACGTCATCATGCAGGCTCTGCGCCAGGCGCTGCCGCTCTTTATCCTGACCGGCGCCCTCGCCGTTGTGCGCCTCGCCAAAGGGCTGAACTGGACAGGCGAGTTTTCCTTCGTATATATGCTCGTCGTGATGCTCCTTTGGAGCGTGCTCTACTTTGCACTCATCGTGCTGCACGAACTCATCCACGCCGTCTTTTTTCCGCGGCGCGCCACCAAGGATGTCTGGCTTTACCAGCTGCAGGCAGCAATGGTCTACTGCAACACGCCCGTCACCAAGCGCCGCTTCATCGTCATGAGCCTGACACCCGCCGTCCTGCTCGGATTTATCCTGTTCGATGCGTCCAGTGTCTGCGACGCATGGGGCACGATCCGCGCGCTGTTCGGCGGCGGGGGGCTTCCGCTGGCGAGTGCGGAGGCCGTCTATCAGCTGCGCAGCTGCGCTGTGCTTCTGGCGGTCGCGGCCATCGGTGCGACGCCTCTCCCCAGCATGGCCTGGAGTATGATCTTCGGCGGCATCGGCGATTTCTACAACGTGCGCAACGTCCTCGAGCAAGTGCCAAAAGACGCCTACGTCTTCAACTACGGCATCCACACCTACTGGATCGAAGATCCACGGAAGAAGAAATGATCACAAAAAAGACCGGACACGCGTCCGGTCTTTTTTCGTATTTATGCAGATTAACTAGGAAAAAGTAAAAAAATTATAGATCTACAGTCAAAAGAATATTCGAGGCGTATTCTGTTCCGCCAGTAACAATGATGAGTGCAACATCATCAGCATCTGCTGCTGCGTGGAATGTAGGCTGTTCATGAGCGACAATCGGAATATCTGGAAATATCGCTTTGATGCTGTGGTGCGTAGGTGTGTCGGAATCTAATGCTCGGAGTTCAATATTCTCGATATTGATAGTGTCCTTCAGGGCTTTGAGTACTTCGAGTGTAGTGGGTTGGTTTGGCCGTAGACCAAGGTAGACAACATCGGCTTTTGTAGATCTGCTGAAACGAAAATTAGCTGTAGTGATTAGCACTTTGTCGCCATGCATACAATGCGATAGGGCGCTTAGAATTGGAGGATTAATACAACCGGTC
>ENA-OVGE01002618-OVGE01002618.1-human-gut-metagenome-genome-assembly--contig:-NODE-2618-length-11462-cov-12.149119_pt1 | contig 11462 bp, 9 predicted proteins | sample MGYA00237769_ERZ505417 | MGnify/ENA primary metagenome ERZ505417 (study PRJEB26158, sample SAMN06016403) | human gut metagenome | biome: human gut; feature: ankylosing spondylitis patient; material... | reverse complement strand
TCAACCGCATCAACAGCGACCTGGCCAACGACCTGGGCAACCTGCTCAGCCGCACCGTTGCCATGTGCGAGAAGTACTTCGGCGGCACGGTCCACAAGGCCGCTGGCACCGAGGCCATCGACACGGAGCTGGAGACCATGGTCAATGAGCTGCTGGGCAAGGTCACTGCCGATATGGACAACCTGACCATCCCTCAGGCCCTGATGGAGATCTTTGCCGTGATCCAGCGCGCCAACAAGTATATCGACGAGACCGCTCCCTGGGCTCTGGCCAAGGATGAGGCCAACAAGGCCCGTCTGGAGAGCGTGCTCTACCACCTGTGCGAGGCACTGCGTGTGGCAGGCATCCTGCTGAACGCTTACCTGCCCTCCACCGCTCCCAAGATGATGGATCAGCTGGGCCTGTCCACTGCCGACATCGACCTGAGCAAGGCTGCTTACGGCGTGCAGGAGACCTACACCGTCCACAAGGGCGATGCCCTGTTCCCCCGCATTGACGTGGCCAAGGAGATCGCCCACCTGAAGGAAGAGGACGAGAAGCGCAAGGCCGCTGCCGAGGCTGCCAACAAGGCCAAGGCCGAAGCCGAAAAGACTGCTGCCGCCCCCGCCGCTGAGGAGAGCACCGTTGATTTTACCCACGAGGAAGAGATCGACTTTGACACCTTCTGCAAGGTGGAGCTGCGCGTGGCCGAGGTGCGCGCCTGCGAGAACCTGAAGGAGAGCAAGAAGCTGCTGCACCTCACCGTCTTTGACGGCGAGCGGGAGCGCTGCATTCTGTCCGGTATTGCCAAGTGGTTCAAGCCGGAGGATCTCATTGGCAAAAAGCTGGGCATCGTGTGCAATCTGGCACCCCGTCCCATGCTCAAGGGTAAGTACGTCAGCGAGGGTATGATCTTTGCTGCCGACACCGCCGACGGCGGCTGCTCCATTGCCTTCTACGGTGACGATACCCCCGTGGGCAGCCGCATCCACTAAGTGAGGAACATCATGTCTGATAATACAGCCGTCCGCGCGGCAAAGCTGGATAAGATCTTCGGCACGCCGGTGTGCGCCGTGCTGCTGGCTATTTTCTGTAATGTCCTGTGGGGTTCGGCCTTTCCGTTCATCAAGCTGGGCTACCGCCTGTTTTCCATCGACTCCGGCAACACCGCCTCCATCTTCTGCTTTGCAGGGGTGCGGTTCATGCTGGGCAGCGTGCTGGTGCTGCTGGGCAGTATCCTACTGCAGGGAAAAGCACCCCGCCTGCCCCGGGGCAGGGTGGCAGCCGAGTGCTGCGCATTGGGTCTGTGGCAGACCACGGCACAGTATGCGTTCTACTATATCGCTGTTGCCATGCTCACCGGCGCGTTTGGCGGCATCTTAAACAGCACCCAGAGCTTTCTGGGCGTCATCTTTGCCCACTTTATCTACGGCAATGCGGACCGCATGACCCTGGCAAAAACGCTGGGCTGCGCTGTGGGTTTTGCCGGAGTGCTTATCGGTACGATTGGCAACCACGGCAGCGGCAGCGGCTGGGGCGTGTTCTGTATGATGACAGCGACCGTCATCTTCACTCTGTCCGGCCCGTGGAACAAGTCGGTCACCAAAAAGGCCGACAGCTTTGCTGTCTGCTTCCTGAACCTGTTTGTGGGTGGGCTGGCACTGTTTGTGCTGGGCACTGTCATGGGCGGCCGTCTCCATGTGCAAAGCGCACTGGCTGCGGTGGTCATGCTGTATCTGGCCTTCATCTGCGGCGCAGGCTATATCTTGTGGGCGCTGCTGATGAAGAACAACCCGGTCAGCCGCATCGCCATCTTTGGCTTTGTCAACCCGGTGGTTAATGTGCTGCTCAGCGCCGTGCTCAACGGCGAACCGCTGTTCCGCTGGCAGTATCTGGCGGCGCTGGTGTTCGTATGCGTGGGCATCTGGCTGGTGAATAAAGCCCCTGCCCAAAAGGAGAAGGTATGACCGGACCTATTTTTGACACCCACGCCCATTACAGTGCCCGCGCTTTTGACGCCGACCGCTTTGCTCTGCTGGACAGCCTGCCCGGCAAGGGTGTGGTAGGTGTGTGCGAGCAGGCCACCCACTCCGGGGATGCGCCCCGGGTGCTGGAACTGGCGCACCGCTACCCGTGGGTAGTAGCAGCTATTGGCATCCACCCGGAAAGCCTGCTGCCCGCCGCCGACTGCGGCGAGGACGGCCCCGCACCCACGGTGTCGGTGTACGGCGGTGACTGGGCCGCCGAGATGCAGGCGCTGATGCCCTACTACGACGACCCCAAGGTGGTGGCGGTAGGGGAGTGCGGGCTGGACTATCACTGGCCCGTGCCCAAGGACGCCCAGCTGGCGCTGTTTGAAGCCGAGATCCGGCTGGCGCTGGAACTGGACAAGCCCATCATCGTGCACGACCGGCAGGCGCACGCAGACGTCTACGCGCTGCTCAAAAAGTACCGCCCCAAGGGCATTGTGCACTGCTATTCCGGCAGCGCCGAGGATGCCGTGCAGCTGGCGGCGCAGGGGTTGTACATTGGCTTTGGCGGTGCCTGTACCTTCAACGGTGCCAAGCGCGCAGCCAAGGCCATCGACGCCCTGCCGCTGGACGCCATCGTGCTGGAGACCGACTGCCCCTACATGGCACCGGAGCCGGTGCGCGGCACCCGCTGCGACAGCTCCCTCATCCGCTATGTGGGCACATACATCGCCCAGCGCAAGGCACTGGAGCCGGAAGAGGTGTTCCGCACCACCGCCGCAAACGCCCGCCGGGTGTTCGGGCTGTAACCGTTTTTCCGCAGGTCGCGGGGCAAAGTGCTCCGCTTCTGAATAAAAAGCTGATTTATTGAAAACGATAAGAATAAGGAGATCACTATTATGAAGGCACGCATTCCCAAACACCGCGAGTTCATCATCAACTTCCCCGACAGCATCGACCAGAACAAGGCCAACGAGGGCTGGGCAAAGCTGCAGCAGATCGTTGAGGACTACAAGAAGGCCCACAATGGCGCTTCCGTCTACGCCCCCACCTTCATCGAGGACTGCGAGGCCGAGGTGAAGAAGCTGCAGGAAGAGTACGGCTTCGAGTACACGGTCGAATACGTTCAGTAATTTCTGATATTTAAAATCCCCTCTGTGCATCTGCGCAGGGGGGATTTGCTGTTTCAGGGGGAACCGCTTTTCCCTACGGTGCACTTCCCCGCAAAAATACAGCCCCGGCAGACTGCATGGTCTGTCGGGGCTGTGCTTTCCTGTCCGGGTCACTTTTCCACTTTACTCAGCAGGATGCGGTCGTTGTCCAGATTCCTGCCTGCGTTCTCGCGGAACTTTTCAAGCAGGTCGTCCACGGTCATCCGGCTGCGCTCCTCGCCCTTCACGTCAAAGACGATGCGGCCGGAATCCATCATCAGGGTGCGGTTGCCCAGCTCCAGTGCCTGATGCATATTGTGGGTGACCATCAGGCAGGTGATCTTCTTTTCAGCCACGATGCTCTTGGTCAGCTCCAGTACCTTTTCGGCGGTGGCGGGGTCCAGTGCGGCGGTGTGCTCGTCCAGTAGCAGCAGCTTGGGGGTGACGAGGGTGGCCATGAGCAGGGTCAGCGCCTGCCGCTGACCGCCGGAAAGCAGTCCCACCGGCTGCTTCATGCGGTCCTCAAGGCCCATATCCAGCAGCGCCAGCTTTTCGCGGAACACTTCCTTGTCCTTGCGGGAGATGCGGGAGAAGATGGCGTGGGGCGCGGTGCCGGCACGCAGATAGGCCAGTGCAAGGTTTTCCTCAATGGTCATGTTGGGTGCCGTGCCCTTGAGCGGGTCCTGAAACAGGTGGCCGATGACCTTGCTGCGCTGGTGCTCCGGCGCAAAGGTGATATCCTGTCCGCCCAGCAGGATGCTGCCCTCGTCGGCGATGAAGCCGCCGGTGATGGCGTTGAACAGGGTGGATTTGCCCGCGCCGTTGGAGCCCACGATGGTGGCAAAGTCCCCGGCTTCCATGTGCAGGCTGACACCGTTCAGGGCCACTTTTTCATTGACCGTGCCGGGGTTGAAAGTCTTGTGCAGATCGTTCAGCTGAAGCATTTCCATCTTACTTTCCCTCCTTGCCGGTGGTCACGCGGCGGCGGCAGGCCCCATGCTTGCGCTGCTCAAAGGCGATTTTTTCCTTGATGGCCGGCATCGAAATGGCGATGGCCACGATGATGGCGGACACCAGCTTCATGGCGGCGGCAGGTACATTGAAGCGCAGCGCCACAGCTACGATAAAACGGTACAGGCAGCTGCCGAACACCACGCCGATGATCCGGCGCAGCATGGTGCGCTTACCAAGCAGAGTCTCGCCGATGATGAGGGAAGCCAGTGCGATGGTCACCATGCCGGTGCCCACATTGATATCGCAGCTCTTCTGATACTGTGCCAGCAGGCCGCCGGAGAGGGCGCACAATGCGCCGGAAATGCACAGGCCCACCGTAATGGTGAAAGCCGGGTTAATGCTGGAAGCACGCACCATGGCAGCGTTGTCACCGGTGGCGCGGATGGACAGGCCCAGCCGGGTGCCCAGAAAACCCAGCATCGCCGCACCGGCAAGCAGGATCATGGCCAGCGCGATGGCCAGCTTATACCAGCCGCCAAGGAAGCTCAGTGAGCCCTTTGCCAGCGAGAAAACAGTGTCGGTCTTGACCAGTGACATGGTGGAGGAAAAGCCCATCACGGCCAGATTGATGGTGTAAAGGCCGGTGTTGACGATGATGCCTGCCATGATGCTCTCCACGCCAAGGCGGGTCTGCAGAAAAGCCGTAACAAAGCCGGAGCACACACCTGCCGCCATGGCTGCGAACAGGGCCAGAATGGGGTGGCCGGTCAGTGCTACCTGACAGGCCACGGCGCAGCCCAGCGTGAAGCAGCCGTCAGTGGAAAGGTCTGCGATGTTCAGGATGGAATAGCTCAGGAACAGTGCCAGCGCCACCAGGGCATAGATACAGCCCAGTTCCAGCGCCGTCTGTAGGACGTTGAGCGAAAAGATACTCGCCAGCATGTGTGTGCTCCTTTTATGTTTCTTTTTGATTGGACGATTTAAAATGGCCTCCGCTTTTGCTCTGGCCATATTCAGCGGAATTGGGTTTTTATTCGGGATTCAGAAAAGCCTGCGGGCTTTTCTGAATCCTCTTTTCACGAGTAGGGTCGTGACGGAAAACGGCATTTGCAGCGCCGCTTTCTGCGAAAGCGCGGCGCTGTGGGCGGCGTCCTCGCCCTCTCAGGCGCTTACGCGCCAGCTCTCCCAAAGGGAGAGCCTCTGGCAAAGCTGCACACTTTGCAATTGAATCGAAAACTTTTCCTAAAGCCGCCAAAAGCTCCCCCTTTTGGGGGAGCTGGCAAAACCGTCAGGTTTTGACTGAGAGGGTACTTTTTTAAGAGAAGTTCTCTGCGGTGGTCACTTCCACGATCTCGGTGCAGTAGGGCTTGAAGGCCTCCTTCACGGTGTCGAGGTCAAGGCCCAGCGCTTCGCAGGTCTCGGTGTTGATGGTGACGATGCCGTTATCAAAGGTCTGGTAGGGCAGGTCTGCGGTAGTCTTTCCGTCGCAGAGGATCTCTGCCACCATGTCGGCAGTGGCTTCGCCCAGCTGGACGTAATCCACGCCGTAGCCCACAAAGGCCCCGTTCAGTGCAAAGCTGTCGGCACCGGTGTAGTGCTGCACGCCTGCCTCGGTAAAGGTCTCGTAGATGGACAGCTCTGCGGTCATCACGGTGTTGTCGGTGGGGGTAAACACGGCCTTGACACCGGCGGCGATCAGAGCCTCAGCCGCCATCTGCACCTCGGCGGTGGTGGTGCCGTTCTTCTCAATGTACTTGATGCCGTTGGCATCACAGAAAGCCTTGGCATCGGCAATGGCCTGCGTGGAGGCATCCTGACTCAGGTCGTACAGCAGGCCAATGGTGTCAATATCCGGGTTGACAGCGGTGATCAGCTTCATGATGGCCTCGGTGTTCAGTGCGTCGGAGGTGCCGGTGATGTTCTCCTCGCCGTCAAAGCCTGCAGCGGCGGGGTCGGTGACAGCAGAGTAGACAACGGGGATATCGGTATCCTCCACAGCGGCCAGCATGGTTGCGGCGGTGGGGGTAGCCACAGCCACGATCACATCCACGCCGTCCCCTACGAGGTCGGCACCGATCTGGTTCAGGTTGGACTGGTCAGCCTGTGCATTTGCGTAGTAGTCGGCGTAGTCGAAGGTAACGCCCTTCTCTGCCCCCAGCTCATCCAGACGGCTCTCCACAGATTCCACGATCTGGTTGAGGGAAGCATGATCCACATAGTTGACGATGCCCACCTTGAAGGTCTCACCGGCCACGGCGCTGGAAGCGGCCTCGGAGGAAGCGGCTGTACCGGATGCGGTGCTGGTGGAGGCGGAAGATGCTGCGCCGCCGCAGCCGGTCAGTGCCAGTGCGGAAACGGCGGAAGCGGCCATGGCGGCCTTCAGGAAGCTGCGGCGGGAGATCATGTTCATGGTTTTCATAGTGGTTAACTCCTTTCCCGGAGCGGGCGGCATAAAAAAGACCCGCTCCCTTTGCGGGACGGGTCTTTCCAAAATAAAAACGACCCTGTCCCTGTGTGTTATCCACAAGGACAGGATCGGTAAAATACGATTCTGCGGTGCCACCTTGCTTGCCCTGCTGTGAACGCAGAGCCTCTCACGGAGAGCCAACACTCCCCTGCCCTGTAACGGAGGCTTCCGTCCCAAGCTACTGGGGAACTTTCCCGTTTGCCCGGCCCTCGGCGGCCCACGAAACTCTGCCCCGCTCTCGCCCGTTTGCACTGTCCGGGCTCACTGCAGATGCGCTGTGCAGGTTCTCTTCCGCCTCATCGGTTTGATTGCATTATACACTTTATCTGCGTAAAGTCAAGAGGCAATGCAAATTTTTTTTTGCAGGTTTCCGGCAAAGTCACACTTTGCTCTTTTTACGCTTGCGCCACACAAAGTATGCCGTGTACACCAGCCACACCGGCAGTGCGGCCAGCGTCACCGTGCGGCTCAGGGCAAGGCCGTCGGCCTGATACACAAAGTCGATGCTGCTGGTGCCCGCCGGGCACAGCACCGCCATCATACCGTCATCCACCCGCACAATGTCGGTCTGCTCCCCATCGACATAGGCCGTGAAGCCGTCATCGTAGGGCACCGAGAAGAACACGAGGTTTGCATTCTCCAGCGTGATCTCCGCGTGGAAGCCGGCATTGTTCATCTGGAACATGCTGCACGCCTGGGCGCGGCGGTCGGCACAGTCCTGCACATAGGCGTCGTAGGTCAGCTCGCTCTGCTTTTCGGTGGGCAGCTCGGCGAGGTACTTGCCGTAAACGGCAGCGTCCTCATCGCTGAACACCAGTGCCCGCATCAGCAGGTTGGCACGGGAGTTCTTGTTCACCTGCCCGTAGGTCTCCTCGGTCACATAGTAATCGTAGGTAAATCCCATGGGAACGTAATTTTTATTCTTGTACAGCACAAAACCGTCCAGCTCGTCATAATAGGCCCAGCCGTCGTCGGCCTGGCTCTCAAAATCCGCCTGCTTTTCCGGCGTGGTGATGAGATATTCCACACTCAGCAGGCCCCGCAGGGCATAGTCGGAGATGTCCGGCTCACTGCGCACATCCCGCTTGACGCCCAGGGCCGGGTAAAAGCTGAGGATGCTGGGGGCCGCCGTGCTGCCGAAATATTGCAGGCAGCTTTTGTCCAGCCACATGCCGATGTTGTCGTGGATCTTGTAGGTGTCCACGCGGTAATCGCCTTCCGGCAGATCCTCCTTCAGCAGCAGGGCGTTGTTGTCCTGCTCCACAAGATCGCTGTCGGTGTACCATTGGCCGAACTTGCCGATGCCGATGTGCACCATACTGAACACGCAGGCAAAGGCCACCACCGCCGCCGTCATGCGCTGGGCAAAGCGGCTGTCTGCCCGCCATTTCTGGCAGATCAGACGGTAGAGCAGCAATCCGGCCAGGCCAAAGCCCAGCACCACGAAATACTGGCCGGGGTTCTTGAGCACACCCAGAGACCAGGTGCCGGTGTCGTTGTCCAGCACGGGCACCAGTGCAAAGGCCAGCGTAGCCAGCATGATCCAGCCAAGGCCCCGGGCCGGGGTGTCCAGATCGGTGTTGTGATCTTCCAGCGCATTCACGGTCATCGCCGCGAGGATGAGCACCGGCATATAGTACCAGCGGGCATAGTAGCTGGAGTTGAGAGCGTAGAATGCGCTGTTCAGGATGGGCACCAGCGCGCACACGGCGCACACCGCCACAATGCGCTTTTTGCTGTCGCCATGGCGGGCACGCCAGTAGGCCAGCGCACCTGCCAGACTGCACAGGGGCAGATAGGCCGACATGCTGGTCCACTTGATGACGCCTTCCGACCAGATGGAGGTCAGGTAGGGAGAATCCGGCGGCATCACCCAGCTGAGCAGGATGGCCAGATACTGCTGCACCTTGCCGTAGGTCAGAAAGCCCCATCCGGACGCAAGGTCGATGGTGCGCGGGTTCTGCAGCAGGCTCAGCACCGCCGGGACCAGCAGCAGGCAGCCCATGGCCACACCCAGCAGGCTTTCAAACGCCAGCTGCACAAACCGCTTCACGGTCAGGCGGTAGTCGCCGGTAGTGAGCTTGCACACAAAGTAGATGGCCAGGAACACCACCTGCCCGGCAAAAAAGAAGTAGTTGTTGAGCAGGTTCACCGCCGCCCAGAAGGCAAACAGCCCGTGACGCTTGTTGTACATAGCCTCGTCCAGCGCCCACAGCAGGTACGGGAACAGCGCCACCACATCCACAAAGTGGTTGAAGAACACGTTGTACACCGCAAAGCCGGACAGTGCATACAGGCAGGCACCCAGCACGGCGTAATCCCAGTTCTTGACGTAGCGCTTCAGGTACAGGTACGCACCGCCGCCCGCCACGCCGAACTTGAGCACCAGCAGCGGCACCATCAGGTAGGGCAGCCACCGCTGCGGGAACAGCATGGAGAACCAGAAGAAGGGCGAGCCGTACAGGTAGAAGGAGTAGGCGTTCATAGCGCCGCTGCCCAGGTCGGTCGCCCAGGAAAAGGTGTTGTGGGGTGCCCCGGCAAAGGTGCTGTCCGGGTAGCCTGCCCCCTTCAAAAAGCCGTTCATGTACCGGTAAAAGCTGATCTGCTGGCTGTTGAAGTCGCCTGCATAGTGGAAAAATCCGCCGTCCATGATGTAGAACGGCAGGAAAAAAACGGCTGCGGTGAGCGCACACAGCACCACCGCCCGCCAGAACCGATCCTTTTGCTGCCCGGGCAGCCGCAGCTGCCGGGACATTCCGAATTGTTCCATGGGACCCTCTTTCTCCGCCGCCGGGGCGGAAGCTGCTTTTTTATCAGTATACCACGCAGGTCGGCCCGAAAAAAGGACGTTTCTTCACCGCTGCCCCTTGACAAGCGCCTGCCGGGCAGGTATGGTGGAGAAAACACATCCAAGGAGGGTTCCCCGCCATGCTGTATCCGTTCAACGCCCTGCTGGCACGCATGAAGTATATCACCCGCTGGAGCCTGATGCACTCCACCCGCGCCGAGTCGCTCAGTGAGCACACCTGCGACACTGCCCTGCTGGCCCATACCCTGTGCCTGATCGCGCGGCGGTACACCGGCACCCCCTGCCGCCCCAAAACGGTGGCGGTAGCGGCGCTGTACCACGATGCCCCGGAGATCATCACCGGGGACCTGCCCACGCCGGTCAAGTATCACAGCGCCACCCTGCGCGACGCCTACAAGGCCATGGAGCGGGAAAGCGTGGCCAGCATGACGGCCATGCTGCCGGACGAGCTGGCCGAAGAGGTCGCGCCCTTCCTCACCGGAGAGCTGCTCACGGCAGAGGAAGCCAAGCTGCTCAAGGCTGCCGACCGGCTGAGTGCCCTGGTCAAGTGCCTGGAAGAGCAGCGCAGCGGCAACCACGAGTTTGACGCGGCACTGGCCCAGCAGAAAGCCGTGCTGGAAGCCATGCACTGCCCGGAGGCCGACTGGTTCATGGCCCACTGCCTGCCCTGCTACACCCAGAATCTGGATGAGCTGACCCGGCAGGACGGATAATATTTTTTACGGGAACGGCACTTCCCGCACGTCGTCGGGGTCCAGACCGGCTTTGCGCTGCTCTTCAAAGACAGCGTCGATCAGCTCGTCCAGATCTTCCAGATGGGTCAGGGTGCAGCAGTAACGCCGCAGGGCGGCAGCGCCCTTCAGCCCCTTCATATAGTGCATGGTCTGGGCACGGGCCTGCGGCATCGCCACAAACTCGCCCTTCTGCTCCACCATCTCTTCCACCTGACGGCGCAGGGCGTTCATGCGGGCCTGCAGGTTGGGGGCCTTGGGTTCCGGGGTGCCCTCGATGGCGGCATTCACCCGCTCAAACAGCCACGGGTCGCCCAGCGCAGCACGGGCGATCATCACGCCGTCGCAGCCGGTCTGCTGCATCATGGCCACGGCATCCTCGGCCGAATGGATGTCGCCGTTGCCCAGCACCGGCACATGGACTGCCTGCTTTACCCGGGCAATGATCTCCGGGTCGATGCCCGGGGTGTACATCTGCTCACGGGTGCGGGCGTGTACCGCAATGAGAGCCGCGCCCGCCTGCTCGCAGGCCTTTGCGCACTCCACGGCGGTCACATGGTCGGCGTCCCAGCCCTTGCGCATCTTGACCGTGACCGGGCGGCTGGTGTGGGCCACCACCTGCTCCACGATGCGCCCGCAGCGGTCCGGGTCCAGCATCAGCTTGCTGCCCGCGCCGCCGGACACGATCTTGGGGGCCGGGCAGCCCATGTTGATGTCCACAAAGTCGAACTCATACTGTTCCATAGCGGCGGTGGCTTCGCCCATGATCTGGGGCACCTCGCCAAAGATCTGCACGCCATAGGGTGCCCCGTTGGGTTCTGCCTTCAGCAGGCTGACGGTCTTGTGGTCGCCGTACACCAGTGCCCGGCTGGACACCATTTCGCTGACCGTAAAGCCTGCGCCGTGCTGCGCCATCAGGCGGCGGCAGGGCGCATCGGTAAAGCCCGCCATTGGTCCGAATACTGCCCGGTGGGGCAGAACGATGTTTCCGATTTTCAAAGGTTCCATTGGTGTTCCTCGATTGTTCTGAATGACCAGAGAGAAAACGATTTTGAATTGCCTCCGCTGCGCTCTGGCAATCACAGCGGAATTTTGTTTTTATAAGAGCAATTCCGGGCAGCCTGCGGGCTGCCCGGAATTGCATTTTCACAAAAAAGGCTGCAACCGTAAAATGCAGTTTTCACGCAAAGCCGTTTCTGTCTGCTTATGCTCCGGCCATCTGTCCGGTGTTTTACATCTTCTCCGGCACAGTGATTTTGAACATGGTCAGCACGTTGAAGATGACGTTCTTCACGCCGATGCACAGAGCCAGACGGGCCTGCTGCACGGCAGAGTCTGCGCCCTGGATGCGGCAGCTGCCGTAGAAGCGGTGGAAGGCACTGGCCAGATCAATGACAAAGC
>ENA-OVGE01002611-OVGE01002611.1-human-gut-metagenome-genome-assembly--contig:-NODE-2611-length-11480-cov-23.094880_pt1 | contig 11480 bp, 14 predicted proteins | sample MGYA00237769_ERZ505417 | MGnify/ENA primary metagenome ERZ505417 (study PRJEB26158, sample SAMN06016403) | human gut metagenome | biome: human gut; feature: ankylosing spondylitis patient; material... | reverse complement strand
TGAACAAGGGTGCGAAGTCCGGCGGCGAAATCACCCATGCCGTCCTAAACGGTAGCATCGTTTCGAAGCCGGCAGGCTGGGACGCCTTTCATGGGCTTGCACTGGCGAAAGAGAAACTAAGCAGCGAGGAAATACAGCAGCAGATGAAAGAACTTGGTATAGAAATGGAAATAGTTCCTCTGATCTGACAAGGTTATCCCGGTGTATTTCAGCCGGGTAATCCTGTTACTTATCCTTGATTTTCCCTTTAAGGGCGTTTATAATCCACCCTTTTGGATTTGTTTTTGTCCTTGATTTTCCTCTAAGTATGGCGAGTTCTGTCATGATGTCTGGAAGTTCCATTTGTGCTGTTACAAATAAATCCCGGTTGTTTTTGATTTCTTTATCGGAGAACTCCAAAGATGTTTTTAAGTAACTTATCACTTGCCTACCTAAATCCCATGAAAGCCCGGTTTGCTTTTGTAGCTCTTTTTTGTATAGCTCTGCATCACGATGCTCCGGCTTGAATATTGGATAGAAGTTGAAACTTACAATTTTTTTCCCTTCCTTGTTTGCGGACCATTCGAATGTATAAGGACTTAGTTCGTCCAGCTCATTTTTTGCAGGTTCAATTACTTTCCGGACAAAATCGTTTGTCTTTGCGTATTTATCTTGTACTTTAAACATTTCTTTGAGCTGTTCAAGTGGATAGATTAGTTTTGTTTTCTGACCGCTTAAAAGTTCGTAGAACCGCATAGAATATACACTCTTAAACTTCATCGCAGTGGCTAATTCGTATTTGCGAAACCCTTTTGAAAAATCTAAGCAGCAGTCCCATATGTGTGAGTCTATTTGGAATGATACAACAGATGAACGCTTCTTTATCTTTGGCAATGCAATAATAGAAATGCTTATCCATTCTTTTTCATCCTCATAGGTAAAGATTTTCTTTTGTAGAGATAACAGTGCTTGTTTTACACGTGTGTAGTTTTCATCACTTTCTCCATTTAGCAATGAAGCAATAGGCATTGTGATATGAACGGTATCAAAAAGTGTGTGTTCTATTTTTTTACAATCTGTTGTAAACCTAACTCCTTGGAGTTCACCTTGAGCCATTTCTACAATTCTATAAAGTATGCGCTTCTCATAAACGGAAAAGTCATACTTGGCTGTCGTCATAATATAGCTTTGTATTTGGTCTTTATTGACGACTGTTACACTGTTGTTCTTCTGTTGTTTCGTTTTCATCATCTACACGAAAGGATAAAATACTGTTGGCTTTATCTATGTGAGGAGCGTATATTTCAGAGAATTTTGCGAGGATAGAAATTGCGTTTTTTACCCTTTCAAATTCTTCTTTCTCGAAATGAACTATAATTTTCTTCATCCTTTATTGATTATTAGTATGTTGCGCAAATATAATAAGTAATTACGACTTGTGCAAATGAAAATCGTAGATGATGCAAAATAACATTCAAAAAGTCGTATTTGGAAGAGAAAATAACATTCAAAAAGTCGTAGTAATGTGTTAAATAGCATTCAAAAAGTCGTAGTAATGTGTTAAATAGATTGTGTAAGTGATTGGATTTCAGTGTAATTTTTAGTTAAAAAAAAAAGCTGATAAGCATATAAACAAGTTATGCTTTATAACAAGTCATTGATTTTTTTACGGCTAAGTGGTTGATTTACTGTCGGAAAAAGAAAAACGATAGGGAAAAAGAGCAAAGCAAAACCAACCAACGGGCGGTAGGATTGGGAACGGTTTTTTATGGCGTGTACACAAACGTGTACAAAAGATTTGTATTTTACTGAAATATAGCTATCTTTGTGCTGAATTTAAAAGCAAACAGATATGGAAGCATTATCAGTAAGAGAATACCGTAACAACCTCGCAGCGTCTTTCACCAAAGCAGACAATGGCGAGCAGGTATTAATTCGTCGGAAAAACGAAATTTACGCTTTGGTGAAAGTAGGTCGTGAGGATTTGATGATAACCCCGGAGCTGCAAGCAAGGATTGACAAGGCAAGGGAAGAAATCAAATCCGGAAAGTGTGTTACCCTCAAAAGCAGTGAGGATATTGATGCTTATTTCGACAGTCTATGATGTACACAATTAGGGTTTCCGACGGGGTGGATAAGGTGATTGCCAAATGGAAGAAATCAAACCCCAATTTGTTCAAGAAGTATAAGAAAATCTACAAAGAATTGTTAGAGCACCCTAAGACTGGGCTTGGGCATCCCGAAGCGTTAAGGGGCGGTGGGGATATTACATGGTCTCGACACATTACCGCCCATGACCGGATAATCTATGACATTTACGAGGAAGTGGTAGAGGTCTACATCTTGGAGGTAGAGGGGCATTACAACGATAAATGATAAAACTGTTATGGTCGAATATTGTGTTTACTGGTTAGAGAACGGCGAGCCTATGCACGAGGTGTTCTCTTCTCTTGCCGCCGCCGAGATGTACTCATGTGCGATAAGAGGGAAAGAAAACATTGAATGGGTGGAGGTGTCCGAAGAAGAAACCATTGATTTGGACGAACTGGAAGACATGTTCCCGGATGACTTCTGCGGCGTGTAATCCCCTTGGGTAGAAATGGGGTAGAATTTGTTAGGCTGTGGGGGGGCTAACACGCCGGGGCTTTTTGCTGGGCGGTTAGTGTGGATGTATTCCCATGCGGCATGTGTATATATAGCAAGAAGTGTCCTTGTCGGACAATTCTTGCTTTTCTCGCTTTGCTCAAAAAGATTTTAAGATTACCTTTGTGGCATGGAACTAAGACGGAACGAAAAGATTACATTCCGGTGTACCGAACTTGAGAAGGACGCTCTTGCGGAGCAGGCAACCCGGTGCAGTCTAAGCGTATCGGAGTACTGCCGGAGTTTGTCCCTTGGAGGTCGTCCAAGGGAGAGGTACACCGAGGAGGAACGGCAGCTTCTCCGGGATATCGCCCAGTTGAAAGGAACACTCCAAAGACTGAACAACTACTTCGGCGGTCGCCAGTACCGGGAAGTGTTCGAGGAGAACCGGGCACTAATAGCAGAACTCAAAAAAATACTCTCACGATGATAGGGAAAGGGAAAAGCATATCACATGGTGTGGCGGCACTGGAGTACGACCTCGCCAAAGAGATAGACGGGCAGGCAGCAGCCACCGAGATAGCCCGGCATGAACTTTATGGGTGTACTGGTGCGGAAATGGTGCAGGAAATGAAACCGTATCACATTGATTTTCCGAACGTAAAAAACAACTGCCTACGTTTCGAGGTCAGCCCCTCGATAGAGGAAAGCGCCACCTTTACGGATGCGGACTGGGCGGAACTTGGTAACGACTTCATGCAGCGCATGGGGCTGGCGAACCACCAGTACATCATCATCCGGCACAGCGGTACGGAGAGCAAGAAAGAACAAGCCCACCTGCACATACTGGCAAACCGGGTTTCCCTTTCCGGGGAACTGTACCGGGACAACTGGATAGGGAAAAAGGCAACGGAAGCCGCCAATGCCATAGCCAAGGAACGGAACTTTGTACAGTCGCAGGACATCGGCAAAGTCAACAAAGCGGAAATCAAGGAAGCCATGGACGGCGTATTGAAGAAGATGCAGGGCTTTGACTTTACCAAATTCAAGGAAGAACTTGGTAAGAGAGGTTTTAAAGTCCGGGAAGCCAGGGCAAGCACCGGGAAACTTAACGGCTACTATGTCACAGCCCGAAGCGGTACGGAGTATAAGGCAAGCGAGATAGGGAAAGGCTACACTCTCGCCCATATCGAGAGGACACAAAGCAGACTGAAGTATAACTCAATGAACATATCACATGGAAACAAACTCACGTCCGGAAAAGGAGGTTTCCACCTCTAAGCAAGGACAATACCGACCACGCAGGAAAGACACCACCCCGAAAGTGAACCCGCAGCTTGCGGTAGAACTGGTATATCAAGAATTAAAGCGCGTGGAAGCCTATACGAAACGTATAGAGGACGCAACAGCCCAAAGGGTACAGATAGACGGGGAAAGCCTTGAAAGTGCTGAAAAACACCTAAAAAACGTGTTAGCGGACTTTGAACAGCAGGGGAACAGGATGAAAAACGGTGGCTATGTGGATAAACGGGTTTCGTTCTACTCCATTCTCTGTGCCGTTATCTCCCTCTTGTTTGCCTGCCTCATGTGTTATTTGTGGGTGGATGCTGCCAAAGACCGGGATAACTACAAACGGTATTACGAGTATTACCAACAGCAGATGAATGAAGATACAACAATAAAATAGGCGGAAATTTCCGCCTATTTTAGAACTTAAACATGGTATGTAATATTCTTTATCGCCTTAATACTGCGATAGATTCTAAAGTAACGTCAAAAGTCAAAACAGAATATCCAAGAACATTATCTTTACCTTCTGCACCATAAGCGGACTTCCACGGCACATAAATTAGCCAACGTTCTCCCGTATGCATATATTGTAAAAATGTACACCAACCAGTAGTTAAGTAATACGGTTCATCTGAGCTAATAGTAAATTGTGTTGTTACATCAAAATCTTTTGATGGATACTTTTCAAAAGGAGTGGAAATTTCTTTATCCAGTGCGGTATAACCATTAAAGTTGCCTCCGAATTTCTCTCCATTGATTAAGGTCCCACAATAATATACATTAACCGTACTTAGCCAAAAAGGTCTTTCCCCTTCAGGGTTTGCTACAAGCTTCTTACAATAAATGTATGCATCTGCTTTATTGGTACTACTGATTACATCCTGCAGTATAAACAATTCCCCTTCTTTGACATTTTTTATCTGTTCTAATGTAGCAACGTAATTTTCACCTGCCAGTTCTGCTATTGAGTCGCAAAAAGATTGATTACGTTCCTTCCAATCGTCATACTTTGTAGCTTCTTCTTTTTCTTCACAAGAAATGGTCGATATAGAAAGTGCTAATAACGCAAGAATGTAAAATATCTGTTTCATTGGTTATTATAAGACATATTGATTTGACATTTATATGCTTTATTCTTGTCGTATGTTGCAGTTCCATTTGCGTCTTTGAGCGTCATGTCCGTCCAAACATAAGCTAACTCTGAAAATACATCTGTTGGTCTTCCTAAATAATAATTGGCATAGACGTTGATATTTCCACCAGCGTTGCCTATAAAACGATTGGTATTGTTCTTACTTGTAATGGCAAAGTCTCTGGCTGAATCCCGTTTCCAACCATACCACATTTTCTTTTGGGCACCAAAATGATAATAAAGTTTGTACAATTTAGGAGTGCCCTCAGCCCCCAAATTTTCATATTTTACAGAGCCAGAAAAGGTCGTTTTCTTACTCCCAGATATGATTTTAAAGCTATTAACTGGTATGTTTTCTGCTCTGGTTGACACTTCATTGTCATTTTTTAGGTTATTACAATAAAGTAAAGCATCCTCTTCCCTCATAGTGTCAGAGAAGTTAATGTCGTAAATAACATTTCCTATTACTATTTTATGATTTTCTCCTACTAAAAAGGCATAAATATCCCCTTCTTCTGATGTTGGAATATAGGGGGATAAATCATCCTCTTGTTGATTATTGAAAATGAAAAAATTGCTGTACTTCTCTTTATATGCGGCATGTTTTACTCTAAAATCTGCCTCACTTGTGGCAGAAGCGCCAAGGCTATCTAATTCTTCATCTGCTACTCTGAGTAGTTTTTCTAAGGATATAAATCCTAAAGAATCTGTGAATTTAAGTCTTTCATCAATAGACATTTCTTTTAAATCATCTAATAATTCTTGCACCTCTGCTTCGGAGCTGAATTGTAAAGCCATAGTTGCATAATTGGCGTCATCAGTTCTGGTGTTTGCTGTAGAAATATTCCCATCGATAATATTTACAACCTTTATGGCTTGTGGCTCATTAATCGGTGTACTCTCAAGCTCGTCTTGACTACAAGAATGAAGCATAATTAGCATTAAAGATACTAAACCTAAATAGAACTTTTTCATAATTAAATAGATTTAATTAAAACATGTGAGTATTTTATAAATTTATAGGGCAAAGATACGACATTTATAACAACTGCCCATAATTCAATCATTGATTTTTCCTTTGAGAGCATTAATTATCCACCCTTTAGGGTTGTTCTTACCTCTTGATTTACCGTTCAGAATAGCCAGTTCTCCGATAAGGTCGGCTATCTTTTCTTGTGCTGTTATGAATGTTTCCTTGTTGCGGTTTATTTCTTCCGATGTGAAGCTGCAGGAGTAACGGAGGTATTCATACACATGGCTGTCTATCTGATGACGTGCCGTTACTTTTGCTTGAAGTTCTTTTACTTCCAGCTCTTCATCTCTAAATTGGGGTTGATATACCGGGTAAAATCTAAACCCGGTTACTTTGCTACGTTTGTTGTTAGGGTTTTCACGCACTTTCACGTAGTTGAATGTATATGGGCAACTTTCATCAAGCGCAGCTTTTGCAGGCTTTAATACTCTTTCCTCAAAGTTGTCAATTCTGTCTTTTCCATTCTTGTCTTTGTATTTGTCCGCAGGTATTCCGAGGCGTTCTTTCAGGTTCTCAAGGGATATATCCAAAGGGTACACCTGCCCACTCATGAGCATGTAAAATCGAAGGGAATAACCCGTAGGCAGCGCAAGAGCCTTGTTTAACTCAAACTCCCGATACCCTTTTGCGAATTTGGTAAACACATCCCAAAGGTCATTAGATACACGAAAAGTTATAATGCCAGTGTGTTTTTTGTATTTTGGGTTAGATATAAATCCACACTTCCACCATTCCTCGTCATCTTCGTAAGTAAAAAAACGTCCTGCCAGCGCATCGAGTGCGGCTATGATTTCGTTGTAATCACGCCCGGAAAAAATAACGTCAGACACATGCATTTGTGCATCAACATCCCAAAGCCCATGCTCAAACTTACGTTTCGTTCCTGCATAATCTTTCAGTTTCACCCCTTTCAGTTCTGCTTGGCACGCTTCCAATATGCGGAGGACTATTCTTTGTTCGTGTATGGACATGTCTTGCTGTTTAGACCATGTATATACCCATGATACAACTACATCTTTGTTTTTTGTAATAGGTAGTTTCTTTTTCATAAGAGTTTGATTTGTCGCAAAGATAAGTAAAGCCTACATTAAAACAAAAAAAGAAGGGTAAAACTCCCAAAGTGTAGGGAATAATTGGAATTAAAACTCCCAAAGTGTAGGAACAAAACTCCCAAAATGTAGGGAAACACATGCTTCAACCCCTTTGTTTATCGGCTTTTTCGCAAAAGTGATAGAGCATATTATAGACGATGCTTATAACAGACAAGGGGAATTTAGGGATTAAGAGGGCGTTTTTTACTATCGGAAAAGGAAAAACAATCGGGAAAAAGCAAAGCAAAACCAACCGTAGGGCGGTAGGATTGGGAACGGCTTTTTATTGCGTGTACACATATAGGTACACAAATAGGTACACAAATGGTTTGTCGGTTAATTCTTTTATGTTATATTTGCGATGTAAATCAAATATATAGATATTATGCAGATAGTTACGACACGTGAATTTAGAGCCAATCAGAAGAAATATTTTGAACTGGCAGAAACGGAAACTGTTTTTGTTACCCGTAAGAATAAAAGACCAATCGTCATTAATGTGGCGGAAGATGATTACATACCAAAGCGGGATTTAGTTGGAGAGCTCAGAGGGGCTTTGCAGCAGGTGAAAGACCACATGGACGGGAAAATAAAACTCAAATCCTTAGATGAATTAATAGATGAGCTTTGAAATAATAACATCAGACTATTTTGATACAGAAGCCAAAGCACTGGCAAAAAGATACAAAAGTTTCAAAAAGGATTTGATAGAGTTTCGGAAGGAATTAGAAAAGACACCGTTACAAGGGAGTGAAATAGCTCCTAATATCCGTAAAATCCGAATGGCTATTGCGACCAAAGGACGTGGTAAGTCTGGCGGTGCTCGTATCATCACATACAACGCTCTTGTAACAGAACAAGAGGGGAAAGTTTATTTGTTGCTTATTTACGATAAGGCAGACGCATCGAGTGTAAAAATGAATGTCGTGAAGCAAATAGTAAAGGAACTTATCGGTTAACCTCTCTTTTCCGGTAGCAAAAATAACTCCATACTCCGTAACCGTCAAGGGCTGCGCAAGTCCGGTTCTGGAAAAATCCTGCGCTCGCAGGCTCGTGCGGTTTTTCCAGCCCGTCCCCTTGACCGTTCTCCGTATTCCGTTGTGAGAAAGGCAGGGAAAAGAGAAAGAATTGTGTTCCTATGCAGTGTGTTAGCGCTGTGTGCATTCCCATGCGGCATGTGTATATATAGCAAGAAGTGTCCTTGTCGGACATTTCTTGCTTTTCTCGCTTTGCTCAAAAAGATTTTTTTGCCTATCTTCGTGGCATGGAAGTAAGACGGAACGAAAAGATTACATTCCGATGCACCGCACTTGAAAAGGCGGCACTTTCGGAGCAAGCATCCCGGTGCGGTCTGAGCACATCGGAGTACTGCAGGAGTCTCTCCCTTGGTGGGCGTCCCAGGGAGAGGTACACAGAAGAAGAACGGGAACTTTTCCGGGACATCGCCCGGCTGAAAGGAACACTTCAAAGACTGAACAACTACTTCGGTGGTCGCCAGTACCGGGAAGTGTTCGAGGAGAACCGGGCACTAATCACAGAACTCCAAAAAATACTCTCACGATGATAGGGAAAGGGAAAAGCATATCACATGGCGTGGCGGCACTGGAGTATGACCTCGCCAAGGAGATAGACGGGCAGGCAGCAGCCACCGAGATAGCCAGGCATGAGCTTTACGGGTGTACGGGTGCGGAAATGGTGCAGGAGATGAAACCTTACTTCACTGATTTTCCGAACGTAAAGAACAACTGCCTGCGTTTTGAGGTCAGCCCCTCGATAGAGGAAAGCTCCAGCTTCACCGATGCGGACTGGGCAGAACTTGGTAATGACTTCATGCAGCGCATGGGACTGATGAACCACCAGTACATCATCATCCGGCACAGCGGTACGGAGAGCAAGAAAGAACAAGCCCACCTGCACATACTGGCAAACCGGGTTTCCCTTTCCGGGGAACTGTACCGGGACAACTGGATAGGGAAAAAGGCAACGGAAGCCGCCAATGCCATAGCCAAGGAACGGAACTTTGTACAGTCGCAGGACATCGGCAAAGTCAACAAAGCGGAAATCAAGGAAGCCATGGACGGCGTATTGAAGAAGATGCAGGGCTTTGACTTTACCAAATTCAAGGAAGAACTTGGTAAGAGAGGTTTTAAAGTCCGGGAAGCCAGGGCAAGCACCGGGAAACTTAACGGCTACTATGTCACAGCCCGAAGCGGTACGGAGTATAAGGCAAGCGAGATAGGGAAAGGCTACACTCTCGCCCATATCGAGCGGACACAAAGCAAACTGAAGTGCAACTCAATGAACATATCTCATGGAAACAAACTCACACCCGGAAGCGGCAGCTTCCAACGTTAAGCAGGGACAGTACAGCCCCCGGAAAAGAAAAGATACAGCGCCAAGGGTAAACCCGCAGCTTGCGGTAGAACTGGTGTATCAAGAACTAAAGCGTGTTGAAGTCTATACGAAGCGCATAGAGGACGCAACAGCCCGAAAGGTACAAATAGACGGGAAAAGCCTTGAAAGTGCCGAAAATCGCCTAAAAAACGTGTTGGCGGACTTTGAACGGCAGGGGTACAGAATGAAAAACGGCGGTTATGTGGACAAACGAATTTCGTTCTACTCAATCCTTTGTGCTGTTATCTCCCTATTGTTCGCTTGTTTCATGTGCTATCTTTGGACGGATGCAGCCAAAGACCGGGACAACTACAAGCAGTATTATGAATACTACCAAGAGCAGGCAAGGGAACAAAAGGGAAACAAATAAACATCTAACTTTACGAATTATGGGAACAACGGAACACGAAGAACCCCGGTTCTTCTTCATACTGAACAAGGGTGCGAAGTCCGGCGGCGAAATCACCCATGCCGTCCTAAACGGTAGTATCGTTTCGAAGCCGGCAGGCTGGGACGCCTTTCATGGGCTTGCACTGGCGAGAGAGAAACTAAGCAGCGAGGAAATACAACAGCAGATGAAAGAACTTGGTGTAGAAATGGAAATCGTTCCTCTGATTTGACAAGATTACCCGGAGTGTTTCAGCCGGGTAATCTTGTTACTTATCCTTGATTTTCCCTTTAAGGGCGTTTATAATCCACCCTTTCGGATTGTTCTTTTCTCGTGATTTTCCGTTTAGGAGAGCCAGTTCTCCGATAAGGTCGGTTATCTTTTCTTGTGCCGTTATGAATGTCTCTTTGTTCCGGTTTATCTCTTCCGATGTGAAGCCGCAGGAATAACGGAGGTACTCGTACACATGGCTGTCTATCTGATATCGTGCTGTAACCTTTGCTTGCAATTCTTTCCCTTCCAGTTCTTCATCTCTGAACTGTGGTTGATAGACCGGGTAGAACCTAAACCCGGTCACCTTGCTACGTTTGTTGTTTGGGTTTTCACGCACTTTCACGTAGTTGAAAGTGTATGGGCAGCTCTCATCAAGCGCAGCCTTTGCTGGTTTCAAAACTCTTTCCTCAAAATGATCTATTCTGTCTTTTCCGTTCTTGTCCTTGTATTTGTCCGCAGGTATGCCAAGACGGTCTTTCAAGTTTTCAAGGGATATATCCAAAGGGTACACCTGCCCACTCATTAACATGTAAAACCTAAGGGAATACCCAGTAGGTAGCGCAAGAGCCTTGTTTAACTCAAATTCTCTGTACCCCTTGGCGAACTTGGTAAACACATCCCAAAGGTCGTTAGACACACGAAAGGTTATAATGCCAGTGCGTTTTTTATATTTTGGGTTAGATATAAATCCGCACTTCCACCATTCCTCGTCATCTTCGTAAGTAAAAAAACGTCCTGCCAAAGAATCGAGTGCGGCTATGATTTCATTGTAATCACGTCCGGAAAAAATAACGTCAGATACATGCATTTGTGCATCAACATCCCAAAGTCCATGCTCAAACTTGCGTTTCGTGCCTGCATAATCTTTCAGTTTTACTCCCTTTAGTTCAGCTTGGCACGCTTCCAGTATGCGAAGAACTATTCTTTGTTCGTGTATGGACATGTCTTGCTGTTTTGACCATGTATATACCCATGAAACAACAACATCTTTATTCTTGGTAATAGGTAGTTTCTTTTTCATAAACGATTGATTTGCTGCAAATATACACAATCCCCACATTAAAACAAAAAAAGAGGGGTAAAACTCCCAAAGTGTGGGGACTAATTTACTTTTAAACTCCCAAAGTGTGGGGACTAAACTCCCAAAGTGTGGGGAAACACATGTTCTAATCCCTTTATTTATGGGCGTTTGCGAAGAAGTGATAGAGCATATTACAGACGATGCTTATAACAGACAAGGGGAATTTATAGAGCTAAGTGGTTGATTTACTGTCCTCATCCAGCAGCTGTTTGCCTGCCAGATCGGCCACCGTGCGG
>ENA-OVGE01002608-OVGE01002608.1-human-gut-metagenome-genome-assembly--contig:-NODE-2608-length-11486-cov-9.056863_pt1 | contig 11486 bp, 11 predicted proteins | sample MGYA00237769_ERZ505417 | MGnify/ENA primary metagenome ERZ505417 (study PRJEB26158, sample SAMN06016403) | human gut metagenome | biome: human gut; feature: ankylosing spondylitis patient; material... | reverse complement strand
CCGCCTGCACCTATTGCGGCCAGTGCGTGATCGTCTGCCCGGTGGGTGCGCTGAAAGAAACCAGCCACCGGGACCGTGTCCTGAAAGCCATCAACGATCCCAACAAGCACGTTGTAGTCCAACCAGCTCCCGCTGTTCGCGTTGGCATCGGTGAATGTTTTGGTTTGCCCGCCGGTTACAGTGAGACGGGGAAATTGGCTGCTGCTCTGCACCGCATGGGTTTTGACGATGTGTTCGACACCAACTGGGGCGCAGACCTGACTATCATGGAAGAAGGGACAGAGTTCTTAGAGCGCTTCCAGGCTGTTATCAATGGCGGTGTGGCAACATTGCCAATGATTACTTCCTGCTCTCCAGGCTGGATCCAGTTCATCGAGCATAATTATCCTGAGCATCTGGACAACCTGTCCACCTGTAAGTCTCCTCACGAGATGTTTGGTGCTGTGGTAAAAAGCTACTATGCCAAGAAGCTAGGCAAGAAACCAGAGGACATGTATGTCGTTTCCATCATGCCCTGTACCGCTAAGAAGACGGAGTGTGCCCGACCCGAACTGAGCAATGATGGTGTACCCAACGTTGATGCAGTCCTGACCACTCGCGAGCTGGGTGATATGGTCAAGGCCATGGGTATCAACTTCCACGGCCTTCCGGAGGAGAGCTTTGATGATCCTATGGGCTTCTCTACTGGCGCAGCGGATATTTTCGGTGTGACTGGTGGTGTGATGGAAGCTGCACTGCGGACTGTGTATGAGATCATCACTGGTCGGGAATTGCCGTTCCCCAACCTGCACGTTTCTCCTATTGTGGGTCTGGAAGAAATCAAGGAAGCAACGATCAAGCTGGAGAATGTAAAGCCGGAGTGGAGAGCTGCGGAAGGCTTTGAGGTGAAGATCGCTGTCACCAGTGGTTTTGCCGGTGCCCGGAAGCTGATGGACCAGATTAGAAATGGTACCTCCCCCTATCACTTTATTGAGGTCATGGGATGTCCCGGCGGCTGCATCACCGGCGGCGGTCAGCCCCGTCCTCAGGAGAACATCGAGATTGTTCGCCAGAAGCGCATGGAAGCCCTCTATGGGGAAGATGAGCGCAAGACGGTTCGTAAGTCTCATGAAAATCAGTCTCTGATGCACTTCTATAAAGAGTGGGGCGGTCCTGGCTGTCATGCCTCCCATGAGTACCTGCACACGCACTATGTTAAGCGCGGCAAGTACAATGAACTGACCAACGAAAATTTCGTAGTCGATAAGTAACCCTTATCTATTCAATTCCTGTGCGGCGTCGCTGAAACTGCGACGCCGCACTTTTTACAGAAAAGCGTGAAAAAATCACGGCTGCACTTATTCGCAGTCGTGATTTTTTTCAGCATTTTCTTGCTCTATTTCTCGAAGCAGTTTTTTATCTGCTTTAGAGGAAAGATCTAATTTTTCATACATATCCGGCCGACGTTCCTTGGTCCGGCGAAGCGCCTGCTTGCGCCGCCATTTGGCGATGTTGGCGTGATGGCCGGAAAGCAGGATCGGGGGAACGTGGCGGTCATGCCATACCTCTGGGCGAGAGTACTGGGGATACTCCAGCAGACCATCCCAGTGACTTTCATCAGTGAAGCACTCTGCATCAGACAGGACACCGGGAACCAAGCGGCATACAGCATCCGTCAGGGCCATAGCAGGAATTTCTCCACCAGTCAAGACAAAATCTCCAATAGAGATTTCTTCGTCAACACACTCATCGATAAAACGCTGATCAATTCCCTCGTAGTGGCCACAGACTAAAATCAGTTTTTTGTAGTCCTGTTGGAGGCGTTTGGCATCTACCTGCTTAAATACTTTTCCGGCAGGGGAGAGGTAGATCGTATGGAGCTGCTCTCCGGCTTCGTCACACAGGTGCTTCCAGCATTGATAAAGGGGATCAGCCTGCATGACAGCTCCGTGGCCGCCGCCATAAGGATAGTTATCGACCTGCTTCTGTTTGTTTAGAGTGTAATCCCGAATCTGATGGCAGTCAATCCGAATAATATTCCGTTCTTGAGCGCGGCCCAAAATAGATTCACACAGCATATCGCCAACGACATCAGGGAAGAGTGTCATAATATGAATATGATAGCGAAACTCCATAAGTATCACATCCCTTCGATCAGGTGGACCAAGAGATAGCCTTCGTCCACATTTGTCTCTACAATAAATTCTGGAACAGCAGGGATCATATATTCCCGCTTTGTCCCTTTTACTATATAGACGTTGTTTGCCGGAGGTGTTAACACATCAGAAATGGTTCCAAGCATCTCTCCACTGTCCGCATCCCGGACTTCCAGACCATAGAGGTCTGCCAGGAAAAACGAACCCTCTTCCAGCGTAGCATCTTCTCGGTCGATGGAGACAACTTTATTTTTCAGTCTCATGGCTTCGTTAATATCATCTACGCCATCCAATTTCATCAGCACGGCATTTTTGTGGACCCGTGCAGAACGAATGTGGATCGGTTTTCCGTCCAGATAAAGCGTCTTAAAATTCAATAGAAAATCTGGGTCATCCGCCCAAGGCATAATCTTGACTTCTCCGGCAATACCGTGTGTATTGACGATTTTTCCTGCTTCTAAATAACGATGTTTCATGGGAATACCTCCTTGTATAGAGTGGAAAAAATGGCGGACGCCATAAGCGCCGCCATTCTTCAGTCCATAATTTCGACGGAAACCTTTTTGCCCTGGCGCTGGGCCACAGAGCGCATCAGCGTGCGGATTTCCTTGGCGATCCGACCTTGCCGACCGATCACCTTTCCCATGTCACTGGGATCGACCCGGAGCTCAAGCACAACATTACCGTCCGTTTCCGTCTCCTGTACGTCCACGGCCTGGGGGTGTTCCACCAGATTTTGGGCGATATAAGTGAGCAAGTCCTTCATGTGCCCTCCAAATCAGATGGCGCTTGCCTTTTTCAGCAGAGCCTTCACGGTCTCAGTGGGCTGAGCGCCGGTCTTGATCCAAGCCTGAGCACGCTCGGCATCCACCTTGATAGCAGCGGGCTCCTGCAGGGGATCGTAAGTGCCGATCTCCTCGATGAAGCGGCCATCGCGGGGGAAGCGGCTGTCAGCAACGACAACACGGTAGAAGGGAGCTTTCTTGGCGCCAACGCGGCGCAGACGAATCTTAACTGCCATAATAGATATCCTCCAGAAAATAGTGTTTTTTGATTTATGTTACAAACCCGGTGCGGGTTGTGTACCTTGATTATTTCAGGCCGCGGAAGGCATTGGGGTTGCCCATCATGCCGCCCAGCTTACGGGCAAAGCCCTTGGGACTCTTCTTGAGCTGCTTCATCATCTTCTGCATCATTTCAAACTGCTTGAGCAGCTTGTTGACGTCCGCCACGGTGGTGCCGCTGCCGGCGGCAATGCGGCGCTTGCGCTTGGGATTGATGATGGAGGGCTTTTCGCGCTCTTCCTTGGTCATAGAATGGATCATGGCCTCGATGCGGTCAAAGGCCTTTTCGTCCATCTGGCTGGGGTCGATGCCCGCGCCGCCCGGCAGCATGTTCAGCATCGCGCCCACACCGCCCATCTTGCGGATCTGTGCAAACTGGTCCAGCATGTCGTTCATGTCGAACTTGTTTTCCATCATCCGCTTGGCAGTCTCGGCAGCCAGTTTCTCATCGGCGGCATCCTGTGCCCGTTCGATCAGGCTCAACACATCGCCCATGCCCAGAATGCGGCTGGCCATGCGGTCCGGATGGAACACATCCAAATCGTCCAGCTTCTCGCCGGTACCCTGGAATTTGATGGGCTTGCCGGTGACGGCCAGCACCGACAGGGCTGCACCGCCGCGGGTGTCGCCGTCGGTCTTGGTGAGGATGATGCCATCCACGCCCACCGTCTCGTTGAAGGTCTTGGCCACGTTCACGGCGTCCTGGCCGGCCATGGCATCCACCACCAGCAGCGTCTCGTCCACCGGAACGGCTTCCTTGATGTCCACCAGCTCCTGCATCAGCACTTCGTCGATCTGCAGACGGCCGGCAGTGTCCAGGATCACGATGTCGTTGCCGTAGTCCTTGGCGTGGGCCAGCGCCTTGCGGGCGATCTCCGGGGGCTTGGCACCCGGCAGGGTGAACACCGGCGCACCGGCCTGTTTGCCCACCACCTGCAGCTGGTCGATAGCCGCAGGGCGGTAAATGTCGCAGGCCACCAGCATGGGGCGGCGGCCCTGTTTGATGAAGTATTTGGCCAGCTTGGCGGCGTGGGTGGTCTTACCGTTGCCCTGCAGGCCGCAGAGCATGATCACGTTCTGACCCTTGTTCTTGAGGTTCAGGCGGGCGGCCTCGCTGCCGCCCATCAGAGCCACCAGCTCTTCGTTGACGATCTTGACCACCTGCTGGGCCGGGGTCAGGCTCTCCATGACCTCCTGGCCCATGGCGCGCTCCGACACCTTTGCACAGAAGTCCTTGGCCACCTTGTAGTTGACGTCAGCTTCCAGCAGGGCCATGCGCACTTCCCGCATGGCGGTCTTGATGTCGGCCTCGGTCAGTTTGCCGTGGCCGCGCAGCTTTTTGAACACACCGGCAAGGCGGTCGGTCAGGGATTCAAATGCCATTGTGCGGTGCTCCTTTCGGTTCAGTCCTCGTTTGCCTCGTCGATCGAGCGGATGATGCCCAGCATCTTTGTCAGGGTGTCGGCATACTCGGTGGTGGTCAGGCAGGCGCTGGGGCCCGTGCACTCGAACCGTGCGTCGATCACCAGCTGTTCCAGTTCTTCCAGCTTCTGCTGCACCCGGCGGTACCGAGCCGCAAAGCCGACCTTTTCCTCCAGCTCCTTCAGGGTGGTCTCGCCATGCTTGATGGCGTCCCGTGCGCCCTGCCGGGTAATGCCGAAGTTCTCACCGATCTCGCTCAGGGAGAGGTCATCGTTGTAATACTGGCGCAGCATCTCCCGCTGTTTTTCGGTCAGCACTTCGCCATAAAAATCGAGCAGATACCCCATTTCCAGATCTTTTGCCATTGCGCGTGACCCCCGGTATCCTGCTCGTGTTTCGCGTTCGTGATGTAAAGTTCATTTGCTTTACGGATGGAGTATACCAGAACACATGGAGCTTGTCAAGGCTTCCGGCGCAGTTTTTCCAAAAAATCCGGCAAAAATTCGCTGTTTTTGCCAAAACACTTCTTGACGCGGTGCGTGGTTTGCGTTACGATAAGGTTGTTGTATCCCACCCGAAAGGAGGCCTTCTGTGCCGATTTACCCGAATTTTTACCAGACGCTGACCCCCTGCCCCGTTGTGGAGCTGCGGGGCTACGCAGCCGCCAACGGGCTCAAGGGCCGCCTATTTGCGTATCTGGACTTCAACGGCCCCACCGGCACCGCCCGCGACGGCCTGGCCGAGGGCATGCTGGCGCTGGCCATCGAGCAGAAAAAGCTGGCTCCCGGGCAGCCCATCATTGAGGCGGTGTCCGGCCCCTTTGCCACTGCCCTCACGCTGGCGGGCCTGACCGCCGGGCACCCGGTGGTGCTGGTGATGCCGGAGGACGCCCCCGCTCTGCGGCAGGAAAACCTGCTGCGTCTGGGGGCACAGATCCAGCACAGCCCCGCCCGCAGCGGGCTGGCCGGGGCCCGTGCCATGGCCGCACAGACCGCCGCCGCCAACGGCTGGTACTACACCGACTGGCTGGCCAACGACAACAACCCGGAGTATCACCGCCGGGTCACCGGCCCGGCCATCCTGCAGAACATCGCCCGGGAGGGTGCCAGCCTGGTGGACGCCATCACCGTGGGGGTGGGCAGCGCCGGCACCGTGACCGGCGTGGGCGAGACCATCAAGGCCTGGACCAACGATGTGCGCATCGTGGCCGTGGAGCCTTTTGAGTGTCAGGCCCTCACCGGCGGCGTCACCGGCCCCCACAACATCCCGGACATCGGCTTCGGCCTCGTGCCCAAGAACTTCAACTCCTATGTAGTGGACAATGTGGCGGCAGTGTCCAGCAAGGACGCCCAACGGGCTGCCCAGCAGGTGCTGCGCACCGATGCCATCCCGGCCAGTGCCAGCGCCGGGGCGGCCCTGCACGCGGCAGCCAAGCTGGTGGCCAACGGCATCAGCCGCTCGGCCCTGGCCGTGTTCAGCGGCCGACAGAATCTCTTATAAATCGGAAAGGACTTCGCATTCACCATGACCAAAGATATGACCAGCGGCAAGATCACGCCGCTGCTGATCAACTTTACCATCCCGCTGGTGCTGGGCAATCTGTTCCAGCTCACCTACAATGCCGCCGACAGCATCATCGTGGGCAAGTTCGTGGGGGAGGATGCGCTGGCAGCCGTGGGCACCGCCAACCCGCTGATGACTCTGGCCATCCTGTTCATCAACGGCATATGTCTGGGTGCCGGCATTCTGGTCAGCACCGCCTTTGGTTCCGGAGACACGGAGCTGGTGGAACGGCAGGTGTCCACCACCGCCATTGCCGGTACGGTGTTCTCGCTGGCCTTCTCGCTGTTGTGCATCCTGCTGGCAAATCCCCTGCTGCGGCTGCTGCAGGTGCCGGCGGAGATCCTGCCCATTGCCGTGAACTACCTGCGCATCGTGTTTGCGGGCCTGCTCTTCACCTTTTTTTACAATTTTCTGGCCGCCACGCTGCGTGCCCTGGGCGACAGCAAGAGTGCCCTGTACTTTCTGATGATCAGCGCCGTGCTGAACATCGGCGGCGACCTGTTTTTTGTGGAGGCCCTGGACTGGGGCAGTGAGGGCTGCGCCCTTTCCACCGTGCTGAGCGAGGGCATGTGCTGCCTGCTCTGCGCCCTGTACATCCGCTGGAAAGTTCCGGTGCTGCAGCTGGGCAGACGCTGGTTCGTGTTTGACGGCAAGCTGCTGCGCAAGACTGTAAGCTACGGCTGGGTCAGCGCCATGCAGCAGGCCACCGTGCAGCTGGGCAAGATCGCGGTGCAGGCCATCGTGAACACCATGGGCGTCAGCGCCATGGCCGCCTTTACCGCCGCCTCCCGCATCGACGACTTTGCCTACACTCCGCAGCAGAACATCGCCCACGCCATGACCACTTTCATGGCCCAGAACGAAGGTGCCGGGAAGAAAGACCGCGTGAAGGATGGCTACCGCTGCGGCATGCGCATCGAGGTGGTGTATGCACTGGGCCTGATGGCGGTCTGTCTGATCTTTGCAGAGCCCATCATCCGGCTGTTCGTCACCGACCCGGAGGTGGTGGACCTGGGCGTGCGGTTCCTGCGCACGATCTCGCTGTTTTACCTGATGCCCGCCGCCACCAACGGCATCCAGGGCTTCTTCCGCGGCATCGGCGACCTGAGGATCACACTGATCAGCAGCATCCTGAACATGGCAGGCCGTGTGGCCGCCGCGTCCGTGCTGGTGCTGCTGTGGAAGATGGAGATCGAAGCCCTGCCCTACAGCTACGCCTTCGGCTGGGTACTGATGCTGGCCTACGAGCTGCCCGCCATGCTGCGCTATCTGCGCAAGAATAAAATGTAACCCTGTCGGTCGCATAAGAAAAGCCGCTGTATCGTTCGATACAGCGGCTTTTCTAGTACAGACTTCCGCAGGCTTATACGCGGTTTGCCAGCAGAGCCTCGATCTTCTTCAGCGGATCAATGATGCTGGAAACGGACATGTCGTGGTTCAGGGCCACCACGAAGTAAGCAGCGTACTTGGACACATCCACGTCCACATACCAGTCGCGGGTCAGCAGCTCCGGCGTGCGGTAGGTCAGGTTGGTGCCCACCACATAGGTCAGCTTGCCCTCGGCCACAGCCTGGTCAAACTTGGCCAGGCCGCTGGTGAACAGCGGGAAGGTAGCGTTGGCGATGATGCGGGCAGCGCCGCGCTCCTTCAGGTTGCTGGCCACTTCCAGCATGCTCTCGCCGGAAGCGATGATGTCATCGGCGATAAAGACAGTCTTGCCTTCCACGCTCTCGCCCAGGTACTCGTGAGCCACGATGGGGTTGCGGCCGTTGACCACGCGGGTGTAGTCACGGCGCTTGTAGAACATGCCCAGGTTGCAGCCCAGCACGCTGGAGAAGTACATGTTGCGGTTCATGGCACCCTCGTCCGGGCTGACCACGGTGAACTTATTCTTGTCGAAGGAGATCTCCGGGTCCTTCTTCAGCAGGCTTTTCAGCACCTGATAGGTAGGCATGGCGTTGTCGAAGCTCATCAGCGGCACAGCATTCTGCACGCGGGGGTCGTGTGCGTCGAAGGTGATGATGTTCTGCACACCCATGGTCTGCAGCTCCTGCAGGGCCACGGCGCAGTCCAGGCTCTCACGCACCACGCGGCGATGCTGACGGCCGCCGTACAGGCTGGGCATAATCACCGACACACGGTGTGCCTTGCCGGCCACCGCCTGGATCAGGCGCTTCAGGTTTGCAAAGTGATCGTCCGGGGACATGTGGTTCACGTTGTCAAACAGCTTGTAGGTCACGCTGTAGTTGCCGGGATCCACCACAATAAAGATATCGTCGCCGCGCACGGACTCCTTGACCAGACCCTTGGCATCACCGCTCTGGAAGCGGGGGCAGTCGCAGGAGATGATGAAGGTCTCCTTGTCAATGCCGGCGTCCTTGGCCCAACGGACCAGGTGCTTGTCGATCAGGCCGGTAAGCTCCTCGGCACCGGGGCAGGCGATCAGCCGCATGTCTGCCACACTGGGCTGCTGGAAAAACGACTTGGGGGAAATTTCAATGGACATAATCACAACTCCTTATTGCTGCTTTCCAATCCGAACGATCTGCGTACAAATGCGCATATCTACTTTTATTTTATCACAATTTGACATTTGTGCCATATCAATTTGTTTCACCTGTTGATTTTCTGCGCCTTGCACATCTGTTTTGCTTTTTTCAAAAAGAGACTGTGTGTTTTCGACAAAAAGACAGCCATTTCCCTTCGCAGTCGCAAAAATCCACCGACTTTTCGAGAAAAGTATTACTTTTTTCATGTGGACACATCCCACTGCCGCTTCCGGCCGCACCATGCAAAAAGGCCCCTCTGCCGGTCGGCAGAGGAGCCTTTTTCTTCATTTACCGGTTCTTCTTTACAGAGCAGCCACGGCAGCCTTCAGGGCATCCACGCGGTCGGTGTTCTCCCACTTCACGCCCAGGTCCTCGCGGCCCATGTGGCCGTAGGCAGCCAGCTTGCGGTAGATGGGCTTGCGCAGGTCGAGGTCACGGATGATGGCAGCGGGGGTCAGGTCAAAGACCTTCTCCACAGCCTGCTCGATCTTCTCATCGGAGACCGTGCCGGTGCCGAAGGTGTCCACCATGATGGACACGGGCTTTGCCACGCCGATGGCGTAAGCCACCTGCACCTCGCACTGCTTGGCCAGGCCGGCAGCCACGATGTTCTTGGCCACCCAGCGGGTCGCATAGGCAGCGCTGCGGTCCACCTTGCTGGGATCCTTGCCGGAGAATGCGCCGCCGCCGTGACGTGCGTAGCCGCCGTAGGTGTCCACGATGATCTTACGACCGGTCAGGCCGGTGTCGCCCTGGGGGCCGCCCACCACAAAGCGGCCGGTGGGGTTGATATAGTACTTGGTGTTCTCGTCCAGCAGCTCGGCGGGGATGGTGGCCTTGATGACCTTTTCCATCACGTCGGCACGCAGCTGGTCCATGCTCACGCTCTCGCTGTGCTGGCTGGAGATGACCACGGCGTCCACACGCACGGGCTTGTTGTTCTCGTCGTACTCCACGGTGACCTGGCTCTTGCCGTCCGGGCGCAGGTAATCCAGCTCGCCGCTCTTGCGCACCTCGGTCAGCTTCTTGGCCAGCTTGTGGGCCAGGCTGATGGGCATGGGCATCAGCTCAGGGGTCTCATCGCAGGCATAGCCGAACATCATGCCCTGGTCACCGGCACCGCCCACCTGGTCGTTGGTGCCCAGTGCGATATCGGGGCTCTGGCCGTCGATGTTGGAGATAACAGCGCAGGTGTCAGCGTCAAAGCCGTACTTTGCACGGGTGTAACCGATGTCAGAGATGACCTCGCGGACGATCTTCTGGAAATCGACATAGCAGCTGGTGGTGATCTCGCCCATAATGTGGACCAGACCGGTGGAAGCGCAGGTCTCGCAGGCCACGCGGGCATTGGGGTCGTGGGTCAGGATCTCGTCCAGGATGGCATCGGAGATCTGGTCGCAGATCTTGTCAGGATGTCCCTCGGTGACGGACTCAGAAGTAAACAGGTGTCTTGCCATAAATTTTGTCCTCCATGTGTGTGGTGAATCTTGCACAGCTTCATACACGTCCATCAAGTTTGCGCAAACAAAAACGCTCAGAACCGAAGCTCTGAGCGTTTGCACTCTTATCTTTCGGTTTCCCGCAGGATTTGGCACCTTATGCTCATCGCACAGGTTGTCGGGCTTCACAGGGCCTGTCCCCTCAGCCGCTCTTGATAAGTCGGTATTCAGTTGGTACGTTCAGTATTCTATCATTGCTTCGTCAGATTGTCAAGAAGAGTATCACTCTTTTTAGACATTATTCTGAAATTGATGGAGCGTTCCCCTGCTCCGGTACGGCATGGCCGTTCCGGGCGGCGTGGAAGGCGCGCTTTTCCGCATACATCCGCTCGTCCAGTTCCACCAGAAATTTCTCCACGCTGCCGCCCTCATACTTTGCCACACCGGTGGAGAAAGACAGCTGAAAGCTGCCCGCCGGGGCGGCGGCGTTATAGCGCTGCACCCGCTGCTCGATGGCGGCACAGATCTTATTCAGGATCTCCTCCGAGCCGTGCCGGATCAGCACCATGAACTCATCGCCGCTTATGCGGATAGCCACCGAGTTTGCCACCAGCGCCCCGGACAGGATGTGACCGATCTCCTGAATGGCGCGGTCGCCCGCACCATGACCGTAGGTGTCGTTGATCTCCTTGAAGCAGTTCACGTCCATCATGATGCCGTAAACATCCTTTTCCTGCGTGGCATGGATGCGCTCCAGACAGTAGTTCATGTACTTGCGGCCAAACAGACCGGACAGCTCGTCGAGATAGCTGCGCAGACTGCGGAGCTGACTGTCCACAAACACAAAGGCGATGGCCACCGACAGCCAGCCGAAGGCCATACCGTAGAACGCACCCTGCAGCACCGTGCCCACCGCACAGGTGATCACAAAGTAGTACACCGAGAAAAACTCCACCGTAACGCCATCGCGCTTGGCCTTATGCACCTGCCACACGCTCTCGGCATAATAGCCGAACAGCAGCAGGTAAAGCAAACTGTTCAGCGGACCGCGATGGTAAACGTTGTCCGCGGAGATGGTAAAGATCCATCCTGTGCCGAAAAGGTTCGCCGCCAGCAGCGCCAGAACAGCCAGCAGCGGCGCGCCCAGAAACAGATGCCTTCTGCGCAGGCGTCCGGTGCTGTGGTAGACCCGGAAGTCCACATACAAACACCACGCAAAGCCCACGCTCACGGTAGCGCCGGTGCAGACGGTGTTCATGAGGTACAGCCAGAACCGGCTTGCCGCGCCGGGCACGCCGTCCAGCAGAAAGCTGA
>ENA-OVGE01002597-OVGE01002597.1-human-gut-metagenome-genome-assembly--contig:-NODE-2597-length-11534-cov-49.788135_pt1 | contig 11534 bp, 10 predicted proteins | sample MGYA00237769_ERZ505417 | MGnify/ENA primary metagenome ERZ505417 (study PRJEB26158, sample SAMN06016403) | human gut metagenome | biome: human gut; feature: ankylosing spondylitis patient; material... | reverse complement strand
AAGCTGTGGTACGAGGTCTACGCCGAGCCGCGCCTGCGGGAGAAAACCAAGGACTACTATCTCAACTACATCGACAACCACATCATTCCGGAGTTGGGCAACACACCGCTGGAAAAGCTGACCACCATCCAGATCCAGAAGTTTTACAATGACCTGCAGAAATCCGGACGCATCCAACGCTATACCCACATCAAGCTGAAGGACAAGGGCCTCAGCACCCGCGTGGTGCGGGGCATCCACACGCTGCTGAACAACTGTCTGGAGCAGGCGGTGGCGGAGCGGCTGCTCCTCACCAATCCTGCCAAGGGCTGCCGCCTGCCGAAGCTGGAAAAGCGAGAGATGAAGATACTGCCGGAGGACAAGATCGGTCCGTATCTGGCTGAAGCAGAACGGCGCGGGCTGCTGGCGGCCTTCTATCTGGAGCTGACCACCGGTCTGCGCCGGGGCGAGCTCCTCGCCCTGCTGTGGACGGACTTGGACGTGGAGAATATGACCATCTCTGTCAGCAAGCAGGTAAACCGTATCAACGGTGAGCTGGTGGTCAGCCAACCCAAGACACCCAACTCCATCCGCAAGCTGGCCATCCCGCAGCGGGCGGTGGAGCTGCTGGTGGAGGAACACAACAAGCATCCACACAGTCCCTACCTGTTCGTGTCGCCCAAGACCGGCACCATGTTCGACCCGGACTCCTTCCGGCACACCCATGAGAAGATCCTGAAGGCCATCGGCGCGGAGCACATACGCTTTCACGACCTCAGACACACCTTCGCCACGCTGTCCCTCAAGTACGGCGTGGATGTCAAGACGCTGTCCGGCGCACTGGGACACTATGACGCGGGCTTTACCCTCAGCACCTACACCCACGCCACGGAGGGGATGAAGCGCTCCGCCGCCGACACCATCGGCAGCGTCATCAGTCAGGCGATGTAAACACAAAAAAATAGTGGGGAGAGGGACGGATGATGCTATCCGCTCCTCTCCCGTCATTTCGGCTTTTGGGTCAGCGTTTGGGTCAAGCGAAAAACGCCAAAATGCCGCGTCACTATTTGAAGACATAAACAGAAAAAGTTCCTGATTTCTGACGAAATCAGGAACTTTTTGGTGGAGACTGCTGGACTCGAACCAGTGACCTCCTGCGTGTGAAGCAGGCGCTCTAACCAGCTGAGCTAAGCCTCCATTTATTCGGCAACCCCTTACGGATTGCCGAAGTGGTGACCCGTACGGGACTCGAACCCATGTTACAGCCGTGAAAGGGCCGTGTCTTAACCACTTGACCAACGGGCCGTCTTTTTGCTGAGGGGGGTGACTGGTGAGACGCTGTCGGCGTCTCACCAGTCGATGGTAGCGGCGACTGGATTCGAACCGGTGACACTGCGGGTATGAACCGCATGCTCTAGCCAACTGAGCTACGCCGCCATGTCGTCTCCCCGACAGGCAAGACTTAATATACCACAGACACCGCGGGGTTGTCAACACCTTTTTTCAAAAATTTGCCGATAAATCCCGTCCTCCGGCGGAAAAAAGCAGAGCAGCCGAAGCTGCTCTGCTTGCGCGTGTGAAAATTATCCCCACAGGGCGGACAGCATGGGAATGACCTGTTTTTTCCGGCTCATAACGCCGGGGAGGAACAGGGCGTTGTCCTTGGGCTCGGCGGAGAAGGCGTTGCGGATGGCCTCGTCGCTGCCCACATACAGCAGCTGCGTGCCCTCCAGCAGCACGTCGGTGAGCATAAGGATCACCATATTGTAGTGGTGCTCCTCCTGGAGGCGGCGCATCACATCCAGGAACTCGCCCTTGCGCTTCAGCATATCCACGGAGTCCAGGCAGGTGACCTGGCCCACGCCCAGGTTCTGTTCACCGATGTGGAACTCCTTGAAGTCGCTGTTTACCAGCTCCTCCACGGATTTGCCGCTGGCGGGAGAGAACAGCTGACGGCCCAGCTCCTTTATGTTGACGCCGCCGATGCGGGCCATGCGCTCGGCCATGGCAATATCCCGCTTGGTGCAGGTGGGAGACTTGAACATAACGGTGTCGGCCAGAATGGCTGCCGCCAGCAGACCCGCCATGTTGGCCGACGGCATGACACCGTGCTCCTGATACATGCCGGCGATGATGGTGGCGGTGCTGCCCACGGGCTCGTTGCGGACCCGGATGGGCTGGCTGGTCTGGATATCCGCCAGGCGGTGGTGGTCGATGATCTCCAGAATGTCCGCCTGATCCAGGCCGGGAACGGCCTGGGCCCGCTCGTTGTGGTCCACCAGCACCACGCGCTTGCGCCGGGGACGCAGCAGGTGATACCGGGACAGGGTGCCTACGACTTTTTCATTCTCGTCCAGCACCGGGTAGCAGCGGTAGCGGCTCTTCAGCACCACCTCGCGGACGTCGTCGATATAGTCCGTCAGATGGAAGCACACGATCTTTTCATTGTGGCAGGGCCGGGAGATGGGGCTGGCCTGATAGATCAGGCGGGATACCCGGCTGGCCTCATAGGGAGTGGTGATGACGCAGGTACGCCCGGCGTTTTCCAGCAGGTCCGGGTCCACCTCCGTCTGGCACAGGATCAGGCAGCTGACGCCGATATCCAGGGCCCGGCGGATCATATCCGGCTGGTTGCCGCAGATGACGATGTTGTCCGGATCGTTAAACAGCAGGTTCTCGCAGCTCTGGGGCAGAGCGATGACCACATTGCCGGACACGGTGTCGATCAGATCGCCGCTGTCGTTGAGCAGACGGCCCTCGATGACACTGAGCAGGTTGAACAGGGGCACCGCCTCTACCCGGGGGTTGGCGATGGTGGTCATGCTGTAGGTGGCGATGTCGCCGGCGGACAGAGTACCGTACAGGGTGCCGTCCTCGTTGATAACGGGGATGGCGGAGATACGCTGTTCCCGCATGATGTGCCACGCCCGGTCCATGGTGACGGTGGCGTTCAGAGCCGGGGGGGTATCGTAGTCCAGGTCCTCCACCTGGGTGCGGACGTTCTGCACCGTCCGGGGCGGCTGGAAGCCGAAGCGGTCCAGCATCCGCTGGGTCTGGTCGCTGATGTGGTCCATGTGGGCAGCCACATAGTTCCGGTCGCCCAGGGCGTTGCGCAGGGCTGCGTAGGCCATGGCGGACACGATGGAATCGGTATCGGGGTTGTGGTGGCCGATGACGTAGATCTCGTTCATAGGATTCAACTCCTTTCGGATGATTCCATTATAAAACGGCCCCAATTTGTTTGTCAATGCGGTGTTGTGCCTAAATTTGCCGAAAATAGAGCACTTTAACTGTTTATTTATCCGTGGAGCAGCATTTCCCCGGCGGAGTCTTATGTTTCACTGGGGGAAACCGGTTATCCTTTACAGCAGGCCGCAACCGCCGCCTCCAGGGCGGCGACCAGCTGCGCCAGGGGCAGGGAGGGGCGATCGGTGCCCGCCGTCTGCTCCGGGATGCAGGGCACATGGATGAATCCCGCCCGGACTCCCGGACCTGCATGGTGCAGTACGCAGTATAGCAGGTGGTTGCACACATATGTCCCCGCGCTGTTGGACAGCTCCGACGGCACCCCGGCCTCCCGGATGGCCAGGACCATGTCCTTCACCGGTACCGTGGCGAAATACGCCGCCGGTCCGCCGGGGACGATGGGCGCATCTACCGGCTGCTGCCCGGCGTTGTCCGGGATTCGGGCGTCGTCCAGGTTGATAGCCACCCGCTCCGGGGTCACGGCGCTGCGGCCTGCCGCCTGGCCCACGCACAGCACCACATCCGGCCGGAATGCGTCCATAGCCGCCGTCACCACCCGGGACGACTCGCCGAACACCGTGGGCACCTCCAGCACGCGGACCTCCGCCTCCGGGCACCGCACCCGCTTCACTGCCTCCAGGGCCGGATTCACGGTTTCCCCGCCGAAGGGGGTAAAGCCCGTCAAAAGTACCCGGGGTTTCCGAATTTTCTCCATGAAATCACTCCAAACTGTAATTTATCGACATTATTATACAATATGTATTTGTATTTGGCAAGAAAAACCGGTCTTGACAACCGGCGGCGGCCATCATAAAATAGAGGTGAGTTCCTGACGTCAAAATTGCGATTGCGACGGAAGCTACGCCACAGATGACACCGCCCGGGGAAAGCGTCCCCGGGTGCTGGGGCCGTGCCGCAGGGCGCGGCTCTTTTGTTTTCGGAGGGAGGTGACGGAATATGGAAACAAGAGTGGCATTGATCGGCATCATCGTGGAGCAGGAATCCTCGGCGGCGGCGCTGAACGCGCTGCTGCACGAATACGGCGGCTATATCATCGGGCGCATGGGCCTGCCGTACCGGGAGCGGGGCGTAAACATCATCTCTGTGGTGCTGGACGCACCCCAGGATAAGATCGCGGCCCTGTCCGGCAAGATCGGACGCCTGCCCGGCGTCAGCGCCAAGACCCAATATTCCAACGTCATTTCACGGGAAGGAGAACCGACATGAAAAAATTTGTATCCCTGCTGCTGGCGGTGCTGATGACCGCCGCACTGTTTACCGGCTGCGCCAAGCAGCCCCAGGCCCCCGACCAGCCCCGGGAGGAAGCCGTCACCATTCGGGTGGGCGGACTGAAGGGCCCCACGTCCATGGGCCTGGTGAAGCTGCTGGACGACGCGGAAAACCAGAAAACCTCCAACGCCATCGACTTCCGGATGGCTGCCAGCGCCAACGAGCTGAATCCCCTGTTCCTGAAGGGGGAGCTGGACATCATGGCCGTGCCCGCCAACCTGGGCTCCGTGCTGTATAACAAGACCGAGGGACAGGTGAAGATGCTGGCCGTCAGCACCCTTGGCGTGCTGTATATCGTGGAAAAGGGCGGCGAGACTGTCACCGATATCAAGAGCCTGGCCGGCAAGACCATTTACGCCACCGGCAAGGGTGCGACTCCCGAGTATGCTCTGACGTACCTGCTGGCCCAGAACGGCCTGGAGCTGGGCCGGGACGTCAACGTAGAGTGGAAGAGCGAGCCCACGGAGATCGTGGCCCAGATGGCCGCCATGGACAACGCCGTGGCCATGCTGCCCCAGCCCTTTGTGGTGGTGGCCCGGAGTCAGGTGGATGGTCTGCGGGTGGCCCTGGACCTGACCAAGGAGTGGAACGCCCTGGGCGGCGGCAGCCAGCTGATCACCGCGGTGCTGCTGGTGCGCAGCGAATTCCTGGAGCAGCATCCCCAGGCGGTGGAGAAGCTCCTGGATGAATACGCCCAGTCTGTGGACTTCCTGAACGATCAGCCCGCCGAGGCCTCCGTCCTGGTGGAGAAATACGGCATTGTCAAGGCCGCCGTGGCCGAAAAGGCCATTCCCGACTGCAACATCGTCTGCATCACCGGCGACAATATGAAGACCATGGCCAGCGGCTATCTGCAGGTGCTGTATGACCAGAACCCTGAGTCCGTGGGCGGCAAGCTCCCCGGGGACGACTTCTACTGGATGGGGAAATAAATGCAGCGGAGGACGCTATGAAGCACGCGAGCCTGCAAAAGTACATAGCGGTGGTCCTGGCCCTGGCGGTCTGGCAGGGGGCAGCCATGGCGGTGGGCATGGACCTGCTGCTGCCGTCCCCCTGGCAGGTGGCCCAGCGGCTGTGGACGGTCTGGCAGGAGCCGGACTTTTTCCCTACGGTGGCCTTCAGTCTGCTGCGCATCAGCGGCGGCTTCGGCCTGGGCCTGGTTCTGGGGGTGCTGCTGGCGGTGGCGGCGGGACGGCTGCGGGTGCTGGAGATACTGCTGTGGCCCTATGTCACGGTGATCAAGTCCGTACCGGTGGCGTCATTCATCATCATCTGTCTGATCTGGCTGAATACCAGCCAGCTGGCGGTGTTTATCTCGTTTCTCATGGTGTTTCCGGCGATCTACTCCAACACGCTCCAGGGCATCCGCAGCGCCGACCCGGCGCTGCTGGAGATGGCCCGGGTCTATCGGGTGCCCTTCTCCCGGCGGCTGGGGTATATCTACGCGCCCCAGGTGAAGCCGTTTCTCCTGTCCGGGTGCAGCGTGGCCCTGGGCATGTCGTGGAAGTCCGGCGTGGCCGCCGAGGTCATCGGTGTGGTGGGCGGTTCCATCGGTGAGCGGCTGTATGAGTCCAAGGTGTATTTCCAGACGGCGGATTTGCTGGCCTGGACGGTGGTGATCGTGGTATGCAGCGTGGGCTTTGAAAAGCTGGTGCTGTGGCTGCTGCGGCGGTGCTTCGCCGCATGGGAGGGACGGTAATGGACCTGGTAATTGCGCATGTATCCAAGGATTACGGCCGCGGCCCGGTGCTGCGGGACGTGAGCCTGACGGTGCGGCAGGGGGAGACGGTGTGCCTGATGGGCCCCTCGGGCCTGGGCAAGACCACCCTGCTGCGGTGCGTCGCCGGGCTGGAAACGCCTGACGCCGGAGCCGTCACCGGGGTCCCCCGGCGGCTGGGCTATGTGTTCCAGGAGGACCGGCTGTGCGACAACTTCTCCGCCGTGGCCAACATTCGGCTGGTTACGGGCCGGACCCTGCCGGAGAAAGCGATTTTACAGCATCTGGAGGAGCTGGGCCTGTCCGACAGCGTCCGCCTGCCGGTGTCGCAGCTGTCCGGCGGAATGCGCCGCCGGGTGGCCATCGCCCGGGCGGTGTGCTGCGGGCCGGAGCTTCTGCTGCTGGACGAGGCCTTCAAGGGACTGGATGAGCAGTGCCGCCGGGATACCGCAGCCTATATCCGCCGCCACACGGCGGGGGCCTCCGTCCTGTGTGTGACCCACGACCCGGAGGAGGCCACGCTGTTGGGCGGGCGCTGCATAGACCTGGCAGCGCTCCAGCGGCGAGACTGAACCGAAAAAATGTTTCTCATTCGGAAACTTTCCGTTGACTTCCTACCAAATGTTTGGTACAATTCAGGCAGAAACACAAGGAGGTGCACGGAATGGGTTCCTTTTCCTACCATGTGGGCCAGCGGATCAAAAAATACCGCAAAAGCCGGGGCTATACCATCGAGCAGTTCTCGGCTATGATCAACAAAAGCAAGGCCACGGTGTCCAAGTATGAAAACGGCACCATTACCATCGACGTGGAGACGCTATATGACATTGCCCGGGCCCTGGATATCGATCTGAAATGCTTCATCGATTACCAGCCCCCTGTGTTCCACGCTCAGTCCGTGCTGCCCAAGAACTTCTACTTCAACCAGCCCCGGGCGTATATGTACTACTACGATGGCCGGGTGCGGCAGCTGGTGCGGTCGCTGCTGTGCTTCTCCCCTGCCGCCTCCGGCGACAGCATCGATGTGATGCTGTATCTGGGGGTGGACGACTTCCGGGAGCCGGACCGGTGCCAGCATCTGTTCACCGGCGAGATGAAGCCCTACGATACCATTACCCACATGGTGCTCACCAACCAGATCAACGAGGCGGAGAAAATGTACATCTGCATGCTCAACCCCATGCACAACCGTACTCCTGCCGTGGGCCTGCTGTCCGGCATCGGCAGCACCCCGTTCTTTGCTCCCATCGCCCTGAAAACCCTGATCTCCAAGGAGCCGCTGGAGGAAAACGACCGCCTGCTGGCCAGCATCAAGCTGGACAAGGACGACTATCACCTGCTGAAGTATTACAACATGCTGGTGGTAAACCGTCCCGCTTCCCTGTTTTTGCAGTGAATCAAAAAAATGTCAAGCCCCGGGGGTAGCCCCGGGGCTTGATGCATACGGTCAAAAAAGCCTCGCAGAGTTCGCGGCCCGCAGGCCGCGAATAAAGTTTGATCCATTTTTCGCGGCGGCGCCCCCCAAGGGGACTTCCGTTGGGCGTGTACGTCGCGAAAAATACTTTGCGCGGAGAGAGTGTGTTTTCACGCATTTTATGCGTGAAAACGCGCGGGTCGGAGCGAAAACTCTTTTGTCAAAAAAGGGCGCCGCCCTTTTTTGACAAGTTCCATCAAGCCCCGGGGGTAACCCCGGGGCTTGCTGCTTACAGATGGTTCACATAGCTGTCGTTGACGGAGACGGTGCGGCCGATCTCGGAGGACTTGATGCTGCCGAAGATGGCCCGCATGGTGGACAGGGCTTCTCTGCCGGACACCTCGGGCTCCCGGTTCTGCTCCAGGGCGGCCACAAACTCGTCGATGACACCGGAATTGGCCTCCGGCGGAATATTGTAGGTGGTGCTGGTGCCGTCCAGGTTCCGGACTTCGATGGGAGCGGCAGGATTGTTGTTGTTATAGATGAGCATGATGCCCTTGGTGCCGTACAGGCAGGTGGACTGGCACTCGTGGCCGTACACCGTCCAGCTGGCGGCCAGGGTGCCCACCGCGCCGCCGCTCATGCGCAGGATGCACAGGGCGTTGTCGTCCACGGTGATGGGCGCGCCGGTGGCAGTGTGCTTGTTCAGAGTCATGACCTTGGCAGTGGTCTCGATGACCTTCTGACCGGTAAGGTATTGCAGCAGGTCCACCTTGTGGATGCCCAGATCCGACAGAGCGCCCATGGCGGCCTTCTGCTTGTCGAAGAACCAGGTGCTCCCGGCCTCCATGGACCAGTTCTCCGGGCCGGCGTTGCCCATGGTGGTCCGGAAGGTGATGATGTCGCCGATGATGCCGCCGTCCAGCAGCTCCTTGGCCTTGCGGTGCACCGGGTCAAAGCGCATGTTGTGGCCGATCATCAGGTGCTTGCCGTTGCGCTCGGCGGCGGCCACCATGGACTCGCACTCTGCCAGGGTCACGGCCATGGGCTTTTCGCACAGAACGTGCTTCCCGGCATACAGGGCGTAGGTGGTGATCTCCGCATGGCTGCGGTTTTCCACGCAGATGGACACGGCGTCGATACTGGGGTCGTTGAGCAGGTCAAAATAGGATTCGTAGACCTTGCCGCCGTATTGGGCGGCCATCTCCTGGGCCCGCTGGGTGTTCAAATCGTAGTAGCCCGCCAGCTCCACATGGGGGTTGGCGGCATATTCCGGCAGATGGCGCACCTGCGCGATCTTGCCGCAGCCGATGATACCGATCCTGATCATAATGATTCCTCCTATTCCGTGATAAGCCGGGACGTGCCCGGCGGGTGTTCAAGGCCATTATAGCAAATTTTTTCACAATATGGAATCCTTTTTTGCGCCCCGGCGGGGATTTTTTTCCGAAAATCCCGCGCGAGACCAGATACGGCTTGCAATCCGGGGGAAAAGGCGGTAAACTGTTACTGCTTCGCAAGAAGGGAGGAGAAAACATGGTATCTATTGTAGAGGTGACCACCAAGGCACAGCTGCGCCGGTTTGTGGAATACCCCATAGAGCTATACAAGGATGTGCCCCAGTACATCCCCGGCACCTATGACGACGACCTGCAGGACTGGGACAGGAAAAAGAACCCCGCCTTTGAATATTGCCAGGCCCGGTGCTGGCTGGCTATGCGGGATGGGGAGATCGTGGGCCGCATCGGCGCGATCCTGAGCCGCAAAGCCAACGAAAAGTGGCACACCAACCGCCTGCGGTTTACCCAGGTGGACTTTATCGACGACTACCAGGTGTCCAAGGCCCTGTTCGACACGGTGGAGGACTGGGCCCGGCAGCTGGGCTGCACCCAGGTTCACGGTCCCCTGGGCTTCACGGATATGGACCGGGAGGGCATGCTGGTGGAGGGCTTTGACCGCCGCAGCTGCTTCTTTACCTATTATAATCACCCCTATTATAAGGATCATCTGGCGGCTTTGGGCTATGAGAAGGACGTGGACTGGATCGAGGAGCTCATCACTGCGCCTACCGACGAGAAGGTCATCCAGCGCTGGGAGAAGCTCAGCAATTATGTGCTCAAGCGCCAGAAGCTGCACATCCACAAGGTGCGGACCCGGCTGGACTATCCGCCTCTGATCCGCAAGGTGTTCCAACTGGTAAACATCGCCTATTCCCCGCTTTACGGCACAGTGGAGCTGTCCGAGGCCCAGATCAAGCGCTACGCCGGGAAGTTTGCCCCCCTCGTCAACCCCCATCTTACCTGCTTCGTCATGAACGAGGAGGAGGAGCTGGTGGCTTTCGGAGTGGCGGCGCCCAGCATTGCCGAGGCCCTGCGAAAGAACCGGGGCCGGATCTTCCCCGCCGGCTGGGTAGACCTGCTGAAGGCCTTCCGGAAAAACGACACCGTGGATCTGCTGCTGATCGCCGTGCGGCCGGACCTGCAGAGCAAGGGTGTCAACGCCGTGGTCATCAGCCAGGTCATGCGGGGTGCTTACGAGATGGGCGTCCGCTGGGCTGAGACCGGCCCCATGCTGGAGATGAATCAGAAGGTCCAGACCCAGTGGCAGGATTTCCCCCTGGAGCAGCATAAGCGCCGCCGGTGCTTCATCAAGGATCTGGTCCCTGCGGGGCAGGAGGTCCGGCAGCCGGACCTGGCCCGGGTGTAAACGGAACGGTGGAGGGAGAGCATATGTATCGTATCGGAATCGATCTGGGCGGCACAAACATTGCTGTGGGCGTGGTGGACGACGGCCACGCCATCGTATCCCGGGTCAGTGTTCCTACCATGGCCAGCCGCCCGGCGGCGGAGGTGGTGCGGGACATGGGCGGCGCCGTGGAGCAGGTCCTGGCCCGGGCCGGGGCGTCCGTTGCCGACTGCCGCAGCATGGGCGTCGGTTCACCGGGCACCTGCAACTCTGCCGACGGCGTGGTGGAGCGAGCGTATAACCTGGGATGGGACCACGTCCCTGTGTGCCGGATGCTGGAGCAGCGCTTTGGCATTCCCTGCCGTCTCAGCAACGACGCCAACTGTGCCGCTCTGGCCGAACAGGTGGCGGGTGCGGCGGTGGGCCACGACAACGTGGTGCTCGTTACCCTGGGCACCGGCGTTGGCGGCGGCATCATCATCGGCGGCAGGATCTATGACGGGATGCGGGGAGCCGGGGCCGAGCTGGGCCACACCCTGCTGGTCATGGACGGCGAGCCCTGTACCTGCGGCCGCCGGGGCTGTTGGGAGGCATATTCCTCCGCTACGGCCCTGATTCGTCAGGCCTGTCAGGCGGCGGCCCGGCATCCGGATTCTCTGCTGGCCCGGCTGGCGGACGTCAACGGGAAGACGGTGTTCGACGCAGCGGACCGGGGCGACGAGACTGCCCAGGCGGTGGTGGACCGCTACTGCGACTATCTGGGGGCGGGCCTGGTGAACATCGTCAACGCCCTGGCTCCGGATGTCATTCTCGTCGGCGGCGGCATCAGCCGCCAGGGAGAGCGTCTGCTGGCTCCGGTGCGCCGGTATGTGGAGCGCAACTGCTTCGGCGGCAAGGACGGGGCCGTTCCCGTTATCGCCCCGGCGAAGCTGGGCAACGAGGCCGGTATCATTGGCGCAGCCGCGCTGTGAGCAAGAAGTGTATTCAATGGACGCCCCGGCTGGCAGGCAGCATAGCTGTTTGGCAGCCGGGGCGCGGCTTATATAGCGTATCCTTTCTATTTGAATATGTATAGAATGGGCTGTTTTTCTGTAAATAGCCAACCGCGGATCGAACAAAAGAAGTGGAGGACATGGTAACGACATATCACATAACCGCATCTTCTGGCAGGGATAAAAAAGATGAAAAAAGAGGGAAAAAGGT
>ENA-OVGE01002579-OVGE01002579.1-human-gut-metagenome-genome-assembly--contig:-NODE-2579-length-11621-cov-9.512104_pt1 | contig 11621 bp, 11 predicted proteins | sample MGYA00237769_ERZ505417 | MGnify/ENA primary metagenome ERZ505417 (study PRJEB26158, sample SAMN06016403) | human gut metagenome | biome: human gut; feature: ankylosing spondylitis patient; material... | reverse complement strand
AGAACGGCCGCAAGGTCATCAATGCTCGCCGTGCTAAGGGCCGCAAGAGCCTGACTGTCTGATCCCGCGTTTTATGACGAGATCCGGCGCAGAACCCAATATGCGCACAAAAGACCGCTGATTCTGGATCGGTGGTCTTATTTTATTTGAAAAATTCCGGCAAACCGGAAAAATTTTTCGCAAAAAGCCCATGGGGCCTTTTAAAGTCGAAAAAATTTTGATATACTGGCTAAAGAATCTGCTTTGTGCACCCGGCTTGGTGCCGGGCAGAAGAGAAAGGAGGCGCCGAAGCAATGCGCTACCGTCCCATCCGCCGCAACAACGAATTTGGCCGCGTGTATGCCCGCGGCAAATCCTATGTGAACCAGGCTCTGGTGCTGTATGTGCTCAAGACCCGCGGCAAACGCACCCGCGTGGGCCTGACCGCCACCAAGAAGATCGGCCACGCCGTGCAGCGCAACCGCGCCCGCCGTGTGATGAAGGCCGCCATCGACGAGCATTTGGATTACAACATCGGCGGTTACGATCTGGTATTCGTGGCCCGGGGCATGACCCCGCGGCTCAAGAGCTGGCAGCTCAGCAGCATCGTGGCAAAGCTGTTTGCCCAGGCCGGCCTGCCGGACAAGGCAAAGCAGCCGGACGCACCGCCGCCCGCCACCCTGCCTCCGGCCCGTAAAAAGCCGGCAGCGGACGAGAAGGCAAAGGCATGAACCGTCTGCAGGCAGCTTGCCGCAGGGCCCTGTGCCTGCCCATCCGGGCCTATCAGCATATCCTCAGCCCATGGATCGGCCGCAGCTGCCGGTTCACCCCCAGCTGCAGCAACTACACCATGCAGGCCATCCTGACCCACGGCTGTATCAAGGGCATCCTGCTGGGAGCCTGGCGCATCGCCCGGTGCAACCCCCTGGGCAAATGGGGCTACGACCCGGTGCCGCCCCCGGGGCGGTGGCAAAGCCCTGCCCGGCACCTGGAGCCTGCCAGGCTCTTTGAAAAGCGGCATAGGGGATAGAATTTCAGCTTCTTGTGACGCATCGCACTGTGGGCGGTGTGTCCTACGATAAAAAATAACGCGTCCCGTGCCACAGGCGGGGCAGAATGGACAAAGGTATGAACTTCTTTTACATCCTAAGCGCTCCTCTTGGCTATGTGATGGAGTGGATCTACAAGCTGCTGCCCAACTACGGCTGGGACATCATCCTCTTCACGCTGCTGATCAACATCGTCAAGATCCCTCTGCAGCTCAGCCAGCAGAAGAGTATGGCCAAAATGTCGGCCTTCCAGCCCATGCTGCAGGAGATCCAGACCAAGTACAAGGATAAGCCCGAAAAGCAGCAGGAAGAAATGCTCAAGCTGCAGCAGGACTATGGCTATAAGCCCACCGCCGGCTGCGTGCCCATGCTGCTCAACTTCCTGGTCATCTTCGGCGTTATCGGCGTGGTGTACAACCCCCTGCAGCGCATCTTCCACATCAGTGCCGCTGCCCTGGCCAGCGCAGGTGAGGCCCTGACCGCCGCCGGAGTTTCCTTTACCGCCATCACCCGCGACACCAACATCATTGCACAGGTCGTGGCCGGCAATTCCGGCGTGATCGGCTGCTTCAGCGCAGACCAGATCGCCACCATCACCGAGTTCAGCCAGCACATGAACTTCCTGGGCATCGACCTGACCCGCATCCCGCAGATCGGCCTGTCGCTGGACCTGGTGCTGCCGCTGCTGTCGGTGGTGACCATGTTCCTGTCCACCCACATCAGCATGAAGGCCTCCGGCCAGCAGATGCAGGGCAGCATGAAGGTGACCATGTACCTGATGCCGCTGATGTATCTGTTCTTCTGCTTTACCTACCCGCTGGCATTCTCGCTGTACTACGTCATTTCCAACATCGTGATGACCGTGCAGACCCAGGTCATGCGCAAGATCTATGACCCCGAGAAGATGCGCAAGGAAGTGGAAGCTCAGATCGAAGAAAAGAAAAAGCAGCAGAAGCGCGGCGTGAAGAGCACCACCGTGAAGGTCACCGACCCCAAGACCGGCAAGGTCACCGAGAAGAACCTCTCGGCCAGCGAGATGAACAAGCGCCGCCTGGAGTATGCCCGCCAGCTGGATGCCGAGCGCTACAAGGACGAGCGCACCGTGCCGCTGAGTGAGCTGAACAAGCAGGACAAGGAATAAAGGAGGACGAACGGTTATGATCCGTAAGCAGGAAGCGACCGGCAAGACGGTCGATGAAGCCCGCGCAAAAGCCTGCGCTCTGCTGGGTGTACAGGCCGATGATCTGAATGTCAGCTATGAAGTGCTGGAGATGCCCCAGAAAACCGGTTTCCTGGGCCTGAAAACCACCCCTGCCAAGGTGTGCGTGAGCGTGGAAGAACCCGATGCTCCGGCAGCGCCCGCCGCAGCCCCGGCTCCGGCGGCCGAGGCTGCTCCGGTGCAGGAGACTGCCCCGGAAGTTCCCGCTGCCCCCGTGGAAGAGCCTGCCGCACCGGTGGAAGCACCGGCTGCCGAGGTTAAGCAGCCTGCCGCAGAGCAGGCCGCCCCGGCTGCTGCCGCAGCCGCAGACGAGGAGACCGAGGTCCCCATCGTGATCGAAGAGAACGCCAAGGTCAAGGCTGCTGTGGAGTACCTGCAGGAAGTCATTGCCAAGATGGGCGTGGAGAACGTGACCTTCAGCGCCGTGCAGAAGGGCGAAGCCACCATCATCCGTCTGGACGGTGAAAAGCTGGGTGCCCTCATCGGCCGCCGTGGCGAGACCATGGAGAGCCTGTCCTATCTGGCAAGCCTTGTGGCAAACCGTCTGGAAGGCGATTACATCAAGCTGGGTCTGGACGTTGCAGGTTACCGCGACAAGCGCGAGAGCGATTTGACCGCACTGGCACAGCGCATTGGTGCCAAGGTGCGCAAGACCGGCCGCAGCTTTGCCATGGAGCCCATGAACCCCTACGAGCGCCGCATCATCCACTCTGCCATCAGCAAGATGGAGGGTGTGCGCAGCGAGAGCAAGGGCGAGGGCCGTGACCGCCGCGTGGTCATCTACTCCACCGCACCGGATGCCCAGACCGAGAACACCTACGGCGAGCGCCGTCCCCGCGGCGGCCGCCCCGGCAACGGACGCCGCCCCGGCGGCAACCGCAATGGCGGCTATCGCGGCGGCAGTCGTTCGGAGCACGGCAACCGCGGCGGTTACCGCGGCAGCCGCAACGGCGGCAACCGTGGGCCCCGTCCTTCCGGTGTGCCGGAGCGCACCTATGCGCCCCGCGATGCCGAGACTGCCGCACCGGTGGCACCCAAGCGCACCGAGCGCGTGGATGATTTTGCTGATTTCAGCTTTGGCAAGATCGAGCTGTAACAGGATCTTTTAACAACAAAGCCGGGCAGTCCGTAATGGGCCGCCCGGCTTTGTTGTTTGTGGGGGAACCGTTGCTAAGGATGAGCGCAGGCGGTTCGGAAAGAACCCTCTCCGTCACGGCTTACGCCGTGCCACCTCCCCCGAAAGGGGGAGGTCTATTATAGCTAACCGATAGATGCATAAAAGCTCCCCCTTTCGGGGGAGGTGGCACCGCAGGTGACGGAGAGGGCGAGGCTTTCCGAAAAAGGGCGCAGACGGCCAGGAGAGAACCCTCCCGTGAAAATGCTGCCCCAGGCGGTCCGCAGACTTTCCGGTACCACAAAATTAAAATAATTCTTCTGCGCTTTTCCACCAAGATTTCAGAAGATGTGGAAAAACCCATCGGTTGGTGTATCTTTTTGCGAAAAAACGTGGTAAAATAAGCTGTAAAATCTGAAAGTGCGTTCTCTCGGCAGCTCTGGCCGCCGGGAGGCCCCCAACACCCCATTGCCCCGGCGGCCAAAGGCCCCGGGCAGAAAGGAACAACTATGCAGGGATCGACCATTGCCGCCATCGCCACAGCCCCCGGTGCGGGCGGCATCGCGGTGGTGCGCCTGTCCGGTGCGCAGAGCTATGCCGTGGCAGAGCGGGTGTTCCGCCCGGCAAACCCGGGCAAAAAGGTGGCGCAGGCAAAAGGCTACACGGCATTGTTCGGCCATTTTGTGGACGGCGGCGAGAAATTTGACGAGGGCGTGGCTCTGTTTTTCCGTGCGCCCCACAGCTATACCGGCGAGGATGTGGTGGAGCTTTCCTGCCACGGCGGCAGTGCGGTGGCGCGCCGTCTGGTGGAGGCCTGTCTGGCAGCCGGTGCGCAGCCGGCGGCCCCCGGCGAGTACACCCGCCGTGCGTTCCTGAACGGCAAACTGGGCCTGACTCAGGCCGAAGCGGTCATGGACCTGATCTCGGCCGACGGGCGGCAGGGGGCAGCGCTGGCCAATGCGGCCCTGTCTGGTGCGCTGGCCCGCAAGATCGGGGAACAGAAGGATGCCCTCACCGCCCTGCAGGCCCATCTGGCAGCCTGGGTGGATTTCCCGGAGGAAGATGTGCCGGAGCTGGACGAAGCCCATCTGCGCAGCGTTCTGGGCAGCGTGCAGGAGACGCTGGACGGGCTGATCCGCAACTATCAGGCGGACACCGTCCTGCGCGAGGGCGTGGACTGTGCCATCGTGGGCCGCCCCAATGCGGGCAAGTCCACCTTGCTGAATCTGCTGGCCGGGTTCGACCGTGCCATCGTCACCCCGGTGGCAGGCACCACCCGCGACGTGGTAGAGCAGGCGGTGCAGCTGGGGGATATCCGGCTGAACCTCTTTGACACCGCCGGTCTGCGCGAGACCGAGGACGCCATTGAAGCGGAGGGCATCCGCCGCAGCTGGAAGAAACTGGAAGAGGCTGGCCTGATCCTGGCGGTGTTCGATGGCTCGGAGCCGCCTACCCGGGAGGATCTGGAGCTGGCCCGGCGCTGTGCGGGCCGCCCGGCCATTGCCCTGGTGAACAAGGAAGATAAACCTACGCAATTTGATGCGGAGCTCATCGCCCCGTACTTTGCCATGGTGCTGCCGGTGTGCTGTCAGGAGGAGGGCAGCCGCAAGGTCATTGCGGCTGCCGTGGCGCGCCTGCTGGGCACCAGCCAGATCGACCCCCACGCGGCCAGCCTGTCCGGCCAGCGGCAGCTGTCGGCGGCCCTGCGGGCGCGGGATGCCGTAACGGGTGCACGGGAGGCCATGGAGGCCGGGTTCGGGCTGGACGCCGTGTCGGTGTGCGTGGATGACGCGCTGGACGCACTGTGTGAGCTCACCGGCGAAAACGCCTCGGAAGCCGTCATCGAACAGGTGTTCGAGCGGTTCTGCGTGGGGAAATAAGAGCGGGAATGTTCTCTTTTGACACCAAAAGAGAACCAGAAAAGTGCCAGCGATTTCGACGCGCTGGAGCCACGAAAAAGGGGCTGCTCGCCCCTTTTAACCCCAAAGAAGTGGGCTACACCGGAAAAAACTGAAGATTCACGCCTGTTCGGCGTGAAGATCTTTTAACCGTTTTTTCCGGCTCCGCCGATTGATAGCCCCTCAGTCGCTGCGCGACAGCTCCCCCCGGGGGAGCGAGCGCTGCTGCTGCCGTTTCCCGTTATGACCCCACCCGTGAAAATGGGTTACAGGAAAGTCCGCAGACTTTCCTGTAACCCGAAATTTAAAATAATTCTTCCGCTGAAAATGCCCAGAGTAAAACGGAGGGCATTTCAAATCAATGATTAGAGGAAACCCGAAAGTATATGAACCACTTAGGAGATTATGATGTGATCGTCATTGGTGCCGGGCATGCCGGCATCGAGGCGGCCCACGCCGCCGCCACACTGGGCGCCAGGACCGCCGTGTTTACCATGAGTCTGGACGCCATCGGCAATATGCCCTGCAACCCCAGCATCGGCGGCACTGCAAAAGGAACGTTGGTGCGTGAATTGGATGCCCTTGGCGGCGTGATGGGTCTGGCGGCGGATGCCACCTACCTGCAGAGCCGGATGCTGAATAAGGGCAAGGGCCCGGCCGTGCACGCACTGCGGGTGCAGACCGACCGCAAACGCTACCACGAATACATGAAGCATGCACTGGAGCTTACCCCCGGCCTTGCCATCCATCAGGCCGAGGTGGTGGGCCTTGAGGTGGAAAACGGCCGGGTGAAGGGCATCGTTACCCAGCTCAACGGCGAGTACACCGCAAAGTGCGTGGTGCTGGCCACCGGCACCAATCTGGGCGGCAAGATCTTTGTGGGCGATGCCTGGTATGCCTCCGGCCCGGACGGCATGCACGCGGCCAATGCCCTGACCGAGAGCCTGAAGGCTGCCGGTCTGCCCCTGCGGCGGTTCAAGACCGGCACCCCCGCCCGTGTGCACCGGCGCAGCATCGACTTCAGCCGGCTGGAATGCCAGCCCGGCGACCCGGACAACGAGCTGCAGCCCTTCAGCTTCATGACCGACGCCCCCATGCACAACAAGGTGGAATGCTGGATCGCCTACACGAACCCGGAGACCCACAAGATCATTCTGGACAACATCCAGCGCAGCCCGCTGTACGGCGGCATGATCGAGGGTGTCGGCCCGCGTTACTGTCCCTCCATCGAGGACAAGGTGGTGCGCTTTGCGGGCAAGGACCGCCACCCCATCTTTGTGGAGCCCTGCGGTGAGAACACCGAGGAAATGTATCTGCAGGGTGCTTCCAGCAGTCTGCCGGAGGACGTGCAGAATGCCTTCTACCGCAGCATCAAGGGCTTTGAGCACATCGAGATCCTGCGCCCGGCCTATGCCATCGAATACGACTGTGTGGACCCCACCAGTCTGGAAGCCACGCTGGAAAGCAAGGTGGTGCGGGGTCTGTACGGGGCAGGACAGTTCAACGGCACTTCCGGCTACGAGGAAGCTGCCGCACAGGGCCTGCTGGCCGGTCTGAACGCCGCCCGCAATGCACTGGGCAAGGAGCAGCTGATCCTTCCGCGTCACACCAGCTACCTTGGCACCCTGGTGGATGATCTGGTGACCAAGGGCGTCATGGACCCCTACCGCATGATGACCAGTCGCAGCGAATACCGGCTGACCCTGCGGCAGGACAATGCCGACACCCGCCTGACCCCCATCGGCCGGGAATATGGTCTGGTGCAGGACGACCGCTGGGCAAAGTACCAGCACACCCAGAACATTCTGGAAGCGGAGCGCCGCCGCCTGCACGACGCCCACCTGCGCACTGCCGACCTGCAGGCCGCCATGACGGCGGCCGGGCTGGCCCCGGCAGCCGAGGGCGGCATTGCCGAAGAATTGCTGCGCCGCCCGGAGATCCACTACGACCTTGTGGCCGGGGTCATCGGCTGGGGGAAGGGGATCACGCCCATGCTGGCGGAACGGCTGGAGACCGAGATCAAATACGCAGGCTACATTGCCCGGCAGGATCGCATGATCCGGGAGGTGGCCCGCCACGAAAAGACCCTGATCCCGGAGGATTTTGAATACGCGGACCTCACCGGCCTGACGCTGGAAGCCCGCGAGAAGCTGGCCCGCATCCGGCCCAAGAACCTGGGCCAGGCCGGCCGCATCCCCGGCGTGTCGCCGTCGGATGTTGCCCAGCTGAGCATCGCTCTGGCGGCCCACACCTGATCCAGAACAACAGAAAGGAATCAAAACCTATGATCGACAAACAGCGGCTGGAGGCCAAGTGTTCCACATGGAACATCTCCCTTACCGGCACCCAGCTGGACCAGCTGGACGCCTTTGCACAGATTTTGGTGGACTACAACCAGAAGGTCAACCTGACCGCCATCACCGACCCCGAGGGCATCGAGGACAAGCATTTCCTCGACAGCCTGCTCTTTGCCAGCCAGCCGGAAGTAGCCGGCCGCATGGTGGATGTGGGCGCTGGTGCCGGGTTCCCGGGCATCGTCACCAAGATCTACAAGCCGGAACTGGAACTCACCCTCATGGAACCCACCGGCAAGCGGGTGGAGTTCTTGAAGTACGCCTGTGCCCAGCTTGGCCTGACCGGCGTGGAGTTTGCCAAGGAGCGCGCAGAGGAAGCCGCCCGCAAGGTGTGGCGGGAGCAGTTTGACCTGGCTTCAGCCCGCGCGGTGGCGGCCCTGCCCATGCTGGCGGAATACTGCCTGCCGCTGGTCAAGGTGGGCGGAAACTTTCTGGCCATGAAGGGTGCCTCCGGAGAAGAAGAGCTGGCCGCGGCCCGCGGGGCCATCAAAAAACTGGGCGGTGCCTATAAGGAGACCCGCACCCTGCACCTGCCCGGCGGCGACACCCGCACCCTGATTTTGTGCCAAAAGATTTCGCAAACTCCGACAGCCTACCCCAGAAACGGCGGAAAAATCGCCAAAAGCCCGCTGAAATAACGGAATAGCGAACAAAATATGCAAAACCCTGCCGAACGAAATTTCTGGCAGGGTTTTTGTTTGTGTGGTACACTGGCTCTGAACCAACTTTTCCACATTTTCCCGGGAAAGCGTGGAAAACAAACCCGGATATGCCGCAAAAAAGGAGGAGCCGTGTTATGTTTGAACGGAAGAAGTCCGCCGGAAAAATTTATTTCCTGCCCATCGACCAGATCCATCCGTCGCCGTTCCAGGCGCGCCGGACCTTTGAGGAACAGGAGCTGGCAGGCCTTGCCCAGAGCATCCGTGAAAACGGTCTGCTGCAGCCCATCTCGGTGCGTAAAGCAGCCGAAGGTTACGAGCTGGTGGCAGGGGAGCGGCGGCTGCGCGCCTGCAAGCTGGCCCAGATGACCACCATTCCGGCCATCCTGTGCAGCTATGCCGATGAGCAGACGGCGGCCCTCGGCCTGTTGGAAAATATTCAGCGCACCGACCTGAACCCCTTTGAGCAGGCGCAGGGCCTGCGGGACATTCTGGTGCTGTGGGACTGCACCCAGGCCGAGGCCGCCAAGCGGCTGGGCATGGCGCAGCCCACACTGGCCAACAAGCTGCGCCTGCTGCAGCTCACGGGGGACCAGCGCCAGTTCGTGCTGGACAACAACCTCACCGAGCGTCACGCGCGGGCCGTGCTGCGCCTGCCGGAGAACCGCCGCAGCGAGGCGCTCATCAACATTGCCAAGCGGCGGCTCAACGCCCGTCAGACCGACCTGTACATCGAACAGCTGCTCAACAGCACCGCAAAAGGGCGGCACCGCATCTCCATGGTCCGGGATGTGCGCATCTTTGTGAACACCATCGACCATGCCATCCGGCTGATGACTGACAATGGGGTACCGGCCACGGCCCACCGGGAAGAGAAGGATGGCTACATCGAATACACGGTGCGCATCCCCACGGCGGCAGCGGAGAAGTGAACTGTTCCATGTGGAACAGAAAAAACGTGTAAAAAATCTGCAAAATACGCCTTGAAAGAGAACTTTTTGCCTTATAAAAACGGAAAACAGAAGAAAAATACGCACAAAAACGCCTGAAAGCGGTTCAAAAAGCCAAGGGAGTGTGCTATACTACTAGTTGAGATGTCCGCGCGACGGGAAACGAGCGGGCACAACTGCGAATGTTCCATGTGGAACAACCAAAATTTCCCGGAAGGAAGAAATGCGCGTGGCAAAAATTGTAGCAATCGCAAACCAGAAAGGCGGCGTCGGCAAGACCACCACCGCCGTCAACCTGTCCTCCTGCGTGTCGGCTTTGGGCAAAAAGGTGCTCATCGTGGATCTGGACCCCCAGGGCAACACCACCACCGGTTACGGCATCCCCAAGCGGAGCGTGGAGTACGGCACCTACGAGGTGCTCATCGGCAAGGCGACCGCCGCACAGGCGATCCGCAAGACCGAGTTCCGCACCGATGTGATCGGCTCCAACACCCGTCTGGCCGGTGCCAGCCTGGAAATGATCGACCTGCCGGGCCGCGAGAGCCGGCTGCGCAAGGCGCTGGCCGGGGTGCAGAAGGACTATGACTTCATCTTCATCGACTGCCCGCCCAGCCTGGACCTGCTCACCCTGAACGGTCTGAGCGCCTGCGACAGTGTGCTGATCCCGGTGCAGTGCGAGTATTATGCGCTGGAAGGTCTGTCGGAGCTCATCAGCACCCTCAAGACCATCCGCAAAAAGTACAACCCCTATCTGGACATCGAGGGCGTGGTGTTCACGATGTTCTCCCTGCGCTACAACCTCACGGTGCAGGTGGTGGAGCAGGTGCAGAAGTACTTTGGCTCCAAGGTGTACAAAACCACGATCCCGCGTTCGATCCGCATCTCCGAGGCCCCCAGTTACGGGCAGCCCATCAATTTCTACGAGCCCAAGGGCAAGGGCAGTGAAGCGTACATGGATCTGGCCATTGAGTTCGTCAAGAACAACCGGCCGCACGAGCCCAAAAAGACCCGCGCGCGGAGCAAGAGCACTCCGGAACCGGCACCGGTCAAAAACGCTCTGGAAGACTAAAACACAGGGGGAACAACAAGAACAATGGCAAAAGGAAAAGGAGGACTTGGCCGCGGGCTGGAAAGTCTGTTTGAGGACGCCGCCCCGAGCCTTGAGTCCGACGCAAAGATCGAGACCCTGCCCCTGCGTGAAATCGAGCCGGACCCCGACCAGCCCCGCAAGACCTTTGACGAAGAGGCACTGGGGGAGCTGGCCGCCAGCATTGCGGAGCACGGTCTGCTGCAGCCCATTGCGGTGCGGCCCCAGGGACTGGGCGGCTACAGCATCGTGGCCGGCGAGCGCCGGTGGCGTGCCTGCCGCATGGCCGGCCTGACCGAAGTGCCGGTGGTGGTCAAGGATGTGTCCGATGAGCAGGCCATGGAACTGGCACTGGTGGAAAACCTCCAGCGTGAGGATCTGGACCCGGTGGAAGAAGCCGCCGGCATCCGGGAGCTGATGCTGCGCTGTGACCTGACCCAGGAGCAGGCAGCCCGCAAGCTGGGCAAGAGCCGCAGCGCGCTGGCCAACAGCCTGCGTCTGCTGAACCTGCCGGAAAACGTACTGGAGCTGCTCAAGAGCGGGTTCCTGAACATGGGCCACGCCAAGGTGATCCTGGGCCTGCCCACGCCGGAGCTGCAGGAGCAGGCGGCGCAGATCGTGGCGGACAACCAGCTGAACGTGCGCCAGACCGAGGCCCTGTGCAAAAAGCTGGCCAAGCCCGCCAAGCCGCCCAAGCCGAAGGACGATAACTTCACCCGCCCGAAGCGTGCCGTTGAGGTCGAGGCCGCCTTGAAGGAGGTCACCGGCAGCGAGGTGCACGTGGATTACAAGGACGGCAGGGGCTCGCTGAAGATTGATTTCTACAGTGATGAGATGCTGCAGAAGTTCGTCAGCCTGCTGGGTATGTATGACCCGGAGGGGTAATGCAAGTTGGATTTGTAGGGGCAAACATTGTTCGCCCGGAAAAGCTGCGGCAACCGCACGATTTCGCGGGCTGATATGGAATCCGCCCCTACAATGTCGGGACCGTAGGGGCGCATTCTATATGCGCCCGTGGCCGTTTTCCGTTACAGATTATGTACAGCACCCCGCCCGGGGCGCGGTGCCGCCTCACTTGTAGTTCTTGCTGTCGGTGGTGTTGGTGGTGCGGTTGGTGGTTTTCTGCTGGGTACGGTTCGTGGTTTTCTGGGTCGTGTCCGTCGTGCGATTGGTCGTGCGGTTCGTCGAATTGTTAGTCTGATTCTTAGCCATAGGTGGTAAGCTCCTTTCGCAAGTAAAAACGATCTACAGTCGTTTTCGGAAGATCGGAAGAGCGTCGTGTAGGGAAAGAGTGTAGATCTCGGTGGTCGCC
>ENA-OVGE01002568-OVGE01002568.1-human-gut-metagenome-genome-assembly--contig:-NODE-2568-length-11643-cov-13.829306_pt1 | contig 11643 bp, 10 predicted proteins | sample MGYA00237769_ERZ505417 | MGnify/ENA primary metagenome ERZ505417 (study PRJEB26158, sample SAMN06016403) | human gut metagenome | biome: human gut; feature: ankylosing spondylitis patient; material... | reverse complement strand
CAGAGCATCTGCCTTACAAGCAGAGGGTCGGCGGTTCGAATCCGTCAACACCCACCTAGAGGAATCGACAGAAAAGTCGGTTCCTTTTTTTTGTTTATCTACTAAACTATTTTATACTCGCGATGAGACCCAACTCAATCAAGACAATCCTAATGGCGGCGTCGGTGGCTCTGGCGTCGACAGCCGTGGCTCAGACCACCACGCTGACCCTTGACGATGCTGTGCGTATAGCCCTATCCGACAACCCGACGGTGAAGGTTGCCGACAGTGAAATCACCAAGCAGGAGTATGCCAAGAAAGGCACGCTCGCCAACCTTATGCCAACCCTCGACTTCTCAGCTGGCTACAACCGCACGTTGAAGAAGCAAGTGATGTATATGGGCGACATGAAAGGATTCGGTGGCGGCTCTTCGGAAGGCACGGAGGGAGCGGAAGGCACGGAAGCCGCATCGGCGATGCGCGACGGCATCAAGGTGGGAATGGACAATACGTGGTCGGCAGGCTTCGCGCTTTCGTTGCCACTTGTCAACGCCCAACTGTGGAAACAGCTGAGCATCTCTGCCGACGATGTGGAGCTGGCGGTGGAAAAGTCGCGACAGTCGCGCATCTCCATGGTGTCGCAGGTGAAGCAGGCATACTATGCCGTGATGCTCGCCGAGGCAAGCCGCGACGCACTCAAGGAAAACTATGACAACGCAAAGAAGAAATATGACGACATCAACCAGAAATACCAGCAGGGACTGTCGTCGGAATACGACCTTATCCGCGCCGACGTCGCGGTGAAAAATGTGGAGCCAAGTCTGTTTGACGCCGAAAATTCCATTGTGCTTGCCAAATGGCGACTGAAAGCGCTTATCGGATTGGATCTCGACATGAGCATCGATTGCACGGGGTCGCTCAACGACTATACCGACCGCCTTTATGACGGCTATATGAAGGTAGACACCACGATGCTTGCCCAAAACTCATCGTTGCGGCAAATCGACCTGCAGCAGCGGCAGCTGCTCAAGTCGCGCGACGTGGCGAAGTCCGCTTATTATCCGACGCTCAACCTGTCGTTCGCATACCAATGGAACGCGATGGCAAACGATTTCCGCTTCAAGGACTATCGTTGGAATCCGTATTCAACGCTCGGACTGTCGCTCAACATCCCGATTTTTTCCGGCGGACGCCGCTACAACTCGTTGAAGCAGACAAAAGTGCAGATTGACCAACTTGCCCTCACGCGCCTCGACACCGAGCGCAACCTGATGGTGGGCGTGCGCCAGAGCGTCGACAAGATGCGCACAGGCATACGCCAGTATGAGTCGGCATGCAAAAGTGTCGACCAGGCGCGCAAGGGCTACGACATCGCCGTGAAGCGCTACGACACCGGCGCCGGCACGCTGCTCGAGGTCAACGACTCGCAGCTGGCGCTCACACAGTCGCAACTCAACCGCAGCCAGGCGGTCTACTCATATCTTGTGGCGCAGGCGCAGCTTGACGAGACTCTCGGCACGGAATACACTTACGAAAAATAAAACAGAACCCCAATGAATATCAAGACACTCAACAAGATTGCCATGACAATGGCTGTCGCCATCGCCGCTACGGCATGCTCCGGCGGCGACAAAGCCAAAGAGGAAAAGAAAGCCGCCGACGGCACAATGAATGTGGAGGTGGCAAAAACAGACTACCGCGAGGTGGACCAGGTCAATTCGTTCACAGGCACCGTGGAAGCCAACGTGACAAACAACATCGCCCCGCAGTCGCCTATGCGCATACGCAAGGTGTATGTGGAGGTGGGACAGCACGTGTCGGCAGGACAGAAACTTGCCGATATGGATCCGGCAAACCTCGATCAGGTGCGCCTGCAGATGGAAAACAACCATCTTGAGTTCAAGCGTGTGGACGAGCTGTTTAAAATCGGCGGATGCTCAAAGTCGGAATGGGACGCCAAAAAGATGGCATACGACATCTCGCGCCGCAACTATGAAAACCTTGCCGAGAACACGCGTCTCATCAGTCCTATCAGCGGCGTCGTGTCGCAGCGCAACTACGACAGCGGCGACATGTACAGCGGCGCCAGCCCGATTTTTGTGGTGGAGAAAATCCGCCCTGTCAAGATGAAGGTCAACGTCTCGGAGTCGCTCTTCACCAAGATAAAGAAAGGCATGAACGTAGACTTCACCCTCGATGTCTATGGCGACGAGGTGTTTACTGGCAAGGTCAATATCGTTTATCCGACCATTGACCCGTCGACCCGCACATTCACCGTCGAGCTTCTGATTGCCAATGCCGACGAGCGTGTGCGCCCGGGAATGTATGCCCGTGTCACCATCAATCACGGACGCGCCAAGCATGTTGTGGTGCCCGACCGCGCCGTGCAGAAACTTGTAGGCTCTGGCGACCGCTATGTGTATGTTGTCAAGGGCGACAAGGCAGAGTACCGCAAAGTGGAGCTCGGACAGCGTCTCGACACCGAATATGAAATCCTCAGCGGAGTGAATCCCGGCGAAACGGTTGTCGTGGCTGGGCAGTCGCGCCTGAAAAACGGCGCCAAAGTGAAGATTGTGAAGAAATAACAAAAGGATTGCCCTATGAGTATATATCAGACAGCCGTCAAGCGGCCAATCACAACAATCCTGATTTTCCTCGGCATCGCCATCTTCGGACTGTTCTCGTTGACGCGGTTGAGCATCGACCTCTATCCCGACATCGAGACCAACTCTATCATGGTGATGACCACCTATTCAGGTGCGAGCGCGGAGGACATAGAAACCAATGTCACGCGTCCGCTGGAAAATATGCTTAACGGCGTGAGCGACTTGAAGCACATCACGTCGCAGTCGAAGGAAAACATCTCCATCATCACGCTGACTTTTGAATACGGCATCGACATCGATGTGGCAACCAACGACGTGCGCGACAAGCTCGACCGCGTCACCACGCTCCCCGACGGAGCGCAGAAGCCTATTCTGTTCAAGTTTGGCACCGATGACATTCCTATCCTCATCCTTTCCGTGTCGGCAAAGGAGAGTATGTCGGGATTGTATAAGATTCTCGACGATCAGGTGGCAACGCCGCTGGCACGCGTGTCGGGCGTTGGATCGGTCTCGATTTCCGGTATCCCCGACCGTGAGATACAGGTGCTTTGCGACCCTTACAAACTCGATGCCTATGGCATTTCGATAGAGCAGATAAGCCAAGTGCTTGCCGCCGAGAATCTCAATGTGCCGGCGGGCACAATCGACATCGGCTCGAATGTCTACTCAATGCGTGTGCAGAAAGAGTTTGCCGACGTCAACGAGATGCTCGACCTCGTGGTGGGCACCTACAGCGGAACGCCGGTCTATCTGCGCGACGTGGCGCATATCGACGACGCGCCGCAGGAGCGCGCCCAGGAGGCGTATACCAACGGCGAACTTGGCGGCATGATTATCGTTCAGAAGCAGTCGGGAGCCAACTCTGTCGAGATTTCCAAGGCTGTTAAAGCCCGTCTGACACAGATAGCGAAAAACCTTCCGAGCGATGTGCATATCGGCTTGATTGTCGACACGTCCGACTATATCATCAACACGATAGAATCGCTGAAGCACACCATCCTCATCACGATGCTCATTGTTAGCTTTGTGGTGCTGCTGTTCCTCGGACGCTGGCGCGCCACGTTTGTGATTGTGCTCACAATTCCAATCTCGCTGCTTTCGGCGCTCATCTATCTGCTTGCCACCGGCAACACGATGAACATCATCTCGATGAGTGCGCTCTCGATAGCCATCGGTATGGTGGTCGACAACGCCATCGTGGTGCTTGAGAACATCACCACCCACATCGAGCGCGGCAGCCGTCCGCGCCAGGCGGCGATGTTTGCCACCAACGAGGTTGCAATCTCCGTAATCGCCTCCACGCTCACCACCATTGCCGTGTTCCTGCCGCTGACCATGATCAGCGGTATGGCAGGAATCATGTTCAAGCAGTTGGGATGGATGGTGACAATCATCCTGTCGGTATCGACCATCGGCGCCATCACGCTGACACCGACCCTCTGCTCGTTGATGCTGCGTCTTGACAAGAAATACAACTTGTTCCAGAAAATGGTGTCAAACCCGTTTGACGCATTCCTGAAAAAGGTGACCGACGGCTATGCCGCGCTTCTCCGCACAGCCTTGCGCCATCGCTGGGCGACGCTTGCCATCATCGTAGGCTTGTTTGTCGCGTCGATAGTGGTGCTGATGCCGCATATAAAGACGGAGTTCTTCCCGCAGCAGGACAACTCGCGAATCGGCATCACCGTGAAGCTGCCCGCCGGCACGCGTCAGGAAACGACGCGCGCTCTTGGTTTCCGCATCTATGAGCAGCTGAAAAGCAACTGTCCGGAGGTGACTACGGTAAGTTTCTCAGAGGGACAGGCCGGCGAGGACAACATCTTCGGCAGTATGCAGGACAACGGCAACAACATCCTGCAATACAACATCAGCACCGTGCGCTCGACGGAGCGCGAGCGGTCGCTCAGCGAGATTTGCGATGCTATCCGCCACGACCTGAACCAGTATCCTGAAATCCGCACATTCAACGTTGCCGCCGGCGGCGGTGGCGGCGGAATCGGCGGCGAGGCGGCGGTGGAGATCGAAATCTATGGCTACGACTTCACTACGTCCGACCGCATTGCCTCCGATGTGTCGGCAAAGATGCTCAGCGAGGACTGCTGCTCGCAGGTGAGCATCAGCCGCGACGAGTATACTCCCGAATACCGCGTCGACTTCGACCGCCAGAAGCTCGCCCTCAACGGACTTAACATGCAGACAGCCGCTTCCTATCTCCGCAACCGCGTGACAGGCAGCGCGCTGACAAACTATCGCGAGGACGGCGACGAATATAAAATCCGTGTGCGCTACGACAAGAAGTTCCGCCAGTCGGTTGAGGACATCGAGAACATAACCATCTACAACAGTCAAGGCAAGGGCATCAAGATACGCGACCTTGGCAAGGTGGTCGAGTCGCAGACACCGCCAACCATCGAGCGTCGCGACCGCGAGCGCGTAATCACGGTGAAATGCATCGTGGCCAAAGGCTACGCTCTCTCTGATGTGGTCAAGGCAGCCAACAAGGCGATGGGCGAGATAGACATGCCTGCCGACTTCACATGGCAGTTCGGCGGAACGTTTGAAGACCAGCAGGATACGTTCTCCGATATGATAATGCTCATGGCATTGATCATCGTACTCGTGTTCATCATCATGGCATCGCAGTTTGAGTCGTTGACCTATCCGTTTGTCATCATGTTCTCAATCCCGTTTGCGTTGACCGGCGTGCTGATGGGACTCTTTGTCACAGGCACACCGCTCAGCATCATGGCGATGCTCGGCTTGCTGATGCTTATCGGTATTGTGGTCAACAACGGTATTGTGCTTATCGACTATATCATGCTCTGCCGTGAGCGCGGCCTCGGTCTCGTCAACGCCATCGTGACCTCCGGACGCTCGCGTCTGCGTCCGATTCTTATGACCACCCTCACCACCGTCATCGGTATGATTCCTATGGCAGTGGGCAAGGGCGAAGGTTCCGAGATGTGGCGCGCCCTCGGTATGTCGGTGGCATGGGGATTGTCGTTCTCCACGCTCATCACCCTCATCATTATCCCGACGCTCTATAGCGTGTTTGCCCGCATCGGCATCAAGCGTGCACGCAAAAAAGAGTTGAAAACGTTAAAGAAATAAGACAATGAAAGCAGTATTTATAGCATACAACCAAGCGCACGAAGACGACGTGCTGACAGCGATGCGCGAACTCGACATCAAAGGATTCACCGGATGGCCGTCGCTCGTCGGGGCTGGACAGCGCGGCGGAGAGCCTCACCTCGGCAGCCATGCGTGGCCAACGCTCAACGGGGCGTTGCTCACCGTGATTGACGACAGCAAGGTGGACACGTTGCTCGTCCGTTTGCGCGACATCGACGCGGCAAGCCCGCAGCTTGGACTGCGAGCCTTCACCTGGGCGGTGGAGCAGGCAATCTAAACGATTCAGAAAATAGCACGCTGAAAAGTGAGCAAAAAAAAACGGCATTCCGGACGTTTAACGTCCGGAATGCCGTTCCGCTTTTACGTCACCGGAAAATGGCAATTGGTCACTGTTGCGTTTGAAAACCGCATAGTTGCAGCTATTTTTGCGTAAATAAAAATAGCGAGACAGACATGTCTGAAAATTGATAGTTTGTTGTTATATTTGTGCAATAATATGTAAAAGCAATGGAAGAAGAGATAGACACTGGGATACGGTTGCTTGGTTATGAACTGCTTGAAAAACTTGGAGAAGGCGGTTGGGGCCAGGTGTGGAAAGCACAGTCGGAAGCCGGTAAGGTTGTGGCGGTTAAAATATTGATGCCAAGGGATGGCTGGAAAAATAAAAACCGCGAACTTCTTATGGAACGCTTCCGTCGGGAGGTTTTAGTGATTTCGCAATTGCAGTCGCCGTATTCAGTGCATGCCATTGGAGGATGTGGCAAAACGTCGGGCGGCACTCTTGCTTTTGCCATGGACTATCTTGAAGGTCAGACGCTGCGCTATTACGTTAGCATAGGCAATCGTCCTACGGCAGAACAAATAAGACGTTGGACAGCGCAATTGCTTGAGGCGATGAGAGAATTTCACAGCAAGGGCATCGTACATCGCGACATCAAGCCGGACAATATAATGTTGTTGCCCAACGGCAATGTGAAACTTTTTGATTTCGGCATATGTAAGTGGGTCTCTACCGACAGCAATTTGACCACACAACAGGCTCCGCGCACAGTGCTTTACGCTTCTCCGGAACAGTTGCTCGACTCAGACGATATAGATAGTCGTAGTGACTATTATTCGCTTGGCAAGGTGATATATTTCCTTGCCACAGGCAGAACGCCGATTGCCGGAATGCTTGGCGACCATGTGGAAGAGATTCAGGATTTCCTGCTGCGACATATCGTAGAGATGCTCACAGCGGAGGATTTGAACACACGCGCCGCCAATATTCGCACGCTTTGGCAAAACGACTTCAAATGGCTGCTCAGCGATGATGTCACAACCGTGGATATGTGTACCGACAAAGAGGAGCCCACATCTGTGGATTTGGGTATATGGGAGGGGGATTCTGACGACTATGATTCCCAGAACTCTGGTTTACACAATCAGCTAAATGAAAAATCGAGCAAAAACAAGTCGAAGATGTTCAAGTTAATAGCTATAATGCTTTGTGCAGTATTGATTAGTTGGTTCTTTTTTGAAGAAGATTTAAAGAATGCTCGAAAGAATTTCTCCAACGGGATGGAACAATTGGAGTTTTCAGAGATTGACGATACTTCAAACATTATGAATTTTAATGATAGCGATTCGTATGATGTTGCGTTAGAGCCACTGATATCGCCGAAACCGCCAGTATTAACGCTCCCGGATATAAAAGAAAACATAAGGCAGCAAGTCAATAGGGAGGAAGAACAAGAGTCCAACATTGATTGGAAGACTCTTTCTCCAGATGAGTTGGATTCCTATTGCCGGCGACTGCTGCCGAAAGCAAAAAGAGGTGTGGGGTCGGCAAAAAAGGAACTTTTTGAAATCTACCGCAACAACCAGCAGGACATCTCCGTGGAGGTTATGAACGAAATTCAAGCACTCGCCGACTGATTAGACAAGGGTTTCGTCACTGCAAACGATACGTTTAGTCACCGATGACTTCCGATGGAAGTTGTCGGTGACTATTTTTGTTGTGTAAACGAGAAAAACTTGACGCTATGAGAAATTTGATGAGATACTTAGGAATAGTTGCTCCTGTTGTGGCTGCATTCTTTGCATTGAAGGCTTTGGTGGGATGGATTCAGTCCATACCATCCAAAACAGAACATAGAACGGTCGCTGCGACTGCCGTGCCACTGCCTCGACCGGCAGAGTCTGAAAATGAAAAGTTGTATAGCTATAGGTATGTTACAAGGCGGATACGGCTTCTTGGTAGGTGGTCTATTGAGGTCAAAACCGTGATGGCGGAAGTGAAGCGCTTTCGCCCCGATCCTGATATGGTCAAGATTGAAAAGACCGGAAAGCGTATTGATGAGATGATGAAAAAAACCAAAAAATGGCATTTTGAATCAATGAAATTGAAGACTGACTTAAAGAACCAACTTGATAATGTAGTTGCTGAACAACCGGAATGATTTATCAATGAATAATTATCAACCACTTAAAACTGTATTTATGGAAACAAGAGATTTAGATGGAATCAACGTAGAGGAAACGACGACAGTCGACGAGCAAAGAAGCAATAAAGGGAAAACGTTTGCCAAGGTGGCAGCCGGGATAGGTGCCGGCGCAGCCGCAGGTGCCGGCGTTATGGCAATGGTTGACGACGATGTTACAACACCTGATGTGGAGCCGACAGAGCTCGTTGATGCGAGCGATGTGGCAGACGTTACGGCTGGGCATATAGCAGACAACAATGCTGCCGAAGCGTGGCCGCAGAAGCACGACAATGAGGCGTGGCCGCAGAAGCATGACAACGAAGCGTGGCCGCAGAAGCACGACAACGAGGCGTGGCCCGATGACAGAGACAACGAGGCATGGCCGCAGGAGCAGCCTGTGGATGCGGTGCATACGGTGAAGCTCGACATGCAGGACGGCGTGCTCTCGCCGGCGGTGCCTTTCAGCGGATATATGGCGGATATGTACACTCCGGATGGCCACAGCCTGCTGCTTGACGTCAATGGTGACGGAGTGTATGACATTGCAATGAGTTATGACGATGATACGTATACGATTAATGACTTGTCGCTGGTGGACGATGGTAGCACAGTGCGGCTTGATGACGAGGGCGTTGTTGATGTACTTGATGACGAACCACTTGATGATCAGATAGGTATTCCAGACGATGCTGTCGACGATCTGTCGAGCGATGGATATTTGTATGAAATGTAGGAACAGGAGGTGATGACTATGAGATTTACGAGGGTAATACTGTTGATTGTGTGTGCGCTGATCGGGATTGACGCATGGCCAGATGTCCCGTCAAGAAATTTGTATATAGACCGGAGCAAAAATCCGGAACGTGAAGATGCTGTGTGGTATGACCTGTTGGATATGCCATTGCGCTATCCCATAGGCCTTGAGCCGGATCTGAAGCAAATCTACATTGCCCTCGGTGGCACACCGTTGCGTCCGCATGAGAGCAGTGTTGAGAAGAAAAACGATTGGTTGAAGAAAGCCCGGATTGTTTCGAAGCGGCGGTTTACGCTCGATGTCGTGCATCACGACAGTGTTTATGACTTCACGATGACGATGGCCTCCGGCAGGCGGCAGAAAATCACAGGCACGTTCAACGATATGCGCCAGTTGCAGACGCTTCAATACAAGCAGGGACGCCGCAACGTGAATTGCGACAAAGGATATTCGTCAATAACTGTCAACAGGGGAAACTATAAGGTTGAGGTGCTGTATAAGGACGCTGGAGGAAAGGTGGTGGACAGGGAGGTGTGCCGCTACACAGGTACGCCTTCCGACCCTCCGTCGATAGCCTACTACGATGCTGAAGGCAATCCTAAGAACGGTCCGGAGGGGTGGCACAAGAAGTTTGTGACGGTACAAGACGGCACAGTGCGTCTTGGCTACCGCGACGCCGGCAACCATAGGGTGGCGGTGGACCTTGGTTACAGCGACATTGTGTGCACTCCGCTTGACGAAGACGGTGTTATGGCAGACACTTCAGAATTTGACGCTTTTGTGTGGAAGTGCATGATGAAGCCCCAGTTTCTGGCGGCTGTGTTCAGCAGGGGAGCGGTCTTCGATGCATGTGCCGTAGAAGCTCTGCTCATGGCAGCGGATTACTATTGCAAAGATGGGGAAGACGGAGGAGATGTGTTTGTGAATCTTCCGGTTTCGCCATCAATGGCGGACCGGTTTCCTGGTATAATCGGTTGGGATGTGATTAAATATGGCGTAGGGAGGAAGCCTGTTGCGGTCAATGGTGTGGCCCGTTGCGTATATGGCTATGACGACAGCGGAGAGTTGGTTCTGGCCCTTGAGTATGACGCGGAAGGCAACAGATTGACGCACCCGGAATATAATGATGATTCTGACATTAACTTGGATTGAAAAAATATTTGTAAATTTGTGGACTAACAAAAAACAGGATAATCGTATGGGAAAGAAAATCTTAAGTTTGACAATGGTGTTGCTGCTTGCCTTTTCAAGTGCTGAGGCAAAAGAGTCAAAAATAGAAACGTTGCTTGACGTGTTTGGATACAAAACCTCGTATCACAAAGACGCAATGCAAAAGTTCGGAATGACGGAAGCTGATATCCGCGAGTTCTATCAATCGTTCGCTCCTACGGAGCAAATGCTTGAAATGTTTGGCCTATTGGACAACTTTGATGAGCTTGGAAATGTTTTTGCTCAAGTTAAGCGAGAATTGAACGATGTTGCGGTCTTTCCGTTACAGAGAGAAGTGAAATGGACTTGGACTCCGGCTGTCCGCAGGTATGCGGCAGTTAACGGAACGACAATTGGTGCTGCGGCAGATGGAGATGTGCTTTTGGGGATGTCTATAATGGAAAATCTGTTTAGCACGACATATTTGCAGGCAGTGATGAATCTAACGATGCAGGAAAAATTTACGGCTAAAACCGTCAGCGTTCCGAATACGGCATACACGGCAAAACTTGAACGTCTATTTGCTGCCAATGGAGAAGTTGAGCAGCTGAAAAACGCAGTGAGAATCAGCATGACACTTTTGGGCCTTAACCAAGACTTGCTTCAGAAAATTATGGATTTGACAGATTCAGAGTTTACGGTGCGGGCGGCATCCATTTATATGGATATGTTTACCGCCGATGAAATAGATGAATTGACACGTCTGTATCAATCCCCGGCAGGGCGTAAGTTGGTTACGTCGATAAAAAAGCGTCAGTCTGTTGTGGAGAATATGTCGATGGAAGATTTGCTGTCTGGTAATGTAATGAACGACTTGCTGTGTAATCCTGAGGATTTTGCATCTCTTTGTTCTCCGGTGATGCGAAAATATCAGGCGGCATATCCGTTCTTGTATGCAAAAACAATGATTAGTATGAAAAAATCAATAGAAAAGTTAGGACGATGAGTGTTGTAATAAATCTTGATGGAGAGCTTGACCAATGGCGCAGCCAGGTCGAGGCCGACATGTCTGCCGGTAAACTTGAGGATTTGGATTTCTCAGGCAATGATGCTGGTATGGACGCTTGGCCCGATGATGACGCAGGAGTGGACGTCTGGTCCGATGATGACGCAGGGGCGGACGTTTGGCCTGATGATGATGCAGGAGCAGATGCTTGGCCTGATGATGATGCAGGGACGGACGCTTGGCCTGGTGATATTGATATGGTGTAGAAAAATGCGCTTTGACTGTCTATGTATGGTCAAAGCGCATTTCTGCATATGTGCTGTATAATTGTTGGGAGTTATTGGAAAAATACATATCTTTGTAATATCAAAAAAACAAAAACTGTTGAATGTGGAAAATCGCAAAGGTCTATGGCAAAACATACAAAAGTTAAATGGACTTGTCCTGATTGTGGCAGTGTAAATGAAACGATGTGTAACGGAAGTGTGACTGGCGCAATGCACAATTTAAGCAAAAGCAACGGAAAGTGAATATGAGAGAAATGAACTGCAA
>ENA-OVGE01002562-OVGE01002562.1-human-gut-metagenome-genome-assembly--contig:-NODE-2562-length-11661-cov-10.859038_pt1 | contig 11661 bp, 10 predicted proteins | sample MGYA00237769_ERZ505417 | MGnify/ENA primary metagenome ERZ505417 (study PRJEB26158, sample SAMN06016403) | human gut metagenome | biome: human gut; feature: ankylosing spondylitis patient; material... | reverse complement strand
GTGAGGGCATGGCTCTGGGCCAGTACATCGCCGGTATGGGCTTCTCCAACGTGGGTCTGGGCATCGTCCACTCCATGGCACACGGTCTGTCCGCTCTGTATGATACCCCCCACGGCGTGGCCTGCGCCATCCTGCTGCCGGTGGGTCTGGAGTACAACAAGACCGTTGCCGGCGAGCGCTACCGCGCGGTCGGCAAGGCCATGGGCGTGAAGGGCATTGACGAGATGAACGATGTGGAGGCCGCCGATGCCACCATCGCCGCTGTCAAGCAGCTGAGCGCGGATGTGGGCATCCCCGCAAACCTGCAGGGCATCCTGAAGGAAGAGGACATCCACTTCCTGGCTGAGTCTGCTTTTGCAGATGCCTGCTGCCCCGGCAACCCCCGCGATACCAGCGTGGAGGAGATCGAGGCACTGTATAAGAGCCAGCTGTAATTCGTAAACTGAACAAAGAGGGTCGGGAACGCCGCTTCCCGGCCCCTTTTTGTTCCGGGAAAGGAGCGCTATGAACCTGAATTTCTATACTCTTTGTGTAATTTATCTGGTATATTCCTTTTTAGGCTGGGTAGGCGAGACCGTTGTTGCAACCGCAAAGGGCCGCCGGTTCACCAACCGCGGCGTGGCCTCGGGCCCCTTCTGCTTTGTGTACGGCACGGCAGGGGTGCTCATCACCATCGGCCTGAACGACCAGCGCGCCAGCCTGGCGGCACTGTTCTTCGGCAGCATGATCTATGCCACGGTGGTGGAGTGGCTGACCGCCAAGCTGCTGGAACGGATCCACCACCGCCGCTGGTGGGACTACTCCAATAAAAAGTTCAATCTGGACGGCTATGTCTGCCTGCAATACTCCCTGCTGTGGGGTCTGCTGGGCATGGCGGCAGTCCGCTGGGGCAACGACCTGCTGTTCCGGCTCTGCGCCCACCTGCCGCCGCTGCTGTTCCACGCTGTGGTATGGGTCGGCATGGCGCTGGCCGTCCTCGACCAGATCTCTGCCATGGTGGTGGTCAGCCGGTATGCGAACCGCCACCCACGGCTTGAGCAGCTGAATCGGGAGCTGGGCAGGGGCTCGGAGAGGCTGCGGCAGAAAATTACTGCCAGCGTGGAAAAGCGGATCCAGCGGGCGTACCCTGCTGCGGCTCGTCCGGAGCCTACCACCAGTGCCGAAAAGCAGCTCTCCCTTGCCGACCTGCTCTGGCTCTTTGTCATCGGGGCTTTCCTCGGAGATGTGGTGGAGACCATCTTCTGCCGCATCACCGCCGGGGTCTGGATGAGCCGTTCCAGCCTGGTCTGGGGCCCGTTCAGCGTGGTGTGGGGGCTGGCGCTTGTGCTGGCCTCCATCCTGCTGCGGGGCGGCGAACAGAAGAGCGAGAGCCGCATCTTCTGGTTCGGTGTGATCCTGGGCGGTGCGTATGAGTATGTGTGCAGCGCCGTGACAGAGCTGCTGTTCGGCACCGTGTTCTGGGATTACAGCGGCTTCAAGTTCAACCTAGGCGGGCGCATCAACCTGCTGTACTGCTTCTTCTGGGGCATTGCGGCCGTGACCTGGATCCGCTATGGCTACCCGCTGGTGGCAAAGGGGATGAAGGCGGTCAAGCGCAGGATCCGCCCCTGGATGACCGCTCTGCTGGCCGTGTTCATGGCCGTGAACCTTGTGACCAGTGCGTTGGCGCTGGCCCGCTACGATGCCCGCACCAGCGGCGCGGCTCCGGCCAATGCGGTGGATGTGCTGCTGGATGAGCATTTTGACAATGCCCGGATGGAGCGCATCTACCCCAACGCCAAAAAGGTGGAGAAGGCCGGGTAAAAATGCACGATTTTGCTTGCGTTTTGCAGGGAAAACAGGTATAATACTTTTTGGATTAAAAAGGAGAGATTTTATATGCTGATCCCTGTATTATTGTTTATCGTGGGCCTGCTCTGCCTCATCAAGGGCGGCGACTGGTTCGTGGACGGTGCAACCGGCATCGCCCGCCGCTTCAAGGTGCCGGAGCTGCTCATCGGTGCCACGGTGGTGTCCATCGGCACCACCCTGCCGGAGGTCATGGTCTCCACCACCTCGGCCATGACCGGCCACGGCGAGATCGCCTATGGCAACGCCATTGGCTCGGTCATCTGCAACGCGGCCCTGATCGCGGCCATCACCATTGCGGTCCGCCCGGGCAAGGTGGACCCCAAGAGCCTGCGGGTGCCGGTGCTGTTCTTCTTTGTGGCAGCGGCCCTGTATGCGGGCGTGGCCTACACCACCGGCTACTTCAGCCGCCCCATCGGCATTGTGCTGCTGGCAATGTTCGTGGCCTACATGGTCTGCAATGTGCTGGCGATGAAAAACGCCCCCGCCCCGGAAGAAGATGAGGACGAGCCGGAAAAGGAGATGTCCTTTGCCAAGGAGATCGGCCTGCTCATCCTCGGCGCGGCCCTGATCGCTGTGGGCGCAAACCTGCTGGTGGACAACGGTACCCTGATCGCGCAGGCGCTGGGCGTGCCGGAATCCGTCATCGCCCTGACCTTTGTGGCGCTGGGCACCTCTCTGCCCGAGCTGGTCACGGCGATCACCTCGCTGGCAAAGGGCCACGGCTCCCTCTCGCTGGGCAATGTCATCGGTGCCAACGTGTTCAATCTGGTGCTGGTCAGCGGCATGTCCATCACGGTGTCGCCCTTCAGCATTCCGCAGAACTCCACCATCATGGGCATCAATTCCTCTCTGGTCATGGATCTGCCCGTGATGTTCGCGGTCATGCTCCTCCTGACCGTGCCCGCTCTGCTCAAGGGCAGGCTCTCCCGCTGGCAGGGCGTGCTGCTGCTCTGCATCTATGCAGCCTTCTGCGCCGTCCAGTTTGCAATGTAAGCCTCTGCGCCGGAGACCCGGCCCGGCTCCACGCTGGAACGGGCGCTTTGGGGCAGAAAACCGTTTTGAGAAAGGCATCCTCGTCTGTGAAGTGCGGGGATGCCTTTTTTCTGTCCCCGCAGCTGGGCCTGACCGAGTCTCCGACAGGCTGTGAAATGGGACGAAATCCGGTCATAAAAAGGCAGTTAGGCGACATTTTTCACGATTTATCCATTGAAATTCTCCCCCGGGGATGATATGATAGATTTGTTCCTGTGCGGCAAAAGGCCGGGAACGAAATCTAAAGTGGGAGAATTTTGTGCCAGATGCAGAAAAAGAAGCTTTATCAGCTGGCTGCGGCCATCGTTCTTGTGGTAGCCGTGGCAGCTGCTTTGATCCTGACAGGGATGCGGAAAAGCACCCCTGTGTCCGAGGCGCGGGCCAGCTCTGTGCCGTCCTCCGCTTTGTCCGGCGGGGAAGCTGAGGGGCCCTCCAGCGCCGCCTCCAGCGAGAGCGCCGTCAGCAGTGAAGCAACAGGAGAATCCCCGGTTTCGTCCTTTTTGGAACAGCTGGAAGAGGAACTTGGCCTTTCCTCTTCGGAGACAGCTTCGTCCAGTGAGGTCTCCTCTGCCGCCAGCGCAGGCAAGGCAGACAGTGTGAGCTCTGCAGTGTCCACCTCCAGCGCCGCACACTCGGTGCCCGCGTCCTCTGCGGCTTCCGGCAGCCATGCGGCCAGCAGTCAGGCCCCCGGCAGCAGCCATGCCTCCAGCAGCTCCGTTGCTTCGGAGAATGAGGTGGATGCCAAGATCAACAGCTACATCCGTAGATTGGAACGGCTACAGCGGCAGACCGAATCCAGATTGTATGCTGTGATCTGCGAAGCGTATGATGAGTATATGTCTCATCCAATCGAAGAGAGGAATATGGGAATGAAGATTTCCATTGTGCTCTCCAAGACGGCCAAGTTGGGCAGTGTCCAGAGCGAATGCGATCAGGAGTTCAACGCCATCCTGAAAGAGCTGCGCCAGTACCTGCGGGACAATGGCCGTGACCAGACAGTTGCTGATGATTCTGAAAAGGCGTATAAGAAAATGAAGTCTGACCTGACCAGTGAGCTAACCGACATTGTCTACAAAAGTGCCGTGGGTAGCGGTGACGGGGGAAGATGGATTACCGAGCACCGGCAGTATAAAACTTAGTCATAATGAAAGGAACCCGTGTCTTTCTCGGCACGGGTTTCTTTGCGTCACAACAGTTCCTGCGGCTGCAGCAGGGTAAAGTGGTTCTTCTAAAATTGATCAGCCCTTATTCTCTTGCTTTGCTCATCTTCTTGAAAATCCGTATGTGTACGGTAATCAGGAAAAGAAAGAATAAAAAGACAATTTAAAAATTTTTTGTATTGAAGACAAAAATGCAATGGCTATACTGCCTGCGTCACTGCCATGAAGAATGATGGCAATTTCTGCTCTGGAAGGGGTGACCTTTTCGGCAGTCAATTATTGTACCGCCTTCAGTGCGGAGCCAAGCAGATCGGCAAACTGCTCCAGACGTTCCCGGAGTTGGACAATGGAATCGATGTCGCTGTCGGAAATGACACTGACGGGAGCCGAAAGGCTGTTGACACCGGCTTTCAGTGTGCCGCTCAGGGCTGCGTTGACACCGTGGGCGGGGATCTCCACATGCACATCCACGGGGATGGTGTCATCGAAGAGCAGGGACTTCAGCGGCAGGCCCACCACAAGGACAGCCGCGTCCTCCCCCTCAGACGGGAACTGATAGTAGGTGTAGTCCTTCTTGGCATAATCGGGGTGGACAACGCACTGGCGGCTGAGGGTCATGGTATAGCCGGACATCTCCTGCATGGCCACCTGCGTGTTGGGCACGCCGAGGATCTTTGCCAGCTGGGCCTGCGTGATGTAGTTGGGCAGAGACCACTCCGGCAGGAACGCACCCACCAGCGGCGCGCTGTCCGCGATGGAATCCCGCAGGGTGCGGTAGAGCCGCCCGGCATCAAAGTAGGTGTCGTTGGCATCAATATAGAGGTCGGTGAAAAAGTCGGTGCCGCCGGTCTCGGCGCGGGCAAGCCCGCCGGAGGGGTACAGGTACAATTGCAGCTGCCCTGGCGAATACAGCCCGGCCACATCGCCGGAGGTTGCACCCACCTGTTTCAGAATATTGTACAGGGCCGGGGTACTGGAACTGTCCTGTGCGGTGATGTTATAGCTGAACTCAAAGGTCGCCCCCTTTTGTAAGGCACGGACTTTGCTGTTGACCAGACTGAAAAGGACCAGCGCAGCCACCAGACACACCGCCAGAATGCAGGCCACCACCGTGACCACGGCGCGGGAACGCTTTTTGGAAGATTTCATGGCAGAACCTCCTGTTCTCTTTATAAGGAATACGATCCAGAGCTTAAAAATCGTTCAAGCTGGCTTTGATTTTTGAGAAAAACAAACTTTTCCGGATATTGCTGACCAATGCGCCGGTATCCGGCCAGTTTGGCGGGGGGCCGGCCCCGATGCAGGACCCACCATAGGAACTCCGCATCTATTTTTTCCTCACAGCCCGGCGCGGAGGAGGAGCGCACCTTTCCCCGGTTTTTCCACCAGCGTTTCAGTACCCGGCTCAGGCAGGTGAAACGGCCAAAGCAGAGCACGATGATCTGGTCTGCTTCTTCCAGCCGCCGGTCATAACAGGTCTTTGTATAGTTGCCATCGATGATCCAGCTTTCGTGCGTGTCCAGAAAGCGGCGGACAATGGTGTTTTCCTCATCCAGCGGGCGCTCTACCCATCCGGGCAGGAAATGCACCGTGTCCAGATGCAGCACCGGAGCATGATAGGTGGCCCCCAGTGTTTGGGCAAGGGTGGATTTTCCGCTGCCGCTGGTGCCTAAAATCGCAATCTTCATAGGGCGTTACCGGCAGGCCGCCACAAAGGCATCAAAGATCCCCTGCATGGCGGGGTCGGCAGCGCTGAGCCATTCAGGGTGCCACTGCACGCCCAGGCAGAACTTTGCGTCCGGCTTCTCAATGCCCTCCACGATGCCGTCCTCGCTCAGGGCCGACAGCACAAGGCCGGGGGCGACCTTGTCCACCGCCTGATGGTGCTGGCTGTTGACCAGAACGGTATCCTGTCCCAGAATGCGGGAGAGCAGGGTATCCCGCCGCACAGTGACGGTGTGGATCTTGCCCCAGTGGTCGTTGTGGGGGACGTGCTCAAAGGGCTTGATGTCCTGATACAGATCGCCGCCCAGCGCAACGTTCATCAGCTGGATGCCCCGGCAGATGGCCAGCACCGGCTTGTCGGCGGCAAGAAAGGCGCGCAGCAGCAGCGGCTCGGCGGTATCCCGCAGGACATTGGGCTCGCCGCAGGCAGGGATGCGCTCCTGCCCGTAGAATTTCGGGTCGATGTCGCCGCCGCCCGGCAGCAGCAGGCCGTCACAGGCCAGCGCATCCTGCACGGCCTTTTCGGGGTCGTCCAGCTCGATCCAGCGCATCTCTGCCCCGGCCCGGGCAAGGCTTTCGGGATATTTTGCGTGAGCCTCCGCCAGCAGCTGGTTCGGCACCATGCGCGGCATTGCAATCGTAATAGACATTGACTTTCCCTTTCTCTCTTACAGATCCCTATAGATAAAACCTCTCCGTCATCCCTTCGGGATGCCACCTCCCCTAGTAGGGGAGGCCTTGGCATTCCGTCGCGTTTTCGAGTGTAAGCGCTTCGCTACTATTTGCCCTGCTGACGTTAACATTTTCACCTTGCGGCAGATACTGTTTTTGGAGCGCCAGCGAAAATAGCGAAAAATAAGCCTTTTGCCAAAGGCTCCCCTACTAGGGGAGCTGTCGCAGCGAAGCCTGCGACTGAGAGGTTGTACAGAGCAGGGCCTTCCCGCATAAACGACTACACCTCCGCACACATTAAGTGCGGAGGTGTTTCTTATGTCCCACAAGCAAAAGCATGTCGGCCCCACATCCAGCCGGGTGAGCCCGCCGCTGGGGGCATTGCCCAGCCAGCCGGACAGCCCGGAGGTGCAGCTGCCGCCGCCGGAACCGGATCTGCCGCCGATCCAGGCGGTCCCCATGACGGACGGCACACCGGCAGCCTGCATGCAGAAAAACGCCAAGGAATTTCTGGCAGGAAATACACCCGGCGTAATGGCGCAGTATGCCCCCGGGCTGTTCACGGAGCAGAAGCGAAACAGCCGCCAGCCCGCACCGGATGACCCGGAAGCGGTAAAAGAACTGGTTCGCCTGCGGGAAGAGGAGCCTTATGGTTGACCCCCTCCGTCACGCTCCGCGCGTCAGCTCCCCCGGCGGGGGAGCCCTTGGCAGAACGTGCCGTTCTGCCAAGATCGCTTGCGGCTCCTGCAAGTAAAATCAAAATTTTCAAATTATTTTCCAATTACCTGTTGAAATCTTCGCCGCGTTCTTATATTATGATAACAAACAAAGCAAAGGCAGGTAAGGAAACATGGCAGAAATCAAATACGAAGTGGTCCAGCGCATTGCAGTGCTGTCTCAGCGGCCCCGCGGCTGGGAGCGCCAGCTCAACCTCATCAGCTGGAACGACGGCGAACCCAAGTACGACATCCGTGATTGGTCCCCGGACGGCACCCGCATGGGCAAGGGCATTTCCCTGAGCGGCGAAGAGCTGGCCATCCTCAAGGGCATTCTGGAAGATCTGGAGCTGTAAGATGGACTACCGCGAGGAGTTTTTGCAGATCTGGCATCAGCATGTCTCCCGCCCGGGCAGCGAAAAGCTGCTGGACTGGCTGGACAACAAGACGGATTTCTTCTCGGCTCCGGCCTCCACCCGGTTCCATGGGGCCTGTGACGGCGGGCTGTGCATGCACAGCCTGAACGTCTACCATGCTCTCCACGACGGCTTTTTCACCGAGGGTGAGAGTGAGGAGAGCTATGCCATCTGTGCTCTGCTGCACGATCTGTGCAAGGCCAACTACTACAAAAAGGGCACCCGCAATGTGAAGAACGATGCCACCGGCCAGTGGGAAAAGGTGCCCAGCTACAGCGTGGAGGATCTGTTCCCCTACGGCCACGGCGAAAAGAGCGTGTTCCTCATCGAGCGGTTCATGAAGCTGCGGGTCGAGGAGGCCGTTGCCATCCGCTGGCACATGGGCGGCTTTGACGATGCGGCCCGGGGCGGCTGCTTTGCCATCTCGGAAGCCTACGACAAGTATCCCCTTGCCGTCAAGCTGCACATCGCTGATCTGGAAGCCACCTATCTGATGGAGCACCGCACCAGCGCTGTGCGCTGAAAAAACAAAAATACCCGGACAGGCATAGCAGTGCGATACTGCAGCCTGTCCGGGCTTTGTTTTGTTTAATTTTTGCGCTCGGCCTTATTCTGGTACATTTTTACGTCCGCTTGACGGATGGCCTCGGTGAGCGGATGCACACCGCACACACCGCCAACACTGGCCGAAAGCTCCAGCTCCGGGTAGCCTTCCACTCTGGCACTGGCCGCAGCCTCCCGCACGCGCTGTATCACATGTTCCCCGGGCCGGATGTGCGGCACCAGCAGCAGGAATTCATCGCCGCCATAGCGCACCAGCACATCGGTCTGGCGCAGGTTGCTCAGGATGGACTGTGCCACGCTCTGCAGGGCCTTATCGCCCACCAGATGGCCGAACCGGTCGTTGACCTCCTTGAAGTGATCCACGTCGATCATCACTACGCCTTCCACCTGTTTGCTCTCCGCAAGGAAGCACTCGAAGTACTGGCGGGAGTATGCCCCGGTCAGCGAATCCACAAAGGCGCTGCGGTCAAAGTTGGAGCCGCGGTCCAGCAGCATCCGGCGGCCGCCCATATCCAGCCAGCGTCCGTCCGAAAGCTTGGACACCATTTCCAGCACGCAGCCGCGTCCGCCCACTTCCACATACTTTGCCATGACAAAATAAGCCTGATCGTCCTTGAACTCGATCTTGTTCAGGGATTCCTTGCGGGCAAGGGCCTTACTGGAAATGCAGTTTTCGCACCGGCCCGATTTGTTCCACACCATGTGGCAGGTGCCGGGCATCTCGGTCAGCCGGCCATCCTTGCCCAGACTCAGCACCTTGGTGCTTTCCGGGTCCACCAGACGCACGATGTCAAAAATGCCCTTCAGGCGTTCCAGCAGTGCTTCCGGCTGGTCGCTGTTCACATCGCCCAGCATCAGCTCCTGCAGGCGGGCATGGTCATCTGTGATCTGGCCCACCACGCTTACGCAGTGGCGCACACCGGCGCGGCTCCACATGGTGTGCATCACCAGCCGGTGCAGCCGGTATTCCTGATCCACCGCGATCAGCACCAAGAATGCGGCATCCGGCTCTTCCGGCGTTGCGTCTGCAATGGCATCCAGCAGCTTGCGGCGGTCCTTGCCGGAGAGAAATGTCAGGCCCATGCCCTTATCAAAGTCCAGCTTCTGGGTTCGGTTGACCGGGTCCTCGTAGCGGTTCACCACAGTCACGCTGCCGCTGAGTATATCGTAATCGAACTGAATACCGCCGCGCTGCTCGGCATAAAAAGCGGTGCGCTCCCGTTCCAGATCCAGCAGGCGCTGGGCACGATCCTCACGGGGCAGAGCTTCGCGGTGCAGGATCTCCTCCGAAAGGCGACGGGTCTCGTGGCGGAAACCGCGGTCATACTCCGAGCGCTGCAGCTCTGTGCGCAGCAACTCCGAGGATTCTTTCAGGCATTCCATCAGCAGCGGATTGAAGCTGCCGCACTCGCCGTGCAGGATCATGTCAACGGCCTTTTCGTGGCTGTAGGACTGCTTATAACAGCGCTCGCTGGTCAGTGCGTCGTACACATCGGCCAGTGCCACCACCTGTGCTGCAATGGGGATCTCGTCGCCCTTGAGCCTGTCCGGGTAGCCGCCGCCGTCCCACCGCTCGTGGTGCCAGCGGCAGATAGCGTGTGCCACCTTTACCAGCGGTTCGTCCTGCCCGATGGCAAGCCCCTTCAGGATCCTGGCACCCTCGGTGGTGTGGGTCTTGATGGTGGCGTACTCTTCCTCGGTCAGGCGGCCGGGCTTGTTCAGGATCTCTTCCGGGATCATGATTTTGCCGATATCGTGCAGCGCCGATGCTGTGCTGATCAGCGAGATATCACTCTCGTCCAGCTGGTAACGGTCCGTCTTCTGCACCAGCTGATGCAGGAGCAGGTCGGTCAGGGTGCGGATGTGCAGCACATGCTGGCCGCTCTCGCTGTTGCGGAACTCCACCACATGGCTCAGAATGCTGATCATCAGCACACCGTTGTGCTCTTTTTCGTATACCTGATCGGTCACAAGGCGGGTAAGGCGCTTCTGCTTTGCGTAAAGCATGAGCGCATTCTTCACCCGGCGCAGCACCATGACCCGCTCGAACGGGCGGCGGATGTAATCGGCCACGCCCATATCATAGGCGCGCTCGACGCTTCGGGTGTCCTCTGCCGCGCTGATCACAATGACCGGGATTTCCTCCTGCCATGCATAGCACTGCATCACCCGCAGCACATCAAAGCCGTCCATTTCCGGCATGATCAGGTCCAGCAGCACCAGCGCGATATCGGTGCGTCTGCGCAGAATTTCGATCGCGCGCAGGCCGTTCTCGGCTTCCAGATATTCGTAGCCCTCGCCCAGAATCTCCTTGAGCATGGCGCGGTTGATCTCCGAGTCATCCACGATCAGTATTTTCTGTTTTGGTTCCATCTCAACCGCTCCTCGCTCCTGTACTTCCGGCCGCAGGGTCTTCCGTTTCCTACCGGACCACAAAAAAAGCTGCTGCAACAGCTTTGCGCTTTGCAGCAGCTTTTCATTTCACTCATATCTGCTTTTTTTGCAGGTCATCTAGCTTTCCGTCATGCGCCCATCATATCGTCGAACCAGTTCATCAGCTCCACCGAGAGGTGCTCCAATCTGGTCTGGGGCTTCCAGTCCGGCTGAGCAGGCTGCGGAGCCTCCGGCCCGGGCTGTGGGGGCTGTTCGGCCTCCGGCTCCGGCCGCTGACTCTGCGCTGCCGATGGTTCCGGCTGCGGGGGCGTATGTGCCGCAACCGGCACAGGCCGCACAGCTTCGGCATGGCGGGCCAGCTCCTGACGCAGCTGCTCTGCATGAGCGCTCGCGCACTCAGCCTCCTGCCGCGCCTGCTCACAGGCCGCTTCCAGCTGGGCATTTTCCTGCCGCAGCGCGGCCATCTGCCGTTCACAGGCAAACAGACGGGTCTGATAGCGCAAAATTTCCGCACTGGCCGCTGCCAGCTTTCGGTTCATCTGCTCCAGCTGGGCACACACCGCCTTGGGCGGCTCTGCCGGAGCCTTTGCCGCGGCAGACTGGGCACAGCGCTGCCGCGAACCATTGTTCTGCTGCCTGCCCTGCGCCATGGTGTCCCTCCGATCCATCCGATACGCCTGATCCGCTTATGACGGCCAGCCTTTTATCTGCGCTTGTTCAGCATGGCCATCAGCTGGTCGTAATAGCCATTATCGCTGTTGTCCTCTTCCACGGGCTTTTCAGCAGTGGGTGCCGGTGCAGCGCCGCCTGCGGCAGAAGCTGCCGGGCTTGCAGTCTCGCTGCTGAACACAGCAGACGGAGTGGACTGTGCGCCGCCCATTGCATTGCTGATGCTGCTGCGCAGGTCGCTTGCGCTCTTGTTGTCAAAACCGGTAGCAACCACGGTCACACGCATCTCGTCCGAGAGGTTCTCGTCGAACGCAGTACCCCAGATGATGTTTGCATCGGGATGTGCGCTCTGGGTAATGAGACCTGCTGCGGTCTCCACATCCTCCAGACCGATGTCCGGGCTGGAAGTGATGTTGATGATCACGCCGTGTGCACCGGCAATGCTGGTCTCCAGCAGCGGAG
>ENA-OVGE01002557-OVGE01002557.1-human-gut-metagenome-genome-assembly--contig:-NODE-2557-length-11684-cov-9.808066_pt1 | contig 11684 bp, 2 predicted proteins | sample MGYA00237769_ERZ505417 | MGnify/ENA primary metagenome ERZ505417 (study PRJEB26158, sample SAMN06016403) | human gut metagenome | biome: human gut; feature: ankylosing spondylitis patient; material... | reverse complement strand
TTCAATCTTACGCCCTCTATCCCCGGTTTCGCTGCGCTCCCGGTACTTTCCCCTTTGGAGGGGAAAGCCATCACTTCATAAATCCTAAAAATATTATGATTTTTCATATAAAAAATTAATTTAAAAATTCAATCATCTTGCTCTTTTTTGCATCCTCCCTAAGAAAAAGCAAAAAAGAAGAAACCCATATACCAACCCTCCAAGGCCTTCCAATCCGGAAGGCCTTTAACTATAGCCTCTCTCCCGGCTTCGCCGGACTCTCGTCCCCTTCATGCGGCCTGTCGTGGCCGCATGAAGGGGAAAGCCATCAACTCATAAGTAATCTCAAAAACCAGCTCCAAAAGTATCCCACAACCGCTTATTTCAAAACGAATCGTTCTTTTCTCAGCGGACACGTCCAATTCCCGTAAATCTCCAAAATAATTTCACTTTTCCTAATACAAACAATCCCTCACGCCATTCTAAACACCGCTAGTTTCTCACATCCGTCATCCTTGCCGCACCTTACCACACCGAAAAGAACCCTAGTATTCCAGTATCCTCGGCACTTGCTGTGTTTCATAAAAACGTATACTCACAAAATACCCAAATGTATACTTTCGTATAATAGGCACTTGAATTAAATTTTATTATACTTTAAACAGGCGAACGATATCTAATCAAGATATAAAATTAATGACAATACTTTGGTTTAGTGCGTGAAAACCTCGTTCTTGCCATTATTTATCATAATATCGCGCAAAGGTGAAACACGGAAGAAAGTGGGGATTCAAATGAAAAAATCCATACGCAACATGACCGTGTTGGTGGCGCTCCTGGCTTGTGCCGGTTGGTCACCAACTCTTGTTAACGCTGCAACCCCGACGGAGAATCCGTCTAATTACACCAACTCCGGTGTACAGCTGAACCGTACGCGTCAATACTTAGAACGACAGCGTGTAGCTCAGGAGATTGCAGCTGACCGAAAAGAAGCAGTTATTGAAGGGACGGAAACGACCAGCGAAAAGCCGGTAGGGGCCGTCCATTTTGTGCTGAAAAAAGTCGACTTGCCAAAGTCCGCCGTCTTGAAATCTGCAGAGCTCGATAGCATCGTCAAGCCCTATATCGGTAAAGATGTTACCCTCAATGACTTGAATGCCATTGTCGAAAAGATCAACGATCTCTACCGCTCGAAAGGTTTCCTCACGTGCCGGGCTTTTTTATCACCTCAGACCATTCACGCAGGCAAGGTGCACATCGACTTCATTGAAGGCACGAACGGCAAGGTTACTATCAGCGGCCGCGGCACGACGCGGGAAAATTACATCAGACACCGCGTCCACATCGAACCGGGCAAGATCCAGGACCTGAATAAGCTCAGCGATGACCTGCGGCGTTTCAATGCAACCAACGATGCGCAGCTCCAAATCACGCTGCTCGCAGGGGAGAAGCCCCGCACGACAGACTACGTCATTTCCGTCAAGGAACCGCAAGAAGAAGTGACAGGCGTCTTTGTAGATAACGCCGGCATGTCCACGAGCGGCCATTACCGCGCCGGCATGTACTGGACAGACCGCAATCTCACAGGCAACCGGGACCATCTCTTCTTCAGCACCCTCCGTTCCGATGGCGTCAAAGCTTTTTCAGCCAGCTACGACACACCGATTAACCACATCGGCACGCGGGCCGGCCTCACGTACACCTCGAACAGCGCCCACATCACCGACGGCGTCTTTGAACAGCTCGGTGTCAAAGGCCATGCATCGTCCTTTACCGCGTATATTACATCGCCCATCGTCACGTCAGCCCATCGTAAATCCGAATGGGGTATCGAATACGGCCACCAAGTAGCAAAGACCGATATCGGTACGAGCATCAACCTGCGCCGGCACTGGGCCGATGATAAAATTGATTCCCTCTTCTTCTATTATGATCAACTCGATTTCGGCAAATCAGCCGTTTTCTATCAAAAACACGGCTATCGCGTAGGGAAGTATTCCACCCTCTACGTAGACGACCGTTCCTTTGGCAAATACGAAACGAACATGCTTTACCAAAAGCTCTTCCCGTCAGGCCAGCAATGGACCTTGCGTCTCGACGGCCAGCTCTCAGGCACAGATTACCTGCCTGCAGCAGAACTCTTCTATATCGGCGGCCTCTACAGCGTCCGCGGCTATAAAGAAAACCTCCTGGCCGGAGACAGCGGCGTATTTGCCAGTGCACAATTCAGCTTCCCCCTCACGAAATCCCGCAAATGGAAAGGCTTTGCCTTCCTCGACGGCGGTAAAGTCTGGGGCGACAGCGCCTATGGCGATCAGGATCTGGCTGGTGTTGGCGTCGGTGTAGCCGATGAAATCAACAAGCATACATCCTTCAACGTAGCCCTAGGCTTCCCACTCATCAAGACCGTCAACGGCGAAGAACAAAGCCGTGCACGAGTCCATTTTTCGATTAATAGCGCTTTTTAAGGAGGCATGACCTATGAGCAATGGAAAACACCTCTCCCATAAAAATAAAAAACGGAGCGCCAACCAAACACGGTCCAAAAGCCGCCTAGCGCTTCAAATCCTCTTATCCGTCACCACAGCCGGCCTAGTCGGCCTGCCGAATACGCAAGCCACGAACATTACTAATGGCAATAGTGAAGCATATACCGCAACCAGTGGTAGCACATATGATATTTATGCCCAGAAAGTCAATAATGACGTCGCTGTCAACGAATTTAACAGCTTCTCCCTGGACAATCAAAATACAGCTAACCTGTATTTTAAAACGGGTGCGGGAGAGACTGCTGAAGCAGGCAATTTGCTGAACTTCGTCAACAGCAAAATCGATATCAACGGTACCGTTAACGCCATGCAGGGGAATCAGGCCGGCAACGGTAACCTCTTCTTCATCAGCTCCTCTGGTATGGCCGTAGGTGCCAATGGTGCCATCAACGCCAGCTCCCTCTATGTCATTGCGCCGACATCTTCTGAATATGGAACGCTGAAAACCAGTTATATAACTAATAACACCACGGACCTGGACAGCCTCACCAGCAATACCGTTGCGAGCGGGAGCTCTGGTGCCGTTTCCGTATTAGGCACGATTAATACTGCCGGTAACGTGAATATGTATGCAGGCAGCATTAGCGTAGGGCAAACGGGCGTAGCTAATTCTGCTATTAAAACCACGAGCGGGGATATCATCCTCTCCGCTAACAATGATATTACCAACTATGGCACCATTGATTCTTCCGGCGCCGCCACACTGACAGCAGGCACTTCCGGCAGCATTGATAACAATAATGCCATCAAAGCCGGTGCTGGAATTACCATGAATGCCGGTGCAGCCATTAACAATAGCAACTCTGGCAGCGGTTCAGTCAGCAGCACCAGCGGTGACATCAGCATGACTGCTGGTACGAGCATCACTAACGACGCTGTTACCGCATCTGCTGGCTCTGTGTCCATGACTGCTTCGGGCGGTAGTATCACCAATAACGGTGCTGTTCAAGCTAATGGCGATAGTAGCTCCGTAGCCATGACTACTACGGACAGTTCTTCTGGCAGTATCATCAACAAAGCTGGCGTAAGTGCAGGTAATGGCATTACCATGATTTCTGACCAAGCTATTGATAATAGCAATGGAACTACTCCAACCACCGTCAGCAGCACCAGCGGCGCCATCAGCATGACTGCTGACACAGCCATTACCAATGACGCTGTCACCGCATCTGCCGGCTCCGTGTCCATGACTGCTTCAGGCGGTAGTATCACCAATAACGGTGCTGTTCAAGCTAATGGCAGTAATAGCACCGTATCCATGACTACTGCGGACAGTTCTTCTGGTAGTATCATCAACAAAGCTGGCGTAAGCGCCGGTAATAGCATTACCATGGATTCTGACCAAGCTATTGATAATAGCAATGGAACTACTGCAACTACTGTCAGCAGTACAACTGCAGGAAACATCAACATGACTGCTGGAACAAACATTAAGAATGATGCTGTTAATGCTTCTGTTGGCACATTAACTATGACAGCCACTAAAAGCATTGAAAATACGGGTGACGTGTCTGCTAAATCTAATGTTAATATGTCTGCTGCTACTGGAATAACCCAATCTGGTGCTGTCGAATCTACAAACGGATCGGTCAACCTCGAAAGTACAGGTACTGGCAATGTGGCTGTAAAAGGCAATGTGACGAGTGGTTCTAGGACGTCCATTACAGCCGGTACTGGTAGCGTTACGGTAGGGACTGATGCAACGGCAAGTACTATCAATGCTGGTTCATCCATTAATCTTGGTACTACAACAGGCAATATTACACTCTACGGCACAGCTACGTCCAAAACAGGGGTAACGTTACAAGCATCAACCTCTGGTAATGTAACTGTCCAGGGTGCCTTGAAGACAGCAGATTCTGAAGGTACGAGTGTTGGCAGAATACAGGTATTAACCACGTCTGGTGATATCAAGGTGTCCAAGGCACAGAGCCAGACAGATCCCGTGATTGCTAGTAGTGAAAGCGTTAATGTAAACTCGTCTTCAGGGGATGTAGAGGTAACGGGCAATATCACATCTACAGGCAATACAACATTGAGGTCGAGTACTGCCGGACACGTCAAGCTCACAGGCGATATCAATGCAAGCACCGGGAAAACCTCTGGAGGCGGTGACATCGCTGGTGATGTTACGATTTATGCTTCCGATGATACTACAGCAGATAACGATGAAGGTAATATTACCATCGAAGGTAATGTCACGGCTGCCGGCAAAGCTACCTTGACTGCAATGAAAGGGAATGTAAGCCTGACCAATGGTAATCTTACTGCAGGCACCGGCGATGCGCAGGTTACCGCTACAGCTGATAGTACAACAAAAAGCGCTGACGAAGGCAATATCACGGTCGCTGGCGACGTAAAATCTACAGGTGCTGCTATCAATATTTATTCCCAGTACGGTGACGTAAACGTTGGTAAATCGGGTGCCAAGATTGAGTCCAATACGACAACAAGCATCTCCGCAAATAAGCAGGGCAATGTCACAGTGACGGGCGATATTACATCCGGTACAGATGCAACACTGAGTGCACGGGAAGGGAGTACCAGCCTGACAGGCAACTTAGTCGCTACGAATGGCAGTGTATTGATTAATGCTACGGATACAACAGACGATGCTGATGCAGATACGGCAGGCGACGTTACCGTTAAAGGGAATGTCACTTCTACGGCTAAAGATGTTTCCATTACCTCGACCCGCGGTACCATCAACATTGGTGACGTTACCACGAGTAGTACTATTACCGGTAATACGACAACAACGATTCAAACAAATGCTTCTGGGGCGATTAATCTCTACGGTACAGCTACGTCCCACGACAGTACCAAACTACAGGCGAGAGACGCCATTGCCGTTACGGGCAGCGTCACAACGACAGGAACGCCTGCGACAGGCGCATCAGGCGACGTCTCCATCACGACTACCAATAGTGCTATCACCTTGAATAAAAATTCAAGTGGTGCTGATGTTATTTCTACTAGTGACGCTACTACAGGTCATGGTGGGGTTACGATTTCTTCCGGTTCCGGAGCAACCACAATCAATGGAAACATTACTGCCAAAGGTCAATTGGATATCGGTACTACCTATGGCGCGATTACCGTTGGCGACACAGAGAACGCATATACGCTTTCTGGCAGTAGCACTAATATTCATACTTCTACGGGTGATATCAATATTTACGGTACAGCTACATCTTCTGGCGCTACAACACTTGAAAATTCGAGCTCAGGTACCATTACCGTAGTCGGCGCTGTAACATCAACAGGCGAAACTGATGGATCTAATGTCTCCATTACGACAAATAACCAAGCTATCAGCCTGTCCCAGGCTACAGCTGGCGATGCAAGTCAAAATGTTCTTTATACAAAAAAAGGCAATGTTACTGTATCCTCCGGCAAAGCTGACACAACGATTAAAGGCAACGCTGATGTAGCAGGGGCATTACAAGTAAGCACAACCACAGGCGCAATTAACGTCGGTGAAAATGCAGCAAAGAGTGCATATACTTTAAAAGGCAATACAGTAGCACTGAACAGTACCACTGGTGGGATTAATTTGTATGGTCTCGCTACGTCTGAAAGCAGTACCCTTTTGCAGACAACAACCGGTAATATCAGCGTTTACGGTGGCCTGAAAACGACTAAAGACGATACTAATGACGTACAGGTCTTAACTGCTAATGGCGATATCTCTCTTAATAAAAACACGAACCTGACCGATGTAACTAAAGTCATCGAAAGCGCCGGCGACGTCACCATTACGGAAACGTCAGACACTAGCAGTGGTACGATTGGTATCTATGGCGATGTTGCTGCTTCTACTACAGGAAATTTGGCCGTAACAGGTAAACGAGGCAATATCACCATCGGTGCAGATGGAACAGATAAGGCTGTCACACTCTCAGGTAAAAAGACGGACATTTCCAGCATAAACGGTAATATCGACGTTCACGGCACCATTACGTCTTCAACTGACACAACCGTTCAGACTACTGGCACAGGTACCATCACTGTAGTAGGGGAAGTAGCATCTACAGGTACAACTACTGATGATAATGTATTAGTCCAGACAGCTAACCAAGCCATCAGCCTGTCCCAGAAGACAGCAGGTGCTACGGGTGAAAACGTCCTTTCCGCAACTGGCGGGGATGTTACAATCAACTCTGGCACAGCCCATACCACCATTAACGGTAATGCAACTGTTAAAGGAAACTTAGGTGTAACCACAACTGGCGCAGGCACTATTACTGTCGGCGATGGTTCTAATTCTTACACACTCTCTGGCGGTAAAACGGATCTTTCCAGCGTAAACGGCGCTATCGACGTCCACGGCACCATTACGTCTTCTGGTGCAACAACCGTTCAGTCTACTGGCACAGGTACCATCACTGTAGTAGGGGAAGTAGCATCTACAGGCACAACTGCTGAAGATGATGTATTAGTCCAGACAAATAACCAGGACATCAGCCTGTCCCAGAAGACAGCAGGTGCTACCGGTGAAAACGTTCTTTCCGCAACTGGCGGGGATGTTACAATCAACTCTGGCACAGCCAATACCACCATTAACGGTAATGCAACTGTTAAAGGCAACTTAGGTGTAACCACAACTGGCGAAGGCACTATTACTGTCGGCGATGGTTCTAATCCTTACACACTCTCTGGCGGTAAAACAGATCTTTCCAGCGTAAACGGCGCTATCGATGTACACGGCACCATTACGTCTGGTAGCGACACGACCGTTCAGACTACTGGCACAGGCACCATCACCGTAGTAGGGGAAGTAGCGTCCGAAGGCACCCAAACGGGTGATGATGTATTAGTTCAGACATCTAACCAGGCCATCAGCCTGTCCCAGAAAACAGCTGGTGATACGGGTGAAAACGTCCTCTCAACAAAGACAGGCGCTGCAACCGTCAATTCCGGAACTGCCGATACCACCATTAAAGGTAATGCCACAGTAGCAGGTGCTTTGGGAGTCACTACTTCCACTGGTGCCATCAACGTCGGTGATAGCGATCATAAGTATACCCTTTCTTCCACAGGCAGCACGACTAATATCTCTACCACCAGCGGGGCTATTAACCTTTACGGTTCAGCTACGTCCGCAACAGGCACGTCGATCTCGACAAATAACACTAGTGCCGCCAACATCAAAGTAACGGGTTCTGTATCAAGCACTGGTGATAGCGGCAATACTTCCATCAAAACGAATAACGGTACTATTGCCGTAGACGGCGGCGTAAGCTCTGCCAAAGGATCTGTTGAAGTTGGCACGACCACTGGGACAATCACCATTGGCACGAGCTCTGCTGCTGCTAATGTTTCGGCTGGTACCACAGCGGGTATTACCTCTACCAACAGTGACATCACTGTGTATGGTAACGTAGAATCCGGCACGGGTACGAAAGTACAAACCAGCAATTCTAGCACGGATGCGGATATCAAAGTAACGGGCTATGCAAAGTCCACTACCAGCGGCGATGTAACGGTTCAAACTACCAAAGGCGATATTACCCTGGGTAATGATAAGCTGAGTGTCCCTGCAGTGGACAGCAAAGGCAATGCTTATGTAAAGGCAACGACTTCTGGTGATATAAGCGTAACCGGTGCTGTCAATGCGGCAACGGCAGCTGAACTGAACGCAGCCAAAGGTGATGTCCAGCTCACAGGCGATATGACCGCTACTGGCGGCGCAGCCACCATCACGGCTGTTGGCACAGGTAGCACGGATACAGGAGCTGCAACAGACGACGGCAATATCACCGTAACCGGCACCGTTTCCGGCTCCACCGATGCAAAATTAACGGCAACAGAAGGTAACGTCAACCTCAAAGGCGGCTTGAAAGCCGGTACCGGTGATGCTTCTATCGGCGCTTCTGCTTCTAGCGTTTCTGCTAATAACGGCAACATCACCGTTACAGGTGCATCGGACAGTGCAGTGGGCAACGTAGCTTCTGAAAACGGCGCTGTCAGCATCAGCACCGACCGGGGCAACATCAGCTTCACAGGTACGGCCTCTGCAGGGACAATTCTGGGTGTAACGAACACCACATCCGGCACCATTACCGTAACGGGTAACCTCAAAACCACTGGCGCAAGTGCAGAAAATGCGATCACTGTCCAGACTGCAGGCGGTTCTGATGACAAGATCACACTGAACAAGGCTGCCACTGGCGAAGTTACGGATGTCCTCACGACGAAAAAAGGCAACGCAACAGTGAACTCCGGCGCAGCCGCTCTTAGCATGCAAGGTGACGCAGACGTTGGCGGTGCTTTGGCGTTGACTACCACTACCGGCGCCATCAATATCGGTACTGGCACCAGTGCTGGCTATGACGTAACAGGCGGCAGCACCAGCATTACCAGCGGCACTGGGGCTATTACTGCCTATGGCAGCATCAATTCCGATGGCGCATCGGGTAATACGCTCGTTCAGACCCAAAATGCTATTACGCTTACAAAAGAAAGCACTGCGTCAACCGTTCTTAGCAGCACCCACGGCAACGTCACGGTTAAGCCCTTTACAAGCGCCGGTGATTATGCTCTCGAAATCACTGGTGACATCACAGCCGGCGGAAACATCGATCTGGAAACGTACAGCGGCGACCTTACCTACAATGGCGCAGCGAAATCAGTCGGCGCTTTGACGGTTAAATCAAATGCAACTGGCGGTGCTATCAGCGTTACGGGTAACCTCAAAACCACTGGTGATAGCGCTACAGATAGCCAGATTACAGTCCAGACGGCGGGTACCGATGCAACAAATGATACCATCACCCTGACCAAGGCCGAGGGGGGAAGCGATGATGTCCTCACGACGACCGCCGGCAACGCAACGGTGAACTCCGGCGCGGCAGCTCTTAGCATGCAAGGCGGTGCAACTGTTGGCGGTGCTTTGGAATTGACTACCAGCAGTGGCAAAATCACCGTCGGCAGTGATGAAGTTACGCCGACCCTTTCTTCCACAGGCAGCACGACTACTATCCATACCACCAGCGGCGGCGCTATCGAAATCAATGGCATAGCGAAGTCCTTAAACGGTACGACTGTTCAGACCGAAGGCGGCTCTGGTAACGCTACCATCACGGTAAACGGCGGACTGGAAACTACCGGTGATGATTCCAAAAATGCCATCTTGGTCGAAACGGCAGGCGACAAAATTAGTCTGACGGGTACAACTGCTACTACTGCCGAAAATCAAGTCCTTACTACGAACAAAGGTAATGCTTCCGTCATTGCAGGTGGCACAGGAGCCATCGACATCCAGGGCAACGCTGCTGTTGGCGGCGCCTTGCAAGTAAACACAGCCTCCGGTGATATCACCATCGGTTCAGAACAAAACAAGGATTTCAGCGTAAAAGGTGCTACAACGGACATTTCCAGCAGTAACGGCGGCACCGTTACCATATACGGTAAGGCCGGGGCTGAAGCCAATACGAACATTAACACCAGCGGTGATATCAACATCACCGGTGTCATTTCTACGGACGCGACCAGCAAGGAAAAGAATATCACCATCATAACCACTGGCGGCAACATTAGCTTGACAAAAGAAGAAGGCAATGACTACGTCATCAACAGTGCCGGCGGCGCTACCATTACGGCAAGCTATAGCGGAACTGCTAGTGACAATCAAGGTAACATTAAACTTGACGGCGACGTGAAGGCCGTTGATGCTGTATCCATTACGGCCGCTACAGGTGACGTTGATGTTGATAACGTTTCCTCCACTAACTCCAGCGTAGCCATCCAGACTACGACCGGCGATATTACCCTCAATGGTACAGGCTCTTCCAAGACCGGCACGTCCGTGAGCGTTCTTGGTGCAGGCGATATCAACGTTAAAGGTGCACTGAATACGGCAAGCGATGACGGGACTACCGGCAGCGTAGAAGTATATACAAAGACGGGCAGCATTACGCTGACGAAAGCGGACGTTAAGGAGAACGAAACGGCCGGCCCGGTCATCGACAGCTCAGGCAGTGCCTCAGTTTCTACAGGGTACACGGGTACCTACGTTACCGAAGGTTCTGACACCGATAAAGCTCTGGGCGACATTACCATCGAAGGCGATGTCACTGCGGCTGACGATGCCAGCATCTCCACCAAAGTCGGCGATCTGACCGTCACAGGCAACGTGAACTCAGTAACGGGTACGACCTTGGAAACCACGAAAGACGGTGCCATCAAGGTAACAGGCAAACTCAGCACGACCGCTGAGCAAGGCGAAAAGGCTGGCGCCGTATCCGTCTCGACAACAGGCGATGCTATCACCCTCACGGCTGCAGAGGCTGACGAAGATAAAAATGCCATCGTCAGCGTCGGCAAAGTAGACGTCAACGCTGATGGCGGTAACGTAAGCGTCCAAGGTAACGTCGCAGGCGCAAGCAACGTCGGCGTCCAAACGGCAGGGGCAGGCACGGTCTCCATCGGTAGTGGAGGAAACAGCTACAACGTTTCTTCCACCAGCGGCACGACGGGCATTACTACGGAAAAAGGCGGCATCACCCTCTACGGCACGACTTCGTCTGCAAGCGGCACGACCATCCAGTCCACCGACGGCGGCGCGATTAACGTCACCGGTGCCCTCAAGACTACAGACATAGGCGGCCTCGTAAAAGCCACTACCAGCGGCGCCATCAGCCTGGCTACGGCAGATAGTACTAATGCTCCAGATGTAGTCGTCAGCGCCGGCGGCGTCTCCATCACCACCACGAACAAGAACGACTATGACGCTGCCTCTACAGATGGCAACATCACCATCTCCGGTAACGTCAAAGCAGCCAATACGACTACTATTTCTACTGAAACCGGCGACATCAGCGTAAACGGCGGCTTGGCAACATCCGGCACGACGGCCAATACCTCCGGCATCAATGTCAGCACTACGGCAGGGAATATCACCCTGTCCGGCGGCATGAGCGGTACGGTTGGAGAAACGGAAGTCTCTAACCTGGCCCTCAATACAGCAGCGGGCAATGCCAGTGTCGTTGCCGGCAAAGACTACGATATCGCCTTGAAGGGCAGCTCCTTAGTAGGCGGTGAACTCGAACTCGGTACGTCCGGCGATGGGTCGATTGCCGTCAATAAACCAGTATCGAGTATAATGGGCCTGTGAATTCAGACCAGTACTGAAAATTTTAAGAGTGCATGATA
>ENA-OVGE01002555-OVGE01002555.1-human-gut-metagenome-genome-assembly--contig:-NODE-2555-length-11688-cov-3.153013_pt1 | contig 11688 bp, 8 predicted proteins | sample MGYA00237769_ERZ505417 | MGnify/ENA primary metagenome ERZ505417 (study PRJEB26158, sample SAMN06016403) | human gut metagenome | biome: human gut; feature: ankylosing spondylitis patient; material... | reverse complement strand
TTTATCCAGTGCGAATACTTTCTTTGCCTTTCCTAATAACACCTCCATAAAATCTTCATATCCATAATTTAATTCAAATTCATTAATTTGTTTTGCGAAGATTTCACTCGATGTACATACCACAATATAATTTGATCCACTTGCCATTATGACACTGTTTCTTAGAGAAGCTGCATATTTTCCAAATTCCAAACTTGATGTGAATTGTCCTATATTATTGAATTTAGTTGTATCTATGTTTCTTTCCATTTTGTTTGCCCCAACAAGTAGCTGAACAACAAAATCATCATTCAATATGATTTTATTATCTGCATTTTCTGACTGCTTTAATGTTTCACGTGAAACATCAGAAATTTCAGATTTCTCTAAAACCTTATTTTTATCAACTATTTCACTGCTTTTCTCAATAATATCTGAGTTATCAGAACCATCATCATATGACGTTTCATAATTATCTTCTTCCTCAAAATTCAAATTATTATCATATTCAGATTCAAATTTATTACTTTTTGGTTCATATGAATAACTTGAAATCTTTAATAAAGAGGCTTCTAAGTAATCTAGTGCGTTAGATGCATATGTATATTTATTATATGTATCCATTAATTCTTCCATACACTTAATTCTGAAATTAATAGGTGCTAATTTGAAATATTTCCTAATCATATCTTTATTCATATCCGAAACTAGAGTTGAATTTTCAGAATAATCTAAAATCAGGCTATCCTTCAACATATGAATAAAGTCTGCTGTCAATCGTTTAATATCCATTCCCATATCTGAATATTTCTGAATATCTTTGACAAAACTATCTACATCTTTTTTATATACTGAATAAAATAATTTTCCGATATCTTCAGATGTTACGACACCATAAATTTTACGAATATCATTCACATCAATATGAGATGAACAGTATGCAACACATTGATCCAATATGGATAACGCATCTCGCATTCCTCCATCAGCTAATTGAGCAATTAACGTTAATCCATTCTCATCAATTTCAATTCCTTCGTTTTTACAAACAACAGATAATCTATATTTAATGTCATGTATACTCACTTTATTAAAGTCAAATCTTTGGCAACGAGAAATAATAGTTGGTAAAACTTTATTAGGTTCTGTAGTCGCAAAAATAAAAATTACATGAGCAGGAGGTTCCTCAATTGTTTTTAATAAAGCATTGAATGCTCCTGAAGTCATCATGTGAACTTCATCAATAATGTAGATCTTATATTTTCCTTGCATTGGAGCATACTTTACTTTATCAATTAAATTTCTTACTTCATCAACACCATTGTTGCTGGCGGCATCAATTTCAATAATATCTGGATGACTTCCATTCGCTGCCATTTTACAGTTCTCACAAACTCCACAAGGAGCATCTTGACTATTCGTACAATTTAATGTTTTCGCAAATATTTTTGCGATTGAAGTTTTTCCTGTTCCTCTAGGACCACAGAATAAATAAGCATGAGCAATACGATTTTGAACAATCGCATTTTTCAATGTCTGAATTATATGTGTTTGTCCAACAACTTCATCAAAATTCGTTGGTCTATATTTTCTATATAACGCTTGATATGCCATTCGTTTATATCCTTTCTATATTGTTTTCCTGTATCCTATTTTATCATAGTTTTACTTATTTTATTTGATCGAAATAGGGAAGTACAATATATATGAAAAGCAGAAATCTTTCAAATTTATGATTTCTGCTTCTTTTTCATATCTCTTTTCTTCTTAAAAAAATGTTTTAATAAATCTGAACATTCAGATTCAAGAATTCCTTTTCTATATTCAGGATGATGATTAAATTCAGACACTTCAAACAAATTTGTACATGTACCCACACAGCCTCCTTTAGGATCGGATGCTCCATATACAACTTCTTTAATTCTAGATTGTATAATCGCACCTGCACACATAGGACATGGTTCTAAAGTTACATATAATATACAGTCCTCTAATCTCCATGTATTTAATTTTTTACATGCTTTTTGAATTGCCATAATTTCTGCGTGTGCAATGCTTTGTTGTAAAGTCTCACGCTTATTATATCCACGAGCAATCACTTTATCATCTTTCACAATGACACATCCAATTGGAACCTCATCATAGCTTTCTGCTTTTTTAGCCTGCTTGATAGCTTCCTTCATCCATTTCACATCATCCATACTCATATCCTCAAAAAATAAAAAACTACTACACATGATGGAGCTTACTTAAGGCTGCTTCGTTCCCGACCTGACCTGATTCACAAGATATCATTGTAGTAGCTAGGTTATTATATCAAATCCATTTTCAATTCGCAATAGAAAAAGCTGTCAAATGACAGCCTTCATAATTAACCAATTTTCTTTTTACCACCCATGTAAGGTTGTAATACTTCTGGAATCAAGATTGATCCATCTGCCTGTAAATTGTTTTCTAAGAATGCAATCAACATTCTAGGTGGAGCAACACAAGTGTTGTTTAATGTATGCGCAAAGTACTTTTCTCCATTTTCACCCTTAACACGAATCTTTAAACGACGTGCCTGAGCATCTGTCAAGTTTGAGCAACTTCCTACTTCAAAATATTTCTTTTGACGTGGAGACCAAGCTTCAACATCCACTGACTTGCATTTTAAATCTGCCAAATCACCTGAACAGCATTCCAATGTACGTACTGGAATATCTAATGTTCTGAAGAATTCTACAGTATTCATATATAATTTTTTAAACCATTCCATACTTTCTTCTGGCTTACAAACAACGATCATTTCTTGTTTTTCAAATTGGTGAATACGATACACACCACGTTCTTCAATACCGTGAGCACCTTTTTCTTTACGGAAACAAGGTGAGTATGAAGTATATGTATATGGAAGATCTTTTTCTTCAAGAATTGTATCCTTGAATTTACCAATCATAGAGTGTTCACTTGTACCAATTAAATACAAATCTTCACCTTCGATTTTATACATCATACCTTCCATTTCCGCAAATGACATTACTCCATCAACTACTGAACTACGAATCATATATGGTGGAATTACATAAGTAAATCCTTTTTTATCAATCATGAAATCACGAGCGTAATTTAAGATTGCTGAATGTAGACGAGCAATATCTCCCATTAAATAGTAGAATCCATTTCCAGCTACACGACGTGCTGCATCCAAATCAATTCCACTTAAACGTTCCATGATTTCAGTGTGATAAGGAATTTCAAAATCAGGAACAACTGGTTCACCGAATTTTTCTAATTCAACATTTTCACTATCGTCTTTTCCAATCGGAACACTATCATCGATGATGTTTGGAATCTGCATCATTTTTTCTGTTACAGACTCTCTTAATTTGATTTCTTTTTCTTCTAAAGCTGTTAGCTCATGAGCGATTTCAGCCATTTGTTGCTTAATCTCTTCAGCCTCTTCTTTTTTGCCTTGACCCATTAATTTACCGATTTCTTTAGAAATCTTTTTACGATTCGCACGCAAATCATCCGCATGTTGTTGTGTTTGACGAAGTTCTTTGTCCTCCATCAACACTTCATTAACTAAAGGCAATTTGTAGTCTTGGAACTTTTTCTTAATGTTCTCTTTAACAATGTCCGGGTTTTCACGGACAAATTTCATATCTAGCATGATATCCTCCTTGCATAAAAAAAGAGACACTCACACCCATAAAGGGACGATGTCTCGCGTTGCCACCCTTTTTACCATATATATACATATATGATCTCTTAACATGATAACGGTATGTACCGGATCAAACTACTAATTTCATTTGATCACTCTAAGGTGCTATTCAATTACTCATATCAGTATTTTCACCAACCATACTGTCTCTAATCCATATATTGAATAATCTACTTATCCTTATCTTTGTTTTCAACACATTTATACCATTAAAACAAAGCTAAAGTCAACCGCTTATTCTGTTAAATAGCCTCATTAAATCGGATTTATCATATGATTCTACTTATCTACAAATCATATTCAATATCACAATTATATATAGTATTAAAATATAAGAAATCCATCTATAATCCATTCCCATGAATACTAAAAACTGAATAAACAAAAGTAACCCTAATAGAGAAAAGAAAGCATAAATTCGTTTTGTTGAATTATCATAATACAAATAATATAAGCCAATTACTGCCATTGCAAAAATAGCGCCAATGCACAAAGAACCAATAATACTTCCATGACCAGAAATATAAACACATGCCGCAACAAAGATCATACATATTAAGGAAATTTTATCTGCTTTTCTATCTTGTCTAAAACTTTCCATTTTGTATACATCTAAATTGTGAATAATATTTGTGACTTCTTCATTCGAATAATTCAAACTCTTTTTACATGATATCAATTCAGCCACAGAAACATGCAAAGATTCAGATAGGGCAGGTAACAATTGAATGTCTGGATATCCTATTCCACGTTCCCATCGGCTAACAGCTTTATCTGTGACATGTAGCTGTTGAGCTAATTCCATTTGCGTCATATTGTTTTCTTTTCTTAACTTACAGATAAACATTCCCATATCTTTTGCGTTCACATATATCACTTCTTTCTATAATAATTTATATACATTCTATCAAATAGGCAATCAACGTGTCGTTTATACAATGTATTCGGCTTATTTCTATCTGATTTATCATATGAAAAAGGAGTAAAATCATAATTCTACTCCTTACATGCTTTATTCTTCTGTGTTTCCTTCTGATTCTGCTTCAGGCTCTTCATGATCTACCAATGTCATACGCGTTACTTTCGCATCTCCATTTAAGTTGATCAATCTTACACCTTGTGTATTTCTTCCGTAGATTCCTACATTCTCTAAAGCCACACGAATCATGATTCCATCACTGGCAACAATCATCGCATCTTCTTTACCAGTAACCGCACGCATACACATTAGCTTACCTGTCTTTTCTGTGATATTAATTGTGCTAACACCTTTTTTACCACGAGAAGTCAAACGATAATCTTCGAACTTACTACGCTTACCATAACCATTTTCAGAAACTACAAGAACTGTATCACCTTCACTTGAGAGTGCAGCACCTACAACTTCACTGCCATCACAATTGAATCCTAATACACCACTTGCACTACGTCCCATGATACGAACTTGATCTTCATTGAATCGAACAGCTTTACCATTTGATCCAGAAATAATTACTTCGTCTTGCCCCGTAGTTAATTTCACAAAGCGTAACTCATCATCTGGTTTTAAACTAATCGCAATCTTACCATTACGATTGATATTTTCAAATTCAGATACAGATGTACGTTTCACAATACCATTCTTTGTAACAAATAATAATGTTTCACTTTCATCATCCTTAGGAACAGCTACAAGAACATTTACTTTTTCACCTTTTTCCAAAGTCATTAAATTCACAATTGGAATTCCTTTAGATGTTCTAGATCCGCTTGGAACATTGTATCCTTTTAATCGATATACACGACCCTTATCTGTAAACAACAACAAGAAATCATGTGTTGACATCGAAATCATAGTATCGATAGAATCCTCTTCATTTAATGTCAATGATTTGATTCCACGACCACCACGATTTTGAGCACGATATGTATCTACAAGCTGACGCTTAATATATCCAGACTCAGTTAATGTGATAATTACATCTTCCACTGGAATTAAGTCTTCATCTTCCATATCAATAGAAGCATCACTAATTTCAGTTCTTCTTTCATCACCATATTTCTGATCAATTTCAGTTAAATCGTCACGAATGATTTGAAGAACACGATCATGATTTGCCAAGATATCCTTCAAATCTTCAATCGTTAATAATAATTGTTGATATTCATTTTCAATCTTATCTCTTTCCAATCCAGATAATCTTCTTAACTGCATAGCCAAGATTGCTTTTGCCTGAATCATACTCAATCCAAACGCATCACATAAATCTTGAGATAAACCGGCCTCATCTTTTTTTGAACTACGAATCATATGAATAACTTCATCGATATGATCCATCGCAATTCGTAAACCTTCTAAGATATGTGCACGATCCTGTGCCTTCTTTAAATCAAACTGTGTTTTTCTTACAACTACATCAACCTGATGATCAATATAATCATGAATAATATCTTTTAAAGGCAATTGTTTAGGACGACCATTTTCAAGTGCCAACATATTGATACCAAATGAAGTTTGAAGTGGTGTTAATCTAAATAACTGATTTAAAATTACTTCTTCCTGCGCATCCTTCTTTAGCTCCATTACAATACGAATACCTTCACGGTTACTTTCATCATTTAAGTAAGTAACACCCTGAATAGCTTTATCACGAATTAAAGATGCCATCTTAGTGATCAAGTTTGCCTTATTGACCTGATAAGGAATTTCATAGAAAATAATCTGTTTCTTTCCATTTGTTAATTCTTCTACACGATACTTCGAACGAATCATAATTGATCCTCGACCTGTTTCAAATGCTTGACGAATTCCTTTACGGCCTAAAATGATACCACCAGTAGGGAAATCAGGTCCTTTAATGACTTCCATCAATTGAGGAACCGTAATATCCGGATCATCCATTACCGCAAAAATGGCTTGAATCGTTTCTGATAAATTATGAGGTGGAATATTTGTTGCCATACCAACCGCAATACCCACAGCACCGTTGATCAACAAGTTTGGAATACGACTCGGAAGCACAACTGGCTCGCTTTCTTCACCATCATAGTTTGGAATAAAATCGACCGTATCCTTTTGAATATCTCGCAGCATCTCCATAGAGATTTTTGACATACGAGCTTCCGTATAACGCATTGCCGCAGCTCCATCTCCATCTAGAGAACCAAAATTTCCATGTCCATCCACTAGTGGATATCGATAAGAGAAATCTTGGGCCATACGAACCATTGCATCATATACAGCTGTATCACCATGAGGGTGATACTTACCAATAACTTCACCAACAATACGTGCACTCTTCTTATGTGCAACACCTGAAGTAATTCCCAATTGATTCATCGCATGCAAAATACGACGATGAACTGGTTTCATACCATCACGAACATCTGGTAATGCACGTGAAACAATAACAGACATTGAATAATCTAGAAAGGCTGTACGCATTTCTTTGGATATTTCAACATCTTCTACATAGTCATATCGCTTATTTTCTTCTTCCATAAGGACCTCCTACTAGTAATCCAAATTAGCGTATACAGCATTTTCCTGAATATATTCACGACGAGGCTCTACATCCTCACCCATCAACATATCAAATACACTGTCCGCTTCCATCGCATCATCAATTGTGACACGTTTCAATACTCTATGATGTGGATCCATAGTTGTTTCCCACAACTGTTCTGCATCCATTTCGCCTAAACCTTTATAACGCTGAACTTTATATCCATCTTTAAATTCTTCACGCAACTGATCCATTTCCTGTTCCTTATACGCATAGGCAATCTTTTTTCCTTTTTGCACCTTATATAAAGGAGGTTGTGCAATATAAACATATCCACCTTCAATAACAGGTTTCATAAAACGATATAAGAAAGTCAACATCAATGTACAAATATGACTACCATCAACATCGGCATCGGTCATAATAACAATCTTGTGATAACGTAATTTAGATACATCTACATCTTCTTGAATACCGCATCCAAAAGCCGTAATCATACTACGAATTTCCTGGTTTTCAAAAATACGATGTGTTCTAGCTTTTTCAACATTTAAAATCTTACCACGCAAAGGTAAAATAGCTTGTGTTTTCGCGTCACGACCTTGTTTCGCGCTGCCCCCGGCAGAATCACCTTCGACGATATAGATTTCACATTCACTTGCATCTTTACTTGAACAATCCGTTAACTTACCCGGTAAAGAACTAATACCATCCAATGCAGATTTACGACGTGTTAATTCACGAGCCTTTTTAGCCGCAATTCTAGCCTTACTTGCGATTTCAGCTTTTTCCACAATAGCCTTGGCAATATCTGGATTTTCTAAGAAAAAACGATTGATTTGTTCTCCAGCAATATTAGAAACAATCTTACGAACTTCACTATTTCCTAATTTTGTCTTTGTCTGTCCTTCATATTGAGGATCTGGATGCTTTACAGAAATAATCGCAACCAAACCTTCCTTAACATCATCCTGAGATAAAGTTTCATCCTTTTTGATCATGTTGTTGTTTTTCGCATACGTGTTTATACAACGAGTCAAAGCCATTCTAAAACCATCTTCATGATATCCACCTTCATGCGTATGAATATTATTACAGAAAGAATAAATATTAGATTGATAGCCATCGTTATATTGCAAAGCAACTTCTGCAAGAATACCATCCTGCAATCCCTCTACATAAATGACTTTGTCACTGATTGTACTCTTATTCTTATTTAAGAATTGTACATACTCAATAATTCCACCCTCATATTTATAGTCATTACTTGGACCATCTGATGTTCTTTTATCTGTTAAAGTTAAACGTATATCCTTATTTAAGAAGGCAAGCTGACGCAGACGAGAATTCAACGTTTCATAATCATAAACTGTTGTATCCTTAAAAATCGTTGGATCTGCTTTAAAACGAACTAAAGTACCTGTTTCTTCTGTTGTACCAATAATTTTTAAAGGCTCAACCGCATGTCCACCATTTTCAAAACGAATAAAATAGATTTTACCATCCTGATAAACAGTAACCTCTAACCATTCACTCAACGCATTAACAACACTGGCACCAACACCATGCAAACCTCCGGAAACCTTATAAGCGCCTCCACCAAATTTTCCACCTGCATGTAATACCGTCATAATTGTTTCTACTGCGCTAATTCCTGTCTTTTCATGAATTCCAACTGGCATACCACGCCCATTATCACGTACCGCAATAATGTTATCTGGCTCAATTGTTACATCAATTCGATTCGCAAATCCAGCTAATGCCTCATCAATACCATTATCTACGATTTCCCAAACCAAATGGTGGAGTCCACGAGCCGAAGTCGAACCAATATACATTCCTGGTCTCAAACGAACCGCTTCTAACCCTTCCAACACTTGAATATCATCCGCAGTATACGAATGTTCTACTTGTGTAGCTTGTGATTCTAATTCTTCAAATTCAAGAATCTCTTTTTGTAATTCATCCTGACTCATTTTAAGACCTCCTTGATTCTCCCTTTTTCTATATCATAGAATCGCACTTCACGATTCCAATTTATATTTAATCTCTCTGTTGTTGTTATAAAAATTTGCATATCTCTAGGAAGCTTTTCAATTAACTGGCGCTTTCTAAAATCATCCAGTTCACTAAATACATCATCCAACAACAATATTGGATATTGCCCACTCTTTTCATAAATAATTTGAGCCAACCCCAACTTAAGTGCCAATACAAAACTTCTTTTTTGTCCCTGACTTGCGACTTCACATACAGGATTTTCATTTAATTCAAACAAAATATCATCTCTATGAATTCCAATCAAAGTCTGATGATATCTTTTTTCTTTTTCAAAAACCTTGGCATAAGCTTCCTTCATATCTCCATCCAAATCAATAAACGTTATATACTTAGCATCTATATATTCTTTTTCATTTGAAAAGAAAGGATAAAGCTCACGTGCTTTATTCATCAAAGAATTTAGAAATTCATTTCTTTGTTTGATAATCACACTTTGAACTTCTATCATCTGGTCCAAATAAATCTGTACTAAACATTCATCTATATTCGTATCAAATAAATTTGAACTAAACACTCATCCACTTTACTCTGTTTCAAAGCTTGATTTCTCTGCTTTAAAATTTTTTGATACGAAGATAACGTAACCGTATACGTTTTTGACAATTTCATTAACTCCATATCAATAAATCGTCTTCGATTTTTTGGAGATGAAGTAAATAAAGATAAATCGTCTGGACAAAATAAGATTGCATTTTCAATTCCAATAAAATCGGAATACTTCTTAACTGGATTTTGAAAACGAAACAAATGCTTTTTTTGATGATCCACAATCACTTTCAATTCTTCTTTTCTGTGATTCGACTCTACGATTGCCTGAACACAAAATTCATTACATCCATGCATGATCATACTGTCCATTTGATTTGTTCGAAACGAACGCAAATGACTTAAAAAATAAATAGCTTCAATTAAGTTTGTTTTGCCCTGTGCGTTTTTTCCATATAAAAAATGAATGCATTTTGGTGTAAAAGAAAAAGACATGGTTTCATAATTACGGAAATGAAAACATGTCAGTTTTTCAACATTCATTTCACTTCAATCCTTATTCCATTAGTTTCTACAATATCTCCATGGTAGATCTTTTTTCCACGACGATTTTCATTAACGCCGTTGACTAATACTTCCATGTTTGCTAAATATTCCTTGGCCTGTCCACCACTATAGACAACATCGCAAGCTTTTAGCAATTGTGCTAATGTAATATACTCATCTTTAAGTTCAAATTCCATGAAAATACCTCTTTTCGCACTATAATTATATCATAAAACGACATAAATAGCTATGCGTACAGAGATACCGATATAAAAAGAAACCGTTTAAAACGAGTTTAAACGGCATTTTCTTTAATCATAACTACGAATTGGCACTAAAATCATTAAGACTGAAGCATCTTCCGGATTTGATACCTTGATAGGCTTCATAAATCCAGAAAATTCAATTAATACTTTTTCACATCCCAATGCCTTGATCGCATCCAACATATATGTACCATTACATGTCAATGAAATATCTTCTCCTTCATATTCACACTTAGTCAATACTTCATCAGAGTTTCCAATTTCACTTGAATACGTCTTAACATGAGTTTCTGCAGTTGAACATTCCAGCTTAATTAAATGTACTTTATCATTACGAATGAAGTTAGTACGATCAATTGTACCTGCAATTTCATATGAATCCACCAACATCTTAGATACACAACTTGTAGGAATAATTCTTTGTACATCTGGGAAAGTTCCATCAATTAAACGAGTTTGGATAATTGTTTTATCAAATACAAACTGTGCTTTTTTAGAATCTGCATAAATATCGATTGTATCATCATCCGAAACAGAACGAACAACCTCAGTTAAAGATTTACTAGGAATTGTGATATTAAAATCTTGACTTGAATTCAATTCAATGGTTTTTCTAGCTAAACGATATGAATCTGTTCCAGAACAATACAACATATTACCTTGTGAATTGAAGTTTACCCCCGTTAATACCGGACGTTGATCTTTGTCGCTGCACGCAAATGCAGTTTGAGAAACGATTGATTTTAAATCTGTTGCCTTCAATACAAAATGATGATTAGGTTGTGTAAAATCAATATCAGGATATTCATTAGAACGAATACCATTTAAGTTAAATTGACCATTATCACTAGAAATACGAACTAAAGAGTAGTCAATGACTTCAATTTCAATATTTTTACAATCCAACTTACGAACAATTTCTAACAAATACTTAGAATCAATAATAATAGATCCTTCTTCTTCAATATCTAAATTATTCAATTCACCAGGAACAATTACAGTACGAATGGATATATTTGAATCACTACCAGTTAAAATCATTGAACCATCTTTTAAATCAATACAAATACCTGATAGTGCAGGTAATGGAGAAAAGACACTAATAGCTCTAGAAACAATAGATAGCTTGTCATAAAAATATTTTCGATCAATAGAA
>ENA-OVGE01002547-OVGE01002547.1-human-gut-metagenome-genome-assembly--contig:-NODE-2547-length-11723-cov-3.565992_pt1 | contig 11723 bp, 11 predicted proteins | sample MGYA00237769_ERZ505417 | MGnify/ENA primary metagenome ERZ505417 (study PRJEB26158, sample SAMN06016403) | human gut metagenome | biome: human gut; feature: ankylosing spondylitis patient; material... | reverse complement strand
GCGCGTGATCCGTGGCTATGGCGAGGGCAAGAACGCCGTGGAGGGTACGGGCGGCAATTTCAGCTTCTACGATCTGGGCGAACCGCTGCTGCACGGTGATGTGCTCAACGAAAATGTGGGTGTGGAAAAGATCCGGGAGTATGTGTACTTTACAGATACGAAAGCCTCTCTGCCGGAATCGCACCCGGACGAACCGTATTTTATGGGTGTCCACATTGGCAGCGCTTATTATTTCTATTATGAAAAGCAAGCTGTTACTACGCTGAACCGGGAGTTCCTGCATACGGTCAAAACCAAGGCAGACTCTTATGTGATCTACGCTGACCTTTGTACGCTCAGTGAGACAGAACTGGAAAAATACCATATCACGTTCAAGAAAATCCCCCGCGATATTACGAAGCTGTAAGGAGGTCATGGTGATGGAACTTAATAATTATCAAAAGCAAGTCATGTGTGACCTCTCCGCATACTTGGACTGCGTCAACCGTGGAACCAATCTGTTTTCCGCGTGGCGGGAATACTGGTTTTCCAAGGATGTGGCCGTTGGCCTCGGTGGGGTACCGTCCTATAATAACTCTATTGAACGTGCGCCCCATGTTTGCATGAAGGTGCCCACCGGCGGCGGCAAGACTTTTATGGCCTGCGCTTCCGTTCGGCGGATTTTTGACGCCTTGCCCACCGGAAAGCCGCAGGTGGTGGTGTGGCTGGTCCCCAGCGATTCCATCCTGACACAGACCATCCGCACGCTATCCGATGCGAATCACCCTTACCGGCAGAGACTGGATCAGGATTTTGCCGGGCGTGTCGGCGTGTACACCAAGGAAATGCTGCTGAACGGGCAGAACTTTTCGCCGGATACTGTGCGGGAAATGCTGACAGTCTGCGTAATGAGCTATGGCTCACTGCGCATTGATAGCCGGAAGAAAGATGTTCGCAAGGTCTATCAGGAAAACGGCAATCTGTTCCGCTTTGCAGAGTATTTCAAAGATACGGATGCACTGCTGGCCGATACACCGGATACGGCGCTGATTCAGGTGCTGCGCCATCTGGAGCCTATCGTTGTTGTGGACGAAAGCCACAATGCAGAATCGAAGCTCAGCACGGAGATGCTGAATAATCTGAATCCGTCCTTCGTACTCGATCTGACGGCAACGCCGCGAAAAAACAGCAACATTATCTCCTATGTGGACGCCCGTGAGCTGAAGAAGGAGCACATGGTAAAGCTCCCCGTAGTGGTATATAACCGCACCACCCGGCAGAGTGTCATTCAGGATGCCATCCAGCTGAGAGGAAGCATTGAGCAGGAAGCTATTGCCGCAGAAGCAGCTGGCGGGAAGTATATTCGGCCCATTGTACTGTTTCAGGCGCAGCCGCGCACTGGGGACAACAGCGATACGTTTGATAAAATCAAGGCGATGCTGGTCGGTATGGGTATTCCGGAAAACCAGATTGCGGTGAAAACGTCCGATGTGGACGACCTCAAGGGGCAGGACTTGATGAGCAGGGATTGTGAAATCCGATACATCATCACCGTCAACGCGCTGAAAGAGGGCTGGGACTGCCCCTTTGCCTACATATTGGCGTCACTGGCCAACCGCACCTCCACTGTGGATGTGGAGCAGATCTTGGGACGCATTCTGCGTCAGCCCTATGCAATGCAACACAAGTCGCCGCTGCTGAACACCTCCTATGTGTTGACGAACTCCGTGGATTTCCACACCACCTTGGAGAAAATTGTGGCTGGTTTGAATAAAGCGGGCTTCAGTCGAAAGGATTACCGTATCGGCGAAGCGATTGAAGCGCCGCAGGTGCCGGTTCAGCCGGAAGCAGAACAGACGGAAATTCCATTTGCGCCGCAAGCCACTGAGGTCGATGCCTTTGACGATGTAAATGTACAGGAAGTGAAAACGGCGCTGGAAAGCACGGCGCAGGGAGGCGCTGCGATTTCTGCAATGGTTCGGGAAGCAACGGTGCAGGCGGAAACCTACACGGCGGCGGCCAACGAAGCGGATGACGGATTTATGGGAGGTGAGCTGGGAGATATGCTGATACAAAATAGGGTACAGCCCTATCTTGCTGAAGAGGTATCCGCATTGCGGATTCCGCAGTTTTTCCTTCGTTCCGTTCCGGATTTATTTGGCGATGAATTTGAACTGCTGGAGAAGGAGAATCTTTCCGAGGGATTTTCTCTGACCGGGCAGGATGCACAGGTTAGCTTTGAGCTGGCCACCGGTGAAATGTACCGCGTTGATGTGGAGGATCACGGCGAGGCAGTGCCTAAGTACAAGCGTGCGGACAGTGAGCTGAGTGAATACATCCGCAATCGCATGGCACAGCTTCCGCCAGAACAGAAAATTCAAAGCTGTACCAATATGCTATGCACCCAGATCAATCGGAACAATCGATATGCAGCATCGGAGATCAACGACTATGTGCGTAGAATCGTTGGCGGCATGACACAGGATGAGTTGGCAGCTATGGAGACGGCCATCCCGACATATGCCGCTAAAATTTCTCAGAAGATTGAGGGGCTGGAAGAGGCATATAGGGAAGAGCAGTTCCTTCGCTGGCTGGATGCAGGCAAGATTGTGTGCCGTGAGAGTTATGTACTACCGCCTGTGATTACACCTGCCGTCATAACGGATGCTATTCCAAAGTCTCTGTATGAAGCAGAGAAAGATGATATGAATCCGGAGGAGCATGAGTTGATCGATGCCGTAGTGGCCCTCGACAATGTCAAATGGTGGCACCGAATTATTGAGAAGAAGGGCTTCCGGCTGAACGGCTTTATCAATCATTATCCGGACTTCATGGTAATGACCAAGTCCGGAAAGCTGGTGCTGATTGAGTATAAAGGTGATGACCGCGATAACAGCAACAGCGCCCGTAAGCTGAAGCTCGGCCGTAAATGGCAGGCTCAGTGCGGGCAGGAGTATCGGTATTTTATGGTGTTTAAGAATCGGGACTTCGGCATCGATGGAGCGTATACGCTGGATCGGTTTGTTGAGATTATGAAGGAACTTTGAGATTTTCTATCAGCAGCGAAGCAATAGACTTCTTGCTGGATTGGAATGAAACCTGCTGTTTTATGAGAAAAATGACATGGAGTGACATCAATGCCTGTATTTGAAGATCTTGAAATCATCCTTGACCATGCGCACTTTTGGAACTGGGCACCAGACTGGAGTGTTGTGAAAGATATTTATTCTCGTATTCCAGAGTCATATTCTGTGTTGATGCCATTCGCCTATTCTTATCTTGAAGAATTAATACGCTCTACCACGTCTGAGTACGGGATTCCATTTCTCGATCGGAATGGGAAGAAGTTCAACTTTAAGGTGGGGATGAGCCTGATAAAACTTGCGAAGGAAGAAAATGCGGATAAACCAGAGTATGTTGCGTTATTGGATAAGAGCAAAAAATATTTCATGTACGAATACGAAAATCCTTCCGATGAAAATGGTAGAAATAAAGTGGTTCACGGGCATCTTCATCCGCGATTTTGGACAAAGGAAGATTTCGAGCAACTAATTCACGATATTGCGGAACTATCGTCTTTTGCTGGGTTTTAGGTAGTTGTTTAAGAAAAACATGCGAGCGAGTTAAGGATTCCTCCGCATAGATTGGAAAGCCGCTCTTGGGTGAAAGATTGGAGCCAATTATGATTTACGAGAGTTACCCATGGAAGCAAGACTTACTACGAAGGAAAAGACTCATACAGCAATACAATCATCCAGAACTCCTTGGCGATGATAATGACCGAGCTTACACAGTTATTGAAAAAGCTATATTCTATTCTGCATTTATTATTCGAAAACTGATTGATTGCAAGGGAAAAGTCAGCGATGAGGTTGATAAATATTCGTTTACGATTAAAGGCCTCCAGCCGGAAAAAGAAGTGAATTTTATGAACCGCTGGCCCGAAAATGGCAATTATGATTGGGAGCATGAAGTAACATATACGAAACCGGGCACTGATATTTGCAATTGGTTAATTCATTCTTATGTTTTCTTTTTCACTTATGATACAAACGAGAGAATAGACGGTTTTTATGTATCATCTGACTACGACAGAAACAAAGTCCTATATTGGGTTGCGTTGAAAGAATGGATTGCCTATATGGAATTTGTGGGCAAAGACTATGTGGTGGCTGTTGATATGCATTTTGACAATCACAAAAAAGATTACATTTTTACAAAAAAAGAGCGCAGCCTATTATGATATGATAATGCCAAGACGCCGTCCGATGGCCATTTCCGACCAACGGACGGCGTTCTGCCTTTATTCCACCCCTCCCGAATCCCCACGGTCGCGCCCTCATTCTCCGTTACTATGTACAATCCAGTCCCCATCTTTTTGACAGATCCAGCATGGCGAAGCAGAATCTTTCCCACTGTGCCAATGTTATCTGTAACGGGTCGCCCTCGCGGATACGCATGGTTCTTCGGATTTCCTTAGGGATAACGACGCGGCCGAGGTCGTCGATGCGGCGCACAATTCCGGTTGCTTTCATATATGAAATTCCTCCAGTTACTTAAATTGTCACGCCTATTTTTTGCAGGGAAGTGAAAATTATGTGACGCGGGCAGGTTCTGGGAAATTTTCACGCAATTACAAACGGGAGCCCCCATATGGGGGCTCCCGCTCTGTTCCTCCTCGTATTTACTGAAGTCCATCCATGCGCCGAGCGGAGTCTTGCTCTCGCCATAGCATTTATCCAGATACAGATTGCGGTATGGGTTATATAGCTTACGCGCCTGCAGCATCCGCTCATGGAGATCTGCGTCAATCGCGCGGCAGTCCCGCTCCAAAAATGAGCCGTCCGAACAGGACTCCGCTTCTCTGCACTGGAGGATAAGCTCCGCGAAGAAATCTTCTTCCAGCTGGTACTTTCCGCTTTTGTATGGATACCGTGCCAGAACTGCATCATACTTTCTTGAGAGCCGGTCGATTACTTCTTTGTGGCGGGGGAAGTTTTCGATAGCCTTCCAGTAGGGTTTACCTACCGTTCTCCTCTCCATTTTGTGGAATTATCCAGCATAATCCCCCGAAAGGCCGCCGGAAACGGCACGCGAGCCTGCTTCAGGCAATCCGCCACCTGTTGGATCATCACATTTACCCCTTTTTTCTTTATTTTGGAGCAGAATTCCTGCATACCAACTGCGTACGGTGCAACGATGTCAGACCATCCATCCCTCACCCTTCCGCAAACACATCAGATGCAAAAACCGCACGGCGCAGAATGCTCTGCGCCGTGCGGTTTTATGTCATTTATCGCGAAGCTGCTCAGCTTATACAGCCGTTCAGCACTTCTCGTACACGGTGGCAACGCCCATGCCGCCGCCGATGCACAGCGTGGCCAGGCCGTGCTTGGCATCGGGGCGCTTCTGCATCTCGTGCAGCAGCGTGACGATGATACGGGCACCGGAAGCGCCGACGGGGTGGCCCAGAGAGATGGCGCCGCCGTTGACGTTGACCTTGCTCATATCGAAGTGCAGCTCACGGGCAACCGCGATGGACTGCGCCGCAAACGCCTCGTTGGCCTCGATCAGATCCATATCATCGACGGTCAGGCCGGCCTTCTTCAGCGCCGCGCGGGTGGCGGGCACGGGGCCGACGCCCATGATCTTGGGATCCACGCCGCCCTGGCCCCAGCCGATCAGCTTGGCCATGGGCTTCAGGCCGTACTTGGCAACCGCGTCGCCGGAGGCGAGCACGATGGCGGCAGCGCCGTCGTTGATGCCGGAGGCGTTGGCGGCGGTCACGCGCTGCGTGCCCTTATCGGCGGCATCCTGCGCGCCGGTGACCTCGAAGGTATGGACAACCTCGGGATTCGGGGACTCGGGGCCGACGGGGAACGCGCCGCGCAGCTTGGCGATGCCCTCCTTGGTCACGCCCGCCTTGGGATACTCATCCTTGGCGAAGGGAACCATTGCCTTCTTGACCTTGACCATCACGGGGACGATCTCGTCGTCGAACTTACCGGCAGCCTGCGCGGCCTCGGTCTTCTGCTGGGAGGCGGCGGCGAAGGCATCCTGCTCCTCGCGGGTGATGCCCCAGATGTCGTTGATGTTCTCGGCGGTGGTGCCCATGTGATAGTTGTTATAAGCGTCCCACAGGCCGTCCTTGATCATGGTGTCGATCAGCTTCTTCTCGCCCATACGAGCGCCCCAGCGGGCCTCGGGGATGGCGTAGGGAGCAGCGGACATGTTCTCGGTGCCGCCGCACATGATCAGGTCAGCATCGCCAGCCTGGATGGCGCGGGAGCCCTCGATGACGGACTTCAGGCCGGAGCCGCAGACCATGCTGACGGTGTAGGCGGGGACCTTCAGGGGCACACCGGCCTTGACCATGCACTGACGAGCCACGTTCTGGCCCTGAGCAGCAGACAGGACGTTACCGAACATGACCTCGTCCAGCCACTCGCCCTTGACGTTACCGCGCTTCAGAGCCTCGGCGATCACAGTAGCGCCCAGCTCAGCAGCGGGGACATCCTTCAGGGAACCACCGAACTTGCCCACGGCAGTACGGCAGGAGCTGATGACATAAACATCTCTCATAGTAGATTGTACCTCCAAAAAATTTTAACAGGGTAGCATTAAAGCAGCCATTTACCGCAACATTATACTTGTCACGTCTGCAAAAATCAACTGTATTTTTGAAATTTCCTTTGATTTTTCTTCCCTTTTTTGAATGAGCCTCCGCTCACTCCGCCGCAGCCTGGGCAAGGCCTGCCAGGGCCTGGGGCAACGAACTGTCTCCCACCAGGACGTAATCGGACCCGGCGATGATCAGATCCCCCTCCGAGTTGCACCCGAAGGCATAGCTGGACGAGCCGTCGGCGTTGGCCAGTTTTACCTCATAATAGGCCCCTCCGTCGGGCAGCGTCACCACGCCGTGGCCCCGCAAAAAGCGGACCTGGGCGCTCTGCATGGCCTGCCACACTTCGTCAAGTTCCGACCCTTCGGCCACGTCCCACTTCTGCCCCTCCTGATGGGCCTGGTCATACACCGTGAGGGTCCCCGTGGTGGGCGCTTCCGTCCCGCCCAGGCAGTCCAGCAGCGGCTGCGGCCGCATGAACGCGATCATATAGGCCGCCACCAGCGCCGCGATCACCACCAGCGTGATGAGGACCGTCCGCAGTTTCTTGTGTTTCATCGTCCCGTCATCTCCTTGCATTCAATTTGCGTATGCAAAGACCTATTATACCAGAGCACGTCAAAAAGGCAAGGAAAAGCACAGCAAACCGCACCCCGACAAAAAGGGAGCAGACCACACCGCTCGCGTGGTCTGCTCCCTGGGTCCTTCCTAAAAATCAAGTCAGTTCGGCACCGTGCTGCTCACGTTGCCGGTGGTGAGGTCTACGGTAAAGGTATAGGTACCGGCCTGATGCACGTCTTGCACGGCCTTGTCGAAGCGATAGGTATAGGTGAGGGTCGTGCCCTTGCACTGGATGGAAGCCGGGGCCTCCTGGCGGACGGCGGTGGTCTTCACGCCGGGCAGGGTGACGACGGTGCCCTCGCCGGGCTGGGAACCGGCCTTGTAGACCAGGACCAGCTCATCCTGATACCCGCCGTGGGGCAGGCCGCTCTGGACGCGCTCCAGGATGGTGCAGGCGCTCGTCTCCTCCATCCAGGTCACGTTGTTCACGCCCTGGAGCTTCTCGGCCAGGGCCGTGCGGTACTTGCTCTGCGTGTGCAGGGCGGCGTAGGGGTCAGCGGGGAAGGCGGCCTGGAACTGCTCGGCCGTGAAGCGGCCCTGGCTCACCAGCTGCTGCCACAGGGGGGTGCTCGTCCCCTTGACGGGTGCAAAGAGGGCGGCGGTGGTGATGCGGACCATCTCGCCGCGGGTCAGGGTGGTCCAATCCGTCTGGGCGGGCAGGACACCGGCCTTCACTGCGGCGTCCCAAGGCGTGTTCCAGAAGAAGTCCGTGCCGTCCTGGTAGCCCAAGGCCCGGAGCATGAAGGTCAGGTACATGGCGGTCGTGACGGGAGACTCCGCGCCGAACTTGGTGGCGGAGACGCCCTTGGTCAGGCCCTTCTTCTGGGCGTAGCTGACAACGCCGTTGGCCCAACTGGGCACGTCGGTGTAGGGGTGGTTTTTCGCCGTCCCCTCCTGATCGCCGGCACCCAGCGCCCGCACCAGCATGGTGATGCCTTCCGCCCGGTTGGGCTGGCGGTCCAGGTCATAGTTCACGGACCCGTCGGCGTTCGTCCCGGCCCCCCGGAACAGGCCGAGCTGGTTCAGCTGCTGGGCCAACGCCAGGTCGCTCCCGGCGGGGGCGGCGTTGGCTTCGCTGTACTGCCAGGTCGTGTAAACAGGCTGGTCGCCCTGCGCTTCCACAACGACCTTCAGTGCGCCGTTGGAGAGCCAGGAGACTTCCAGAATATCGGACTTGGCCTGCGGTGCAGAGAGCGTTTTGGCGGTGCCGCCGGTCAGGTCGAAGAGCTTTGCGTTCCGCGCGTTGGCGGTGCCGTTGGGGACGTAGACCAGGCCCAGCTTGCTGGCGTCCGCGTTGAACGCCTGGACGCTCCGGGTCCGCAGCGTGCCGCCCAGCTTCTCTTCCAGCACCGGCGTCAGCGCGGCCTTGCCGTCAAACCGGCCGACATAGACCGTGTCGTTGGCCTGATTCGTGTAGGCGATGCGCCCGGCCTGGGCGGCGATGATCTGCGCGGTGGGGGTGGCAAATTGCAGCGTGACCTCACTGCCGTCCCGCCCGACCACGACGAAGGCGCGGTCCTTGTCTCCCAGGGACTTGACGCACAGGGCGTGGTCTGCATCGACCCAGTCTGTGATCGCGTAAGTATCCTTATCCGGCAGGGGAACGGCGGTCGGCTGGGTCCTCGGCGTGTCGGCGGTGTAGCCGTCGCTGAGCTTGGTCCAGCTGCCGGCCTGCTGCCCGGCGGCAGAAACGCAGACGCTGAGAGACAGCGCCAGGGCCAACGCCGTGGCCAGGGCCAAAATTTTTCGTTTCATGGGGAATCCTCCTTTGTGTTACACTTCCATTCGGGGTTTGATTTTGGAAAATTTATGTTTGTGCGGGAGCGCTCACCGTCTCCAGCCAAGCACCGGTCTCTGCATCCACGATGACGTAAACGTCCGCCTGCACGGGTTCCCCCTTCGCAGGCCCATGGAGCATGATCCCTACGTTGTGGAACGTCACGACCCAGGCGGGGCGGTCGGTCAGGGTGATGTCAGACTCCGGCAGCACCGGACACTCCGTGTCCGAAAGCCGCACCAAGGAAGCCTGGATCGTTTCCGCGTCCTCCCCGGCATAGGTCTGGAGCTTGGCTGCGGCAATGGCTTCCTCCTGGGTGATCCAATCCCCTTCCTGCGCGGAGAGCGGAACCCCTTGTAGCCCGCCAAGGCCCAAGTCCACCTTCTCCGGCGGCTGCGCGGCAGGCTCCCCCGCCGTCTCTCCCTCCAGAGCGCCCGACGCGGCCAGCGTAACCACCGAACACAGCAGAAGTGCAGCGGCAAGGGCCACAAGGGCGCGTGCTTTTTTCATGCGACACCCTCCTTTCGTTGTATCTCCGTAGAGCATTTGACTTGGGAAATTCTTCCGCTCTCAGTATAGCTGATTTTATGAATGATTTCAATCATTTCTTAGATATTCAGTTTTTATGCTTCTTCCAACGGAAATTCTTCTGTCGTGCTCCCTGTGGGGTCTGCAACGTCCCCGGAGGGGTAGATGTCTACGACGATGGCCTGCTTCTCACGGCTCTGGCTGATGCAGTATTGGAGATACCGACAGTCTTCGGTGTCGTTGCTGTGCATTCCGAAGTAGAGTCCCAGATAGCTGCTTCCCGTTTCTGCATTTTCTGAGAAAAATTCGCGGAGCAAAAAGCTCACAGACCGGGTCGTTTGGTCGTAGGAAGGCACGGGAAACTTCCCGTTGTTGACGGTGATGCTGTGGAAATAGAAGCCGTCCGCCGGAACAAAGGTAAGCTCCTCTGTGCTGGAGTCGAATTGGAAACTGAGCGGTAAGATGGCCTCTTCCTCTGCTTTTCCTTGCGCGTGATGCGCAACAGCGAGGATGATACTGCACACCACTGCAACCCCAACCAAAAAGGCCACAAGCACACAGAGATGTTTTTTTGTTATGTTCATATTTTTAACTCACCATCCATCCATAAGAGAATCGTTTCCAAAGCAAATACAGCGGCGATGGCTACTCGTTTTCGTTTTATGGGAAAGCCTCTTTTGTGTTGCACTTCCATTCGTTTTTTTGATTTAAGAATTTTTTCATCGTCATTATAGCCGATTTTATGAATAATTTCAATCATTTTTCAGGCGAATTTATAATAAATGATAGAAAAGAAGGGCATCTTTGACGGATACCCTTCTTTTCTGTCACACGACCTTTCTTTTTGTCACCCTGCGAAGGGGCGCACGCGGAAGATGGCGCCGAGGCTTTCGGCCAGGTGGCGGCAGGCTTCGATCTCCTGGGGTGTTTTTTCGTAGTCCACGATGGAGACCATGACCTTGGGGACGTACTTCCGGGCGTGCCGCACGAAGTCCAGCATGGCCTGCCAGGCGGCTTCGCCTGCGCCGGGGCGGGTGATGGCGAGGTAATCGGCCGCGTTGGAGGCGTTGAGGGAGACGGACACCGCGTCCAGCCGGCCTTGCAGCTCCGGCGTCACGTCCCGGTGGTTGATGAGGCTGGCGTGACCGTTGGTGTTCAGGCGGATGGGCGGCAGGTCGGGGCGGTGGGCGGCGTGGAGCCGGTCGCAGATCCAGAGCAGGTCGTCCAGCCGGCACGTCGGCTCCCCGTAGCCGCAGAAGACGATCTCCCAAAATTTCCGCCAGCACGTCCTCCTTCTTCGGCTCCTCCTGGAGCCACAGCCCGCCCAGGGACGAGTCCGCCTGGTCCCGGATGCAGAACACGCACCGGCAGTCGCAGCGGTTGGTGAGGTTGATGTATAAGCTGCCATAGTAATCATAGGTAATGATGTCACCGGTCATTGGGAACGTCCTCCTTTTGAGATGGGGTGGGGTCGGCGCAGGGGTCGTGTTTGGTCTGCACCAGGATGGTCTGCTTGACCTTGTCGATCTGGAGGGGTTTGGGCAGGTGTGCGTTCATCCCGGCGGCGAAGCAGCGCTGGGCATCCTCCTCAAAGGCGTTGGCCGTCATGGCCAGGATGGGGATGGTCTTGGCGTCCGGCCGATCCATGGCCCGAATGGCTTTCGTGGCGGTGAGGCCGTCCATCACCGGCATCATAATGTCCATGAGGATGGCGTCGAAGGTGCCCGCCGGGTGGCTTTGGAAGGCCTCGACGGCCTCCTGCCCGTCGCTGACGATGGTGAGCGTGGCCCCCTCGTCAGAGAGGGAGATGCGCACGATCTCGGCGTTGAGCTCGTTGTCGTCGGCCAGCAGCAGGTGCAGGCCCCGGAGGCTGGCCGTGGGGTCCGGGGCCGGGGGCGCCGCCACCGCCTGCTCCGAGACGGCAAAGGGCAGCGTGATGACAAAGGTGGAGCCGACGCCCTCGGTGCTGCTGATCTCGATGGTCCCGTGCATCTTTTCCACCAGGTTCTGGACAATGGTCATGCCCAGACCGGTGCCCTTTCGGTCGGCAACGTTTTCCTGGGAGAAGGGGTCGAAGATATGCTCCAGAAACGCCTCGCTCATGCCGATGCCGGTGTCGGAAATGGTCCAGCGATAGGTCACCACCTGGTTTTTCCTCCCCAGGCATTGGAAGCGCGTGGTGATGCGTCCCCCCAC